>Ga0226658_10001959_pt1 | contig 10231 bp, 2 predicted proteins | sample OliLak19BULKMAT1_FD_169091 | JGI IMG/M metagenome (GOLD analysis project Ga0226658, IMG submission 169091) | Freshwater microbial mat bacterial communities from Lake Vanda, McMurdo Dry Valleys, Antarctica - Oligotrophic Lake LV.19.BULKMAT1 (v2)... | ecosystem: Environmental > Aquatic >... | reverse complement strand
ATCGTTGACTGCAATCGCGTTCCCATTGGCACCGCTAAAGATCAAATTAGCATCTTCGTTGACATTCTGAATCGTGCCAGGAAATGTATTAACTGGAACATCATTGACTGCATTAACGGTGATAGCGGTCGTGTCTACGTCAGTCAAGATATTGCCATTGCCTGTGTTACCCAAATCGCTCGTGGTTACAGTCAGCGTATCTAAACCATTAAAATCTAAATCTCCGCGATAGATTAGACCATTCAGAGCAGCATTAATACTTGCAATCGTTCCAACTATGCGAACAGCGCGATCGCTCGTTCCTGTACCAATGGGAAATTGCAATCCAGTTTTATTACTGAGCGTTAGCGTACCGCGATCAACAGAGAGAGTGACCTGAGCATTGCCTGCACCTTCATTCACATCTACATCGTTAATGGCGATCGCATTGGCTCCACTAAAGACCAGGTTGGCATCTTCGTCAATTGCTTGTGCGCCTGGAATTGTGTTAATCGGTGCGTCATTCGCCTTTTCAACCGTGATATTAACAGTTTTACTGTCAGTTATCTTACCATTAGCGCCAGTGTTACCTAGATCGTCTACATCAACCCTAACGGCAGCGACACCGTTAAAATTGAGGGCTGGCGTAAATACCATGTTGTTGAAAGCAGTGTTCAAACTGGCAACGGTACTCCGAATCGTCATCGTGGCCGCATTAGAACCACTGCCGCTAATGAAACTGATTCCAGCCGTACTGCCCAAGGTTAAAGTGCCGTTTGTGGCGGTTAAGCTCACTTCAATCCAGTTTCCACTCGCATCCACATCGGCAATTGAGATGAGTTGATTGCCAAAAACTAGTGGACTATCTTCACTAATCGTTTGCCCTCCAGGCACTGTAATGACGGGTGCATCGTTCTCGGCGGTAAGGGCGATCGGTAAAGCAACGGCGGCGCTAGTGCCGCCATCCCCGTCGGTTATTACAATAGATAGGGTTCGATTAGCAGATGGAATATTGGAAGTGTTCTGATAGGTGACATTTTCAATAACTGATTCGATTGCTGCCGGAGTAGCACTTCCGTTAAAAGTAACGACTAAGTTCTTTCCATCAATTCCGTTAGAAGTCTGATTGACGCTACCAATAGTTACGCCATTGTATTGCACAATTGAGCTGTTGTACCCCACTAATCCAGTACTGCGAATTGAGAGTTGGTTCTCAATTCCACCACCGCTGTTATAGCTGATGATGAGTTGTCCCCCGTTGAAATCTGGAGAATCGGGATCGCTTAAACTAACGTCACTGTCTAGTAAAACAGGCACAGCATTAATACTGTTCTCTGATAGATTAAGAGAACTAACAAATCCAGTTAAGACTGGAGCATCATTGACCCGTGTGAACGTGACAGACGCTGCGAGCGATTGAGTCGGTGGGTCAAGATATTGATCGTTAACGGTGATATTAAAAGAAGGTGAATTTTCACTGCCATCATGGATGAATCGAACTCGTTGATTGTTAATATCATCCTGGGTGAACGTGACGGTTGAGGATGAAATAACTGTCCCATTCACTTTGAAGGAGCCATACTGAATATTGCTAATACTATAAGTAACATTAGCAGCAGTACTATCAAAGTCTGGCGCATTAAAGTTCTGCGGCGTGAGAACGATTTCTTGCCCTTCTTGAATCGCTAACGTATTCGTAATCAGACGAGGATCAGTCAGAAAACGAATTGATTGTACTCCACTCAAACTGGGTGTATTGACAGAATACTGAATTCCGTCAGGACCGCTCAAGCCAATCGTTGCAGCTGCTCCATTATCATAAGAAGTATTGCCGAGCGATACATCAGAATAGACAAAATCAATTTCATTACTTCCTTCAAACAGAATTACCTGAAACGTAGCCCCATCCCCTACATCTCCGTCGGCGACCTTGTTCCACTCAATCACAAAGCTCCGGTTACCGCTACCACCAGAGCCAAAAGATTGGAAGTAGACATTCCCATTTAGACCGAGAATTAAATCAGTCCAATAGGGAAAAATGGCAGGAACTTTCTGCTGTGTTTGGGGATTAACAACGGGTAAGAAAGCATTGTTTGGTGAAACGCTGCCGCCGGTTGTACCAAGAATAATCCCGCCATTAATACCTACTGTCAGATCAGTAACAACAGTTCCGTAGAAATTGAAGTTGAAAGGAAGCGTTAGTCCTACCTCACCGTCATCATTCTCATTAAATTTAGGCTGCCCAGCTGGAGCATTTTGCTCTGTCGCACGGTAAACTCGTGTTCCTGTAGTAGCAATACTTGAAAAGGTAGTAGGGCTATTAACAACATATCGGTAGAAACCATCCCCATCCGCATAAGAAGGTAAAACCCCGCAGTAAGCCTCTAAACCATCTGCTGCAAATGCTAAATCTGCATCTGTTGAACCCATCCGAACTGCTAAATCCCAGTTTCCACCAAGACTGGAGTGCCCCACAAAAGCGTTAGATGCACGAACAGTAGCACCTGTTAACTGATGGAGTTTTTCAACAAACTCAATCCCTGCATCTCCAGCTGCAACATTACAACCATAAAGTACCAAGGATGGAGCGATCGCCATTGAAAAACTAGAAAACCATTGCTTTAAATTCTCTGAGTAACGCTCCAAAGTACTGAGACTAAACTCAACTCCTCCAAGGGAAAGATGACCAGGAGCACCATGCGCTAAAATATGAACACTTTCAACATCCGGGTGCTGAGCTAATACCTGAGTGATTTGCAAAATTCCATCCATTTCTGAGGATAGAAGGAACACTTTAGCGTTAGGCTTTACGCATGATAGCAAGTATTGATAGTACTCAACTTGACTATCAATGAAAACAAGCACTTGTCCATGAGTTACGTGATGTAGATGATGCAGTGAAGTCATACTAGCCTCTTAATGGTTAAAGAAGAAATTACTGTAGAGTTGAAAATAAGTTTCACAACTTGAGAGTGTTAGTGAAACAGTAATTTTACGTAATCTTGTCCAAACAATACTCCGAACAGTTTCTCTGAACTGATTCAAAAGTAAAAGTGCCTGTTCGCTATAAAGCTCTCTCAATGGCTGAGTTCTTTACATAATGATTCCCAAATAAGAACACTTGATAGCAGGATAGGGCGAATTGTTCTAATCTTGATAATTGAGACTTCAAGTTAGTTTTTAAAATAGTTGCAGGTAATTGCCAAGTAATACAGCAACCCTTAAGCCCCATAGATTTAAGCCAAAATTACAATTTCTCATCTCACCTTAAGCAGTTACTTCCCTCCGTATATTTATTTAGTTTTGTATGAAGAAGCAATAGACATGGGAGCAGCTACGTAGAATACCTGAAATCTTACGAAAGGATATAAGGTTTGTTTCTCCTTTAGGATTTTTGGGAAGTATTGAATCATGCCAAGCATCGAAAACCAACCTTCTTGAAAGTTTCAGATACCTGAAAGGATTATTTTTATGACAGATTTTAATTCCCTTCCATTTATATCCATTGGTGAGCAGGTAGTCTCATTAGGTCAAGCACTCCAATACCTACAACAATCCAGCAAGCTCGGTCCCTTCATTACCGAAATTGTGGGTCAACACATGCTACGAGAAGAACTGACATCTCGCACTGGCTTAGATGCCAGTATTGCAGAACTAGAGTCTCAATCCCAAAGCTTTCGAGAGAAGCAAAATCTAACTGACCCTGAAAATTTCCAGCAATGGTTGTCAGAACATAGTTTGACCTATTCAGGATTTCACAATCTGATCATTGATGGGATCAAGCTAGAAAAACTCAAAACTCAGATTGCCCAGCAACCCACATCAGAATATTTTGAGCAAAACCATGAAACGCTTGACCAGTTTAAGCTAACTTTCATTATTGCGAAAGACAAAGAGGTCACCACTAAGTTTCGTCAGCGAATTGATCAGGAACAGTCTAGCTTTGATGAAATTGCTTCAGAATGTCTCAATGAGTCGTTCCTGAAGCATTCTGATCAGCTTGGCATCAAGCAAAGCACACTTCGTCGTGGACAAATTCCAGAAGAGCTTCAAGTCATTCTTAAGAGTAGTTCAGTTGAGCAGCTCATTGGTCCAATTGAGATTGCCGAACATTGGTGGCTTGTCAAAGTTGAGGATGTCCAAGCAGCGCAACTGGAAGGAGAACTGAAACAACAAATTGAGGCTGAGTTCTTTAAGAAGTGGTTAGTAGAAAAAATGCAAGAGTCTTCAGTCAAGCTTGTCACTAGCGCTTAAATTGTTCAGTATTATCTAACAAACAGCGTCCCCTAGCCCTTGTTTTCTCGCCATAGTAGATGGTGCAAGGCTTAGGAGTTTTTAGTCTCTATCCGTTCCAATACATTTACTTAACACTACAGAATTGATATTGACAGTAGCAGCACATTTTTGTTTCCGAAAACTCAGTAATCTTACCCAGTAAAGATACGGAACCAGGAAAAGTTCAGTATAAAAAAGTACTAAAATTTGTCCTAGCTTGACTATACTTGGTTTGACTATAACTTTGGTTACTTGGTCTATTTGTGACAAATAGGGCAGCTTCTGTTCAAGATTCAGTGCTTCAGAGGTTCGCATTGAATCACATCAGGTTTTTATTTTGTAGTTGCAGGTTGGATGGGTGCCAATCTGTTTCTTGGTTTGCTAAACCTCAATATTTAAGCAGTGGAGTAAGGTTACAATGAGTACAGAGAGCGCACATCTTCCCCTTGCTTTTCAGGGACTACAATCCCAGGTGGACTTGCAACCAGCTCCATCTTGTATTCTAGGGTTATCTTCCACAAAACCCATTCCTTCAACACTGGTATCTCTGGAAACTTCAACCTTCCCGGAGTTATCTTTCTCCATTGCGAAAATATTCAGTTTTGATGGTAGTAAGCAATCTACAGCACCACTTCAATTTTCGCCTAACGATCGATCTGATCGTTTTCTCCTTAATCAAAATGCTGATGAACCTGTAGTTGGACAGTTCCAACAGAGTGATTCATTAACTAACTTTAGAGGGGCAGCAATCGCGCTATCTAATTCTTCAGGCAAAGAAGTTATCTTTGTTGATCAGGGCGTAGATAATTATCAGCAAATTATTTCAAGTATCAATCCTGCGGCAGATATTGTTGTTATAGATAGCGATCGCGATGGCATTCAGCAAGTGAGTGAGGCATTGCAGCAGCGACAGAATGTTGCTGCTGTTCACATCATTTCTCACGGAAATCAAGGAGAACTATTTTTAGGCACTACGGCTCTAACTGCTGCTAATTTAAATCAGTACTCAGAGCAGATCCAGGCATGGGGCGCTGCGCTGACCAATAGCGCAGACATTTTGCTGTATGGATGTGATGTTGCAACGGGTGCAACAGGTCAGATGTTTATTCAGCAATTGAGTCAACTCAGCGGTGCAGATGTCGCGGCTTCAGATGATTTAACCGGACTCTCCAGTTTGGGCGGAGATTGGACGCTAGAGTATACCAGCGGTGCTATTGAAGCAACGACCCTAGAGAGTGACTATCAGGGTGTACTTTTTTCGATGACCCTGCAAGATCTGTACAGTGCATGGCAATCCAATACACTTGGCAGTCTTAACTCAATCACCCTAAATCTGGATGGCAGTTCAGTTCTAAATGGCTCTCTGGCGATCGCCTCCAACGATGCGAGTGCCTTACGACTAACAGGGACTAGCCTGAATTCATTTGTTGGTACTGGGTTGGATACAGTCGATACCAGCGACGATCGCGGGTTAAACCTATCTAATCTCAATGTAGATTTACTCCTAAAAGCTGACTCAACCTATACCTATACTTTATCGGGACAAGCCGCCCTCAATAATATTGTAGGTTTAACCCTATCCGCTGAAGATGTAACTGCCAGTGGTAACCAGGCAGGTACAACGGTCAATTTAACCAACTTTCAATTGGGACTGGGCGGTAATGCTGTTTTAGGCGGTGAATCCCTGTCTTACAGCGCACAAAATAATCAACTTTCTTTTAATGGCACCAACTTATTTACTTTTATTGGTCACGGAGCAGACACTGCCAATAAGAGTGATGATGTCGGTCTGGAAGTTAACAATGCAAACTTTAGCCTACAATTAGATTCCGCCAACGGCTATAACTACACCGTTGGTAATGGGAATCTTGCAGTTCGGGGTATTGATGGCTTAGTGGTTGCGGCAAGTAATGCCAGCGTCACGGGCGATCGCAACACTACGTCAGTTACAACTGGAGCGTTTTCTTTAGAAATTGGGAACGTTGCTTCAACCAGCGGCACCGCCTTATCATTTAGCTCTCAACAAACTCAAAGCGGCAAGACTGTTAGCTTTAGTTTTGATGATGCTAATCTTTTGGCAGGGTATGGCATCAATACTGCGGATAGTAGTGATGATGTTGGTCTTGCACTCACAAATGCTGATGTCCGCGTAACCTTGAAGACGGATGGCAGTTACGACTACAACGTTAGCAATGCTACTGCCGAACTCAGAGGCGTTGATGGCGTAACGCTGGTGGCAGGTGCGGTCAGTGCAACTGGAGATCAGACCAGCCTCTCGCTCAGTATTAGTAATGCTGATCTAGAAATTAAAGATGTTATTAACCTGAAAGCAACTTCCCTCAATTTTCAAGTTGCGGATACGGGGAATAGTCAGAATGTCAGCATCGGTGGAGCAGGAGTCTCTGCCTTTGCAGGTTACGGTGCAGAAACCATCACCACAGCAGATGATATTGGGTTAGCCGTTAACAACGCCAACTTTAATCTGCAACTCAACGCTGATGAAACTTATAGCTACACGCTTAATAATGCAGCCGTTGATGTCCGAGGCATTTCTGGACTGACGATTAGCGCTGGAGCAGTCAGTGTTAGCGGCGATCAGACGGGGACTGATCTCAATATCAGCCTCATGAGTGCCACTCTGGGTCTAGATAACGTTATGCAGCTAAGTGGTGCCTCCGTTCAGTTCACTACAGAGGGAACTGGGGTCGATCGCACCGTCAGCTTTCATGGCACTGGACTATCTGCCTTTGCTGGATATGGTGCAGCAACAGCTAGCACCAGTGATGATATTGGGCTAGCTCTCACGAATGCAGACTTCAACTTGCAGCTTAAGGGCGATCGCACCTACAGTTACGGTTTGGCTAACGCAGTAGTCCAGGCGCGAGGTATTCCTGGGCTAACCTTGGAAGCGGGGTCTGTGAGTGCGATCGGAGCTCCGACCCACACATTTGTTAGCTTAAATAACGCAACTCTGGGAATTGGGAGTGTCTTTGAAGTCAGTGGTGATGTTGTTGAGTTTCAAGTTTCTAAAGTAGGAGATGGACAGACCGTTACCTTCAACGGAAAAGGCTTATCTGCCTTTGCAGGCTATGGAATTTCTACCCCTGCCATCAGCGATGATGTGGGTTTAGCAATCAAAAATGCTGAGTTTAATCTGCTGCTCAATGCCGATCAAACCTACAGCTTCGCTTTGGACAATGCCGATATTGTAGTGCGGGGTGTCCCTGGGCTAACGGTATCCGCAGAAGATGTGCATGTCGCAGGCGATCAGAGCGGTGATATTGATTTTAGCAGCGCCAGTTTTACGCTTTCGGTTGGTAACGTCGTAGGTATCAGCGGGGATGCCCTGGCTATTAGCCTGCTCAATGGGCAACCCATCAAAATGAGTGCCAGTAACGCTGCTGCGTTGGTGGGATATGGAGCCGCAACTCCAACGGTGAGCGATGATTTGGGCTTATCTATCAGCGGTGCTGATATCAATGTCACCCTGAATAGTGACCAGACCTACGCGTTCAGCGTTAATCATGCAAATGCAGGGCTAGTCGGCATGAAAGGGCTAACCTTGTTTGCACAGCAGGTCAACGTTACAGGCGATCAAAACACGGTCAATGTTGCAACTGGAGCATTTGAATTAGGGTTAGACGGGGTGGGCTATATCGGCGGTACCGCCCTGGCGATCGATCCGGCAGATACCCCCACTGATCCTTTACGGATCGCGGCAACGGGCATTCATGCATTTGTGGGTTCTGGCGGCAAAACGGTTGACGAGTCAGGCATTAAGCTAAGCAACGGTAATTTTGGATTGGTGCTTTATCAAGGTGCAACTCCCTCCTATGCGCTCATTGCAGATGGTCAGGGGGGCTTGGTTGGCGTTGATGATTTGAGTCTAGACGGTAACCTCGCAGTCCGCATTAATCGCACCGGACATACCGTTAACGAAAGTGTTGCTTTAGGAAATGGCAGTACTTTCGATGTCATCTTTGGGCAAGGGCAGGAAAATCAGCTTCGGGTAGAAGGCAGCGTTCACGCTAATGTCGTCGGCTCTGTTGCCTTTGGTGGCGACTTCTCTCTAGAACTCTTCACCGATCGCATCCTCGGCAATCTCAACCAGACCTCAACCTTAAACAACACCAGCTTTAACCTGGTAGAACAAAAGGTTCCTATTGGAGAATCGTTTTATCGACAGCTATTGACCACATTAGCGACTGAGAAAACCCGATTAGAAGGCGGAAATTCTACCGTTAAATCGATCCAGGCGGTAGTCGATGGGCTTGCCTTTAACGAAAACTATGTGGATATTTTGGGCGATCGCTTCAACTTCCAGAGCAATCACGGATTTGTGAATGGTCAGAAGGTCACTTATCGGACGGGAGCGGGGAATAACGTCATTGGTGGCTTACAGGATGGGCAGGAATACTACATTATTTCTGCAAATGGACAGAGCTTGCAGTTAGCAGCAACGCCGAACGGAACGGCGATCGATCTGACCAGTGCAGGTACAGGTACACAGCAACTCAGTCAGGTACTTGACTTCACCGCCACCAATCAGATCCATGTGGACTTACAGCAAGAAACCATCCTGTTTAACGTCGCGCATAACTTAACCAATGGCAGTCGAGTCCGTTACGACGCAGCCAACCATCCACCGATTGGCGGATTGAAAAACGGTCAAGACTATCTGGTTGAAGTTGTGAGTCCCACAGCCGTCAAGCTAAAGAATCTGACCACTGGAGTGATCGTAGACCTGACCTCTGACAGCCAGGGCGATCACCTTTTTCGACCCGTCATTCTGGCAGCAGGTGGCAATGGCAGCAATGGGGGAGTCAACGTTAATGCAGATACGATCGTCTTTGCAACGCCTCACAATTTGCAAACTGGGGACGAAATTCAATACTACAGACCTTATCAGGGGCAAGCGGTCGGCGGCACGCTGAATACACTGTTGACCCGTCAGGATGTCTATCCTTACAAAGTTCAAGTTGTTAGCCCAACTGAAATTAAGCTACTCAAGAATGGTAGTGTCGTTGATCTGACCAGCGTGGGCAGCGGCTTCCATGTCATGACCTTGATTGAAGAGGCAAATGGCGATCGCAGTCACTTGACATTCCACCCGCCAACCACTCAGCCGATTCAGTTTGTTAACAGCACCACAATTAAACTGGGCTATGCTCACGGTTTAACGACAGGGCAAACCGTGACGCTGCAACTCGACCCCAGTGCAGCCTATCCAAAATCTCCGATCGCTGGGCTAAACGGGGTGCCCTATTCCACGCAGCCCAAAGTTTATGATGCTGCTAGCGACAACATCTATTACGTCAAAGTTGGCAGCAATGGCAGCCTGCAATTTGCAGCAACGGCTCAAGATTTAGCCAACAACAACTTTATTGAAATTCAAGCTCCCAGCGGCAAAGCGGGTTCTGGGTTCCGCCTGATGCCCACCTGGAGTTTTGCTTCAGCAGCTCAGCCCGGTGTGACTGAGCAGTTGGGCGCTCCCGTTGCCTTTACTGCCAGCAATCACATTGAGGTTGATGTTGACTCCGATACGCTAATTCTGCCGACCACAATCGACCTGAAGCCCGGTGAAAAGGTTCAGTATCGCAGCGGTGGTGCAACTCCCATCGGCAATTTACAAGACGGTTCAACGTACTACGTTGTCAACAACCTGAATGGAAGAGTGCAGTTCTCTGCAACGTTGGGCGGCACTGCGATCGATCTAACCAGCGCCGGAGGCAGCGGCAATCATAGTTTTGTACGTTCTGGCATTGATTTCCTCACAGCCAACGATATTGCCCGTCAGCGCCGCGATGCTGCCGTTGCCCTACAGGAGAGACTAAGCCGTGATCTGGGGATTCAGGTAACGTTAACGGCTGGCACGGCTACCGAAGCCGCGAATACTAGCGGTCGTGGGGTGCAATTCCATGACATCAGCGTCACCTATGACGAGGAGCAAAAAGATAACAGCAAACTCCTAGCAGGT
>Ga0226658_10001958_pt1 | contig 10232 bp, 9 predicted proteins | sample OliLak19BULKMAT1_FD_169091 | JGI IMG/M metagenome (GOLD analysis project Ga0226658, IMG submission 169091) | Freshwater microbial mat bacterial communities from Lake Vanda, McMurdo Dry Valleys, Antarctica - Oligotrophic Lake LV.19.BULKMAT1 (v2)... | ecosystem: Environmental > Aquatic >... | reverse complement strand
GCAGCGGCAAAATATTCAACCGATGATTACGAAGCGCTGGTTTTTCAATTGGCCGATCAATTGAAGTTAGACACCTTTTACGTTGCCGGAAACTCAATGGGCGGACAAGTGGCGTGGAAGATGGCGCTGCACCACCCCGAACGGGTAAAAAAATTGGTGTTGGTAGATGCCGCTGGCTATTGGAAAATCACTACCGATAGTTCCTCCAAAAAACAAAGCAGACCATTCATTTTTCAAATGCTTCAAAACGACTTGATTGCCAAAACAATGATTAAGATTACGCCCCGCTTTGTTTTCAAGTGGAATCTAAAACAAGTATATGGCGATGCATCAAAAGTAAAAGAAGCGGACGTGGATAGATTTTATGAGTTGATGTTACGCGCAGGTAATAGAGCTTCAACTATGCAACGGCTGAGGCAACCCGGAAAAGATCTACAAGACAGCATTCAGTTTATTGATGTTCCCACATTGATCATCTGGGGAGAAAGGGATGCCTGGATTCCGGTATCAAATGCCGCGCGTTTTAATAAAGACATCAAAGGATCAGAACTGAAAATATTCAGAGGTGCAGGTCACGTGCCAATGGAAGAAGTGCCGATGGAAACAGTAGGTGTTGTGATTGGTTTTTTACAAAATAAACCACGGCAAAATGGCCAGTAGAGAAGTAACAAATAGCCAGAAAACAAAGCTCTTGTTTTTTTGTAAGTACTTGTCGTGAACATTCGTTTTGAAGGATGAAACAATCTTTTAAAAAGGTGGTTGCAGGTATTAACAAATCGTTAACAGGTGAAGGTTTTGAGAACAGGATTGACTAAAATTGCATTACTAAAGTTTGTATTAACTCATGAATAAATTCTCCTTTACGGAAAAGAAAGACACCCGATCAGGCTTTGGTGCCGGTCTGCACGAATTGGGAAAGAACAATCCAAATGTAGTGGCTCTGTGCGCTGACCTAACGGGTTCGCTGAAGATGGATGCCTTCAAAAAAGATTTTCCTGAACGATTCTTTCAAGTCGGTATCGCAGAAGCAAATATGATGGGGCTTGCCGCTGGCATGACCATTGGTGGCAAAATCCCTTTCACGGGAACTTTTGCAAATTTTTCGACAGGTCGCGTCTACGATCAGATCCGTCAGTCAATCGCTTACTCAAACAAGAATGTAAAAATATGTGCCTCTCATGCGGGGCTTACCCTTGGAGAGGATGGCGCTACCCATCAAATACTGGAAGACATTGGCATGATGAAAATGCTGCCCGGAATGACAGTCATCGTTCCGTGCGATTACAACCAAACGAAGGCCGCAACATTGGCACTCGGTAAACATATAGGCCCCGTTTATTTACGATTTGGTCGACCCACCTGGCCTATTTTCATGGCCGAGGACAGGCCCTTTGCGATTGGAAAGGCCGATAAATTAATAGACGGAAAAGAGGTAAGTATTTTCGCTACCGGCCACATGGTTTGGCAAGCTGTTGAAGCCGAAGCTCAACTGGCGGAAAAAGGAATCAGCGCAGAGGTAATCAATATTCACACCATCAAGCCACTGGATGTTGAGGCGATCTTGACATCAGTAAAGAAAACAAAATGCGTGGTAACCTGCGAAGAACACCAAATCAATGGTGGCTTGGGAGACAGCATTGCCCAGGTTTTATCTCGCTTCTACCCTGCCCCACAAGAATTTGTGGCGGTCAATGATAGCTTTGGTGAAAGCGGAACGCCCACACAACTTTTGGCCAAATACGGACTTAGCCCGAGCAATATCGTCTCGGCCGTGCAAAAAGTAGTGGGCAGAAAATAGCAATTGCTTGGCTTAAAAATTGCCACTGACCCACGGAATACTGCACCTTGAAAAAAATAGCTAAGTGGTTTGCTTACATTATCCTGTCTTTGGCGGCACTGGTCGCCCTATTGATTGGCCCGATTGATCGCTCACCATTGAAGGGATCGAGACATTACCAAAAGATGATGGGTCGCTTGGATACCCTTACTATTGAACATTCTAATAAATCAAAATCAACGGTGGGTTGGAGCAAATTCAACATCACCCCCAGTTATTCAATGCCCATGGCTGGGTATACACCAAAGGATAGATTTGAGACAATTCATGATTCAGTGTTTTGCAGAATATTAGCAATCGAAAATGTGGGCAGTTCTAATTTCATCGTTTCACTCGACTTAATGTTGTTTCCTCCGATCATTAAGGATCGGGTAAATGCCGAACTAAAAAAACGAGGCAAGAACTATTTCGTTTTTTACTCAGCTACTCACACCCACAGCAGTTTGGGTGGCTGGGACAAAAGTTTAGTGGGGCGATTGTCCCTCGGAAGTTTTCAGGAAGAATGGGTTAACAAAACTGTGCAAGATATTTTGACGCACATTGAGCTAGCTAGAACTAACTCCATAGCGTCTTCAATTTATTATTGGCAAGCTGAGGCAAATGAATTTGTTCAAAACCGATTGGATAGCGAACATGGTAAAGTGGATGGAAAACTCCGTGGCCTAAAGTTCGTTCGCAACGATAGTAGCAAAGCGATCATCACAACGTACAGCGGGCACCCAACCAATGTTGAGCTGTTAAGCCGGATTATATCTGCCGATTACCCAGCCACATTGACAAATCACTTAGAGAAAAATGGGTTTGATTTTGGCATGTTCCTAGCGGGAATGATCGGCAGCCATCGATTGGTTGGATTTGAAGGGAGTGACTTTGAACGAATTGAAAATGCAGGGCAGACACTTGCGGAGAAGGTTCTGTCCGCCAAAGTAGAACGGCTCCCCGATTCAATTTCAATTTCGTCCGCTCATATTCCTATTGACTTCGGGCCCTCACAGTTGAGGATTGGGAAAAAATTGAAAGTGCGCGAGTGGGCTTTTAATGGGTTGATCGGTTCGCTAAAAGGAGAGTTGACTTACCTCGCCATCGGAAATGTTGTTTTGTTGGGCACACCGTGCGATTTTTCGGGCGAGATTTTCGCGCAAGAAAAACTGGACTCACTCGCGAATGCAGCGGGAAAGAAACTAATTATCACCAGCTTCAATGGAAACTATACCGGCTACGTGACAGCGGATCAATACTATGAAAAAGGAAATCAAGAGGAAGTAATGGCGCTCAATTGGGTGGGGCCATATTTTGGGGAATACTACTCAGATGTGATCAAAAAAATCATTCAACTAAATTCTCGCCCTGCCTGGAAACCTCAACACTAAACTTTCAAATTAGAACTTTCACCTCCCAGGTTTCGGCCGAAAACTCTGCTTCGGATTTCTCGGCTTTTGGAATTTGTGCTCCACCGCCTTTTCCGGCTGATATAGCGGGCCAGCACCCAACGATTCGGGCAATTGAATTTTTTCTATTTCCTTTCCGATCATGCTTTCGATGCGAAAGAATTTACGCTGATCCTTGGCATTGATAAAAGTAATGGCCGTGCCGGTAGTGGCCGCTCGGGCAGTTCTGCCAATGCGGTGAATGTAGTCCTCCGGATCCGGGGGCACATCAAAATTAATGACCAGGCTTATTCCCTCCACATCAATCCCTCGGGACAAAACATCTGTTCCTACCAAAATGGAAAGCTGTTTATTCTTGAACTCGCGCAGAATATTTTCGCGCTCCACTTGTTCCAAATCAGAATGGATGGCTTTGGCAGTAATACCAATTTTTTGAAGCGCGCGATCTAATTTTTTTACATTCTCTTTCGTGGATGCAAAAATCAGCACGCTGCTATATTGACCTGTTTTGAAAATGTGACTAATAAGTTTTTCTTTTTGCTCATCGTACACCACGTAGGCTTGCTGCAAGATTCCCTCGGCTGGTTTTGAGAGCGCAATATTGATTTCTTGTGGGTTTTTTAAAATGCGGTTTGCCAACGCCCTTATTTTTGGAGGCATGGTAGCCGAAAACAAAAGAGTTTGGCGATTGGGCGGAAGATATTTAATAATCCGGATAATGTCCTCGTAAAAACCCATGTCCAACATGCGATCTGCTTCATCCAACACTAAGTGCTCTACATCATCTAACTTAATAACGCCAGAAGCAAGTTGGGCCATGAGTCGTCCGGGGGTTGCAATGATAATGTCAACACCTGCCTCCAGTGCTTTCTTTTGTTGATCCCAAGTGGCGCCATCGCCTCCACCATAAACGGGGATAGAACTCACTCCCAAAAAATAGGCGAAGCCTTCAATTTGCTGATCGATTTGCTGGGCAAGTTCGCGCGTAGGCGCAATGATCAACGTGTTCAGATGTCGTTTCTCAGAATGTAGTATATTGTTCAGGATAGGCAGCAAATAAGCAGCTGTTTTTCCGGTGCCCGTTTGCGCGCAGGCAATCAAATCCTTGCGTTGTAGAATAAGTGGAATTGCTTGTTCTTGTATAGGGGTAGGCTTTAAATAGCCCATGGACTCTAGGCCTTCATTTAGCTTAGGGTCGAAATTAAACTCGTGAAATGTCAATGGTAAATTAATTGGAGTGTCAAAAAAAAGCCCCACAAAGTGCAGGGCTTTTATTGGTAGGTGATCAGTTATTAGTTTGCTAAGCGAACTTCTACTGCATTCAAACCTTTCTTGCCTTCTTTGAGGTCAAAAGTGATGCTGTCATTTTCACGTACCTTGTCAACCAAGCCCGTTACATGAACAAAATACTCTTGTCCTGTTGATGTTTCCTTTACAAAGCCAAAACCTTTCGCCTCGTTAAAGAATTTTACTGTTCCTTCTTTCATTGTGTTTGTTATTGATAATTTGATAAATAATTGACAAAGATAACATAAATTTCAAATTGTGGCTATATTCTTTAAATATGCCCTATGAAAGAACTCGCGAACGAACGCTTTTCTATAGAAATCATTGCTTTGGACAGTGACATAGATGAATTGAAACATGTCAACAATGTAGTCTATGTGCGTTGGGTGCAAGATGTTGCAACGGCCCATTGGATGTCTACCGCGACCGAAGAGGTAAGAAATATCTTTTCATGGATGCTGATCCGGCATGAAATCGACTACCTAGGCCAAGCCTTTTTAGGAGATCGAATCATTGGAACAACTTGGGTAGGCGAAGCAAAGGGCGCCACCTTTGAACGATTTGTTGAACTGGCCAAACATGGAAAAACAATTACCAAGTCGAGAACAGTTTGGTGCTTATTGGATGCAAAAACACTAAAACCCAAGCGGATTGACGAAAAAATGATTGCGCTGCTCCGCACGTGATAAAAAAATAGAGGCCAACAATTTGCTGGCCTCTATCTGAGATTCTTGTGCTAAAACTAAGCGGCTCTTCTTACGCGCTCCATCCTTATATGCTTCTGTTGGACGAGCTTGATCACGCCAACTTTATCCAATAACTTGATTACAATGTAAGTCGGGTCAATTTCATGCCAACGGATTCCGCCAAAGTTGGCGCGTGAACCATACTTGTGATGGTTGTTGTGATAACTCTCTCCCATCATCAATACATCCACGGGCAAAAAATTCCGGGAGGTGTCTCCGACTTCAAAATTGCGATAGCCGTACTTGTGAGCAAACCAATTAATTATAGCTCCGTGAATAGGGCTGAACATCCATTGCATAGGTAACAATAGCCACAGCCACCACACAGTAGCAAACTGCCAGTAGAAAGCAAAGTACAAGATTCCCCAAAACAACCTAGATGGCCATGAACGTGCCAACTTGTCAAATGAATCCCACCGCGGAACACCATCTGTAAAACGCGCCTCGGGTACTGTCTTACCATTAGAAATGTCAGAATAAATTGTTTTTGTCTTCCACATCATATTCCAGATGGTCTCATCATATTTTGGCGAATGAGGATCGTTCTCTGTATCAGCGAAAGCGTGGTGCATGCGGTGCATGGTGCCATAGCCGAAGGGACTCAAGTAATTAGAGCCCTGAAATATCCACGTCAGAACAAAAAACACCTTTTCGGTGAATCTATTCATCGTGAAGGCCTTGTGGGCGGCATAGCGGTGGAGGAAAAATGTTTGAAAAAACAGCGACAAATACCATTGTGCTACAAAAAAAATAAGAATCTCCTTCATACAGACAGATTGGGTTTAAAAAGCTCAACATCAGCAGATTTCGACTGATTTAGCTGTAAGACAAACTCAACTTGGATTTGTGACAGAAATATTGAAAAAGATTAACTTTTTTTGGCGGCAATGGCCGCTGCGATGTCCTTTTTGAGATGGCCGATCAACTCGGTGGCATTGTCTAACGTGCAGGCATTTTTAAAGCTTTCAAATAGGTGTGACGCGCCTATGAAGTCAGCCTTGCCCGGAGTGGCGTCACTCAACTTCTTTTTGGCTCGACTAAACAATTGCCGACAATGATCGGCTTTCTTGTCAATTACTTTTTGAATTGCCTCGTAGTCAAAGTCGAAGACCTCTTTTAGCAGATAGGTAGCGCGCTCAACCGGCTCCAGCTTATTTTGAATGATCTTAAACGCAGCCAACAATTCTTTCTCAAAGTCAATGTGGGCAAAATCCGATTCCTTAAACTTAACCACCAATTGCGAGAGCATAATCGAATCCCAGTATTCCTCTTTTTTCCTTTTCAGGGAGTTCAGGTGATTCAAACAATTGTTGGTTACCGACTTTATCAAATAGGCTTTAGTGTTCTGTATTTTTGTTTGATCTATGCTCAACCATTTCACGAATGTATCTTGCACAACATCCTCAGCATCTGCCTTGCAACGAAGGAGATTGTAGGCAATGTTACGCAACATTGGCTGGTAAAGTGTGATGGCCTGAGCTTGGTTCAAAATGCGTTTAATTCAATTTAGTAAAACTACTATTTTATTAACCCGAATTAACAAGAAATGTTAAAATAATCGTTGCCTTACAACTGTGAGTTGGCCTCTAGCCCTCCACCAATTCTCCCAACTCCATCCACCTAAGCGTTTTTGTTTCAACCTCTTCAGTGATCTGTGCAATTTGGTTAGACCATTCGGTTAACTGGCTGTGGTCGGTAGTTCCAATTGTAAGCAATGCCACCACTTCGGCTTTTTTAATTTCAAGCTTTTCAATTTGGGGCGGCAACTTTTCGTATTCGTCTTTTTCGCCAAATGAAAAAGACTTTTTTGCACTGGTCTTTTGTTCTACTTGAGTGGCTTTCGGTTGAGTTGGCTTTCGCTCCGCTTCTTCCTTCTCTTCTATCCACGTTCTATAATCTGAATAATTTCCGTTGAACGGTTTGATCTTCCCCTCCCCTTCAAACACAAAAAGCTGGTCGACCAAATGGTCCATAAAGTAGCGATCGTGGGACACCAATAACAAACAGCCTGTAAATTTTTCAAGAAAATCTTCAAGTACATTGAGGGTATCAATATCAAAATCGTTGGTTGGCTCATCGAGAATCAAAAAGTTGGGATTTGTCACCAATATTTTAAGCAACTGCAAGCGCTTTTTTTCTCCACCACTTAATTTTTCGATGATGTTGTATTGCTTCTCAGGCGGAAACAAAAAAGTATCCAAGAATTTTGAAGCAGAGATTTGCGTTCCATCTGACATGGTGATGAACTCAGCAATTTCCTTCACCTCTTCAATTACCCGGTGGGCCGGATTCAGCGTCTCCACCTCTTGTGTGAAGTATCCGATCTTGGTAGTGATACCGGGAATCATTTCGCCTTTTGTTGGGTTCGTTTTTCCCGTGAGCAAATCAAGGAAAGTAGATTTGCCAATTCCGTTTTTGCCTACTATACCAATGCGGTCTTTCTTCTTAAACACATAAGAAAAATCATGCACCATCTTTTTATCGCCATAGCTTTTGGACAGATGAATAAGCTCCATGATCTTCCCTCCTTGGCGTGCTTCTTGGATGTCCAACTCAAGTCTGTCGCGCTTTAGATTTTGAGAGGCAACCTCCTTCAAATCGTAATAGGCCTCTACCCTATATTTTGCCTTGGTTCCCCGGGCACGGGGCTGCTTCCGCATCCACTCCAATTCCTTTTTTAAGAGATTCCTGGCCTTTGAAACTTCCGTTTTCAGCATTTCTTCCCGCTCAGACTTTTTCTCTAAAAAATAGGCGTAATTCCCTTCATACCTATAAAGTTTACCTCGGTCAAGTTCTAAAACTGACTTGGAAACGTTGTCTAAGAAGTAACGATCATGGGTTACCATCAGCACCGTAATGTTGGGGCCGCTAAGATAAGACTCTAGCCATTCAATCGCCTCCAAGTCCAAATGGTTAGTAGGCTCATCCATGATGATTAGATCGGGTTCAGTCAACAGCATTTGAGCAAGGAATATTCGCTTCTTCTGACCGCCCGATAGCTCACTAAACTTTTGATCCAAATCGGTAATGCCCAGTTTGCTGGTAATCTCTTGCACTTTAGCATCATAGTCCCACGCATTGAATTCTTCCATCCATTCCAGCGCATGCTGCATTCGCTCAGGCGAGGTGTGCGGATCGTGAATACATTCCTCGTACTCGCGTACTACTTTGGCTACTTTATTCTTTTCATCAAACAATATCTCTTTGACAGACAGATGAGGCTCTACATGGGGCTGTTGAGTAAGGTATCCCAGTTTAATGCCGTCACGCGTGCTAACCACGCCTTCGTCCTGCTTTACTTGGCCGGTTAGGATTTTGATCAATGTTGTTTTGCCCGTGCCATTTTCTCCAACCAAAGCAATTTTTTCGCCTTGGGCGATGCCCAAGGTAATATCTTTGAAAAGCCAACGATCGTTAAAGGATTTGGAGAGGGATTCAGCAGATAGGTAGTTCACTTTTAAAAATTAAGCCTGCAAGTTAGCACAAGGGATTCACCCACACCAAGACTTTGCTATTGTTCGCTTAATTTATTGGAAGGTTTTTGTTTCCGCAAAGGAAATTCCCGCTGTTAGTGTTGGTCGCCTGACCAGCAATTTTTTAGGATATTTGAATGCTGGCGCAATGCAAATTATTCTTTCAGCGGTGAAAATTACCCACCTGAAAACCCTTGCCAGCCTCATTGGCAGTTGGCCGACCGTGCCGAAAACTATACTTACAGCTCGGCCAGCTTTTTTCAAATTGGCTTTATCACTCATCAGACAGAAATTTAGGTGAAATGAAAGATTTAGGCGGAGTTTTCTTGGTGGGAGACTTAGCAGTAAAAGATTAGCACAAGAGGGGCGCTAGTTGGCGCGTTTTGGTTCGTCTCTTTTGGTGTTAGGTGACAACACCTACCACAGGCAAAGTTGCTTTCAGTTTACACTAATCTTCTTTCGAGTGTTTAAATCCAATCTTGCGCATAGGTTCTGTTTTCGGATTCAATAACTCTCTCAGGTAATCAAAGACTACTTTAAAGTTCTCATCATGCTTACTCACTTTTCCTTCTAGCTTTTCCAATTTGAGCAAGATGTCTTTGTGATCCATTATCATTCCTTTGAGCTTACTATATATCCGCATGATCTGGATGTTCACTTGGATGGCTCGTTCACTGTTCAAAACACTTGATAACATTAGCACACCGTGTTCGGTAAATGCAAGGGGAGCGTATCTTCTACCGCCCCGCCCTTCCTTTGAGGTCGCAATTTGCGACCTCAAAGATTTCCATTCTTCATCGGTCAACTGGAACATAAAATCTTCGGGGAACCTGTCAGCATTCCGTTTTACCTGTTCATTAAGCCTCTTGGTTTCTACTTGATAAAGTTCTGCCAGATCAATATCCAACATCACTTTATGTTTTCTGATCAAATAGATTTTACTGATCACTACTTCATCGGGTATGGCGATGCTTTTTTTCATGGCTACTATTTTAAAGCCTTCAAAATTATCTTAAAGTTTGGAGGTCACAAATTGTGACCTCCAATTTTTCTATCCCAACAGATGGAACTTGTTTATCCCACTCTAGCGAGGGCATCTCGCTCGTGCCTTTTCAAATTAAACAACAAAAAAAATCCGATCAAATTCTAACATAAAATCCCTGGCGCTACTTAGTCCAAACAAAAATAGAAGCACAAGCGGGACGCCTTGCGCTAATAGGGGTTTCTTGGGGCTCATCAGTTTTAGATAATACCAATTTAGTATTTTTCAAAAATAAATTGGGAGGTTAGTTCAGTGAGGAGAAGACGCGGAGTCCGAGGCGAGACTCCGCTGTGAAGGGGATGATAGACTTGCCACGTGGCATGACCAGCACGTACAACAAGCCACTCAATTTTAGACCACAATTGCAAGGTGATACGGAAATTATTACGGAGGATTTGAGGGTATTGGAAAGGCTTTTTTATCAGGACGTAAACTTTTTACGAGGTAAGAGAGATAATC
>Ga0226658_10001957_pt1 | contig 10232 bp, 7 predicted proteins | sample OliLak19BULKMAT1_FD_169091 | JGI IMG/M metagenome (GOLD analysis project Ga0226658, IMG submission 169091) | Freshwater microbial mat bacterial communities from Lake Vanda, McMurdo Dry Valleys, Antarctica - Oligotrophic Lake LV.19.BULKMAT1 (v2)... | ecosystem: Environmental > Aquatic >... | reverse complement strand
ACGGAAGGACTCGGATGCGGGGCGAACCCAGAAGTGGGGCGCGCGGCAGCGTTGGAGAGTAAAGATCAGATTCGCGAAATGTTGGCGGGAACGAAAATGGTTTTTGTAACGGCCGGTATGGGGGGTGGCACGGGAACGGGTGCGGCACCGGTAATTGCAAAAATTGCAAAGGACATGGACATACTCACGGTGGGTATTGTTACCGTTCCGTTTTCTTTTGAAGGCAAGAAAAAATTAGCGCAAGCGGAACTGGGCATCGAAGCATTTCGTGCCAGCTGCGACACGGTGCTGATTATTTTGAATGATAAGCTGCGCGAGATTTATGGAAATCTTTCCATCGGCCAAGCATTTGGTGAAGCTGACAATGTGTTGACCACCGCAGCTAAAGGTATCGCTGAGATTATTACCTTGGCGGGATACGTGAACGTTGACTTTCAAGATGTGCGCACGGTAATGTTGAATGCAGGCGCTGCTGTGATGGGCACCGCAGAAACACGTGGTGATACACGCGCCATCAAAGCAGCACAACAGGCGTTGGCTTCACCCCTGCTGGATAGCCACGATATTATGGGGTCAAAGAAAATTTTGCTTTCAATTATTTCAGGAGAGGAAGCGGAATTGCAAATGGATGAACTTACGACCATCACTGAATATATTCAGCAACAAACGGGCGATGATGCCGAAGTTATTTTCGGTCATGGTGTGGACGCGGCACTGGGAGATCGCATCCGTGTGACGGTGATCGCCACTGGGTTTGATACCGTGAGCAAAGTAGCGAAGAAAGAAGAAAAGAAAGTCCACGAGCTGGATCGGTCGCAGATTCCACTATTTGGGTCGGTAGATAATTCAGTAAACCAGCGCGGAGCAGAGTTGGAGTTGAAGGTAAAGTCTGATGGCGGGTCAAATGAATCTGATCAGATTACACCTTCGCAGCCAAAAGAACCTGCTACGGAAATTCCTAACATTCAAAAACCAATTGGTCCGCCTGTTCTAAAAACAGAAGAAAAAGAGGAGCGGAAGAAAGAAGAACGTTCCTATTCCTTCACGATGTTTGAAAAAACTGAAACAGCTAAGACCGAGGACGAGGGCGAGGACAGCTTATTTGCCGATGACGATGAATTTCAGGTTGGCAAAGAAATTTCAGCTGACCAGGTCATCAACAATGACGGGCTGATGGAAGTGCGGAAAACACGTGAACGATTAGAGCAACAAGCCAAAGAACGTAGAGAGAAACTAAAAGCTGCCCGCAAGCAAGAGATGACCAAAGAGGAGTTTAACGAAAAGTGGACATTGCCAGCTTACTTGCGCAGAGGTGTGAAGATGGACAATGTGCCGCATTCATCTGAGCCATTTATTTCTAGGTACAATTTAAATGATGACAATAATCTGCTGGGCAACAATAAGTTTTTGCATGATAATGTTGATTGACACCTCACCCCCGGCCCCTCTCCCGAGGAGAGGGGAGGAGTTCTGGGTAAGCTTTAATTTTTTGGATTTGCTATTTGTAACGACAAATAGTTTTTGTTAAGTGTGACATTTAGGAATTAGCTCCGTTCCCCTCTCTTTTGGAGAGGGGCTAGGGGTGAGGTCATGGCATTTCCGGTATGACTGGTTTTACTCCATTCGTAGTGGTTGTTGGTGGTAAATATTTTTTGCCGATACCGGGGTGCCTCCTTAAGGCCAGACTTTGAGATTGCTGTTGGTTATTTTTTGCAGCGTTCTGGTCAGGGTTTTTTTAGTGGAAGAAGAGGCCTTGCTTAACCAGCAGGGCTTCTTTTTTTTTAAGGGGTTGTTTTAGTTACCTTTATTAAAACATCTGTCTATGTCAAAGAAGCTAATCTACATCTCCTTTCCCTTTATTTTGTTGGCTGGAATTTATTTCCTCGGGCCATCCCCAAAGTCTCCTAAGTTTGACCCTGCCATGCCATCGGTTCCGCAATCGGCAGGAGATTTAGAAAAGTATGTTGCCGATCAAGAAAGCAAGCATCAGCTGAAACTGGATAATGAAGCCCGAATTGTTTGGGCAGATTCGACAAAATCAAAAACAGAATATAGTGTAGTTTACTTGCATGGATTTTCGGCCAGCCAAGAAGAGGGTAATCCCGTTCACCGAAATTTTGCTAAAAAATTTAAATGCAATCTTTACTTGGCTCGATTGGCCGATCATGGCGTTGATACCACTGACCAGCTTTTATACTTTACCCCTGATCGCTGGTGGCAAAGCAGCAAAGAAGCCTTGGCCATTGGAAAAGCGTTGGGCAACAAAGTAATTGTTATGAGCACTTCTACCGGAGGCACGATGGCATTGATGCTTGCGGCAGAATATCCACAAGATGTTTACGCACTGATAAACATGTCGCCTAATATTCAAATTTTTCATCCACTGGCTTGGATGTCGAACAATCCGTGGGGAGTCCAATTATCTCGGCAAGTTATTGGGGGAAAGTATAGTGTTTCAAAACCTATTCCTGGTGTAGATATGAAATTGCAGAATCAATATTGGAATGATAGGTACCGACTGGAAGCAGTGGGCCAGATGCAAGAAATGCTGGAAGACAAGATGAATGAAACGACTTTCAAAAAAATTAAACAACCATCGCTATCGCTTTACTATTATAAGAATGAAGCAGAGCAAGACCCGACCGTAAAGGTAAGTGCGATGCTGATGATGAATCAACAACTGGGTACACCCGATTCATTAAAAGAGACGGTTGCTATACCCGATGCCGGCACGCACGTGATTGGTTGTTACATTCGTTCCAAAGATGTCTTTTCGGTTGAACGTGCAGCCGAACAATTTGCAGTGGAGAAGTTGAAGATGAAAATTGATTATGGGCTGAAGCCAATGAAATTAGCTACGTATAAAAATTATATAAAGACTGATGTAACCAACGAATTGGTTGATTTGGAAAAATTTATTCCCGGGATTGTGTTGGATGTGCGTTACGCGACTATTAATAATTTCACTAAAGAGAAAATTTATAATCTGGCGAAAGCCTACTCAAGGAAGCCGGTGGCGGCCTCACTAAAGAAAGCGCAGGCGGAATTCAATCAATTGGGCTACGGAATAAAAATATACGATGCCTACCGGCCTTACTCGGCCACGGTGAAATTCTATGAAGTAATGAAGGGCGACACGCTGTATGTGGCCAGCCCGTACAAAGGGTCAAAGCATAATCGCGGTTGCGCATTGGACATAACGTTGGTGGATTTGAAGACCAATCAAGAATTGACAATGCCCACTGAATGGGACACGGCCGCCAAAGAGTCGTGGGCGGCTGCGCCCGTTAAAGACCCTGAGGTGAAGAAAAACCGAGATACGTTAATTTCTATTATGGAGAAGAATGGCTTTAAAGTATATGAAGCAGAGTGGTGGCATTTTGATTTTGTAGGCTGGCAGAAGTTTGGAGTGATGGATATTGATTTTGAAGAACTAAACTAGACATGAGTAGCAGGATGTAAGACAATAGATCGGTTTTACTAAGTCCATCTTTCAAGTATCTTACGTCTTGCGTCTAACATCTTATGCCTGAAATTTATATGTCAATTCAAGAAGCCCAATCCCAAGTCGACCTCTGGATCAAACAACATGGAGTCCGTTACTTCAATGAACTCACCAACATGGCTATGCTTACTGAAGAAGTAGGAGAGGTGGCGCGGATAATTGCAAGAAGGTATGGCGAGCAATCTGAGAAGGAATCGGATAAAGACAAAGACCTAGGTGATGAAATGGCCGATGTGTTGTGGGTATTGATTTGTTTGGCCAACCAAACGGGAGTGGATTTGACCAAGGCGCTTGAGAAAAATATTGAGAAGAAGACCTTACGAGATAAAGATCGCCATAGGAATAATCCCAAACTATCTCAGTCTTAATTCGCCATTTTTTAGCCGCGGCAGCACGTTGTATTGGTCAAGAGTTACACAAAATTTCATATCGTCATGAATGTTTAGCTGATTTAATCGCTTGACGTGCGAGGACGTATTCAAGAAGCTAACCATGTCGTGTTTGGCAATGTTGTAGAGATGTTGCGCTGCGAGTGGCGCATCGCAATCGGGTCCTAAGTAGTCTTTTAATCGATCTACCAATGCCCCGGCAAAAAGAGTGTCCTCTAAATTTACTTTTCCTTTCCAGCCAGCACATACCACCAACACATTGTGATCACTCAATAGCAGATATTTTGCAACAGAGTTTAGATTTAGAAAGGAACCGATAATTACTTCCTTTGCTCCCCTCGATTTTTCAATGGCCTGGGTGCCGTTGGTAGTTGTAAAAGCAATTTTCAACCCTTTTAATTCATCGCCTATATACTCAAAAGGTGAATTTCCTTTGTCGAAGCCCTCTACTTTTTTTCCATCCCGCTCCCCAGAAGTTACGTAGCCCTTCATTTTCATTTCGCGGCACTCGTCTAGGCTGGCAAATGGCGTGATGCTCTCCACTCCATGCGCAAAGGCCGTCACCATACATGAGGTGGCTCGCAAGATGTCTACCACAACAACTGTTTTATCATGCACAGGATATAGGTGTATTAATTCGGGACTGAGGCAGACGTCTATGGTTTTCATTTAGTTAATTCGATGATTTACTAATTCGTTGTTTCGTTAATATTTTAATTAGTCAATTATGAAATCGCTAGGTTGCCGGATCAATGAATCAGTTAAATACCGAATCAACGAATCATCGAATTAGCCAATCAATGGCAACTTACTTACGATAGCCTTTAGCTCCTTCCCTCTCACTTCAATAAAAATCTCGCTTCCAACTTTAGAATTTTCAGTTGTCACATATCCTAGCCCAATGCCAATTCCCAATAAGGGTGATTGTGTTCCAGATGTTACTTTGCCAATCACATTACCACTGCCATCTTTAATTTGGTAGTCATGGCGCGGAATTCCCTTCTCGATCATTTTAAAGCCAACCAGTTTACGCTTCACACCTGCCTCTTTTTGCTTTTTGATATTGGCAGCATTTGTAAACTCTTTTGTGAATTTGGTAATCCAACCTAACCCGCCTTCGATCGGTGAGGTGGTGTCGTCAATATCATTTCCATATAGGCAGAAGCCCATTTCCAACCGCAGTGTATCGCGCGCGCCTAAGCCAATCGGTTTGATGTTTTCGTCTTTGCCCGCAGCAAATATCTCGTTCCAAACTTTTTCAGCAGCGTTTTTGCTGACATAAATTTCAAACCCACCCGCACCGGTGTAGCCCGTGTTTGACATCACCACATCTTTCGCACCCGCAAATTCACCAATAGTAAAATGATAATAGGGGATGCTAGATAAATCGACAGTCGTCAATTTTTGTAATACTCCTTTTGCCTTGGGCCCTTGCACCGCAAAAAGGCATATGTCATCCGAGATATTTATCATCTCTGCTCCCTTGGTATTGAACTTCGAAATCCAATTCCAATCCTTCTCTATGTTGGAGGCATTTACCACCAATAGATAGTCGTTATCTTTTATTTTATAAACAATTAAATCATCAACAATTCCGCCCGTTTCGTTTGGCAGGCAAGAATATTGCGCTTGTCCATTCACTAATTGGCTCGCATCATTGCTCGTGACGCGCTGAATCAGATCCAACGCCTGCGGGCCTTTTACTGTAAACTCTCCCATGTGGCTCACATCAAACACACCCACCCCATTTCGCACGGTCATGTGCTCTTCAATATCAGAGGAGTAGCGCACGGGCATATTGAATCCCGCAAAGGGCATCATTTTCGCACCTAATTTTTCATGAATATTATTGAGGGGAACGAACTTCGCTTGCATAGGTTATATTTTACACAAAAGTAATGCTTGTTAGGTGAATTATAGTAGGGGTCTTAGTTCTGAATTTTGTTCGATAAACGCTTCCCAAGATTTTGTTGGAAGGATTTTCTTTAGTTTTTCGAGTGCCTGCTTAGTTTCATCTTCGAACCCTATCTTGGCGGATAGTTTGGAATAGGCTTTAAGCAACTTAATTGAATACGGCTTTGCTAGAAGGCCCGTTACCAGAATTGAGTGCGAACGAGACAGGTCGGTCTTATCTTTTGCAAAGTAGTTGGCAGCGGCTAAAAGGCCTTCGCAAAATTGATTGTTGGAGTTGGCTAGATACGCGAATTTTTTTTCAGCCTCTGTCAGTTTATTTTGCCTTTCGTCCAGCAACGCTTGTAAATAGATTTTTTCATTTACGTAGCCGATCGGCAATTCCTGCTGCATTCTTGCTTGTATGTAATCGAAGTCATTTATTTCGGCAGCCAACAAAAGATTTAAGAATGATATATCTTCTGTCAATTTTTTATTTTTTAACGAGGCATCTTTTAATTTTGACAGACAACTGATTGCCAAGCTAGGTTCATCTTGATCAAACCATTTTTTACACCTATCAAAAACGGCCATTGCATAAAGTTCTTCATCGCTAATTGACTTTAAAATTTTGTCGAACCCAATTGAATCGGCAAGGGGAATTCGATATCGGCAGAAACCATATTTGAGCAGGTCGCTTTTTTCCAGAATATCGGTTTGATTACTTTGAATAATGGTTGCGTATTGCGATGGTTCTTTTGTCGATGTCGAGTTGCCAGTAGTCATTAAAAACTGCCACAGCCCGTTGGCTTTCTCTAAACTATCTGCTTCCATCCAAGCAAGGGCTTCAGTAAAATCTGCGGACTTTATTTGGCTTTCTTTTGCCTTTCTAAAATACATAGTTGCACTGCGCGGATTATCTTGTTCCAACATCCAAGTTCCGATCAAATTATAATATTTTCCTTGGCCTGTGGAAACCGATACCTCCAGCAGCAATTCGATTCCTTGTTTGACCATGCCCGTGGCGTAATACGCTTGAGCTGCCGAGGCTAACAAAAACTCCTTGAAGTTTTCGTTGCTCGGTTTTTTTGCTGTCTCTACAATTTGCCGAAGCCAGGCAGTATCAATTTTATGGTGCTGGTTGGTTAGTTGATTGGCCAATAGTGCGGTGACTTTTACGGTAAGAACAGTATCTGTCAATGGGCTGAAAGTTATATCCAACGGTGATTGTTGAACATTGGCCAACGCCAACGCATTGGCTTGTGTGCCTGCATCAGTAGAACTAAATAATTTAAACAACGAATCCACAGGGAAGCGTATTCTTAATTGCGCGCTCGCGGCAAACAGATTGGTCTCAGCGGCATCTTTCGTGAATGATTGCCTTCTTGATTTTTGAAATAATTGCAGCGAAGAGTCAAGTACCCCCAATTGATAATAGTTGAGTGCTTGCGCATTTAGTAAAATTCCGCTGGTCGGAAACTGCCGAAGGCCAGCAGTCAATATTTTGCCGGTAGCCGCGTAATTTTCCTGCTCTTGATAGATTTCACTCAGATTTAGGTACGAGATTTCTGTGGGCGTGGTAGTGATAATCGTGTTGTATTCATCGATCGCTTTAAAGGGATCAAGTTGGCTGTAGTAAAGTGTTGCCAACGAGTAATGGGCATGATGATTTTGGGTTCTCGTTAAAACAGACTTTTTGTAGTAAGCTTCTGCCAATGGATCATCGCCCTGAATTTGAAAAAGATTACCGTAGGCATTAAAGTAGGCTGCCGTGGCTCGATCGATATAAGAAGTAAGCGGATAGGAATAGGAAAGAAAAGCAAATGTGGCAATTAAGCCCATGGTGCGAAAGGTGAAAAAAGGCATCGTATCGGGCTTGTACAGTATTTTATATACAGGCAAATTGGCCATCATCATAGGTGTAAAGTTGGCCGTAACATAAACGGTGAAAATGATGCCATAGCCCAACTGGGCAAACAGGACGATGTCGTTGAATGCGTCCATCATGGTGGTGCTGTTCGTAGAAAAAATGAAACTGAGCGTGGCAAACGTAATCAAACAGAAAGCTAAGTAGAGATACGTGATGCTGGAGATACTCTCAACATCTTCTTCGTAAAGTAGTTTCCTCTTCTGAAGTCCCCATAAGCCAATTAGTGCCGAAATTAACAAAAGCAAAAAAGAGTTGACGGTCAATATGTCCCACTTTAGATATTGCTCGCGAATCAAGTAAGTAAAGATTAAGTTGGCGAGGTAAATGCCTGTAAGTAAATAAAAATGCCGCGCAGAGTTGGAGGGATTTTTAGAAACGGAAACCAAGGTAACAAAGGAAGCTACAATTTCGTGAGCCGTCATCAGGATGAATAGTAGGGCAATGATGATTCCTGTGAACAAACCATTTACTGCTAAGTACAGAAATGGCGTCTGCACGTTGCTCGAAAAAAATATGACAACGGCCAGCAATACGGTGATGGCCGCGAATGTTAAAAGCCGGAAGTTGAAAGAAAGATCCGCCCGATAGGAGTGAAAAATGTAGGCAGCCAAGCAATAAACCAGTATCGTTATGATTGTGCTTGCTCGGTTGTCGATTCCAAAAAGCGCCAACGCCTCTAGGTGGAAGCTGACGATAATGAGTGCAAAAAAGCCGAGCCCTGCAAAAAAAGCGTAGCGTTTTAGCGTGGTGACGAATGATAGAAAAATTGTGAGGCCAACGATCAAACAGAAAATGAAAGTATAGAATATCCAAGCGATGGGTTGAAGAGCGCTGCCTGAGAAAGTCTCATACAAAAGCAGATTGTCTGCTGTAACTTCGATGGTTGAAAGACCTACCACAAAACTCCTCAACGGAATTTCCAATAACTTAATTTCTTGATACGGTTCGTAAATGAAGGCGAAAGAAGGATATTGAAAATAGGCAGTTAAGAAAAGCCCAATGATAGCAATCGAAAGAACGATTAAAAACCAAAAGGTTCTTCGCTCTGCCGTTGACCATTCATTCCAAAATCGAAACGATTGCATGAGTTATTCTAACACTTTTGGCACGCGAAAATAATCCGAATCTCTTTTTGGTGCATTTTGAAGTGCTTGCTCGTGGTTGAGATCGCTTTTAGCAACGTCTTCTCTTAGGGAGTTGATTTCGTGACTCATCGTAGTCAGGGGCTCTACGCCATCGGTATTTACTTCGTTCAGCTTTTCAACGAAAGTGAGCATGTTGCTCATGTCTTTCAGCATCTTTTCAGTATCTTTTTCATCGATCTCAAGCCGAGAGAGATGGGCGATCTTTTTTAGTGTTTCGACATCCAGTTTCATGAGGTACCCAGTTCTTTTTTCAGTTCCGAATCAATAATAGAAAAAACCTGTTGCTTCAATTTTGAGGTGCTGTCCAATGTCATTCCAGTAGTTTCTATCGGCTCGTGGAAAATTACTTTGACTCTGCCCGCATACAATCGCATTTTTTTACGATCGGGCAAAATTATCCAATTGTAAGGAATAGTGACTGGTACAATCGGTATTTGTTTTTCAATGGCTGTCCGAAAAGCGCCATCTTTAAATGATACCATGTTGGGCGGGTTTTTAGTGGCCATGCCGCCTTCGGGATAAATCACCAGACTTTTGCCTTGATCGATGGCTTTCATACTTTCTAACATAGAGTTCGATCGACTTTTCAAACTTTTGCGATTTACAGTGATGTGCAGCTTTCGGTACATGAATCCGAACAATGGGATTTTCTCCATATCATTCTTACCAACAAAGATCGAATTGATAGGAGTCAATCCCATGGTTGGGATATCTAAATAGGAAAAGTGGTTTGGGCAGAAGATGTAATTTCTGTTTGGATCTAGTTTTGTTTTGCACTCAATGGAGAACGGCAAAAATGTTAGTATAAACATGCTCTTCGCCCACCAGCGGTTGAAGATCCCAATCAACTGAAATTGTTTTGGAAAATAGATGGGTATCAAGAGAAGTGGTAGAAATAGCAGAAACAGAATACTGAAAATGGCAAAACCATAAACAGTATGGATCAAGCGAATGGCTTTCATGTTTTTAAAAAATCCATCATCGATTCGTTGAGCTTGCTTTTGGGATCAATATCAATTCCGTTTGTCGTCCGTCAATGTATCTAAAGCCAGATTCGTCAAAATAACCATCCTCCTCTAGTTGAATGCGAACTTCTTTTTTCCATTCGATTACATAAACAGAAGCGTTTAGCTCGATGGAATAAGCGGTGTTGAAGTGCATGGGATAATCTCCTGTAAAAGGAACTCCGCCCTGCATGTCCCACATACCAATGGTAGTGCCGGCCGCATGACCATGAAAACCAATGGGGTGCGTATAGATAGAAGGTGTAATACCGCCATCGACCGCTTGCTTGCGCGAGTCGGCCAAAATCTGATTACCAGTTTTTCCTTCTTTGAAGTTGCTGGTTAAAATGTCTTGCAATTTATTCCCTC
>Ga0226658_10001943_pt1 | contig 10280 bp, 3 predicted proteins | sample OliLak19BULKMAT1_FD_169091 | JGI IMG/M metagenome (GOLD analysis project Ga0226658, IMG submission 169091) | Freshwater microbial mat bacterial communities from Lake Vanda, McMurdo Dry Valleys, Antarctica - Oligotrophic Lake LV.19.BULKMAT1 (v2)... | ecosystem: Environmental > Aquatic >... | reverse complement strand
AATGCCCAGAAAAAAAGCCGCACAACTGTGCGGCTTTTTTCATTTCAACTTCAAGCGCTACGCCGACTTGCGTCCAGCCACGTCCGCAATCGATTTCAGCTTCGGCCGTATCTGCGCCACATATTCCGGCACCCAGCGTTTCAATTCGCGACGCACGTCCGAGTCTTCCGGCAGCTTGTCTTGATTCAACCATGCACTGAGACTAGGCAAAAGCTCTGCGGTCGCTTCGCGCGCTTTGGCGACCCGCAGTTTCGGGTGTGGCGTGGCGCGTGTATGTTCGTCGTCGGCCAGCAATTCTTCAAACAGTTTTTCACCCGGACGCAGCCCGGTGTAAATCACCTTGATTTCTTCGTCTGTTGCTTCGGACAGGCGGATCATGTCGTGCGCGAGGTCGACGATACGAATCGGTTCACCCATGTCCATCACAAAAATCTCACCGCCGAGGCCCATCGAGCCGGCTTGCAACACCAACTGCGCCGCCTCCGGGATCGACATGAAGTAACGGACCATTTCCGGATGCGTCACGGTGACCGGACCGCCTTTGGCAATTTGCTCCTCAAAGCGCGCGATCACGCTACCGGCACTTCCAAGCACGTTGCCGAAGCGAACCATCTCGAAACGAGTATCGCCCGTATGCTGCAACGCCTGACAGACCATCTCGGAGAGTCGTTTGGTGGCGCCCATCACATTGGTCGGGTTTACCGCTTTGTCGGTGGAGATCAGCACGAATTTCTTGACGTTGTATTCGATCGCCGCGCGCGCGATCACCAGCGTGCCAAGCACGTTGTTTTGGACCGCTTCCCACGCGTTGCTCTCTTCCATCAGCGGCACGTGCTTGTAGGCCGCAGCATGAAAGACAATCGACGGCGAGTACTGGTGCATCGCTTGGTTGACGCGCCGCACATTCTTCACGTCGCCGATCACACTGGCAATCGGCAGGTTCTCAAATTCGTCACGCAGCGATTGCTCGATCTTGTACTGCGCAAATTCGTTCTGCTCAAACAACACCATCATTGACGGCTGGTATGCCGCGATCTGACGGCACAACTCTGAGCCGATGGATCCGCCCGCACCCGTCACCATGACAACCTTGTTGGATAGCAGATCGTGCAACCCGACATCGTCGAGCGTTACCGGTTCGCGCTTGACCAAATCTTCAAACGACAAACGGCGGACCTTTGGGGTCGGCGTCTTGCCGGGGATACTCACCGCTTGCGGCAGTTCGCCAAACTTAGGCACGGTCATCACGGTCACCCGCGCGCGGTTGCAAATTTCAATGATCTGGCGACGCTTCTGATACGCCACTGACGGCATGGCGATGATGACGTGTTTGACCTTCAGCGTGCGGGCAATGCGTGGCAGTTCATCCAGGGCGCCCATCACCCGCACACCGTGAATCAGTCGGTTGCGCTTATTCAGATCGTCGTCAAGCAACCCGATCACACGCCAATCGCGGCTGCGCAACAGCTCCTTAAGCAATCCGACCGCAGCGTCGCCCGCACCCAAAATAATGACCGGCGCGCCCTGATCATCAGACTTGCCGTACAACATCCACTCTTTCCACGAGCGGTAACTGATGCGGCTGCCGGCCATGAGCACCATGAGCAGTAGCGCTTGGACAAAAAAGTGCGGGAACACAAGACTGCCCATCCAATCGCCCGCCCACAGCGTGGCGGCGACGGCAAGCGTACCAGCAACAACGGTTGCGACAATGCGCTGGACATCCGGCAGGCTGGCATAACGCCACAGGCCTTGGTACATACCAAAGATGGTTGCCACAATCGCCTGTACGGGGACCGCGACCAGCAGCACTTGGAGTGCGGCAAGCGGAAACGCGTTCTGGCTGGCCACACCAAACAGCAACAGCACTGCCGCCCAGGAAACACACAGCATGACGACGTCATGGAGGAACGCAAGGATGGCGCGTTCATTGACTGAAAAGGACGTCATGTGGCTCCTTGTTTTTCTTTTTCGGACATGATTATTTTGTTTTTATTGACTCTTCTCGTTGAAACCGCAACTCAAGTGCAACGATCAAGCAGCAGTATGTTACCACCCAAGTCACAAAAGTTAAAACCTCGGCGGACGCATTTACGCTGTGCGCAACTCGATTGGCGTTGCCAACCGCCGAGTACGCCCAAAGTGCAGTGCCGCCGGCTAATACCATCAATGCTGCGTAGGCCAATGCGGTTCTGGTTTGCGACCAGCCGAGCCGCAGGATGAGGCGGTGATAGTAGTGCTCCCGATGCCCTTCCCAAAGGCGTTGCCGCCGCCACGCGCGCTTTGCGAGCGTAACGCTGGCGTCCACGATAAACGGGCTGAAAGTCAACAGCGGTAGCAGCCAATGCCATGCGCCGATGAGCGCGCCGTATAAGCCCAGCGTCGCGGCTAAAAAACCGAGCGGAATGGATCCGCCATCGCCCATGAAGAGACGCGCTTTTGGGAAATTGAATGCGAGAAAGCCCGCGCATGCTCCTGAGAGGCTCGCGCAAACGATGCTAAGTTGAGCGAGTTGAGTGCTGGCCGACGCAAGCGCAAGCGTGCCGAAACCAATCACGCCCATGAATCCTGCGAGACCATTCGCACCGTCCATAAAGTTGTAGACGTTGGTCATCCAGGCGATCGCCAGCACTATCAAAAAACACACCGAAAGGGATACGAGCAAATGGGTGCTCAAGGCTATATCGACAGGAATCGCGGGATATAGCGCGACGACAGTCAGCCCGGATACCATCAGATGAACGACAAGCCGCAGCCCAGTTGAGAGTCCCTTGATGTCGTCCCACAACGACAGCGCGGCCAAGACAGTCGCCGCGAAAAAAATAGTGGCGAGCGACGTCTCAACAACGTAACGATTTAGGCTGCCCCACACAACCAAACCCACCGCAACCACCAGCGCTATGCCGCCCAACCGAGGCGTAGGTACGGAGTGCATTGCATTCGGCTTGTCCACGCGATCAAGGCCAAGGTTGCCGACGCGCGACTTGATCACCACCACGCAGGCAAGCGCACAAACGCAACAAGACACCAACCAAACGACCGTGCTCGTCATCGATTACGTGAGCGGGTCGTCTGGCAACGGCTTGGGACAGCAAACCGCCCCAAAGTCTTATCCATAAAGCGCGCGCACCAAGTAACCAATACGCGCACCGATCCGCACTCGAAAATCGTGAGCGCTAATCGTTCACCACAATGGATACGAGTGTGCTGATCCCTCGCGGCGTTGTCACGGTTGCGGTAAGCGACCCGCTGTTGGCTCTATTCGTACACTCGAAGGCAGGGGTTCCGGTGGGTCCCGTTTGCGTAACGTCGCTTTCGAGCACGACGCGAAAGAACCCGAACCCTCCTATGCCCTCAAGATCTGCATTCGACGCCGGACAGTTTGCTGCTATGCCAGGTCGACTGCACGCCGAAGTGTTACCAACTGTATAGGACGTTGCCGACCTAATGACGCCGTTGGTGGTTGAGAAGGCCACCGTTGTGCCCGCCGGCATGGCGTTGCCATTTAGATCAGTGATGACGACATCCCGGGTAACCTGAGGATAGGTGTAACGCGTCCCGGTTGTACAAACCGGAATATTGATATCCGCCAGCTCTCCGCGGGCGAGCGCGCGGGCGAACGACGCGGTAGACGTTGAAAGGACGACCACCAACGATCCACGCACGTTCAAGGTTTTCGCGGCTGCACAAGATCCCGGCGCACTTCGTCCGGCGATCGTGTCGTCGCAGAGCACACCGCTAAATTTCCCATCAGGTAGATCGTACACACCATTGTTGTTGAAATCGATAAACGGTTCGTTCGCATCTCGGACGCCGTTCTCATTGAAATCAACGAACGCTTCTGTAAGGTCTGTAGACGTTCCGCCTGCGTCAATTAGTTCGGTCGCCGGGGTAAGATCGAACCAACCATTGCCGTTCAGGTCGGTAAAGCCTTCTTCGCCAACTGCGTAAGCGAGCGTGGTTATGCGACCGTTAGTCGGGCGAAAGTTTTGGCTAGTGAAGGTTACGGTACAGACACCAGCGGCGGTCAGACATGAGCCGACAACCGAAGCGCCCTCAGCGGTAAAGTTGACTGCCGTACCATCCGGCACCGGATTTCTAAAATGATCGGCCAGTCGTACTGTCAACTGTGTGGTGGTGCCGTCGAGATTGAAGCCCTCAATATTGATTGTTGATACGGAAAGCGAGAATCCGTCTTGGGCTGGGATGCCGGTCGTAATCGTCAGTTGATCCGACTGCGTTGTCAGCGTTTGCGAGGCGGCGACCGTTGTTGCCGTCACCCGAACCGGTGTGCTGATGGTCCCGGATTGAACGTTGGTAACGACCAGCCCGGACGTAGGGTCGGATGTTGCCGTGGTAGAACTTAGCGTGATACCGCCAACGGTCGTGTTTAGCGAGAACACGACGGTACGGCCGCCGAGAGGGTTGCCACCGACGTCAACCACGCGAAACGATACCTGAGACGTTTCTTGGCGACCCAACCCGCCTGTGCCCCTCAGCGAAATTACCATTGGCGTTGCCGATACGTACTGGATTGATCCGACCGCAGGTGCCGCGACGGAAACTGTCCCTGTGGACGAAATAGCGAGCCCGCTCACACTGGCGGTAATGACATCGGCTCCCGCGCAACCGATATCGCGGTAGGACGCAGTCGCCACGCCGTTCACGGTCGCAACGCTTGCGGTAAGCGCAGCCCGGCCGCTTCGTGCGCATGGCGAAGTAAAATTCACGGTAAATGGTGTGTTGGTCGGTGCGCCGCCCACAGTAACGGTCACGCTGGCGCTGGTCGTTCCAAAAGCCGAGAGAGTTGGTGCAGCGATCGACACCGGCGTAACTGCCAAGCTGGCGGTACCTAATGAATAGCCGATCGACTGGGTTACCGGTGCAGCGGCCGCGTTCGTACCAATTTGGGCTGCGGCAGTCACTATTCCTGCACCTGATGACGTGACGGTAGAAGCATTCAAGATTACGCTGGCGACACCGGCTGAATCGGTCAGAGCAGTGCCTGTGGACGGATTAAACGTTCCTAGCAGCGGATCGGTCGTAAAGGTCACAACAACGCCCGAAGCCGGTGCACCAGTGTTTTGCCTCAGCGTGGCGGACGCGCGCGCAGGACTGCCCGCAGTGATCGATGTACGGGCGGCACCGGTGCCTGGGTCAAAAAGGCCCAGAGTAATCGCCGGCGCAGCCGTGGCAGTAAATGCAGTGGTCCCAGTCACCGTGACGGGCGCTGTACCGCCCGACAACAGCGTCTGTGTCGTCGCCGTGACTTGCCCCGCACCCGATACGGTCGACGGAAACAGCGTTACTGAGGCCACGCCCTGTGCGTCCGTTACGGCCGCCGCGTTTGCTGGGCTAAAGGTACCTAGCGTGTCGTCTGTGCGGAAGGTAACCACGGCACCTGGTACCGGGACGTTGGCACTAGTTCTAAACGTGGCGCTGACCTTGGCCGGCCTGCCCGGTGACACCACCGACACAGCGGCGTTGGTAGTGGGGTCCGTGAGCGTCAATGTCAAGGTGGCTGTCAGGGGCGTAGTGGGGGTACTCGAGGGGCCTCCCGCTGCCCCGCCACCGCCGCACGCCGACAACATGACAGCGGCAAGCGGTGCCGCTAGCAGAAACAACCCACGTTTTGTCCATTCACGGACGCTGCTGGCGCAGCTCGCATTGCCGGTATGAATGTGTTTAGCCACGGCGTATCCCTCGTCTGTCATCGATTGTGAACGAAAGCGGCTGGTGTCGAACAACCCAATCTCTACCACCTAGGACCCGACTATCGTGAACGTAAATTTCTTCAAAATTATGCAGTTATGTCACTTTATTAAAGCGCAACTTTCACTTACTTGCAAGCGATTATGCGCCATTTTTTGACCGAGATAGCGTTCTGCCGTCCGGCCAAAGAACCGATGCCTGACAGACCATTGTGCTGGACAGGCGATCCGTCAGCGCGGAAGCACATTTGCCACTACCCAGCCCTCGTCCGCACGGATTTATTGCGGCGCACCAAAAGGGGGGCTATGATTACAGTCCGGCAATATTCTGAGTTTTGGCCTCCTGGTGCCCATCCGCGCACCCGGCAAGCTGAATCCACCCTCGGCCAAAAGCTGATTTCTCCCGGAAAAGACAGCGAACTCGACGCCCGCGCGGGTCGCGCGTCACGTCAATTAAGCGGTTGAATTACCATGTGCCTTGTATCGCTGCCCGATCCTGTCCCGCGTTTGCGGATTGATCGTTGACGCGCCCTGTATGGAGAAATGAGATATGCCCACCCCCAACGCACCCGACCTTGCCTCGCAGCGCCCGCTCGCCCAAGGCCTCTACAACCCGACAAATGAGCACGACGCCTGTGGCGTGGGGTTCATCGCCAATATCAAGGGCAAGAAGTCGCATTCATTGGTCGCGCAGGGCCTGAAGATTCTCGACAATTTGTCACACCGCGGTGCGACCGGCTACGATCCATTATTGGGTGATGGTGCCGGCATCCTCATTCAAGTACCTGACCTCCATCTTCGTCACATGTGTGGCAAACAGGGAATCACCCTGCCCGCCATCGGCCAGTACGGCGTTGGCATGGTGTTTTTGCCGCAGGAGCCGGCCTCACGCATGGCCTGTGAGCAGGAGATCGAGCGCGCGATACAGGCGGAAGGTCAGATCCTGCTCGGCTGGCGCAATGTGCCAACCAACAACAAGGGGCTCTCGCAGGCGACCATCGCCGTCGAGCCGATCATCCGTCAGGTGTTTATCGGCCGCGGCGCAGCCGAAATGTCGCAGGATGATCTGGAACGCAAGCTCTACATCATTCGTAAACGCTCCGGCCACGCCATTCAGGCACTTCATCTGCGGCACGGCAAGGAATTCTACGTTTCATCTTGCTCGTCGCGCACCATCGTCTACAAAGGTATGCTGCTGGCCGACCAAGTCGGCAAGTACTACACCGACTTGCAGGATCCGGCGATGGTCACCGCACTCGCCTTGGTGCATCAACGCTTCTCCACCAACACCTTCCCGACATGGGATCTTGCGCACCCGTTCCGGATGGTGGCGCACAACGGCGAAATCAACACGCTGCGCGGCAACGTTAACTGGATCCGTGCGCGGCAGCAGGCGATCACATCGCCGATTCTCAAGGACGATCTGAAGAAAATCTGGCCGCTCATTTATGACGGGCAATCTGACTCCGCGTCGTTCGACAACTGCTTGGAAATGCTGGTGATGGGCGGCTATTCGCTCGCCCACGCCATGATGATGATGATTCCGGAAGCGTGGAGTGGCCACAAACTGATGGACGAAGACCGCAAGGCCTTCTATGAATATCACGCCACGCTGATGGAGGCCTGGGATGGCCCTGCGGCGATGGCATTTACCGACGGCCGCCAGATCGGCGCCACGCTCGACCGCAACGGCCTGCGCCCGGCGCGCTACATCCTGACCGACGATGACATGGTGGTGCTCGCCTCCGAGGCCGGCGTACTCGACATTCCGGAAGAAAAAATCGTCAAGAAGTGGCGCTTGCAGCCCGGCAAAATGTTTTTGGTCGATATCGAACGCGGCAAAATCATCGACGACAATGAACTCAAACGCGAATTAGCGACCGCCAAACCGTACCGCGATTGGGTCAAGCAAGCGCGCATCCGGCTCGACGAGCTACCCGAGCCCGCACCGGCCGACGTCTCCGCCGTCAGCCTGCTCGACCGCCAGCAAGCGTTCGGCTACTCGCAGGAAGATCTGAAAGTCATCATGGCGCCGATGGCGCAGAATGGCATCGAGGCAACCGGATCGATGGGCAATGATTCGCCGCTGGCGGTCATGTCGGACAAGCCGCGCAATCTGTATCACTACTTCAAGCAATTGTTTGCGCAGGTGACCAATCCGCCGATCGATCCGATCCGCGAGGAATTGGTGATGTCGACCGCGATCACCATCGGCCCGCGTCCCAATTTGCTCGACATCGACCACACCGATCCGGGTCGCTGGCTGGAGGTGCCGCAACCGGTGCTGACCACTTCCGACATGGAGAAAATCCGGCACATCGAACTCTTCACCGGCGGCTACCTGAAGAGCGAAGAACTCGACATCACCTATCCGGCATCGTGGGGCCCTGAAGGCGTGGAGGCCGCGATGGCGAGTTTGTGCGCGCGCTCCGAAGACGCCATCCGCCTAGGCTTTAATTTGATGATTGTCTCCGACCGCAAGATCAATTCGGAGCGTGTCGCGATCCCCGCGCTGCTCGCGGTGGCCGGCATCCACCAGCATCTGGTGCGAAAAGGACTACGCACATCGACTGGTCTGGTGGTCGAAACCGGTTCGGCGCGCGAAGTACATCACTTTGCGTTGCTCGGCGGCTTTGGAGCGGCCGCCGTACACCCGTACCTCGCGCTCGAAACGCTGCATCACATGCACGACTATCTAGGCGACTACGACAAACATGAGGCCGAGAAAAAGTACATCAAGGCAATATCCAAAGGCTTGCTAAAGGTGATGTCAAAGATGGGTATCTCGACCTATCAGAGCTATTGCGGCGCGCAGATTTTTGAAGCGGTTGGACTGTCCAGCGCGTTCATCAAACAGTACTTCACCGGTACCGCATCCAACATTGAGGGCATTGGTATTTTTGAGATTGCCGAAGAGTCGATACGCTTGCACAATAAAGCGTTTGGTGATGACCCGGTCCTGCGCACCCAGCTCGACGCCGGTGGTGAATATGCCTACCGGGTACGCGGCGAAGAGCACATGTGGACCCCCGATGCGATCGCCAAACTGCAGCATTCGACGCGCACCAATTCGTTTGAGACCTACAAGGAATACGCGAAGCTCATCAACGACCAAACCAAGCGACACATGACCTTGCGCGGCTTGTTTGCATTGAAGCCGCTCGGGCCTGCGGTGCCGCTTTCGGAAGTCGAATCCGCCAAGGACATCGTCAAACGCTTTGCCACCGGCGCCATGTCGCTCGGATCAATTTCAACGGAAGCACACGCCACGCTGGCGGTGGCGATGAACCGCATCGGCGGCAAATCGAATACCGGGGAAGGCGGCGAAGATCCGAAACGCTTCATCCCGATTACCAAAGACGGCGAAACGCTGAAGAGCAAGTTGGGCGATGCGGTGGTGACAGATATCGTGTTGCATAAAGGCGACTCGCTGCGCTCGAAGATCAAACAGGTTGCCTCGGCCCGTTTTGGCGTCACCGCCGAGTATCTGCAATCAGCGGATCAGATTCAGATCAAGATGGCACAGGGTGCCAAGCCTGGTGAAGGCGGCCAGTTACCCGGCCACAAAGTGTCTGAGTACATCGGCAAACTTCGATTTGCGACGCCGGGCGTTGAACTGATTTCGCCGCCGCCGCATCACGATATCTATTCGATCGAAGATTTGGCACAGCTCATTCACGACTTGAAGAACGCCAATTCAGCGGCGTCGATCTCGGTCAAGTTGGTATCCGAGGTCGGTGTCGGCACCGTTGCCGCTGGTGTGGCGAAAGCCAAAGCCGACCACGTCACCATTGCCGGGCACGACGGTGGCACCGGTGCCTCGCCGGTGTCGTCAATCAAGCACGCGGGTACGCCATGGGAACTGGGGCTGGCCGAAACGCAGCAGACGTTGGTGTTAAACCGTTTGCGCGGACGCATCGCCGTACAGGTCGATGGCCAACTCAAGACCGGGCGCGACGTTGTCATCGGTGCGCTGTTGGGCGCGGATGAGTTCGGCTTTGCCACCGCGCCGCTGGTTGTTGAAGGCTGCATCATGATGCGCAAATGCCACCTCAACACTTGCCCGGTCGGTGTCGCCACGCAAGACCCGGCGCTACGCAAGAAGTTTTCCGGGCAGCCTGAGCACGTCGTCAACTACTTCTTCTTCGTTGCCGAAGAGGCGCGCGAAATCATGGCCAGTCTTGGCGTTCGTAATTTCAATGAATTGATCGGACGCGCCGATCTGCTCGATACGGCGAAGGGCATCAGTCACTGGAAGGCCAAGGGCCTCGACTTTTCGCGCATCTTCCACATGCCGAACATGCCAAAGGAAGTCTCGCGATTGCACAACGAAACGCAGGACCACGGACTCACCGGTGCACTCGACAACAAACTGATTGCCGAGGCGCAGCCGGCACTTGAGGACAAGAAAAAAGTTGTCATCAACACCGATGTGCGAAATTTGAACCGCACCGTCGGCACCATGCTCTCGGGCGAGGTCGCCAAGCGATATGGTAATGAGGGTCTGATTGAAGACACCATCACGGTCAACCTCAAGGGCACGGCCGGCCAGAGTTTGGGTGCCTTTCT
>Ga0226658_10001939_pt1 | contig 10300 bp, 7 predicted proteins | sample OliLak19BULKMAT1_FD_169091 | JGI IMG/M metagenome (GOLD analysis project Ga0226658, IMG submission 169091) | Freshwater microbial mat bacterial communities from Lake Vanda, McMurdo Dry Valleys, Antarctica - Oligotrophic Lake LV.19.BULKMAT1 (v2)... | ecosystem: Environmental > Aquatic >... | reverse complement strand
GGTTGATCTCAACATCGCGGTCGTCGATATCGGCGCCTCGACCATGAATGTCAATGTGATCCGCAACGACCAGTCGGTCTACATGCGCGAACAGCCGTTTGGTGGCGTCCAGCTCACCCAGGAAATCCAGAACAAATTCGGCCTTTCAGCGGAGGAAGCGGAAGCGGCAAAGCGCGCCGGCGGATTACCCGAGAACTATGAGTCAGAAGTACTGCTGCCCTTCATGGATACCCTCGGCCAGGAAGTCGCGCGCGCAATCCAGTTCTTTTTCTCGTCGACACAGTTCAACAAAATCGATTACATCGTGCTGTCCGGCGGTTGCGCCGCAATTCCCGGCATGGATGAAGCCGTTGCCAAGCGCACCCAGGTGGAAACATCCGTCGCCAATCCGTTTTCCAGCATGTCCATGTCCAGTCGTATCCGCGAAAAGAGCCTCAAACAGGACGCGCCCTCGCTGATGGTCGCCTGCGGCCTTGCCTTGAGGAGGTTTGATAAATGACAACCCGCATCAACCTTCTGCCGCATCGCGAGATGCGGCGCAAACAGCAGCAACAGCAATTCTTCATCATGCTGGGGTTTGTCCTCGTGGCCGGCGCTGTTATCTGGTTTGCCGGGCACACGATTCTGGACGATCAATTGACGAACCAGAAGGCCCGCAACAGCTATCTCGACGGCGAAATCGTCAAGCTCGACAAGGAAATCGCCGAGATCAACAAACTCAAAGAGCAGACCGCGGCATTGCTCAAGCGCAAGCAGGTTGTCGAAACCCTGCAAGGCAATCGCGCTGAAGTCGTGCATCTGCTGGATCAGTTGATCCGACAGCTTCCGGACGGCATGTATCTGAAATCCATCAAACAGCAAGGCACCAAGGTGGCTATCAGCGGATATACCCAGTCGCAGGCTCGTGTTTCAACGCTGATGCGCAACCTCGAAGGTTCACAGTACCTGCAAAACGCCAATCTGGTCGAAATCAAGTCGGCAGCTGTCGGCGGTGCGCGCATCAACGAATTCACGATGAATATTGATGTCGTGCGCGAAGTCGAGCCGGATGCCAAAAAAGGCGGGAAGAAGGGCTAAACCATGACTTTGGACGAACTCAAAAAGCTGGATCCCAAAAAAATCGGCAGTTGGCCGATATTGCCCAAGCTCGGCGTTCTGCTGCTGTTGTTACTGCTGCTGGTTTTCGCGAGCTACTGGTTTGACTGGCAGGATCAGATTGCCCAGATCGACGGTGCCAAGGCCAAAGAGGAGCAACTGCGCACCACGTTCCTCAGCAAGAAAAAACAGGCAATTGACCTCCCGGCCTACCGCAAGCAGCTGGTGGATATCGAATCGCAATTCGGCGCCCTGCTGAAACAACTCCCGGGCAAATCGGAAATGGATGCGCTGCTGACCGATATCAACCAGGCCGGCCTCGGCCGCGGCCTGCAGTTCGAACTGTTCCGTCCGGCAACGAGTGAATCGGCCAAGGACTTTTACGCGGAATTGCCGATCACCATCCGTGTCACCGGCAATTATCATGACCTCGGCGCATTTGCCAGCGACATCGGGCGGCTTTCCCGCATTGTCACGCTGAACGATATTTCTCTTTCGGCGGCCAAAGACGGCCTGACCCTGGATGCCACGGCAAAAACCTTCCGCTATCTCGATGAAGGCGAAATTGCAGCGCAGAAGAAAAAACCGGCTGCCGGAGCCAAAAAATGAACGTCAAATCGGCGATATTTATTGCTTCATGCGCGCTGGTGCTGGGTGCATGCAGCGGAGAAGAACATTCGGACCTGCGGGATTTCGTCAAGGAATCCGACAAAATGCCGGGTGGCCGCATTCCGCCGCTGCCCGAGGTCAGGCCTTACGAGCCATTCGCCTACAACGCCTATGATCTGACCGACCCGTTCAAGCCGCGCAAGATCGAGCCGCCGAAAACGGCCGCCAAGGGTGGCATACAACCGGATTTCAATCGGCAGCGCGAGGCACTCGAATCATTCCCGCTTGAAAACCTCGCCATGGTCGGCACCTTGCAGCAGAAAGGCCAGGTTTTTGCGCTGGTCCGGGCCCCGGACAAGGGACTTTACCGCGTATCTTCGGGCAACTATCTGGGCCAGAACTTCGGCAGGATCGTAGGCATCACGGAAACAGACATCAAACTCAAGGAAATCGTTCAAGACAGCGGCGGCAACTGGGAAGAAAAAGACCAGGCGCTGATGCTGCAAGAACAGGAGACTAAAAAATGATCCGATTTTTCAAGTTAATGACGCGTGTTTCCGGCCTGGTCGCCGCAACAGGCTTTGCCCTGATGGCAACAGCGACCCATGCCCAGAACAGCATTGAGTCCGTTAACGTATCCGGACAGCAGGGCGGCACGACGCTGATCAAGATCATGTTCAAGAATGCCCCGGCGGCGGCCCCCGCCAGTTTTGCGGTGAACAACCCGCCGCGGATCGCCTTTGATTTCCCGAATACCACCAATGGTTCCGGCAAAAACGTCCAGGAAGTCGGCGAAGGCGACGTCCGGCGCGTCAATATCGTCCAGGCCGGCGATCGTTCCCGCATTGTCCTGGAAACTGCGCGGCCGCTGGGCTATGACGCAAAAATCGAAGGCAACGCAATCGTGATCACGCTGGGCGGAACCGCTTCGGCCAGCGCCACGCCGGCACCGATGTCCCAGACTTTTGCCCAAGCAAAACCCAACGACGGCAAACACAGCCTGCGCGACATCGATTTCCGCCGCGGGCGCGCCGGCGAAGGCCGGATCGTGGTTGACTTGTCGGATAACCAGGTCGGCATCGATCTGCGGTCCCAGGGTCGCTCGCTGATCATCGACTTCCTCAATACCGCCGTACCGAAAAACCTGGAGCGCAAGCTCGACGTCGTCGATTTCGGCACGCCAGTCGATACCATTGAAACCTTTACCCAAGGCGGCAACACGCGCATGGTGATTACGCCGCGCGGCGCCTGGGAACATTCGGCTTACCAGACCGACAACAAATTCATTCTCGAAGTCAAAAAAATCGCGGATGATGCCAACCGGCTGGTGCAGCCGGGATTTGCCGGCGAAAAACTGTCGCTCAACTTCCAGAACGTCGAAGTGCGCGCGGTCCTGCAGGTCATCGCCGATTTCACCGGCCTCAACGTGATTACCAGTGACACGGTCGGCGGCAGTCTGACACTGCGCCTCAAGGATGTTCCTTGGGACCAGGCGCTGGACATCATTCTGCAGAGCAAGGGTCTGGACATGCGCAAGACCGGCAACGTGGTGTGGATTGCACCGCGTGATGAACTGGCCACGCGCGAAAAACTGGCGCTGGAAGCCCGCGCGCAGATTTCCGACCTTGAGCCGTTACGCACGGAAAGCATGCAGGTCAATTACCAGAAGGCGGCGGAATTCCAGAAACTGCTGTCGGATCCGGCACAGAAAATCCTGTCGAAACGCGGCAGCGCGGTGGTCGATGTGCGCACCAATACAGTGTTTGTGCAGGACACGCCAAGCCGGCTCGAGGAAATTCGCAAACTGCTGAAACAGATCGACATTCCCGTTCGTCAGGTGATGATCGAGTCGCGCATCGTTGAGGCTAATGACACTTTCAGCCGCAACCTCGGCGCTCGACTCGGGTTCAACGACACCACTGCCCAGGGTTTCCGTATCGGCAGCGGCAACGGCACCAACGGCCTGATCGGTGGCAGTCTTGGCAACAGCGCTGCGGCTACGGGACAAAGTACCACCGCTGGTACATTCAACGACGGCCTGTTTGTAAACCTGCCGGCACAGGGCCTGTCCGGCGCCAACCCGGGGGTGTTCTCGTTCCTGCTGTTCAACGACAAAAGCACCAAGTTCTTGAATCTGGAGCTCTCGGCATTACAGGCTGACGGCAAGGGGAAGATCATTTCGAGCCCGCGCGTCATTACCGCCGACAAGATCGAGGCCACCATCGAACAGGGCACGGAAATCCCCTACCAGCAGGCAACTTCCAGCGGCGCGACCAGCGTGTCGTTCCGCAAAGCCACGCTGTCGCTGAAGGTCAAACCGCAGATCACCCCTGACGACAACGTGATCATGAACCTGCGCGTCAACAAGGACAGCGTCGGTCAGAACACCTTGTCCGGCCCGGCCATCGACACCAAGCAGGTGGTGACCGAGGTGCTGGTCGAAAACGGCGGCACCGTAGTCATCGGCGGTATCTATACGCAGGATGAGCGGTCAACAACGACCAAGGTACCAGTCCTCGGTGACCTGCCATATGTGGGTTTCCTGTTCAAAAACAACCAGCGCGTCGATGATCGTCGGGAATTACTGATCTTCATCTCCCCGAAGATCCTGAAGGACGGCGGCTCACTGCGCTAAGCAGCTTCAATCCGCAAAATGGGCGGCGCCGTGGCGCCGCCCATTTTGTTTGGCAACCCCGTTTGGCAAGTCGGGTTCGCCCGAGGCAACGCTTCCGCTAAAATCACGCCATGTCCCAGCAACACAGCGAGCAGCATCCCGCCGCCGACCCGCAGAACATATTTCTGGTGGGGCTGATGGGTGCCGGCAAAACCTCCGTTGGCCGTATGCTTGCCAAACGTATGAACAAGGATTTCTACGATGCAGACGCTGAAATCGAACGCACCACGGGAGTCAAAATCCCGGTGATTTTCGACATCGAGGGCGAATCCGGATTTCGCACCCGTGAGGAAAAAGTGATCGAGCGGCTCACCGCCCTGCACGACATCGTGCTGGCAACTGGCGGCGGCGTAATTTTGTCGCCGGCAAACCGCGCCCGACTCAAGCAGCAGGGCCGCGTCGTTTACCTGCGTGCGGCCCCCGAGGACCTGTGGCGGCGCACCCGGCGCGACCGTAACCGGCCCCTGCTGCAAACAGCGAATCCGCTGGCAAAACTAAAGGAGCTGCATGCCCAGCGCGATCCTTTGTACTCCGAAGTGGCGGATCTTGTCGTCGACACTGGCGCACAAAGCATTGGCACCCTGACTACGCATATCCAGCAACTGCTCACGGACCTGGAACAGAGCGCCGGTTGGAACCAGCCCTGAGGAGCCCCGAGATATGCCCGCACAACACCCGCTGACCCTGACCGTCAACCTTGCCGATCGCAGCTACCCGATACACATCGGGCCAGGTTTGCTGGCACAGGGAGAATTGATTGCGCAGCACCTGCCACAGCGCAAAGCCGTGATCGTTACCAATGCCGTTGTTGCCCCTTTATACCTGCAGGCACTGCAAACCAGCCTGGAACAACAGCAAGTTGCGGTGCAATCCATCGTGCTGCCCGACGGCGAGGCGCACAAAGACTGGCACACGCTGAACGAGGTGTTTGACGCCCTGCTGACGCACCGCGCGGAACGCAAAACCACGCTGATCGCGCTAGGCGGCGGCGTCATCGGTGATCTCACCGGTTTTGCCGCAGCGGTATTCCAGCGCGGCGCACCATTCATCCAGATTCCGACCACCCTCCTGGCCCAGGTGGACTCTTCCGTCGGCGGCAAAACTGCGATCAACCATCCCCGCGGCAAAAACATGATCGGGGCGTTTTACCAGCCGCGAGTGGTCATCGCCGATACCGACACACTAAAGACGCTGCTTGACCGCGAACTTTCAGCAGGGATTGCCGAAATCGTCAAATACGGCTTGATCGGCGACGCCGGTTTTTTTACCTGGCTGGAAGTCAACATGGATCGCCTGGTAGCACGTGATGCCGTTGCGCTGGCCCATGCCATCAAGGTCGCCTGCCGCAACAAGGCCGTCGTGGTCGCCAGCGACGAGCGCGAGGAAGGTGCGCGCGCCATGCTGAATTTCGGCCACACTTTCGGCCACGCAATCGAATCCGGTCTCGGCTACGGCAAATGGGCGCTGCCGGCATGGTTATCGCGGCGCGGGTGTCGCAGAAAATGGGGCTGCTTGATGCCGATGGTGTCGAGCGCACCATACAGCTGCTGCGTCGTGCGCGGTTGCCGGTGCAGGGGCCGGCACTGGGCTTAGATCGCTACCTGGAATTGATGGGCCACGACAAAAAAGTTGAAGACGGCAAAATACGTTTTATCTTGCTGCGGAACATCGGTGATGCGTTCATCAGCGACGCCGTGCCGCACGATGTGCTTGCCACCATACTGGACGGAGAGGGCGTCGACGGTGGCTGACATGGTCCCCTATGCGACCGGCCCGGCAAACTCGCGCGGCCGGCGTTTTCGCGAACCGGCCCCGCGCGCCCGCTCGGAATATCAGCGGGATCGCGATCGCATCATCCATTCCACTGCTTTCCGCAGGCTCGAATACAAAACGCAGGTATTCGTCAATCATGAAGGCGACCTGTTTCGCACCCGTCTCACACACAGCCTGGAAGTCGCGCAGATCGGGCGTTCGGTCGCGCGCCAGTTACATCTCGACGAAGACCTGACCGAGGCCATCACGCTGGCGCATGACCTTGGCCATACGCCGTTCGGCCACGCCGGGCAGGATGCGCTGAACGCCTGCATGAAACCCCACGGCGGTTTTGAGCACAACCTGCAATCACTGCGTGTGGTCGATGTGCTGGAACAGCGATATGGCGCTTTTGACGGACTCAACCTGATGTTTGAAACCCGCGAAGGCATACTCAAACACTGCTCCCTCAAGAATGCGCGCAAACTGGGTGACGTCGGTGAGCGCTTCATCAAGCGTCAGCGCCCCGGGCTTGAGGCGCAGATAGCCAATCTGGCTGACGAGATCGCCTATAACAATCATGATGTCGATGACGGCCTGCGCTCCGGATTGCTGGATATGGACCAACTGTCCAGCGTCGCGATTTTCCGGCGTCACATGCGCGCCGTCCTCCGCGAATTTCCGAAAATCGAAGGCCGCCGCCTGGTGCATGAAACGGTGCGCCGCATGATCGACACGCTGGTGACCGACCTGATCCGGCAGAGCGCCGCCAGTATCCGCGAACTGGCACCGGAGTCCATGGACGATATCCGGCGCGCGCCGCCACTGATCCGTTTTTCCGATCGCATCCGCGACGAACAGGCTGAACTCAAGCGATTCCTGCACACCAACCTCTACCGGCATTACCGCGTATCGCGGATGAGCAGTAAAGCGCGTCGGGTAATTTCCGATCTGTTTCAGGCGTTTATGGGCGAGCCCGGGCTGTTGCCGCCGGAATTCCAGTTGCGCGCAAAAACAGACACGCCGCGCGCCATCGCCGACTATATTGCCGGCATGACCGACCGCTACGCCATCGTCGAACATCGACGTCTGTTTGCTATCGACGTCAGCTGAGTTTTTTCGCTGATTTACGCTGCGCCGGTGGAGGTTGAAGCCACCCCTTGATGCAGGTAGACTTGACCGGTTTCACTCTGGTTTTCGCAGGTGGATCGCCGGAATTTGTGGCGTTGCAGCAAAATGTTGCGTAAGCTATTGATTATCAAAATGTTTTGACGAGGCTCCTGATGGCTCACCCAAATCTGCCGGAACCCCAAGGCCTGTACGACGGGGACCATGAACATGACGCCTGTGGTGTCGGTTTTATTGCCAATATCAAAGGCAAGAAAAGTCACGACATCGTTGATCAGGGCCTGACCATACTGCGCAATTTGACGCACCGCGGTGCAGTCGGTGCAGATCCTAAAGCTTCCGACGGCGCGGGAATACTGATTCAGATTCCGGATACTTTTTTCCGCGAGGAAATGGCAAAGCATGGCGTCAAGCTGCCGCCACCGGGACAATACGGCATCGGCATGGTGTTCCTGCCGCGAGAACCGGCATCGCGCCTCGCCTGCGAATATGAAATCGAACGTGCGATCAAGGATGAAGGACAAACCCTGATCGGCTGGCGCGATGTCCCGGTGGACAGCGAGGATCTCGGCGAGTCGGTCAAAAAAGTCGAGCCGGTGATCCGGCAGGTGTTCATCGGACGCAGTTCAGCGATCCGCGTCACCGATGCACTCGAACGCAAACTCTACGTCATCCGCAAAAGTGCGGGTCATGCCATACGCGCGCTGAACCTCGCCCACGGCACCGAGTTCTGGGTACCGTCGATGTCGGCGCGTACCATTGTCTACAAAGGCATGCTGCTGCCGTCGCAGGTCGGCACCTATTACAAGGATCTGCAGGATCCGCGCGTGGTATCAGCGTTGGCGCTGGTGCACCAGCGCTTTTCAACCAACACTTTCCCAACCTGGGATCTCGCACATCCGTTCCGCATGATCGCGCACAACGGTGAAATCAACACCGTGCGCGGCAACGTGAACTGGGTGCGTGCGCGCCAGGGCGCCATCTCCAGCCCGGTACTTGGCAACGACCTGAACAAATTGTGGCCGCTGATCTACCCCGGTCAGTCGGATTCAGCGTCATTCGACAACGCGCTGGAACTGCTGGTGATGGGCGGTTATTCCATCGCTCATGCGATGATGATGATGATTCCCGAGGCCTGGGAAGGTCACACCCTGATGGATCCGAGCCGGCGCGCATTTTACGAATACCACGCGGCGATGATGGAACCATGGGACGGCCCCGCGGCTATCGCGTTCTCCGACGGCCGCCAGATCGGTGCCACCCTCGACCGCAACGGACTGCGGCCGGCGCGTTACATTGTCACTGACGATGACCTGGTGATCATGGGTTCGGAGTGCGGCTGCCTGCCGATCCCCGAAGAAAAAATCATCAAGAAGTGGCGTCTGCAGCCAGGCAAGATGTTCCTCGTCGATCTCGAAAAGGGCCGCATCATCGAAGACGAGGAATTGAAAGAGTCGCTGGCTTCGAGCAAACCCTATGTTGAATGGATGGAGCGCATCCGCGTCAAACTCGACGACGTCGAAAGCCAGAAAGCACAGCCGGAGCGGAGCAGCGTGCCGCTGCTCGACCGCCAGCAGGCCTTTGGTTACACCCAGGAAGACCTGAAGTTCCTGATGCTGCCGATGGCGACCAATGGCGAGGAGCCGATCGGGTCTATGGGCAACGATTCGCCGCCCGCCGTTTTATCAAATAAAAACAAGAGCTTATATCAATATTTTAAACAGTTGTTTGCGCAGGTTACCAATCCGCCGATCGATCCGATCCGCGAAGAACTGGTGACCTCGCTGGTGTCATTCATCGGACCGAAACCCAACCTGCTCGGCATCGATGAAATGAACCCGCCGATCCGTCTCGAGGTCGGTCAGCCGGTGCTGGATTTTTTCGAGATGGAAAAAATCCGCAACATCGACAGTTACACCGATGGCAAATTCAAATCCTGCGAACTGGACATCACCTATCCGGTGGCCTGGGGCAAGGAGGCCATCGAAGCCCGCCTCGCCAGCCTCGCCGCGCAGGCCGAAGACGCGGTGCGCACGGGATATTCGATTCTGATCATTTCCGACCGCCGGGTGGATCGCGAGCATGTCGCGATCCCGGCTCTGCTGGCGCTGTCGACCATCCATCACCACCTGACCGACAAGGGCTTGCGTACCAGTGCCGGCCTCGTTGTCGAAACCGGATCAGCGCGTGAAGTGCATCACTTCGCGCTGCTCGGTGGTTACGGCGCCGAGGCTGTGCATCCCTACCTCGCGCTGGAGACCGTGCTGCAACTCGCCGAGAGCGGCCAGTTCGGCACCAATGTCGATGGCTACAAGGCGATCAAGAATTTCGTCAAAGCCGTCGGCAAGGGTCTGCGCAAGGTCATGTCGAAAATGGGCATCTCGACTTACATGTCATACACCGGCGCGCAGATTTTTGAAGCCATCGGTCTGTCGCGGCCGCTGATCCAGAAATATTTCACCGGCACCGCGTCCAACGTCGGCGGCATCGGCCTGTTTGAAGTGGCGGAAGAAGCGATTCGCACGCACCTCGGCGCATTCAGCGGCGACCCGGTGCTGGCCGGCGCGCTCGACGCCGGCGGCGAATATGCCTGGCGGGTGCGCGGCGAAGACCACATGTGGACGCCGGACGCGATCGCCAAACTGCAGCACGCGGCGCGCGCCAACAGTGCGGCAACCTATCGCGAATATGCCGACATCATCAACGACCAGTCGCAGCGGCATATGACCTTCCGCGGCCTGTTCGATTTCCGCTTCCACCGTTGCACGCCGGTGGACATCGATGAAGTCGAGCCGGCTGCGGACATCGTCAAACGTTTCTCTACCGGCGCGATGTCACTGGGTTCGATTTCCACGGAAGCGCACGCCACGCTCGCCGTCGCGATGAACCGCCTCGGCGGCAAATCCAACACCGGCGAGGGCGGCGAAGACCGCAAGCGTTACGCGCCGATCAAGGCCGGCGAAACCATGGCGTCACGCCTCGGAGCAGACCGCGTCGTAATTGACATCCCGTTGCTGGCGGGTGACTCGCTGAAATCGAAAA
>Ga0226658_10001921_pt1 | contig 10367 bp, 5 predicted proteins | sample OliLak19BULKMAT1_FD_169091 | JGI IMG/M metagenome (GOLD analysis project Ga0226658, IMG submission 169091) | Freshwater microbial mat bacterial communities from Lake Vanda, McMurdo Dry Valleys, Antarctica - Oligotrophic Lake LV.19.BULKMAT1 (v2)... | ecosystem: Environmental > Aquatic >... | reverse complement strand
AAAATAATTCCTCGTCTGAACCTTCTTCTGTATATGTATCAATATAAGTATCTCTATAAAGTGCATAGAAAAGAGGACTATTATACGCTGTGGTAATTATCCCAAAAAAGGGAGAGAAGGCTTGTGGACGACTGCAATACGCAACTTGATAGTCATCGGCTTCAAAAAGATCACGATAAGTAGTATTTTCAATAAATGATCCGCTACCTTCGCCATAATCTTTGTAGGTTCGGTTACCTATGTAACAATCTTCGGGAATCGGACTAAAGTCTGGTGTTGGAAGTGGGCAAGATGGTTTAAGTGGATCACGAAATGCAAGACATTGCTCAAGGTACGTTTCTGTTAGATCAGAAAATGACTGCATTTGAGATCGTTCAGCATTTCTGGCATCGACGGTGTCTTCAGTCGAAAGAGTTGGTAAAAGTGCAAGGTAACTTTTTGCAATTTCGTTTGCAACGTCTCGATTTATGACATCTATATCATATCCAAGTAATATTGGTGCAGCATCGGGCCCTACATATACAGGAGAGACTATTCCAGCTAGTTCATCAATTAGATTCTTTAGAATTGTTTTGTTGTTGAGTAATATTCCATATTGTGTTCCTAGTGCTCGCTTACTGAGCATCGTGTCTTCTGCTGATGAGATGTGTTGAAGCCAGATCTGTGCTCTTGGAACATTGAAGCTAGTCATGAGAAATTCTATCTCAGATCTTTTTTCTGGAAGGAATTCATTTATTATTCCGAGGTGGTTGATTGCAGAGTCATTATCTGCAAGACTGGCTTTTCTATCCACTTTGAATTTTCGCTGTTCAATGTGTGCATTGAGACGTTGTTTCCAGCCAGCATCGGGCCCAGGAATACATGCGTCGAGTTGGAGAAGTTTTGTAGGTAGCTCATCAATGAGATTTATAATTCCCTTATCTAAGGCGTCGGTAGCATTGTTACGGTAAAGAAGAAGCTCCCTGTCGATATCTTTAAACCGTTGTTCAAGGATATTTAAATCGTTAGGATCTAGAGAAAGAAGATCTACTTCAAAGAAAAAGGATGACCCAAAGTTTATACCTGTTGCGCTTGAAGATGCATTTTCTATCGTATTTAAAAGGGCTCCAAAATCTGGTTGATCATTCGAAGGACTTATGCTACTAGATAAACTCGAAACACCTTTTTCTAGAAAATTATCCATAACATAAAAAAGAGCATTCGAGACGATATCTGTAAATTCATCTACCTCGGTAAGCTGATCTTGAGTTGTGCCAAGTGCATCACCAAGCTTATTTGCAATAAGCTGTCCTGGGGTTACTGTTCGCCATTCACCTCCCCCGGCTTTGCATTCATTTTGAGATGAAATTTCATATTCAAGAATTGTAAAATCTATCGAATCCATAAAGGGAAGTTCTGTTCCACCAACACATTCTCGCATGTTAAAAAATCCACTATTTTGAAGGAGTTCAGTCGATACTGCACCTTGTGCATCGAGAAGTCTTCTCTCAAGTTCTTGGCCTGTAATAATACTTGAACCGATGATGTTATTTGCTGGATTGAAACCTTCTGAAAGCCATGCATCCCAACCTCCAACACTAAAATCATCAGCGTAACTTTCCCAGTCTCCTCCTTCGATGATTTTATCAAGATCAAAAGAAAGTCTATCGGTGGCTACTTGTGTATAGTCACTTATAATAGCGGATGCCAGATCTCTTCCTAGTGGCGTAAGTGATTCATCTAAAAGCGTATTTACCAGCTTCACAACCTCATCGTCGGCTACAGACTGAAGAAAGCGCTCCTGGTTTGCAACATAAAATGGTTCACCCTCGAAACCCCTTGCTGCCCAGTTGATAACACTGTCGGTGAGTTTTCCTAGGAGTTTTTTTCCTGCTATAGTTGCTGCTTTGTCGAAACCGAAGTCTTTCAACTTTTGAAATGTGGAGTTTGCTACTGAGACATTATTTTGACCTGTATGCAGGACATTTTGTATGAATGATCCAATAGAAGACGCGCTTTCAATCTGCGCTTCTGCAAATTTTGCATGAGAGAAAGTAAATATCAACATGACAGTCACAACCATGCCCACAACAACACTTTGTGCGAGAATATTTCCTTTTTTTACTATTCGGGATGTAAGTTTTTTGAGCATAGTAGTGATTTTATGAGTAATGTTTTGATATTTTGTAAGTATGATTTTCAAAAATGTAGCTTTTTCGTACTCATCTCTAAAGCAACGTTTTTTGTAATTTTTCTGTGACACCATGCAAAGAGTCGACATACTCGTTTACTGATGTTCGATATCCAAGTAATGCTCGCCATCCACGGAGAGGATCTTCTGGAAGATAGGTCAGTTCAATAGCATGCGACTGAACGTCGGCAACGCTATTCACAAATCTTATATGATCACTTGCAATACCTTCCGGTACTTTTATATCTAAAAGATTTTGCAAAAGTGATGTATAACTATCAAGCTGTCCTGCATATTCAACACTTGCCACTACTTCTTTAGCTTCTTCAAGATCCAGTAAAACTGTATTTATGATATCTGTGTTGAGAGGATTTTTGTTAATTGCTCGTTCAAAATCAACCATATATGCTTGATAAGTACTTATTCGTTCTCCTACGGTTTCGATGTCGTTCTTTGTAAAATTAATATCAGGAACTCCAGACGATGTATATCCTATAATTGCTTTAGCGAGATTGTTCTTTGTTTCCACATCATATTGGTTAGTTGCTTTGAGTGCGATAATGGACATATATATTTCACGAGTAAAAATATCCGTCGTACTGAGGAATTCAGTTTGCTCACTATCAAATACATTTGCCTGACGGATCTGACTCCTTTGAGATTCTACAAAAAGATAGTCCGAGATTCCGTCGCTATCGGTATCTGAAAGAGTTGGATCAAGTTTCCAGAGTGCTTCTTCCCAGTCTTTTAAACCATCGCCGTCTGTGTCGAGATCTTTTGACTCTCCAACAGTAGTAACAACAGTTCCACTTGGTAATGAGTTGAGAAGAGCTTCTGTTTGAGGGGCTTTTGATTCTTTTTTTGCAATACGACGCTCCGGAGCAACTTCGCTCATATAGTAATACACACCGAAAACTCCGATGATGCCAATAATTAGCACAAGTATTCGCCAGCTTGGCAGATATTTTTTCATGAAAGTATTATACCAACAGTTGACGTGAAAGAATTTTCCATTGGGTAAAACTAAGATCTTCAGCACGGATGTCGTGGCGAAGATTGTGGTGAGAAAAAATATCAGTCCACGGGATTTTGCTGTGACTTTGTTTTAGATTTGAAGCGAGTTGTTTGCGCTTGTGGGCGAAACCTGAGTGAATGAGTGAAAAAAAACTCTCTTCATGAAGGAATGAGTCAAAATTTCTTCCCTCAATGTCGATATGTAAAATAGCTGAGTCAACTTTTGGTTCAGGAGCGAAAGCACTTTTAGGTATGACGCGCACAAGTTTTGCTCGCCCGTAAGCTTGTACAGAAAGCGACAAAAGACTAGCTTTTTTGTCTTGTGACACGATACGCTCTGCGACTTCTTTTTGTACAAGAAGCGTGAGGGATTGGGGCTGTTTTATCTGTGAAAGATACCGACGTAGAAAATGTCCTGTAATATAATACGGTATATTTGCAACAATTTTATAGTGACCTGTAAAGGTTGCAACAGGCGTTGGGTCAAAAAGGAGCGCATCGCAATGTATGAGGGTAAATCGTTCTTGAGCAATTTCTTTGAAGAACTTCTTTTGTAAATGTTGAATAAGGCGATCATCGAGTTCTAAAGCGACAATATGCGAAGCACGTGCAAGAAGTTCCTGAGTAATAATCCCATTTCCAGGGCCAATTTCCAAAATAGTATCGTCGTTTGATATCTGCGCAACATCAAGCATTGTTTCGACTACGCTTGGCACTTTAAGAAAATTTTGTCCGAGAGATTTTTTTGCAAACATATAAATATTGAAAATATTTTTCGTCAATAGATTTTCAATCAGTACAGTATAGCAGGATTTATTACCACTCGAGGAATGATGTAGGTGTATCGTAGTTGTTCTCTCCATCCACTTGTTCATAAGATGAAAGATGGGCAGGAATGTCAGAGAGAAATTCACTTGGCATTTGGAATTGAGTTTTGCCGTAAATTCGTCTTGTCATTACATACGAGAGATATATCTGATCACGCGCGCGCGTGAGTGCTACATAAAAGAGACGTCGCTCTTCTTCGGCATCGCGTTTCGAGTCAATACCTGCCATGGTAGAAGGGAAAAGTCCTTGCTCGAGACCGACAATAAAGACATAACGGAATTCAAGGCCTTTTGATGCGTGTATTGTCATGAGTCGAACGGTATTTTTTTCGTTTTCTTTTTTCCCTAAGCTGTCTTGATCGCTCATGAGGGCAGAATCCTCGAGAAGTGACGTGAGCGCCGACGATCGGTCTTCGTGATCGTCGTAGCGCGATGCATAGGAGATGAGTTCACGAATATTTTCTAGGCGCACACGATCGTCGGCGCTTCCCTCTTCTAACTCTTTTTGAATACCTGATTGTTGAATGATATACGATATCGTTTCGAGAGGTGAATGCTCTTGGGCGTAGTCATGTATTTTTGTTAAGAGCATCATGAATGAACCATACGCTGCACTAGCTTTTGCGCTGAGTGATGCTGAATCACCAGAAAAAATCTTTGCAATACTTTCTTTACCGAGTCCTCTTTTGGGTACATTTATAATACGTTTTATATCTGCAATACTCGACGAATCAAGACCAGCACGAAGATATGATAAAACATCTTTGACTTCTTTTCTGTCAAAAAACTTTACGCCCAAAACAGAATAAGGCACGTCGTGTAGAAGACATGATTCTTCCAGGACACGTGACTGAAAATTTGTACGATACAATACTGCTATATCTTTAGGATGCACGCCCCCCGCAATAAGCTCAATACAACGCTCTGCGACAAATCCGCCCTCATCATTTTCATTCATACATTGTCGTATAACCACGGCATTTCCTATGGACCGTGTTGGCTTGAGCATTTTATCCATACGATTTTTATTTTTTACTATCACCGAGTCAGCAACTTCCAAAATTGTTCCAGTCGAACGATAATTTTCTTCGAGGGTAATAACAGTCGCTCCAGGAAAATCTTTCGGAAAATTCATAATATTGGAAATATCCGCTCCTCTCCAACTATAAATATTTTGATCACCATCACCCACAACGCATATATTGTTTTGCTCTCCTGTTAAAAGACGTGACAACTCGTATTGTGCTTTATTCGTATCTTGGTACTCATCGATATGTACATGTGTCCAACGCTGTTGGTAGTGTGCTCGAATATGGGGATATTTTTTTAAGAGCTCGACAGATGATACGAGTAAATCATCAAAATCGTATGCTTTTTCTTCTTGCAAAATATCTTCATATTCAAGCCAAATACTCGCAACAACGTCATGCCACGCACTTTTTGATGAGTCCTGATACGCGAGAGCCGTTGTGAAATTTCCTTTTTCTCTCGAGATTGCTCCTCTAACACGTGCGGGATCCTGAGTTTTGGGATCAACACCGACACGCATCATGGCTTCCTTTACACGTACAAGCTGATCCTGTGAGTCGAGAATGGCAAAATGTTTTGGGTAGCCCGTGATGTCCGTATGTGAACGTAAAAGATATACTCCTAGTGCATGAAATGTTTTCATAAAAGGCACACGCCCTGCATCATTTTTTGGCAAAAGCGCATAGACACGATCTCGCATTTCTTCTGCGGCTTTATTTGTGAACGTAATTGCAAGTATTGCGTTCGGGTCAACGCCCTCGTGAATGAGGTGCGCTATACGATGAGTGATTGTTTTTGTTTTTCCTGTACCAGCTCCTGCAATAATAAGAAGTGGGCCATGCGTTGTCATGACAGCTTTTCGTTGCGCAGAATTTAGACCAGCGAGATAGTCTTGTGAATTTTTTTCTGGCATCCCTTTTGAATTGCTGTCGTCAAGGTCGAGAAAGTTTTGAGAATTCATGCTTCACACTATACACGACGAATAGCGATAAAACTATGTTTATTTCTTGGTTAATTTTCTATGAATTTCTAGGAATCTTTTCTCGGTTAATTTTCTATGAATTTCTTTCTGAGCGGATTTCCGCGAGTGAGATGTCATGATCTGCCAAATAGTCAATGAATGCTTCTTCAATAAGCGGTGTAACATGAGGTGTGAGCTGACTGAACTCCCTAGTGAATGCCCCTGGCGACTGTTCCAGGAGATTCGTCAATTTTTCAAATGCATCATCTCCTATTTCGGGGGCAATCTTTATTAGAATACGCATAGTAAGTGTTTCCATATGAATAGCCAAGAGCTCCTCTTTCAACTCGTCAGGAAATTCTTCCAGCTCAAAAATTTGCTCAAGTTGCTCTCGAATATCTTCTACGGTCTCTACGTTTAATGTTTGCATAATTATATAATTAACTATACCTCAATGCTTCTTTGTCTGCTAATACTTTCGTCAAAGCATCTTCAAGGTTCATCCCACTGACATCTACTGCCAATTTCCCAGTGTTTTGGTCTATCCATCCAGCGCTATTGAGAGACGTTGTAAATGTGCGATGAAGTTCTTTGATATCACTTACGGCATTTTCAAGCTGAGCCGCTTCCTGATTTACTAGTCGTGCTGCTTCAAGGGTATGTGGATCTATGCGAATTCCAAACTGTCCTGCAACGTCTCTCGCAGTGTTTCCTCCTCGTTGCATGCGGTCAGCTTGAAGTCTCAATTTATCAGCTTTATCTTGCAATTCTTCGAGTTCAGGGAAATTATCGTAAAGATTTTCGCCTCTTGTAGATAAGAATTTTTGAAGGTCAAGATTTTCTGCAAAATCGCGAGTTCCTCTATAGTCACCAAGACTGTTTGTTATTTTTGTGAACACACTGTCAGGATCTCTAAAGATTCGATCAAGTGTTGAATGTGCTTTTTCACGTGAGGCATTTTCAATATTTTGTGCGAGTTCTGAAGATATGCCCATCTCTTCTAAGCTGGCTGGTTTGCGCAATCCACCAGGTGCACGATAAGCGTCTTTGAGTGATTCCATCTCAACAGCCTCAGGACGCTTGTAGTCGACGGTTTTTATGCCAGAGCTTTTTTCTGAGCCACCAGATCCATTTGCAATATCCTCGACATCAGCTGATGGCTTTTCAAAATTAATTTTTCCTCCACCATCACGAGTTGGCGAAGTCGTCAGCACCTCCTCGTTTGGAGACGACTGAGTGATATTTGTTTTCGTTTCCCCACCTCCTATTTCTGATCCTCCTGGCTCATCAGACAAAACACCCGCATCTTTGAGCCTATTAAATTCTTCTTCATTGAGATTTCTTTCAGATATACCACGTACGTTTTCTAATAATTCATTTTTTTTATCAATTGCTTGATCAATCCAACTATTATCGAGAGAATTCGGAGATCCGATTGATCCGACAATATCAGACACAACCATTCCTCCCGCAAGACCAGCGCCAATACCTACAGTAGCTCCTGTTGCACTTTTTGCAAATGCTACGCGCTTTTCTGTTAAACGAGCTTGTTTTACAATGTCCCAGTATTGGCGTGGGGTCATATTCACATCACCTTTTTGAAGTTGCTCTGTTGCCTTACCTATTTTCCCCCCCATTGTTCCCTGTCCTTTCATAAATTCCCGATATGCAAATTCTTGATCATTTCGTATTGTTGCTCTTCGAAGTGCCTCAATATCCATATATGCTGAATTGATAATCTTTTTTTGTCGATCGTAATCGACATCAGAGATTTCTCCACGCATTTCCTTTTTTTTCAGTTCTTGTGCCTTGTTTTTGAGATTATTCTGTTCATTTGTGTATTTTTTGAATCTTTCAGAGAGGGTACTATCGCTGAAATCATATTTCCCCTCTGCGAGATTTTCTTGATTTGCGGCCACATCAAGAGAGATCGTTGAATCACCCCCTACACCCAAAGAATTATAAGAAGAATAGTCAGCTTGAAAATTTTGTGCACGTTGTTTATATGCAAGATCAAAACCCTTCAGTACTAATTTTCTAGCAGCGTACGCACTTGCCACTGAAAGGGCGGAAGTTCCGCCAGTAAGTATTGCAAAAGAAACAAAGATCGTAGCACCTATCGCAATAGCTGTTTTTTTATTATTCTTTATCAATTCCCCCACGCGAGCTAATCCTCTTTTTATAGCAGGAAAATTTCGGAATGCCTCTGTGGCAAGAGCTGCTTCATTGTCTGATACTTCTTGCAATTTGACTGCATTGAGATAGACGTCAGAGTATCGGATTTTAAGAGCTTCAATATAGTTTGGATCGTTTATTTGTTTGAGTTGCTCGTTGTATTTATCTTGATTAAACGTTCTCCTATTTTGTTGCTTTGTTTTTCGATCTTCAAGTCGTGACAATAGTTCAGTTTGTGTGAACTGGATTTTGCTCAATGAGTTTGAAAGCTGTAGATCGCGTAACGTTTCATAGCGATGTTTTAATTTTGTCAGACTGGGTGGAAGTTTTTCATTTTCTGCATTTGAAAGCCCTATTGAAAGCAACAAGCGCTTCCCATCTGATTTGCCGTACTGATAGTGTTCGATATAGGCACTTTTGTATTCGTTGAATGCATTTTCTACTTTTATTCTTTCTACCTCCATTTTGCTTGGACCGCCAATCGAAGGAGGGCGAATTATGGAAGCGATTGGCGTCGCAGGAGCTCCTGTTACTACAGGCGCTGGTGTTCCAAGTGGCGGTGTTCCCGCCGGTCCCATTGTCGCTGTCCCCGCCAACGGCGGAGTTCCTACTAGTCCTATTGCTGGTGTTCCCGCTGGTCCGGCTGTTGGTGGCGTTACAGATGAAGGCGACAAAGGCACACCAGGAGAAACAGAAGAAGTGGAAACTGAAACGGCTATAAGTAAATCAAGTTCTACCAGCGCCTCAGCTTTTCGTAATTCTAACGTTACCAATGAATCCTCAAGCATTTTTTTAGAGGCCTTTGCTTCGTCGATATTTTTTTCAACCACATTAATCATTTGAACAAGCTTCCTGCCATGCTGATCAATATTGGTTAAATCGACTGGACTATGTATTTGTTCACGTTTGAGTTGTGAAAGATGAGTTTCTAGTGCGCGTATATCATTTTCAAATTTTGAAATCTTCTGTTTACTTTCTATTTCTTCAGCATCCAGAGAGTCGAGCGTATTTATTGCATTTGTAATTTTATTTTGTTTGTTTTTCTCAACTTCTTCGAGAGCGATTTGATCATTTTTCTTTTTTTCTTCCGCTTCAGCTTCTTCGAGGGCGATTTGATCATTTTTCTTTTTTTCTTCCGCTTCAGCTTTGATTCTCTCTGCTTCAGCAAGCAAATTTTTCTGCGCTACTATATTTTCAGCTTGTGCGGTGTGGCGTGATAGAAGATCATATTTAGCATCTCCTACAATACCCATATTTATGAGATGATTTTTCGTATAAGAAGTCTCTCCTTCTGGTAATTTTACTGTGATATTTTCATTTTCAATTTTTATTACTTTCGTGATTCTATTTTCAATAGAAATGAATGATCCTTGTTTCAGTTTGTTCACAGAGGTTTTGAAATAGAGTTCAACACTTGTTTTGATAGCGCTGATGTTGGCTTCAAGCGATTTTTGTATTTCGTTACTTTCATATGTGAGCAATTGAAGTACTTCTATTTTTTGCTCAATATTTTTTGCTTCACGAATAAATTTCCTAAAGAATTTTTTTTGGGATTGTGTATCGCCTGAAGGGGTAAGAACATAGAGCTGACGAAGTTCATCAAAATCCCTAGCGAGGAGTAGTGTTTCGTCAAATTTCTTGATATGTCCTGATGAGTTTTTTTCATTTCCTATTGCTCGAGTCAGTGCATCTTTTTTTGTTGAAAAAATGATCGTTTTAGTATATTCTCTTATCTCATTTGTACTTTTTAACTGTTCAACGTATCGTAAAAGCTTCGTCTCAGAAATATTTTCATAACTTTCCTTCTTGCCGTTTTTTTCGAAACCGATGTTAAAAATTCTATTTCCTGGTGTACCTGTAGCTGAGTCAATTTTTATTTTCTCCTAAATTCCTAAGTCTAATAAATTATCAATATGGTCTCCTCGATCTGCCAAATGGATAATAAATGCATTCAAAACATCAGAGCCTGGCTCGAGAATGATTCCTGTACTTATACCCTCGAGAGATGCTTTTGTTGAGGGTAAGGACGAATAAAGTTCTCTTGTTTTTTCGACAAAAGGCCTGAGGGTACTTTTTAGATCTTCGCCGTTAATTTCAATTTTACCTTTTTTTATTATAAAGTCGAAAAGTTCTCGTATTAATGTATCTCGTAGTTTTGAATCGGGGCTTAATTTTTCAATTTCTCTGAGAT
>Ga0226658_10001918_pt1 | contig 10378 bp, 10 predicted proteins | sample OliLak19BULKMAT1_FD_169091 | JGI IMG/M metagenome (GOLD analysis project Ga0226658, IMG submission 169091) | Freshwater microbial mat bacterial communities from Lake Vanda, McMurdo Dry Valleys, Antarctica - Oligotrophic Lake LV.19.BULKMAT1 (v2)... | ecosystem: Environmental > Aquatic >... | reverse complement strand
GTGCTGTGCGAGAACCTGGGTTTGTCCATAAGGAAGAAACGAAGGTTATCGCCCAACAGGAAAATTCACAAACAAATGGTGCAAGCAGCAGCGCCGTTGTGGAGCAAACCCCAGCCATCACCCCTTTGTCTCCCTTAGCCTGGCTGGAACTTAAATCTTTGTTGACAACGGATGAAATACCGCCCCTGCTTCAGGTTGGCACCACAAAACCCCGAAAAAAGGCAGCCAAAACCGATTTACTGCTCCGACCCAATTTTGAAATCGGATACGCGTTCAAAACGCTGGAGGGTCGCTCCTATCTTGACTCGGTGCCAAACAACAACCTTTTACAGGCTCGCCGCGAATCGGAAGCAGCGCTGGAGTACCTGCATGCCAACCTCTTGCTGGGTGGCCACCACTCGGGCTGGTACGCACTCACCGGGCTGGGCTACACCCGCATCACAGAGCGGTTCTCTTTTGCCACCGACCGCACAGAACGGGATAGTGTAGAGGGCATTACCGAAATTTACATCAATGCCCAGGGAGATTCTTCCTTCACGCAAGGCTTGGTGGAGCGTACCCGGCACATCAGCTACCGCAAACGCACTTACAGCAGTTATACGCTGTTGGATGTGCCGCTGATCGCGGGATATGAGTGGGAAAAAGACCGTTGGTCATTTGGCGCCGAAGCCGGCGTTTTTCTCAATATTTCCATGAAAGCCAAAGGTGATGCACTCGATTTCAATAACGACTTCACCCGATTGGAACACACCGACTGGTTTAAGCCGAGTATCGGGATCAGCTATTACGGCAGTTTGCGAATCGGTTATGCCATAGATGAGAAAACGAGGATTTCGCTCGGACCAACTTTTCGCTATGTGCCGGATATTGCAGACCCGGACACCAACGACTTTAAGCAAAATTATGGCCTTTTGGGGCTGAATCTGGGCATTGCCCGGCGATTTTAAATATACAACTATGAAAGCCGTCATCATCACCACGCCCGGCGCACCCTCCGTGCTGGAACTCGAGGAACGAGCCATGCCGGAAATTGGCGCGAACGAAGTTTTAATCCGCGTCAAAGCTGCCGGGGTCAACCGACCCGATGTTGCCCAACGCATGGGGCGTTATCCGGCGCCTTCCGGAGCGCCGCAGGACATTCCGGGATTGGAAGTGGCGGGCGTGGTTGAGGAATGCGCAGCGGGAGTTGCCCAATGGAAGAAGGGCGACGGGGTGTGTGCATTGCTTGCAGGCGGTGGTTATGCAGAATACGTGGCCGTAGATGCGGGGCAGTGCTTGCCAATTCCGAAAGGGTTCAGTGCGATAGAAGCTGCGGGATTGCCCGAAACCGTTTTTACAGTCTGGCACAACGTCTTTCAAAGGGGGCGCCTGCAAGCCGGGGAAACCTTGCTGGTACACGGTGGGAGCAGCGGTATCGGCATCACGGCGATTCAATTGGCCAAAGCATTTGGCGCAAAGGTACTTACCACAGTAGGCTCAAATGAAAAAGGGCAGGCTTGTCTGGAATTGGGTGCAGACGGGTTTGTCAATTACAAAACGCAGGATTTTGAAACCGCCTTCGCCGAAGCTGGCGTTGAGGTAATTTTAGATATGGTTGGCGGCGATTATTTTGATAAGAACCTGAACATTTTGAAGCCCGATGGCCGCTTGGTCTACATCAATGCCATGCACGGCAACTCGGTGAACCTGAACATCATGAAAATGATGCTGAAACGAATTACCATCACCGGAAGTACATTGCGGGCCAGGGATGTTGCTTTTAAAACAGCACTGGCAGCGGATCTACTCAAAAACGTATGGCCTGTTTTAGAAAATGGAAAATTTAAACCAGTCGTGTTTGCTACTTTCCCTTTTTCAGCAGCCGCTCAGGCACATGAGTTGATGGAAAGCAGCCAGCATATTGGGAAAATTATTTTGGTGAACGAGTAGTAGGGGGATTTGCCTTATCCCCACGCCGCCAAAACCCCTGTCTTTTCTAAGCTCCGAACTTCCTTCGCCACATTTACCTCCGCTTCCGGCATAAAATTCATCGCAGCATTGCGGTCGTCGAAGATATCCACCTGCATTTCCTGGGCAAAGCTTTTGGCAACGTCGCCAATGTAGCGCGCGTAGCGTTCCGTTTTGCCCATTGCCATAAACAGGTCAATGACGGCGGTGCGGACAATTTCGTATTTATCGAGGTGGATGAGCATTTCGCGCTGCGATTTTCCGCGTGCGGTTTTGCCCAGCGCTTTCATTTGCTCGCGCAAAGACTCAGCCGAGTACCCTAAGATTTCAGCCCGGTGTTTCCACCACTCAGCGGGATGGCTGCCGTCGTTTTGCGACGCATACACCTGTTGGTGCCCCCGTTCACAGGATTCCTGGCAGGAAACCAATCCCATTGCCCGAACGATGTCAATGATGGCCACCACTTGTTCTTTGTTGAGCAATTCGGCGCTTTCCACCCGGTCTTCCAAAGACACCAACAGGCGGGCATATTTTTGTTTGAACTTGCTGCGCGATTGTAAAACAATCAGTTTGGCGAATTCGATGGAGAGGTAGTAATCTTCTACAACTAAGTTGCCTTTGATCGGGCGTTTTGCGTAATCCTGCATGCCAGCAGGTTTGCGGATGCCGTCCCGGAATTCATAAACATCACTCAACCACTTCTTTAGATTCATACCATAGTGGTGATTGGGCAACTGAAGTACGTAATGAAGGTTGGTGGCCGTGACCACTTTGGTTCCTTTTTTGCTGACCAGAATTTGCAGATCGCTCATAACATGAACTATTTGAATACAAATATACATAACTTGTTTTAGATTGTCAACACTTAAAACAAAAAATTATAAAAAAATAAACACCGGTCAAACAAGCTGCCAGTACTGCGGGGGCTTGTTACCCACCTAATAATTCTGTCAATGGCCTACGAACGGCAATTTTTTCTATTTTTACGGCACTGTACATACCTATTTCATTTACTATGAAGCTGCTCAACAGATTACTGACCTACACAACCTTAGCTTCGCTGCTGCTGGCCGTGGCCTGCGTGCCGCGCAGCGAAGAAGCAATCCTGACCAATATCCGGATTGACCTCAAGGATCCGCTCTTCCGGAAAATCCACGACCTCCAGGATCGCCATGCCTCAGACAGCCTGTATGCTTATTTTCGCCACGAGGATCCCTCTTACCGGTATCTTTCGGCGCTGGCTTTTGCTTCCATCCGCGACTCTGCGGCTTTAGACAGCCTCTATCCCTTGCTGGCTGACGTAATTGACGAGGTGCGCGCTGCTGCGGCATATTCGATCGGGCAGATTGGCAGCGCCCGGGCGCAAAACCAACTCATTGCGGCCTTCGACCGGCAGGACACGCTCGGGGCGTTTAATGGCGCAAATAGTGCGATCCTCGAAGCCATTGGAAAATGTGGCGACACGACGGCCCTGAAGGCACTGAGCACCATCAACACCTATCAGCCGCACGACACGGCGCTGTTGCTGGGACAAGCGCGCGGGATATACCGGTTTGCACTGCGGAATAAAATCAGCCGGGAAGGCACGGCACGCATGATCGCGCTGGCTTCCGACAAAAAGTACCCGGATCCGGCGCGTTTGGTTGCGGCCAACTACCTCCTGCGTGCCCGGGATGTGAAAATAGACAGCGTGGCAGCCATTCCGCTGATTACGGCTTTTGAAGAGGAGCCGAACGCCAACATCCGCATGGCCTTAGCCGTCGCTTTAGGCAAAGCGCGTACCCAAACGGCGCTGATGGCGCTTCGGGATCGCATGGCGAGCGAGCCGGACTACCGGGTGAAGTGCAACATCATTCGCGCCTTGAGCGACTTTCCTTATAAAAAAGCGCAGGCCGCCGTGCAGGGCGCGCTCACAGACGCAAACCTGCATGTCGCCGTTCGTGCGGCGCAATATTTTGTTGAAAAAGGAAAACCGGAGGACGCCGGGCTTTACTGGAAGTTAGCCAAAGATTCACTGCCCTGGCCGGTGCAGTTGGAGTTGTATGCTGCTGCAAATAAATACATGCCGGAAACTTTCGCCAAATACTTAGACGCCGTGAACAAAGAACTGCGGCTGCGCTTTGTGCAGGCGACAACACCACAAGTGAAGGCGGCAACGCTGCGCGCCCTCGCTCAATTTGGCTGGAACTACCGCTTCATTTTCCGCGAAGGCGCCAACCCGAACCAACATCTTGTGGTGCGCACAGCGGCGATGGAAGCCCTTGCCGGCATTAGTTCGCGCCCCGATTTCAAAGCCTTTTTCGGCGCTAACCACCGTCGAATTGCCAAAGAATTGGCGATGCGTTTTAAAGAAGCGATTCGGGGTGGAGATCCCGGCATGATCGCAGTGTCGGCAACAGCGCTGCGGGAACCGGCCCGGGAGTATCCGTTGTATTTGGATACGTTGAAACACTTAGATTCCGCTTTGGCCAGATTGACCCTACCCCGTGAAATCGAAACCTATAACGAATTGAAACAAACCATAGACTATCTGCGGGGTCGCAAAGCTTCGCCGCCGAAGAAGGTGGACTACAACCACCCGATTGCCTGGTCTATGCTGGAGAGCCTGAGCGCCCAGCCGGAAGCCGTCATCACCACGGCGCGCGGTGAAATCCGCATCCGGTTAATGCCGGAGGAAGCGCCCGGTTCGGTGGCCAATTTTGTACAATTGACTAAAGATGGCTTTTTTAAGGACAAAAATTTCCACCGCGTGGTCGCCAATTTTGTCATCCAGGGCGGCTGCCCGCGCGGCGACGGCTATGGAAGTCTCGACTATACCATCCGCTCTGAACTGGCCCCGCTCAATTACGACGACGAGGGCTACGTCGGTATGGCCTCGGCGGGCAACCATACAGAAGGCACGCAGTTTTTCATCACCCATTCGCCGACGCCGCATTTGGATGGAAACTACACCATTTTTGGGAAAGTCATTTCCGGAATGGAAACGGTACACCAGATTCGGGTGGGAGATTTGATTACGCAGGTAACTGTTAAATAGACAATTAAAGTTTAATGAAAAGCACACCACTGACCAATCGCCATCTATCGCTTGGCGCAAAAATGGCCGAATTCGCAGGCTACAACATGCCCATTTCCTACGCTGGCATCAAAGAAGAACATTTTGCCGTGCGCAATGGGGTAGGGGTTTTCGATGTGTCGCACATGGGCGAATTTATCGTGCGGGGAAAAGAAGCGCTGGCTTTGATCCAAAAAGTGACCTCCAACGACGCGTCCAAATTACAAATCGGACAAGCCCAATACTCCTGCCTGCCCAACCTCACCGGCGGCATCGTGGACGACTTGCTGGTTTACCGGTTGCCGGAAAACATGAGTTCCGAAAGCGAACCGGCTTTTATGTTGGTGGTGAACGCTTCTAACATTGAAAAAGACTGGAACTGGATCAGCGAACACAATACGTTCGATGCGCAGATGATCAATATTTCGGAGCAAACAGGGCTGCTGGCCGTGCAGGGGCCGCGGGCAACCGAAGTGCTGCAAAAGCTGACCGATGTAGACCTGAATAGCATCAAATATTACCATTTCGAAAAAGGCCGCATGGCGGGTATTGACAAGGTACTCATCTCGGCTACCGGCTATACCGGCGCAGGAGGTTTCGAATTGTATGTCGCGTCGGAGCACACGGAAGCGCTCTGGGATGCCGTATTTGAGGCCGGAAAAAACCTCGACATCAAGCCGGTGGGCTTGGGCGCACGCGATACGCTGCGACTCGAAATGGGTTTTTGCCTGTACGGCAACGACATTGACGATACCACCTCGCCCATCGAAGCGGGCCTGAAATGGATCACCAAACTTCAAAAGAGGGATTTCAATTCTTCCGAAATTTTCAAACGTCAGGTAGCGGAAGGTGTTGGCCGCAATTTGGTCGCTTTTGTGGTGGAAGACCGCCGGGTGCCGCGCCACGGTTACCCGATTGAAGACGCTGCGGGCAATGTAATTGGCGAAGTGACCTCCGGCACGCAGTCTCCTTCGCTCGATCTTCCAATCGGTATGGGCTATGTGCAACACGCTTTTGCAGCGCCCGACACCGCCATTTTTGTAGTTGCCGGTCAAAAAAAGCTGGCTGCCAAAGTAGTAAAGTTGCCTTTTTACAAAGAATAGACCCGTTTTTGTAAACTAAACCGCGCGAAAGTTCTTTAATTTTGCATGACAATATTTTCAATCACTTCTGAAACTTTTGGCGTCGGAGGAAGTCATAGTATGAACGTTCAGGAAGGAAAAGACAAATTCATCCAGTCGTGGGGTGCGTTGGGCTCGAATTGGGGCGTCAGTCGCACGATGGCTCAAATACACGCCTTGCTGCTCATTTCGCCCCATGCTCTGAGCGCGGAAGATATTATGGAAGACCTGAAAATTTCGCGCGGCAATGCCAACATGAATATCCGGGCCCTGATGGATTGGGGTCTGGTGTACAAAGAACTGAAAACCGGTGAGCGCAAGGAGTTTTTTGTGGCGGAAAAAGACATGTGGGACGTGGTGAAAAAAATCATCGCGCAACGCAAAAAGAAAGAATTAGAGCCGATGCTCAAGGTGCTGGAAGAACTTTCTGCCGTGGAAGGAACCGGCCCGGACGCGGAAAACTTTGTACAAGTAGTGCGCGATATTAAGTTGTTTTCAAATAAAGCAAATGCAACGCTGGATAAATTGGTGCAATCGGATTCAAACTGGTTTGTGAAGGTGTTTATGAATATGATATAGTTGGTTTCAGGGCTGGATCTCTTAGAATAATAAACACGAGACGGGAGCCTCGCGCAAGCAGGGGAAACGGGGTTGGAGCCCCGGGAATAAGAGACTTGAGGCGCGAGCCTCGCGCCAACAATGTGGTTCTTGAAAAAAATCGTATTTTTGTTAAAAGTTATCGCCCATGCAAATCGTCATAGAAATTAAACAACCTCAAGATCTTCAAGTACTGCTTCCTTTGTTGGAACGGTTGAAAATCGCCTATAAGCAAGTGCCCGAAAAAGCAGCCAGCGAACCTGATACCCTGCCCAGTGCCGGGAAACTCTCTGATAAATACGCCGGGAAACTCTCTACTGAAGCCGGAGAAGCGCTCCAAAAGCACATCGCCGAAAGCCGAAGCGAATGGGAACGCAATATCTGATTGACAGCAATGCGGTCATTGACTACCTTTCGGGGAAACTTATTCCCAATGGCATGACCTTTATGAACGGCGTTGTCAACGCGGTACCCAAGGTTTCGGTTATCACCAAAATTGAGGTACTTGGCTATAATACCTCACCTGTCGCTTACCAGATACTGACTGATTTTATGGATGATTCCGATATCCTGGAACTTAGTGAATCCGTTGCAATTCAAACAATTGAATTGCGAAAGCAGTATAAGATCAGATTACCGGACGCGATTATTGCGGCTACTGCACTTGTTCACGGTTTCGAGTTGATTTCCCGCAATACGGGCGATTTCAAAAATATTATGGGACTGACTGTAGTTGACCCATATACGCCACGTTCCTAAAAAACAAGAGTAGGAAAATGGCTGGAAGGGCAAAACAAGTCGGGTAAAGGTAGCGCATGAATGCAGGTTTTCTATATAATGCGGGAGACTTAGGAATGGTACGGAAGTTGAGGATGGTGCCTCAAAAATAGGAGACACGAGGCCAGCGTCTCGCGCCAGCGGAGCTGCTTCCTCTATTGGAACGGTTGAAAATCGCCTATAAGCAAGTGCCCGAAAAAGCAGCCAGCGAACCTGATACCCTGCCCATGGCCGAGTAAACTACCAGTCCTATTTCCCATCCAACAACTTCCATGCGAAGGTTTTTACATTGCGCACCCCGCTATCAAAGCCGAGACCCAGGAGCATGATGGGTTTTCCGGCATGGAGATAAGGCTCGGCATAGCCTTGTTTTTGTATTTGGGTCATGGCACTGCGGGCCGTGCCGAGTTTGAATTCCATGACCCATATACAGTTGGGCATAAGCACGACAGCATCTGACCTGCCTTTGGCGGAGGCGACTTCAGCCTGCACGTCCAGGCCGAGCACCCGCAGCAGCAAGAAGACCAAAGCGTGAAAAAAGCCTTCCCACAAGTCGGTACTTTGTCTGCCCGCGGGCGGTGCCATATCGAAAGGGATGGACGCAAAAAAAGCTTTCAGATGGCGCACGAAAGCCTCGGCATCTAATGCTTCGAGGCTTTTTTTAGGTAATAGACCTGGTTATTGACCATTGAGGCGGGTTGACCCGCGAAAGCAGAGAGCAGGTTTTGTTCAAAGGAAAAACGCACCTCTCCATTGGGGTAGCCCAGCGTGAGCCAGGCGTCCATGCCCAACCCTTCAATTTTTTTGATGGTGAGGTAACCGGTCTGAAACATCACCGCTACCGGGTCCAGGTTGGCGAGGTCGAATTTACTCAGATCGCTCTTATGTACCACGATGGTTTCCAGAGAATCCGGCGGACGTTGGTCTTTGATGTGTATGACCAAAAAAGTAGGTGTACCTGTTTCGAACCAGTAATTGTTGAAGTCGCCGGTTTTAAAAAAAACTCAATAAAGAAAAGGGGTTGTACAAATGCTGTTTCAAATCCCACGTATAACCGTTGTAATAGCGCCGTATTTTTTCATAGGTTTCTTCCCGGCTCATACTTGTTTCTAACGCAATTTCTCCAATGCGTTCATCAAACCAGGTCTTTACTTCCTCCTGAGTAAAACCAGCCATAGTAGAAAACTCGCTATCCAGGGAAATATCCTCCAAGTGGTTGAGGTCCGAAAAAATAGACACCTTGCTAAACTTGGAAACACCCGTTATAAAGAGCAGGTGGATGTATTCTTCCGAGCCTTTAGGTACAGAATAAAAAGACTTCAGGATTTCCCGGTTGGCGTTGGCCTGGTCAATCTCGTCTAAATAATCAATGATGGGTTTGTCGTATTCGTCAATGAGGATGGCAATGGGTTTTTCGGCAGCCATTTTGCGGATGATTTCCCGAAAAACAGAAGGAATTCCTTCTGTTTCCAATTCAATTCCTTCCTTGGCAGCGATTAACTCAAGTTCCTGCAAAATGGCTCTTTCTAATCCCAATTGTCTGTAAATTAACATATTGAACGAAAGGTGAAATACGGAGCGGCGCTCTATTTCCCCCAAATGCGGTTCTATCCATAGCCCCTGAAACAAGACCCGGTCTCCGCTAAACAATTCCTTTAATGTGGAAATAAGCAAGGACTTCCCAAAACGCCGGGGACGGGCGAAGAAATACTGGGCGGTGCGCTTTGCTATGCGGAAAACCCACTGCGTTTTATCCACATAGACAAAGTCGTTGCGCCGAATGACTCCAAACTCCTGCTTGCCAATGGGATAATATAACATGCCTTTTTTTTGACAAAGATAACACTTCCAGTACAAGTGGTGGAAATTCAGGCAGCATGAAATTGTTTGGTTTTCATAGTTAAGGAGCGTATCGTAAATAACTTACCGGTTTGCGCGGTGGCTTTTCCATCATGTAGCATTGATCGTTGGTCGCGTAGCTTAGGCAATGCTCCCTTCTCGCGCCTTACCTGATGAAACGTAAGTTCGGCGTAGCCAAAAAATCCCCTCGCCCAATTCACGCAACTTATTTACGACACTCGCCTAACTGAAGATCCCAAAATAAAAACCCCGTATTGATCCGGTATTCCCAATCAATACGGGGTAATAAACATCAATATTTAATTCAATTCATACTTTTTCTCTTCCAATTTCGCATGCGCCGCAGCCAGCCTTGCAATTGGCACACGGGGTGCCGAACACGATACATAATTGAGGCCGATGTGGTGGCAGAACCGGATGGATTCCGGATGGCCGCCCTGTTCGCCGCAGATGCCGATTTTCAGATCCGGGCGGGTTTTGCGACCCCATTCTACGGTCACTTTCATCAGTTTGCCCACGCCGCGTATATCCAGCACTTCAAAGGGGTTGTCGTGCAAAATATTTTGCTGCGTATACAAAGGCAGGAATTTATTTTCTGCGTCTTCGCGCGAAAAAGAGAACGTCGCCTGTGTGAGGTCGTTGGTGCCGAATGAGAAAAACTCGGCTTCTTTGGCCAGCTCTTCGGCTTCCATGCAAGCGCGCACGACCTCAATCATCGAACCAAACTTGAATTTCAGCTTGATGTTTTTCCTCTTTTCAATGGCTTCGCGCAGCGCATCCACGTGGATTTTCACCTGCTGCAATTCTTCCACCGTGCAAACCTGCGGCACCATGATCTCCGGATGGACGGCAATGCCTTCCAGTTGGCATTCTCCGGCAGCTTCCAAAATGGCCTGGATCTGCATGCGGTAGATTTCAGGATACGTAAGCCCGAGTCGAACGCCGCGGTGCCCCAGCATTGGGTTCACTTCGTACAGCTCCTTCACTTTTTTTAGCATGCGTTCCTTTTTGAGAATGGGGC
>Ga0226658_10001916_pt1 | contig 10381 bp, 10 predicted proteins | sample OliLak19BULKMAT1_FD_169091 | JGI IMG/M metagenome (GOLD analysis project Ga0226658, IMG submission 169091) | Freshwater microbial mat bacterial communities from Lake Vanda, McMurdo Dry Valleys, Antarctica - Oligotrophic Lake LV.19.BULKMAT1 (v2)... | ecosystem: Environmental > Aquatic >... | reverse complement strand
GTCTTTGATCGGCTCGAGCGCGCCGGACTCGCTCCGCAGCGGGGCGACACCGTGCGATTCCCGTTTCTGCACGAGCCGGGACAGACATGGCGACTCGGCAATGCGACGCTCCATGTCTTTCGCTATCGCGACAGCGTTGGCCGACACTCAGACTTCATGGCGCTCGACAGCATCCATGCGCGACCACGGAGTGACACACTCACGACATGGCCGGGTACTCCGACGTTGCTGGTGAATGACAACCTGCTGGCGATTCTGCTCAGCGACAATGGCGAGCAAGTGGAACGCGTGAGTCTCGCCCTGACCGCAGGCCCGCCGCCGAAGGCGGGGCTTGCCGTACCGAAATGACCGCCATGCGCGCACGCTCCGTTTCACTCGTCCTCGGCCTCCTCGCTGCGGGATGCGCCCGCCCGGTTCCGACACCAGCGCCAATCCCGCCGGCATCACCGCCACCGGCATCACCGCCACCGGCGACCGCACAGCCAGCGGCGACCGCACAGCCAGCGAAGCCGGGCGAAGTCATGGTCGACCCTCGCCGCGTGGATGCGCCAACCGAGATGCGCGCCGGCTTGCGCGGCGCGACCTCGCTGCCAACGCCACCTGTTGTGGCGCGCGAATTCCGCGCGATCTGGGTGGCTACGGTCGACAACATCGACTGGCCGACACGCCGGGATCTGACGACGGCGGAGCAACAGCGTGAGCTGATCGCCATCCTCGACCGCGCCAAGGAACTGCACATGAACGCACTGGTCTTTCAGGTGCGACCGGCGGCCGATGCGATGTATCCGTCGACGCTGGAACCATGGTCCGTGTACCTGACGGGGGCCCAGGGGCGTGCGCCGGCGCCCGCATGGGACCCTCTCGCCTTCGTGGTGCGTGAGGCGCATGCGCGCGGGCTCGAATTGCACGCCTGGTTCAATCCCTATCGCGCACGGCATCCGAGTGACAAGTCACCACTCGACCCGACGCATCTGGCCGTCACCCGTCCGGCGGTGGTGAAGAAGTATGGCCAGTATCTGTGGATGGATCCGGGCGAGCCGTCGGTGATCGAAAAATCGGTGTCAGTGGTCGAGGATGTGGTGAAGCGGTATGACCTCGATGGCGTGCACATCGACGATTACTTCTATCCGTACAAGGAACGCGATGCGCGCGGCAATCTGATTCCGTTCCCTGACGAGCGGAGTTACGCCGCTTACACGGCGCGTGGCGGAGCGCTGGCGCTCGACGATTGGCGCCGCGAGAACGTCGACACCTTCGTCGAACAGATGTACCTGCGAGTCAAGCGCGCCAAGCCATGGGTGAAAGTCGGTGTCAGCCCCTTCGGTATCTGGCGTCCGGGATTTCCAGCGGACGTCCGTGGCTTTGACAGCTATGCCGAGTTGTACGGCGATTCGCGGAAGTGGCTGCGCGAAGGCTGGCTGGATTACGCCTCACCGCAGTTGTATTGGCCGATTGCCAAGGATGGCCAGCCGTATCCATCACTGCTCAACTGGTGGGCCAGTCAGAATGTGAAGGGTCGCCACATGTGGCCGGGCAACTACACCAGCCGCGTCGGAACAGCGGCGGTATGGACGGCCGATGAACTCGTGAACCAGATCGCGATGACGCGCCGACAGGGCAATGCCACTGGCAACGTGCACTTCAGCATGTCGGTGTTCATGCCGCCGAAGAATGTGGAATCCCCCTCCGCCGCGGAACGACAGCTGCTCGCGTCGCGACTGATGCAGGAGACATACGCCACTCCAGCGCTGGTCCCGTCATCACCATGGCTGGCCGCAGGTTCTCCCACGCTCACCGCAGCGACGGTTCGCGAGGAACGAGACGCGCCAACCGGTGCCACCTTCCTGATCGCCACCGCGCCGGCGACGCAGGTTGCCCGCACATGGGTCGTCTCGCGCTGGGATGGCGCACGCTGGAGCAACGAATTGCGTCCTGCGGATGGCCCGACGTTGACCCTCGCCGTCGCCGCCAACGCGGGCGAGGGTGTCGGCTACTGGATCAGCTGGGTCGACCGCATCGGCGTCGAAAGCCCGCGCGCCGGCTGGCTCCGGACCAGCGACAACGTGTCCCGAGCCATCGCGCCGTGATCTGCTGGATCTGGCAACAACCAACTGCCTGACGCCAAGGCGCAATGGTCGCCAAGGCGCAATGGTCTTGAACACGCTGAGGGTCGCACGCACGCCAGTCGGTGGGTCGGCATCGTCTACCAGTTGCACTGACGTCAGCGTTTTCTTGCGCTGCGAGACGACGCAACTGTACGAACTACGCCCTCTAACCCGCCAATCTTCCCCCAATTGGCACCGTCAACCTCGACCGACTTGAAGCAACACCGTTCCTGCCTTTGCGCCTTTGCGCCTTTGCGTCGAGCAGTTGCCGTTTAAATGGAACTCGCGCGCTCCGATTCGCTTCCGAGTCGAACCTCAGTCGCGGTAGGGCGAGTCGGGTTCGGAGGTCGGTGCTACTGCCGCGACGGGCTGATTGCTGATCTTGGCCGCGCCAGGCGTTGGAGCTGCCGCGAGGGCGCGCAGGATGCCGCCACCAAGCAGATCGGCCTGCCAGCGCCGCAGATCGGGCGTTTCGTACAGCTCCTCGATCGTGGTTGGGATTCGCCGCGCGATCGTCTCGAGCTTTTCGCGCGAGCAGAGCACACCCGGGTCAAGTTCGAGACGCGTCGCGACATCGTCGCGGACGGCGCGCACCCGTGACGCACGGTCGTCAAACTCCGGATCCTTCTCCCATCGCGGAGCCTTGGGAAATTTCGGCAGCGCCGCTTCATCGAGTGCCATCGCGCGTGCCACGGAGGAGAGCACGATGTCTCCGCGTTGATCGAGAACGCCGCGCGGCATGCCCTTGATGACGCCGAGCGCCTGTCGGGTCGTTGGTTGTACCCGGCAGATCTCGAGCAGCACGTCATTGCTGACGACGCGGAACGTCGCACGGTCCAGCTCTTTCGCGACACCATCCCGCCATGGAACCAGCTCGCGAAGGATCGCCAGCTCGCGTCGCTTGAGATCGCGCGCGCCTTTGACCTTCAAATAGAGCAGCGTGGGATCATCGGCGTTCCACTGTGTCTGCTCGAGACGCGTAAATTCCTCCGCCGCCCAGCCGAGTCGGTCCTTCGCCACCAGTTCAGCATGCAGGATGTCTCGCAAGGCAAGGAGATACATCGTGTCCTGCGAGGCGTACTGCAACATCCCCGCACTGAGCGGACGCAGGCTCCAGTCGGCCCGCTGGAACTTCTTGTCGAGCGCAATCCCGAAGTGCAGCTCGAGCAACGCGGCCAGGCCGAAGGCCTTGTAGCCGAGCAGCTGTGCCGCAATCCGCGTATCGAAGATGTGGCGGGTCGCCCAGCCGTAGTCCTGGCGCAGCAGGCGCAGGTCATAGTCGGCATCGTGGAAGACGATCTCGATGTCCGCGCTTTCGACCAGCGGCCGCAACGCACTCAGATCGCCCGTTGGCAGCGGGTCCACGATCGCGGTGGCCGTTCGGGTCGAGAGCTGCATCAGGTAGACGCGATCGACGAAGCGGTGGAAACTCGCCCCTTCGGTATCGAGCGCGATACTTGGCGCCTGGGCGATCTCCCTGGCGAACGTGGCCACCGCCGCGGCGGTATCGAGGTACTGCATCTCATGGCTGGGCGGGCGTGGCGGCATGGGGGAAGCATAACCGCCCCGAGCCGTTCAGGCTCACGGTGGGGCAGATTGCACGATGGAACAGACTCTCGCACTCCCGCACGGCCTGCTGGCCTGGGATGACCTCGGACCGCATCGTGATGCGTTGCCACTTGTTCTGCTGCACGGGTTTCCGCATGACCGTGCCCTCTGGACGGAGCAGGTGGCGGCACATGCCGCCGCGTTTCCTGGCACCCGCCTGCTGATCCCGGACTTCCCCGGCTTTGGCCAATCCACGCCCCTGGCGTCACCGTCGATGGACGGATACGCGGATGCAATCGCCGCCATGATGGATGCGAGCGGTGTGCCCCGTGCCGTCATTGGCGGTCTGTCGATGGGCGGCTATGTCGCGCTCGCCTTCTGGCGCCGCCACGCCGCGCGAGTAAAGGCGCTGGTGCTGATGGACACCAAGGCGGCGGCCGACACCGAAGCAGCCAAAGCCAAGCGCCTCGGCCTCATCGACGCCGTCCGACGGGAGGGCGTCGGTACCATCGTCCCCGGGTTGATCCCCGCGCAGCTCGGCGTCACCACGCGAACCGCTTCGCCGGAGTTGGTTGAGCGGGTGACGGTGATGCTGCGTCGCGCACCAGCCAGCGGGGTGATCGGCGCGGCCGGCGCGATGATGCACCGCATCGACTCGACGCCTACCCTGGAGACGATCACCGTCCCGACGCTGGTGCTCGTCGGCGAGGAAGACACGCTGACACCGGTGAGCGATGCGCTGGCACTCTCGTCAGGCGTCTCGAACAGTCGTCTCGTGATCGTTGGCGGCGCCGGCCACCTCTCTCCGCTCGAGCAGCCTGCGGTCGTCAATGCGGCGATCGCCGAGTTTCTCGATGTCGCCGTCCGCGGCTGAGACATGCACTCCCCTCGCGCCACGCCGTCTGCGACTGTTCGACGTCCGGCAGCGCGATGGCACGTCGAGCGTCGCGCGCGCAACACCGCTGCCGTTGCGCGCGCCGGAGATCACCGCGTTGGACGTCCCGGTGGCGCCGGGCTCTTGAAGACGTCGCGATTGATCTGCACGTATTTCTGCATCGCCACAGGCACGTCTTCTTCCGGGAAGATCGCCGTCACCGGGCATTCGGGTTCACACGCGCCGCAATCGATGCATTCGTCGGGCTGGATGTAGAGCTGATCTGGCCCTTCGTAAATGCAATCCACAGGGCAGACCTCGACGCACGCCTTGTCCTTGGTATTGATGCAGGCTTCGGTAATCACGTACGGCATGTGTGCAATCCGACGATTGAAGGGCCGATGAACGGAGCGCGCGAGGCAGTCACACGCTGATGACCGGCTGACACCGGACAGGTTGGATTTACGTCTTTTTTGCGCTGACGCAACCGTTCGGCTGCGAGTCCCACGTTGGATCTGATCGCCAGCTCAGCTGCGCCAAGGGGGAAGGTCACCCTTGCGCTTGAGCTCCGGATTCCATCGATACAGGGTGCACGTGCGGCCAATGACCTGCACCACTTCGGATCCGGTCTGCTCCGCCAACTGGTGCGCCGCCACCCTGGGTGTCACATCGGTGGTCTTTGCCAGCTGGACCTTGACCAGTTCGCGCGTGCGCAGCGCATCGTCGAGCGTCTGGAGGACCGTGGGTGTGGCGCCCTGATGGCCGATGTGGACCGCCGCGGTCAGATGATGCGCTTCGCCGCGCAGGGCTGCGCGATCCTTGGCTGTCATGGTCATCGCAACGCTCCCGGCAGCTGAAAAAAGGGCTTCGGATCGATCGGAACGCCATCCCAGATCCGATCCCGATCGAACAGCCGCATGATCTGAAAATGAAGATGCGGGGCGTCTGGCGGTGCGTTCCCCGTGCTCCCAACGTAACCGAGCAGGTCACCCCTTCGCACGCGCTGATCGACTCGCAAATCCGCGGCATAGCCGTCGAGGTGGGCGTAGTAGTACACGAAACGCTCCTCGGGGTCAGTCGCGTAGATCGTCATACCCCCGAGGGCATTCCGCGAGAGCCGGCGAATCACGCCGTCATCGGCGCTCAGGACGAGCGTGCCACGCGGCGCCATGATGTCGGCCGCATTGTGCTGCCGGCCACCGCCGCGACCGTCGAGGAAACTGTTGCTGACATCCGCCGGGTATCTGCCTTCAACCGGTACGCCGAGGACGCGCTGTCGCAGCCGCTCGATGTCGTCGACTGTCACGACACCCTTGGCGTCATCGTAGAGCGACGGGTCCGCCGGCCGACCGACCGCCGGAGGCGCCGGCCTGCGTGCCTCAGGTCGAGGATGCGACTCGAAGGTCGGCAGATTGCCAGAACTCCGACAGGCTAAAGCCAGTAACGATACAGCAACCAAACACGTCCGTAGAAAACTACGCCCTGACATCGGCGCGCCTCGCGCTCGCCTCGGTCGAAAAACCATCGGGATAGCGCGTCCGGAGCTTGTCGACATTGCGCTGCGCGATGTCGTCCAGCGACACGCCGATTGCGGTTGCCATCCCGGCCACATACCACAGGACATCACCCAGCTCCTTCATCACCTCGTCGGCGTCGAGCGGCTTGCCATGAAAAAGATGCTTCTTGAGCATATCCGCCGTTTCTCCAGCCTCACCGGCGAGTCCCAGGGCCATGTTCGACAGCTGGTCGGCTTGCGTGCGTGTGCCGATCGTCCGGGCGGCGAGTTGCTGGTACTCGTCGAGAGTCATGGGTCGCGGATGGAGTTGTATGATGAAGGATGGCGGTCGACGAACTAGAATTTACCCGACGCCGAGTCATCTGTGACCCGGTACCATCTCTATTCGAGCGCCTTATGCCCCTCGCGACCATCATTGCCGGCAGCCTGCTCTCGCTGCTGGGCGTAGTCGGCTACTTCTTCAGTGAGAGCCGCAGCCTCACGGCCCTCATCCCACTCGTTTTCGGCACGATGCTCGAACTCTTTGGCGCCCTCGCCCTCCGCCCCGAGTTCAAGAAGCACGCGATGCACGGGGCATCGATCATCGGCCTGGCCGGTGTCCTCGGCTCGGCCCCAGGCGCGCTCACGTTTCTGAGGTTGATCACCGGCGGCGATGTGGCTCGTCCGCTCGCCGCGAAGATTCAGGCGGCGATGTTCGTCACCTGCGCCGTCTTCCTCGTACTCTGCATCAGAAGCTTCCAGGACGCGCGGGCGCGTCGCCAGGCGACAGCGACCGCCGTCTGACTTGCGTGCCTACGCGTCGGTCCATCCGTGTTGCGCTCTGCGGCCTGACGCTTCTCGCGGCCTGCGCCCGTGAATCGAATCCCCCGCGCGACCCGGACTCTGCCCACGGGACGACGATGGCGACAATTCCATCTCCGCGCGACTCGGCCGCGACGCTGGCCTGGTTTGGCCAACGTGTCGCCGCGATCGAGCGTGATACTGCCGCAGTGAACCGGACAGAGAAACCGGTGTCACTCGGTGCCGGGACATCGGGGCTGGTGACAGCGTGGCGCACAGGCCCCGTCTGGCGGCGGCTTCGCGTTGAAGCGGACGGCCCGGGCTTTCGGTCCACCGACGACTACTGGCTGAGCAATGGCGTCCTCCTCGGCGCGCGACTCGAACTGATGCGCCCTGATCGGCCGACGGCGGTGGATCAACTCTGGTTTCGCGACGGCGCCCTCTATCGCTGGACCGATCCATCGGGCCGCCGTCTCAATCCGGACGCCCGGTCGACGCAGTACGAAGTACAGCGGATGCGTGCGCGATTCGACAGCCTGCTGCGCATCGTCTCAGCCGACGATGCCATTCGCCGGCCAACTCGCTGACGCGCGAGTGGGGGCTACCCGGAGGCGGAACGCAAGCATCGAGGCCAGCGGAGGGGGAACCGCCACGGACTCAGCGAAGAATCGCCCCCCAGATCAGCGGCTGGGTGTTCATGCTCTGCCCGCGATACTGCGGACGGAAACCGAACAGGATGGCGTGACCGCGACCGACGCTGACATCCACCAGTGCGGCACGACCATTCAGCTTCGCGCCGCCGAGCAGCCAGCCCGACAGCAGTGGATCACCCGCGGACGGGTAGGCTGCGACGGCGACCGCCCGTGTCGTATCGGTGATCTCGAAGGCCGGGCTGTCCTCGAACCAGGCCGCCGGCACTGGTGCCGTCATGCGTTTCGCAATCGGGTGCGTCGCGTCGAGCGTGATCGCCATCAATGAGCCCGGGGCGTAGAAGTCGTTGCTCCGCACGCTGGCGAGCACGTTCTTCACCGGGAGATCGAGCACCGAAATCGCATACTCGCTGGCATCATTGAACGTGATCATCGTCCCACCATCCTGGACGAACGCCTTCAGGCTTGCGGCACCAGCGTCACCAATGCCGCCGCGAAGCGAATCGGGATACGGCGCCCCGAGCCCACGGCGGATCTGCACTGGATTCTGCTCGGGAAAGATGATCACATCGAAGTGCGACCTGAGCTTGCCGGACCGCAGCTCGGCATCCAGCACCGTCTTGTACGGAATGCGATTGACGTCGAAGAGCCAGCGGGTCCAGCCTTCATCCATTGACGCACCATAGCTGCGATAGATGCCGATGCGCTTCGGTGACTTTCCGCTCAAGCCGGCCACGGTGAACTTCGGTTCCGGAACCTGCGGCAACGGAGTCGTCATCGGCGGCAGGGCGCCACGCGTGGTCTCGACCGTCACGCCGAAGAGCAGCGGCAGTGTATGCGCCGTGACGTCATACGGACGTTTGGGCGGGCCACCCGGATACTCGCTCAGGTTGGGATACTGCTGTCGCTCGAGCAATGCCTTGGCGTACGAGCCGAACGGTTGCGCAGTTGGCACGACATAGCTGCCCGCCGGCACCGACTCGTGCACTTCGACCTGTCCATGCTGCAGCGTCCAGATCAACCGTTGCAATGCTTGCGTGTCACGCTGCGCACGCGGAATGACGAATGCCGACGGTACATCCGTAGTGGTCCACGGGTGATCGGCGGCCAGGGCGCGGTCTCCGATGGCCATGTAACTCTCCAGCCATTGCCTCCGGTCGCGCGCAACCTGCGACAGCATCGCCCACGAGGCACTGGCCTGGTACGATACGATGTCGCCGATCGTCCAGCGCCCGCCGGGCCAGCGGGCGGGGAAGTTCCACGATGTCACACGGGCATCATAGCCACGCGCCGTGCCGAGCAACTCCGGTGGCACGTCAATCGGCGTGGCGAGACGCGCACTGGCCGTTTCGGTCAGGATGCGCACGCCATGATGGTTCAGCGAGTACTGCCGCGCGGGCGACCACTGATCATATGACGCATTCGTCGCGACCCCGGTCTTGCCGTCCGCCATCATCCGCCACCCCATCGCCATGCCGAGGGCGTTGGTACTGGCAGTCAGGATCGGGTCGATGTTCGGCTCGACCGGGTCCATGTACGGTGGAATGAAGATCCGACCGCCGTTGGCGCCCTGCTGATGGATGTCGTTGACGATCGCTGGCGTCCACGGCGCATAGAGCGAGTCGACCACCATGCGCTGTTCCACCTGCGTGAACGCGTACCAGTCACGGTTGTTGTCGTGGCCGGTGTAGTGATGATACAGCACTGGAGGCTGCGATCCCTCGGCCGGTGTGCCGACGGTGCTGCGATACCAGTCGCCCACGATGTCCACGCCATCCGGATTCTGGCTCGGCACCAGCATCACGATCGTCTGCTTCAGAATGTCGCGCGCTTCCGGCGTGTCGCCGCGCACCAGCCGGTCCGCGATCACCAGGGGCGAGAGAAAACCGCCAACTTCAGTGGAGTGAATGCTCGAGGTGATCAGCACGACGTTCCGGCCTTCGCTGAGCAGTCGCTCGCGGTCGCCGGCCGACCGTTTCCGCGGATCGAGCAGCTGGTTCTGGATCAACCGATAGTGCTCGAGGTTCGCGAGGTTGGCCGAATCACTGATGAAGGCGACGATGAAGGGCCGACCCAGTGTGGTGCGACCGAGCGTGCGAACCTGAACATGCGGGCTGGCCGCATCCAGCGCCGCGAAGTAGGCCGTCACCTGTGCCCAGGTCGGCAGTTTCCGGTCGGTGCCCGGCTCCCATCCGAGAATACTGGCTGGCGTTGGCACCGGGGACGGCTGCGCATGCAGCGCGACCGCTCCGGACAGCGCGAGCGCTGCAACGACGATGCGACGCATCAACAGAGACTCCCGACAGATGTGGGCAATGCTGGAGTGACCAGGCTTCAGTGGGTACGCAGCATCGTGCAACAGCGCTGACCTCACCGACAACCGGAGAGTGTCCGTCAGCGTTTTTCGATCGTGAAACCGCTCGCGAAACGCGTGAACGAGGTGGAGTCTGTCATTCGAAGCGCTGCCCACGTCTCCATCGCAGGCCGAAAGCTCCGGACCACGATTTCGTCCGTGCCATCGCCGTTGACGTCCGTCACGCTCAGCAGTTCGTGTAATGGATACGACAGATCGCGCAGTCTGCCGCCACGTGTCCTGCCGTTGGCACGCACGAGCACGACGCGTTCGATTGACTCCGGTGTGATCTCAAGGGGTCGAATCGTCAGCAGCGCGCGGAACTCGGCAAAGCACCCGCGAATCACGCTGATCGCTTCATTCGGACCGGCCACGTAGCGCATCACGGCGGCACTGATTGCGGCCGTATCGCCCGACGCGCAGGCGGCCGCGGTGCTGGTCCGGGCCGAAATTGCGCGTGCACCGCGCCACTCGATCGGTACCGTGCGCTCAGCACTGTCGAGCGCACGCGCATCGAGGAGCGCGAGGATGCGGCGTCCACTCATTTGAAATTTT
>Ga0226658_10001915_pt1 | contig 10390 bp, 10 predicted proteins | sample OliLak19BULKMAT1_FD_169091 | JGI IMG/M metagenome (GOLD analysis project Ga0226658, IMG submission 169091) | Freshwater microbial mat bacterial communities from Lake Vanda, McMurdo Dry Valleys, Antarctica - Oligotrophic Lake LV.19.BULKMAT1 (v2)... | ecosystem: Environmental > Aquatic >... | reverse complement strand
GGCGCCGGCGCTGACGAGACAACGAATCAAGCTAACAATGCGGTGACGTTCATCTCCAACACACCAACCGTGGCTGCTAGTTGCGCCGGCGAATTCGACGACATCGTCACCTGGGGTTCCCTCAACACGCTGTTCGCCCGAATGGTGCAGGCGGGCAAGTTGCCGTGAGCGCGACGCCAATCAACTCGAACATTGATGACACCCCGACCAACACGACGCACCGCGTCGTGCGAGCGCTGCGCTGGACGCGCGTGATGCTCCACGTCGGGTGGTGTTTGGTGATGACCACGCTGATTTATCCGCGTGTGGGCCAGCGCGCGCGCGCGCGACTAACGCAGCAATGGTCGCAAACGTTGCTGCGCATTCTCAACATCGGCTTGTCTGTCCACGGTGCGCGCCCTGCTATCGATACGCCGAAGCTGTTCGTGGTGGCAAACCATGTGTCGTGGCTTGACATCTTCGTCATCAACGCCGCGCAGCCATCGCGCTTTGTCGCCAAGTCCGAGATTCGCGACTGGCCCATTGTGGGCGTGCTAGCGATGCACGCCGGGAGTATTTTTGTCCAGCGCGCCAAACGCAGCGACACCGCTCGCATCAATCGCGAGATTCACGACGTCTGGGAGTGCGGCGATACGATCGCCGTGTTTCCGGAAGGCACCACCACGGCGGGTGATCGTATTTTGAAGTTTCACACCTCTTTGTTCGAGCCCGCCGTGGTCAATGCCGTCACGCTGGCGCCTGCGGCCATTCGCTATCGCAGTGAAAACGGTGAGGCCAACGACGCGGTGCTGTTTATCGGTGACACCACCTTTGGTGAATCGTTGGGCAGCATCATCGGCCAACGACGAATGATTGCCGAAATTACCTTCGCCCCACCAGTCGATACCACGTCAATGACACGGCGCGATGCGGCAGTTGCCGCCGAGAATGCCATCGCCGCGATACTTGATGTGCCGAAACCACATGCACATCAACGATTCACTGACGGTGCGGTACCGCTGGCGATGCACGCAGCAGAATAGTTTTCGCTGGACGCAAGTCACTAATCGCGACGCAATGCAACGGAATCGATCGTTGTCGACACCTCCAGCGAAGGCTGCTGAAAGCATTTGCCGTCACCGAGCCTCACCGCCGTGAGCGCGCCGCCCCAGATACAGCCGGTGTCGAGCATCACGGTCTCGCCATGCTCGAGAAATCCCAGCGCCGACCAATGCCCGGCGAACAGTGTGCGCTTCGCACGGCGCACCGTCGGCAATTGAAACCAAGCGTGCTGATCGACGGGAATCTCAACCAGACCCGCCTTGAACTTCAATACGTGTTCACCGTCGTTGGTGAGTGTTCGCATGCGCGTCATGGTGTTAATCACAAAACGCAGCCGTGCCGCCCCGCGTAAATCGTCAGACCACGCCAGCGGCTCATTGCCGTACATACCCGCCAGTAGCGCCCGGTAGTCACTGCCCCGCAACGCCGATTCGACTTCACGTGCGAGGCCCTGCGCCTGCCGCCACGACCACTGCGGCATGAGCCCGGCGTGGACCATGGCAAAGGCGCCATCGACGTGCAGTAGTGATTGATGGCGAAGCCAATCGAGTAGCGATTCACGATCGGGAGCGGCAAGAATTGGGTCGAGCGTATCCAGCTTCGATTGCTTGGCAAACCCTTCAGCTACCGCCAACAAGTGCAAATCGTGATTCCCCAGCACTACCGCAGCCGAAGACCCAAGTCTGCGGATGAAACGCAAACACTCTAGCGAACCAGCACCACGATTGACCAGATCACCGACAAACCACAGTCTGTCATGCGTGCGACGAAACTTGACGCGCGCCAACAGCGCTTCCAAGGTGGTGAAGCAACCCTGCAGGTCGCCGATGACATAAGTATTCATGCCGACCGAAGCTTACCAGTGGCAATGCTCACAAAAAAGGGCGGAAGATCCGCCCTTTGATCTGCTGAACACATCGGCGCTTGGCTTACTTATTCAGTGCAACCATGTAGTCGACCGCAGACTTTACGTCCGCATCCGACAACGACGCATTGCCGCCCTTGGCCGGCATCACGCCGTTCTTACCCTGATAGCCCAGCACGGCGTGCTTGTACAACGTGTCTTTGCCCTGCGCGATTCTTGGTGCCCAACCTGCTTTGTCGCCACTCTTTGGGGCACCCGCGATGCCGGCGGAATGGCACACCGAGCAAGCCGTCTTGTAGATTGCCTCGCCGCCGGACGCCTTGGCAGCGGCGACAGGGATGGCGGCGGGGATGGCCATCGCAGCCATCGCAGCCATCGGCACGGCGGCGGCGGCCGGTGCGGTTACCGCAGCAACCGCTGGCACCCCGCCCATGCCGGCATCCACTGCAATCGTCACCACAGATCTGATCCGTTCGTTGACCGCAGCGTCCGATTTTGACGTCTCATCGCCCGTGCCCAACGACCAAGTGCCGATCGCAAACTGGGCGACCAGCATAATGCCAACCACGAGGGCAATTGCCCCGACGAAAACAATCACCGCCAACTTGACGGGGTTGCTGGCCTGGGTTTCTTCAGTCGGGTCCGGTTGATGCTCGCTCATTTTCAGCCTCGATAATCACGTGTTGTCCGCATTATATCTTTCGTTAGCGCAGCGCTCCATTACGGGCTTAAGTGGGCTGCATTGGCTGGCGACCGCAGCGGCTCCACAGACCACCAGAGCGCGCAATCAAAATGGTAAACTTGCCACAAGCGCCCGTAGCTCAGATGGATAGAGTGCTACCCTCCGAAGGTAGAAGTCGCACGTTCGAATCGTGTCGGGCGCGCCATCAAATCAAGTACTTAGCAGCCGCAAGGTTTGCTGAGTTGGGCACTGTGCCCACGTTGTGCCCAGATCAATTTCTAGATGGACGAAATTGTGGGCGGGTGACGATTAGCAGCCGTGCCCAACTCGCAGCAAACTGGAAGACGGTATTCGCTGCGGAGATAGGCACCGCGATAGGTGCTCCACAGGTCGGAATTTACTGTCGGATGAATCGCCAGTTTGGGGAAACTCGAATGAGCGCACTTGGCCATCGGCGATCATGGGATTTTCTCCGAGGCGGTCATTAGAATCGGGCCGCAGCGCGCAAGTCTGGGTCGATTGCGGCGGCGACCATGCATTGATAAACTGAAGTGATTTAACCCACCCTAATCGTTTGACGAGGAACTATGCCTACCGGAAAACGTGAACGTGTCATTGCTGTGCGTAACTACGGCAGTGCCTGCAAACTCATTGACTGCAAGCGGTTTTTTCGTATTTCTTCTGGAATGTTAGTGAGACTCCATGCTCCCGAAATCTAATTGGGCGTCACAAGTTCACTTGCTCATCCGCCATGGCCGAATCTGACAGTCTGCATTCCAGTCGCCGCGAGAAACTCGTTGAGCACGTGTTTGCTGGCGAAGTTTTACGGGCCTTGTGGCGTGCTGGGTTCCACGAGGTCGACATTCTCCGCGCCGAAACTGATGCTTCTGGGTACGACATCGTTATCGAAGTAGGCAGGGTTTCCCGCCACATTCAACTGAAGTCCTCTGCTCAGACTGCCAAAACATCAAGGCAGAAGGTCAATGTTGCTCTTGGTGCGAAGAGTAGCGGTTGCGTCCTTTGGGTATTGTTCAATTCCAACACCATGGAGCTTGGCCCTTTCCTTTGGTTCGGCAGCAATCCTGGCGAGCCATTACCCGACATTACAACTTTCCCTCTAGCCAAGCACACTAAAGGAAATGCAGAAGGTGAAAAAGCAGAACGGAAGAACATTCGCATCATCACAAAGGCAAAGTTCACGAAGGTTCCGTCTATCACCGGCGTTATCGAGAAGCTATTTGGCTTGCGAACATGACGCCCAGCCCGGCCTCAATCTCGCCACCCTTTGGTCCCTGGACGCTGCGCGATAGAGCCGCTCAACGCCGATTACCTCTGCGTTGAGCGGCTCGATGAACGATGATGCTACAAGCAAGTTGCTTGAAGACTTCGTGAAAGTGGCGAAGCTCGCCGGCGTTCCAATTTCACTTTCCGAGATAAAGGTCGAGCAGTTGCCTGCACCTCACAGCAGGCCACCATCGCTTCCAGTTGGAAAGCTCGCCGTATATGTGTTCATGTATGGTGGGCGCTGCTTAAAGGTTGGAAAAGCAGGTGCAAAAAGCACCGCTCGATACTGCAGCCAGCACTACGGCCTTAACGCATCAAGCACTCTCGCTAAGTCTCTCATCAAGAGTCAGGCCCACTTAGGCCTCACCGGCCTCGACGAGTCCAACATCGGCAATTGGATATGCCAGAACACCAATCGCATTAACGTGTTGGTTCCATCAAAGTCCGGTGTAGCTTTGCTTTCGCTCCTAGAGTCCTTCATTCAGTGCCGACTGAATCCGGAGTTTGAGGGATTCGAGAGCCAGAAAACACCAACCGAAAATAACTTCAACCCGCGAGCGCCAATCCCGCAATCAGATGCTCCAAAATTGAAGTAAGCGGCTCCTTGCGTCCTGAAGCAAGATTTAGCGCAGCTACGAATTTGACATACAGTCGGCGCGATGCCGCTGTTTGCGTCATCTGCTTCGCTTCGGCCAGATCGCTCACGTTGCGAAACGTCCGAATCTGGGCCGGCTGACGGGCAGGGGCAACTTGCTCTCGCACGATGCTGTGACCGGCTTTGTCCGCGAGGCTCGCCCGGGCCGAGTAGTGCATCTGACGTCGTGAGAATGCTGTATTTCGATTTCTGACATATTTCCTCCGAGGCCAGAAGTTACCACCAATCGCTTGATAAGTGAAGTGATGAAAATCACCTAACTATTTGTTTTGATTGCGTTTTATATATATGTTTCGCACCTTTTCGTAGTTTTATCAGAGGCACCGGGTTGCGTTGATTTACCCAAAAATTCGCTAAATTTGCGCAAACGACCAATACTCTTTCTATTCAAAAAATCGACCGTATCTTCGCCAATCGACACGCCAACTTCGCCGATGCCGGGCAATACGTGCTTGTCCGCGTTGCGGGAGATGACCTCTATCGGGGAACCGGCGCGCAACAACAGCAAGGGCTGTGGTGGCGTCATGCGCGTGGCCCCAGTAGGACTATTCGCATGGAGACAAGGCGGGCGGGAATCAGCACAGGATGCATTTCGGCTGGGTACCGAGTTGGCTGCTTTGACCCACGGCCACCCGACCGGCAGCCTGACTGGCGGCGTGCTGGCAGTTTTGGTACTGGCACTGACGGATGGCGCATCGCCCCCTGAAGCGCTGGCAACGTCGAAGGCAATCCTTCGGCCGGAGGCTCGTTGCGAAGAAACGCTACTCGCAATTGAGATGGCTGAGGAGCTGGCGAGCGCAAGCTTGTCGCCTGAAGAAGCCATATCCCGACTCGGCCAAGGCTGGGTGGCAGAGGAAGCGCTCGCAATCTCAATCTACTGTACGCTGCGTGCACGCAACTTCAGGGATGGCGTGACCCTAGCCGTGAACCACGACGGCGACTCTGATTCCACTGGGGCGATTGTCGGGAACCTCTTGGGTGCCATGTGTGGCGCAAAGGCAATCCCTGCTGAGTGGCTCGATCCGCTGGAACTCCGCGAGGTAATTACCGAACTCGCGGAGGATCTTTATGCATACAAAGATTGGCAGATCGGCGAGTACAGCGACAACGAAGAGTTGAGCGGACGGATCTGGCGGAAGTACCCGGGGTTCTGAGATGAGAGGAACGGCTTTGACGCCAGCCTCGAATTGACCCCCAGAGGGTCAAAAAACACCCGGCGCCAACAATGGCAGGCACGCGCGCCTTAAAATTCACTATTTACTTGGTAATGCAATTGCATTACCATACCGCAAGTTGCCTTCTAATTGCCCCCTCTTACTTCTCTGCCCATTATGTCGAACGAGCTTGCCGTTGAATCCTCGCTGACCGATCGCTATCAAACGACCGTTCCAGAGCTTGTTCGTCTAGCCTTGGGGCTCGGCAAGCGAGACAAGCTCCAATACACAATCGTAGACGGCTCGGTCGTCGTGACGCGCGTCGCGCCTGCGGTAAAAGAAGATCCAGTGCTGGGCAAGTTTTTGCGCTTCCTAGAAAAAGACATCGATAAGCGGCCGGACAGCCTTCAGCCTATAGAGCCCGCACTGGTCCAGCGTACCGGAAAGCTCGTGCGCGACGTGAACGTTGACCTGAACGCCCCCCTGCCGAAAGACGATTAGTGACGGGCGGCAGGCCGGGAACGGTCGTTTGCCACGGCTGGACCATCTACGCGCATCCGCTTTTTCTTGCTCAACTTACAGCCCTCGTGGTCGAAGTCGAAGCGCAAAAAAGCAAGGACGCCGCAGGCTATCTTGGTAAAAACGCCACTAAGCGCTTGGCCGCCATGCTGCAGCTCGGCTTTGAAAAGATCCCGCAAAATCCCGCAGGCTCGGAATACGAGCAGGGTGGTACCCTCGGCGCTGAGTACAAGCACTGGCGGCGAGCAAAATTCTTCCAACAATATCGATTGTTTTTCCGCTTCCATTCCCGCAGCAAAACCATTGTTTTGGCGTGGGTGAACGACGACGACACCCTGCGTAGCTTTGACAGCAAGGATGACGCGTACCGGACGTTTCGTAAGTTACTCAACAGTGGCAATCCCCCGGATAGCTGGGAAGATCTTTTGAAAGCCTCTCAATCGGGCGACACCACCCTTGCGAAGCTCACCCCAAAGGCGGCCGCGCCTGCGGCAAAGGTAGGTCGCAGGCTAAAAACAAAGAAGCCGCCTAAACACCATTGAGCACCAGCGAGCGCAACATCGCTCTGTTGACGGTTCTCAGTTTGGGGATATCTGGATTCGGTTGGCAAACGCGCCGGGGCAACTGCAGGACATAACTCAAAAAACGAACCCAAATGCAATTCTCCAATCGACCGCCAGCGGACGAAAATGCATCGCTGCCTAGCGGATGGTACACTTCATCAACAGCAATTTTTGACTAGTCTGGCATCGTTTAATCAGAATCAGCAACCTGACATTCGGATGGGTGGATCAGCCGCTATCCGGTGCTAAGTGATTTTAATTGTGTTCGAAAAAAAACGCATACGAATCATCGCTTTACTTTACATTTTTGTCGAGTAACACCGCCTTAAAACTGAAGACGAAACATAAAAACATCGTCAATTTATGCTCTCCGAAGGATGAAGTCGCACGTTCGAATCGTGTCGGGCGCGCCAAATTCAAAGTCCAGTATTCATGGGCTGTTTCAGGCAAAAATGCCCTGCAATGCCCATGGATGCTGGTTTTTTACGATGGGAGCCGCCATTGAGCCTTCGAAAATTTTGCGCACAATCACAACGCGGCCGCTGCAGATGTCATGCTTGATGGGCTCGACGTGTCAGCATTACCAATCACCGTTGCAAGCGCAGCTTTTTCGTATCGCCAACGATCTCGCCAACAAAAACAAACGGTCTAGTCAATGAGTGATTTCTCTCGCGGGTTTAAGGACATGGTAAAGCGGCTGGCGGGCTTTACGCTATTGATCTCACTGGCAACAATGCTCGGCGGATGCGGTAGCGGTGCGGTGTCGAGCTCCTCGCTACCCGATACCGGCCCTGCTACGTTGGTGTTGACCTTGACCGAAGTAAATAGCGCGGCGGCACGGACTGGCATCGCCTTCGGCAGCCCGGCCAAGCTTAACGCAACGTTCAGGACTTCACGCGGCAACCCGATCGTTGGTGCGGTCATCGCTTTTTCGACTGCTTCAACGTTCGGCGTCTTCGATCCCTCTACCGGCACCGCGTTAACCGATGCGGCTGGCGTTGCCTCGGTCACGCTCAATTCATCAACCGCATCAGGTGCAGCTACCGTCACTGCAAGCGGTCAAACGACCATTTCCGGTGCGACCGCGCCGACCACCTACACGGCGTCCGTGTCCTACACGGCCGGTGCGCTGGCGCCACCCGCATCGCCGCCGACCTTTGTGCTGACCTTGACCGACCCGACCAGCAATGCGCTACGCACGTCGGTTTCGCCGCAGAATCCGGCGAGGGTCAATGCAACCTTCAGGACCGGCAGCGGTGCAGCCGTTTCCGGCGCCGTGGTCAGCTTCACCACCACTGCCACCATCGGCACATTCATTCCTGCCAATGGCACCGCCGTCACCGATTCAAACGGTGTCGCGTCGGTGCTGCTATATCCGTCCTCCGCTTCCGGTGGCGCGTCGGTCACAGCAGCGAGTCAGACGGTGCTGCCCGGTGCGACAGCAGCCACCAGTGTTACCGCTTCCGTTGCTTACACATCAACCGCCGCACCGGCCATCGTCATCGCGCTCACCGACCCGGTCTCTGGTGCCGCCCGCACTTCCATCAGCTCGGGTAACCCGGCAAGGGTAACCGCCACGCTACGACAAACCTCCGGTGCGCCATCGGTCGGTACGGTGGTTACATTCACCACGGATGCCTTACTGGCTGTGTTTTCGCCGGCGAACGGCACTGCGCTAACCGACACTAACGGCGTGGCGAGCGTCCTGCTCAGTGCGGCCAGCCTCACTGCATCCGGCGCCACCGTCGCCACGGCGTCAGCACAAGTCGGCAGTGGCACCGGTGGCGCACCGGCAGCCGCATCGGTTGGATATCTAGTCGGTGCGGCGAACGTTTCGATCGGGCCGGTGAACATTCAGACGTCGGTCCTCTCGGCGTTCGGCACCACCGGGCTTTCCGTTACTGTGTTTGCGGCTGGCGTTCCGTCTACGACGCCGCTGACAGTGAACTTCACTTCCGCCTGCGCGGCGAATGGTCGGGCCGCGTTAACGGCTTCCTCCGTCACCATCAACGGCACCGCCAGCGCGACCTATCGAGATATCGGCTGTGGATCGACTGACACCGTCACCGCGACCGTCAGCGGGCTTGCGCTGTCCGCGACAGGGACGATTTCGGTAAGCGCGCCGACGGTAGGGTCAATTCAGTTTGTTTCTGCGCGTCCAACTTCGATTTCCCTGCGAGGCACGGGGGGAGTTGGTCGCCAAGAAACCTCACTTGTCACGTTCCGGGTAGTCGATATCGCCGGCAATCCGGTAGGTGGCCGAAGGGTAGATTTTGCCTTGAACACGACCGCTGGCGGTATCACTCTCACTCCGGTATTCGCCACTTCTGACGCCGCGACGGGAATCGTCGTAACCAACGTGCAATCTGGCAGCGTGAGCACGCCGGTGCGCGTTACCGCCAGCACGTTGTCGGGCACGCAAACGCTCTCCACCCAATCGGATCAGTTGACGATTTCGACGGGCGTGCCCTCGCAAGGCGGATTTTCGCTCTCTGTCTCGACGTTCAACATCGAAGGCGGCAGTATTGACGGCGTCACCACGCAAATCACGGCCCGGCTGACCGATCGGTTCAGCAACCCGGTTCCCGATGGCACCACCGTCAATTTCATTGCGTCGGGCGGATCCATCGTGAGCTCGTGCATCACGACCGCCGGAGTGTGCTCGTCTAATCTGACCAGCCAGAATTTCCGCCCGGCAAATGGTCGAGTCGCCATTTTGGCTTACGCAATCGGCGAGGAATCGTTTACCGACCGCAACGGCAATGGTTGGTTTGACATCGCGCCTGTCAGCGAACTCACCGACCTAGACGGAAATTCCACAGATATGCCCGAGGCTTGGTTGGACGTCAATGAGAATCGAGTACGCGATGCGATTGAGCCATTTATCGACTTTAATAATGACGGAGTTTATAACGGAGGAGACGGCAAGTTCAACGGTGTTAGTTGCGATGAAAGCGCATCCGACCGCAGCGTTCAAGGGTCATGCGGCGTTAACAAGAGTATTCATGTACGTGGCAACACGGCGGTCGTTTTTTCAGGTTCGGTCGCCAAGATTACGGCTGACGTACCAAACGTCGCGTTCACGGCGTGCACTACCGTTGCGGGCGTGACAACGCAACAAAGAACGGTCACCTTTACTATCCGCGACACTAATGAAAACGTAATGCCGGCCGGAACAACGGTTTCTTTCGAGACGTCGAACGGAGCTATCGTGAATTCAACAGGCGCGCGCCTTACTTCTACGGGAAACCTTACTGTGCCGAATTCAGCGGCAAGGTCGAGTGAATCGCCAGTTGCAAACGGCGTTCTAACGTTTCCTGTATTGATCGAGAACACGGCGTCAGCGAGTGCCGCTCCTGGGCCGTTTACTTGCACCAACACGACACCTTCTGGCGTGCTAACGGCAACGGTGAAGACACCAAGCGGCCGCACAACGACCTTCTCGATACCGGTAACGGACTAACGATCTGAGGCCCTCGGCGAGACAGCTGCCAGCGCGAGCCGCCAAAAAAAGCCGCACAACTGCGGCTTTTTTCATTTCAACTTCAAGCGCTACGCCGACTTGCGTCCAGCCACGTCCGCAATCGATTTCAGCTTCGGCCGTATCTGCGCCACATATTCCGGCAC
>Ga0226658_10001882_pt1 | contig 10482 bp, 10 predicted proteins | sample OliLak19BULKMAT1_FD_169091 | JGI IMG/M metagenome (GOLD analysis project Ga0226658, IMG submission 169091) | Freshwater microbial mat bacterial communities from Lake Vanda, McMurdo Dry Valleys, Antarctica - Oligotrophic Lake LV.19.BULKMAT1 (v2)... | ecosystem: Environmental > Aquatic >... | reverse complement strand
GGCATGCGTCCTCGCCTCGTTGACCGCTGCTACGCTGTTCGCAGTGTTTACTCTCGACGTCTCGGTATCCGCAACGGTATTCGCGTTGTCCAGAGCGCCTGCGGTCTGGATTACCTGGGCGGCCGAAGTGTTGGTGGCAGCGTGTTGCTCGTTCACGTAATTTTGTGCCAACCTCTTTTGAAATACTGGGTCTTCGACGACAGTGCGCTGTACTGCGCGCAAGATGGTCTCGGTCTTGTTCTTCTCGGTTTGGGCCTCGGCGGCTGTCCTTTTTTCGGTCGTCATCGTGGGCACTAAACTTTGATCGGCCACCGATTGAGTTTTTTTCAAATCCGCTTCCGCAGCTTCAGCAGCCCTCTTTTTCGGACGCACGATCCCGTCATCTAGCAGATCCTGTGTAAACTTGCGCCCGCTCGCAGCCGCCTCTTCCATTTCAAGTGGATTCGTGGCGACCCTGTTAAAGGCGAGTTCACCTGGGAAGACTCGGAGACCGTTTGAGGATGACGATGGGAGTGCCATGATTGTCTCGACTATTTACTCTTCAGGTAGCTGCCGTAGCTACCAATGCCCGACGTAACCGCGCTGGAGATGCCGCCGATTAACGCAGCGTTAGAAACTCCGCGAGCTTTATGTTCGTCGGCTTTCACTCCGCCCTTCGCAAGAGCGACTTGATTCTGGGTGTTCACGTTGGCGACGCTGAGATTAGCAACGTCGGAACCAGAGAGTCCGATGCTTGGGACACGGCTGTCCGCGAGCTGCGCGATACTGAGTAACTTACTGGCCTGCGCTTGGTCAGTGTTTGTTGCGAGACTGCTGATCTGACCAAGGTTATTCACCCGGGTACTGTCGAGATCGCTCGCAAAACCGAAAAGTTCTCTCGCCATGCTTTGGCGCTTTTGCTGTACGGCCATTTGCTCGGACGCAAGAAGTTTACCTATGCTCTGCTTACCCGCAGAAGACCCGGCCGATACGCCCGCACTCCCGACGTTTTCGAGGCCGGCTCGCACGAACTCCGATTGCTGTTCAGGAGAGAGAGCGCCGCCGAGATCGAGCTGACCCTGAGCTTGCTGCTTGAGAGTGTTGATAAATGCGCGATCTGCCGGAGACTGATTTACGTTTTCGCTGAACAGTGTAGAAACGAGCGATGTTGCCGCCGTGGAATTTGAGTTGGGTCCAGCCGAATCCGCCAAGCCGGCGCTTGAGGCTTCGCGGGCTCTGGCAGTATTTGGGTCTTGCTCGGCGAGAGCCGAAAATCCAGCAGCATATTTTGCCCGGTCGGCAGCCGCCGCGTCAGCTTGAGTCGTCTTCACGTCAACCGTCTTAACTTGGTCAAGCGCTTCGTTTTGTGCAGCCGCAGCACCTTTCGCCGCTTTCTTCGCGGCGTTTGATTTGGCGAGCGCTGACCCCACTGCGACGGCGGCCGTAATTGCTGTAACGAGTCCCATGTTTAAAGAGTCTTTCGATAGTACGTTTCAGATTCGAGGTATCCGAGTCGTAAATATAGCGACTTTAGGGTCGTTGGCGCAAGCGACGTTAGGTGGGCCATCATCATTCGATAGACTCCCGCGCTCTTCGCGTAGTCTTCAGCGTACTTCAAGAGTCTGACCCCGCATCCGCGATGCTCTTTTTTGACGAACCAAAAAGCCTCTTGAGCGTACAGTCTACCGTTGTTTGGGTCGGGGCCTATGACGAGTCCGATAGTCCCCTGGATCTCTCCGAGGTCCGTGAAACTACAGAAAATCTTCGCACACCCGGCCTCCATGCAGCTCGTGTAGCTCTGCACAAAAATTTCAGGCACGAACTCTTCTGTAAACCCAGCCTCGCGGAAAAATTCGAAGCCCAGTTTTGCCAGCGCTGGTAACTCGCCGGCGGTTATTTCGCGAATCATGTCGTTTTAAATCCGCTGAAGTAAGAGTCAACGCCTTCATTCGTCAGTTGAACAGTGCCTGTTTGAGGTGGGTCGGCTATGTCGCCCATCCCTGCCCAAACCTCTACGTAGTCCCCGGGGCTTAGAAAAACGTAGGCGCTGAACCCGATATTCGTACCGTACTTCAACGCGCCTAGACTTTCCGTAACTTGAGAGACCTTACCTCCGTTAACCAAGACAAATATTCCAGCACTTAGGCCGGTATAAGTGGTGTTTGACACAAAGTCGAACCGAAGGCTGCCCGAGAAATAGTAGTAACCGGCCGTCGGGGCGACAAAGCGCGAGAGGGTCGTATCGAAATGCCCTATCCCCACTCCGACGTTGAAGTTTGTTTTTGTAAACGGCACCTTTACACCCGTCGGGCCTACTGCGAAGGGTACTATGGAGTCGAGATAAGCGGAGAATTTCGGAAGCGCTACGGAGCTCGCTGCGGCAAACGCTGCCGCGATCTGACTATTAACATACACTTCTGTCGCGTAGCCGATCAACGCAGTAGTGATCGACCCGGTGATGTTGACGCTCGCCGAAACGTCGAGAGGAATGTATGCTTTAGTTACCTCGTCCCAGACCCATAGCTGCTTACCATTCAGCCACAGTCCGACGTTCGTGGTGGGCATGAGACCGCCGATCCTGAGATTAACTTCACCAAAGGGGGAGATGATCTCCAGTCGGTTGAGCATGGCCTGCCAAAGATCGTTGAGATTTCCAACAAAATCAGGTGGAATCGCGGAACCGCGAACGGTCATTCGTGTGGCTGGCATGTGTGTTAAATATAGCTTGCGCGTTACTCAGCGGCAACTGTTGGTGATTCTCATGTTATTAGTACTGGTGAAAGTCTGTCCGTCGTCGTGCCGTCGCCGAGCTGGCCTTCGCCGTTGTACCCCATCGCCCACAACTCCCCGTTCGTCTTCATGAATATACTGTGATAGTTCCCCGCCGAGACGTTTGCCACGTCAGTCGTGATCAATACCGGTGAATTCCGCTGCGTAATCGTGCCATCCCCGAGCCTGCCATTGAAGTTGGCCCCCATACCCCACAACTCCCCGTTCGTCTTGATAAACATGCTGTGGTTAAAGCCCGATCCACGGGCTACGTCGGTTGTAATTAGCACCGGCGAAGGTCTGCTCGTAGTCGTGCCATCCCCGAGCTGGCCGAAGTCGTTGGCCCCCATACCCCACAACTCCCCATTTGTCTTCACGAAATGACTGTGGTTGCTCCCCTCCAACGCACGGGCTACGCCTGTCGCAATCAATATAGGTGAAAGTCTAAGTACATTCGTAGTACCATCGCCGAGCTGGCCATACCAGTTAAATCCCATACCCCACAGTTCCCCGTCCGTCTTCACGAACAGACTGTGATAACCTTTTGCCGCTACTCTTGCCACACCGGTCGCGATCAACGCCGGTGAACTTCTGTTTGTCTGTGTACCATCGCCGAGCTGGCCACTGCCGTTATGACCCGTGCCCCACAACTCCCCGTTCGTCTTTATGAACAGACTGTGAGCGTCCCCCGTTGCTACGCTATCTACGCCGGTTGCGACCAGTACCGGTGAAAGTCTATCTATTAAAGTACCATCGCCGAGCTGGCCATTGCTATTTTTTCCCATACCCCACAACTCCCCATTCGGCTTCACGAAAAGACTGTGGAAACCCGACGATACGCTTGTCACACCGGTCGTGATCAACCCTGGTAAAATTCTGCCGGTGGTCGTGCCGTCGCCAAGCTGGCCGGAAGTGTTACCCCCCATACCCCACAGTTCACCGTTCGGCTTCACGAAAAGACTGTCGTTACTCCCCGCTGCCGTCGTTATCGCGACAATGCCGGGAGGAGGAGGAGGCGGAGGCGGCGGAGGCGGAGGCGGAGGAGAGGTAGGAGCCGGTACGGTTAGTACCGGAGCCGGCGGGCTCTGGTAGGGTACTCCACGGGACGCCGTAGTAATGGGGTTGATGAATTGCGAGTTAATCATGCCTTGTTACTCCGGCACACCGACTAACTTCGGTGACAGTAAGTTGAACCATAGGTCGAGCTGCATTTGCGAGTGACACTCCGCAACTTTCCCCGCGTCTAAAGCTGATATGAGGCTAGTGAACTCGCCGCTCGTGCTGACGAACTCTCCGTTTATCGTCTCGCTGCCCTGGGACGATGCAAAAAATTCCTCAACGGGAACTGCGTCGAGTTCCGCGAGATCGTTAGAAGCCTGGCCGTCGAATCGGACAAAGTGATTGTCAACCAACTCCTGCTGCTCACATTTTCCTGACTGCTCCTCGTTGACTGGAGAAGTGAATACCCGGATCCCTTTGACTGCCCCCGGACCCGAAAAAATCATGAACAGTGAGAACCCGAAGTCTTCGCGTTCAGCGATTTTTGACTCAACCTGGCAGGATGTCACCTCGGGAGGAGCGTTTTTAATGTCGATGGTAGATACGACCCGCGTCTGCTTTTTCAGTCCGTACATTTTCGAGGTGGTGCCGTCGTATATCCGCCCGGGGATGATCGTCCCGATGCTCGCCGACATCCGTTTCGTTAGGCACCTTTTGTATGCGCCCTTACTCACGCCCGTATAAAACACCGCCATGTCAACAACCCCCTCAAGCTCGCCTAGTATGATCTGCGCCCAGCGAAATTCCTTACGCGAAAGATTCGAATTGTTGTACGCACGTGTCTCAAGCGTCCAAGTGATCGGACAACCGCTGTCCAACCTTTGCTGCGAAAATGCCTCCCAGCAACGGTTGTGCCCGTCAATATCGTGCGAGAATTGGAAGCACCGGTTAATTCCGGCGACGGGACCCGACGCCCAGACCACCGGCCGTGTGCCGGTCCACCAAGACGCCCACGCGGGGTAGCCTGATAGCCCGTTGCTCGTTACATTGCGCGTCTCTGTCGGGGCTTGGTCGAGTACCCACGTGTGACTATTATACCGGTCAGACGCGGGGACGGACATCAGCAAAAAATTTTCGTGAAACGTGCCGGCGATCTTGTCAGCGCCATCGCCGATCTGAGATTTCGATACCGCCATCTCCGCGTCTTGATACGAGAGTTGGGAATTCACGTTCGCATTCATCGCGGCGTTAAAATTCGTCAGCCCGAACTGCGACCACCACCAAAGGACGCCGTTAAGAGTGACGATACTAAGAGGTGCCGCGCACCCGATGGATGGGAGGACGCGAGACTGAAACTTCACCGTTGACACCCACGTCGAACGCTGGAGAATCGACGACTGAAACGCCTCGGTGAACGTGTCTGTAAAAGCCAGAAGTACCGGATCTGACGATGAGGTGATCTCGGCCAAAGCAACGATGGGGCGCTCGGTCAGGAACGACTTCGCGTTCGACAAATACGTACCCTCGCGGAAGGAGGTCGGGTCAAAAATATCTCCGACAAAAAGCTCCCTGTTGCGCGCAACCCAGAGGCGCTTCCCGGACCACTTCATTGCGGTTCCGATGGGAATTCCGAGCGGGTCGAGCTGATGCCGATTCGTCACGCCGTCCCACATGCCCGGGGGTGAAAATCCGTCCTGTATCACCAGGATCTTGTAGGGGGTGACGAGAGTTACGGTGCCGTCAGCGTTCGTTTGTGAAGCCTTTTCGCCAGACTCAAAATATATCCGTTCAGAATCCTCTCGGAACTGCAAATTCTCCAACAACGTGGGAGCGTCGTACGGATACTGGCTAACGTAAACCTGCCCTGACACGGCAACCGCGAGCCAAGGAGTGTCGTCGAACGGTTGGAAAAAATGTGCCCCCTGAATATTCCCGTCCGGGATATTGAATTTAAAGTCGTACCCGGGGCGGCAACTCACTACGCCTCCCCGACAAATCGTGTTCATTGACGCCCTGAAAAATCCGGCGTTCGATAACGCCATAGGATCTAGCAGAGAGTTCATGCCCCGAGAAAACTGGGTATCCCCGTCGGTTGGTAATGGGTTCGATGCCATGTAGAACTAGTTCATGTAGTCGGTTTTATCGACGAGCATATTCTGATCGGAGATCTGCACGGGAGAGACGACCGGCGGGATTCGCGTGTTCTGCTCCTCCGTGAGTAGCCGAGCTGCGGTCGCCTCATGGCCGGAGCCTGACGCGAGGTCGTTGTCGCCGTAGTACTTCACTGCGCGCAGCGCCTCCATCAATACGATGGAATTGTCAAAAGGAATTATGTCCTCTTTTGAGCGGATTTTAAAAATGCGGCGACGGAATGAGATCCGTACTAAGTGGGGCGTCAAGACCTCCGAAGAATTGCATGCAGTCTTGCAAAGCCTGGGGAGGTGTATCCGCTTGTACTGCGGGTCGGTCTCCCACCACTGGTAAAGACCGATCAGCGCGCCCGTGTCATCTGATCCGTCAATCGTAGAGAGGCGGACCCAACCGACGAACTGATCCTTGAGCACCCGCGTCACCCGGGCAAAGACGGGCGCATCCTCGGCCTGGACGGGACTGCCGAAAACTGTCGGGATCAGGTACCCGTCTACCCAGACATCATTCTCCTTGGACCGGATCGTGTTCCCGGCGAGGTCAGTTCCGAACACTCGGATTTTCTTGCCGTTGTCTTCAGGCTGCGAGAGAAACGCAACGATCTTCGCCGGGACTGTGATGTCCTGAATGACTGGAGACTGCGCGCCGTCACGCCAGTACTGCCAGCCAGAGCATTGTTGCCAACGGTGCCGTTCTCCCGGGCCGTTAATGTGGTAGTTAAACCACCGATTGCGCCCAGTGATCGGCTGCCCGTCGATACTTACCGCCGTGACAACCTCCACCTCATTCGGAAGGGCGACACAGCCGCCATAACTGCACAGTTCCACGTCCCCCAAGAGGGGGTCAAAATCTCCCTTGCCGGCGAGGATGCGTACAGCCTCAGTCAACCGACGGAAAAGCGTAGGATCATCGCAGGAACCGACCACGCTCTGGGCGTCCTCATAAATGTCTGCTACGGTGAGCATCAGCTTTTTTCGACGTCGCTCATGTACTCTTCGTCGGACGCGTCATCGGAGCCGTCGTCCTCCTTGGCCCCTTTCTTCAGCTCCACCTCTGCGAGTTTGTCGATCTCATCGTCCGTAGACGACTCCTTTTTCGGCTCTGCCGACCCGATAGATTCAATGTTAACGACCGCGAGGAGGTCGATTTCGACAGTCTCCTTGCCCTCCTTCATGTCATCGACGTGCTTGCAAACGCGTGCCTCGAAGGTGATCCTGAATCTTTTTTTCGGGATCTTTGCGCCCGATGGGTCGAACGTGATGCTCGGAAAATAGATCTCGGACTTCTCGCCCGGCACCGCGTTGTAATTGGTTAAACTGTGCGTTTTGCCGAGCTTGATATGTTCCATGGATTAAATATGCGACTATTTATCGCGTTAGACAATGCCGATTAAGCGTCCGTTGGGGTGGCCGAGACGTAAGAGAGCTTCACACCGATCAATCGAGCAACCACGGCCATATTATCACCGCCATCGGCGACTAAGCGCGACACCTGGAAGAACGTGAGATCCCCGGCCAATGGAGGCCCGCTGACCGTGAGTGCGGGTATCGCAGCGCTGACGCGGAGATCGTTCGTTACACCCCCTGTATCGACGATCTGTTGGGTCGTACCGTAGGCGACACCGATCAGGTCGAGATCCCCCGCTGAGACCGCCGCCAATCCCCAGACGACCCCGAAGTTTACGGTTGTGGCCGGATGAGACCAGTAAAACTGCGCGACTACGGTCCCTTCGTCCCACCGTTTCGGCATGGCGATTATGAACTGGGCATATTGCTGAGTCGTTGGGTCAAACCCGATATGCACGATTTCCGGGTTGCCTGGCGTAACTTCGACTTGCCCGGGAACAGCTCCATCGGTCGTGAGCGCCTTCATCTCCTGAGCAGGAATCCACATCTCTTGGAGCCCCACCGGATTGATGTCAGAAATTTTAATCCCGCTATCCCGAATGGTGGAAGACGAGCTCGTAAAAACCGGAATGTCATCTTCAAACGAACTGCCGTTCATCATCACGTCGCCCGCGCCAACACCGACCGTGAACGGGACAGACCATACCCCGGACGACACGAACGCGGCAGTCTGACGCACCGCAGACACCCACAAGAATTCTCCCGGAGCGGGGGTAGGGGCCACGTCAAGCCACCCGGACGGTGTGCCATTGCCCGACGGCGTGAGAGGGCGCGAAACACCGGAGCGAAAGACGAAATGATAGAAATCCCCAGAAGCCCCCGCAACGCCCGCAGCGCCCGCAGCACCGGGCGAACCGCTCGCGCCTACGACCCCCGAGGGAACTGTTGCTACGCCAGACGCAATCGTCGCTCCGGGGCTTGCGATCAACGAGTCGAGTTGAAGAAGCGCGACGTTCCCCGAGATCGACAAGACCGTGTAGTAACCGGCCGTCCGAATAAAGACTTCCGAGCCCTCCTGCACCCACGAGACAAACGAGGTTGTCCCGTTAGATGTTAACGTGACAGATACTGTCCCGGCGAGAGCGGGCTGAACGAAGCTCAGTGACGTAACCGCGAAAGCCGCAGAACCCTGCGGACCTACCGCGCCGGGTGCGCCGGGGGCACCTTGAGCGCCCGTAAAACCGGAGATCCCGGACTCCAGAAGCCTGAGAAGATAGCAGCCTACGCCCTCATTCGGTAGGCGTGGATTCGAGGCAAGGCCAGCCTCCATGTCGCACGGTAGCACCCAGACAAACGTTCCATCAGTGCTCTGGATTTTCTCAATTTCGCCAAAGAACGAGGCGACGAAATTGTCTACGACTGAGGGCAGAGGCTCGATCCCGAGGGGGAGGGGCGTGCAAGGATTGCGGGGAGTGCAGGACATTATGGGGTAGGGTTTTTTGTGGAGGGCACTGGAGAAGAGACCGCCGGGAGCGTCGCACGAGCCTCGCGGACGGCTTGCTGCATCCAGTCGTCGAAGTTCACGTCGAGATTATGGATAATTGCAGCGTGCGTTTCGCCGCCCACGGCAGTCTTGATGCTGTTAGTAAAGTTGGCCACCCGGCCGAGAACGTCGCGGGTCTTTGATTCGCCCGCCGAGACGACTTGACTAAGCGTGAATAAGCGTGTGTAGAGACCGAAACCGAAAAACACAAGACCGAGCACGACGGCCGCCCAAAAGAAAAATTTCAGGCGCTGGTACTTTTCAGCCTGCACCGCCGCGACAGCCTCGCGATCCTGGAGCTTGTCGGTGGCGATGCGGAGTTTTTCCTGGATACCGAGAAGTTGGACGCGCTGATCAGAAAGTTGTTGAAATATGATCTCACTCCTCTTATCCTCTTTCGCAAGGGCGATTTCAGCCTCGCGCCGGATCTGCTCGTTTTTGGACTGAAGGTTCGTGATTTGCTGCCTGAGATCCAATACGACCAGAGGGTCTATTCCGCCATCGACCACTGTCAGTTTGAGGTCGGCCCGGGAGTTAAAGTCTTTGGCGAGCCTCAAGTTGCCGTCGTCGATGGCGAAACCGGACGACTTAACGTCTTTATGCGCTTCTACCACCGCCTTCTTCTCGGTCTCGACGATCCGTTCCTTCTGGCTGGCCTCGTTATTCTGGGCCTGTTCCACTTTCTGGTTTTGGTTGTTCCGCTTGCGCTCGATTTTCGGACCTATCCAACCAGCCAAAAGAGTGCCAACCAACACGGAGGCTAAGAGGACGATGGTAGAAAACCCGCGTGTATTTTTAAAGTTCATCAGAGGTTTTGCGGTTTTTTCTCCAGAGTAGTACAATTCTGATGAGTATGTACATCGTCGAAACGATAGAGAGCGTGGCCGCAAGAAACCCTTCCAACGTCTGGGGATAGAAGTTACGGTCTATCAATACATTTGCGATATATGAAGACCCAGCGCCAAACCAAGCCGTTGGGTCTTTTGCTAGACCTGAAAAGGTGGAGAATACGCGAGAAATGTCCATGCGGTAAAGATGGCTACTTTCCACGTTACGGAAAGACCCCCCGTTACGTTTTAGGGCACTGGCGATATTCGACCTCGGCCGTGTGAGGATCTCACGCGATCAATACCGGTGAAAGTCTGTCCGTCGTCGTGCCGTCGCCGAGCTGGCCTTCGCCGTTGTACCCCATCGCCCACAACTCCCCATTCAACTTCTTGAACAGACTGTGTCGATTCCCCGCCGCCGCGCTGGCTACGCCGGTTGTGATCAGCACCGGCGAAATCCGGTCTGTTTGGGTGCCGTCGCCGAGCCGGCCTTCGCCATTATTCCCCATACCCCACAGTTCCCCATTCAACTTCACAAATAAAGTGTGGGACTCTCCCGCCTCCACGTTTGCCACGTCAGTCGCGATCAGTACCGCTGAAGTCCGCAGCGTAGTCGTGCCGTCGCCGAGCTGACCGTAGATATTGCGCCCCATACCCCACAACTCCCCGTTAGATTTAACGAAGAGACTGTGAACACTTCCCGCCGCCGCGCTGGCTACGCCGGTTGTGATCAGCACCGGCGAAATCCGGTCTGTTTGGGTGCCGTCGCCGAGCCGGCCTTCGCCATTATTCCCCATACCCCACAACTCCCCGTTGGATTTAACGAAAAGACTGTGATATTGCCCCGCCGCCACGCTCGCTACACCGGTCG
>Ga0226658_10001864_pt1 | contig 10545 bp, 7 predicted proteins | sample OliLak19BULKMAT1_FD_169091 | JGI IMG/M metagenome (GOLD analysis project Ga0226658, IMG submission 169091) | Freshwater microbial mat bacterial communities from Lake Vanda, McMurdo Dry Valleys, Antarctica - Oligotrophic Lake LV.19.BULKMAT1 (v2)... | ecosystem: Environmental > Aquatic >... | reverse complement strand
AAAACCGTTAGGCTGCTGAGTGCGATCGCCATAGTTAAGTCAGTTCAAAGTTTTGACTTCGTTCTCAGCTCCCAACCTCTTTCTGATTGAGTGTCAGAAGTTTAGCCTATCGAGGCTTCTGTTGTTTTGATGAGTTGCAAACAGTATCAGGGGCGATCGCAGCCAGTTTAACGAGGTATAAGAGTTTGAAGGCTGATAGAGGCTGGGGGTGAGAGGTGCGATCGCCTCCAAATTGAAAGATTAAGCAAGTCTAAGCTGACGATCCATTTCATCGCGCAGGAGTTAGACTGTGGGCATAGTTATAGATTGAGATCTCTTCAAAAATCAGAGAGCGACACCATTCTAAGCGCCTAAAATCTAAAAAGCTTGATTTCGATCACTACCTGTAGCGTACCTTCCTTATTCTTGAAGAGGTCTATTGAGTGAGCAACAGGTATCGGTAAGTTCAAGAGATTCATTAGTAACCTAGAAAGATTCAGAAAGGAGGTTGAGGCGATTGTTCGTTGAGGTTAATTAAGTCAAACTAACCCAGTTTTGAAGCAAATACATGATAGCTGGTGGGGGGTGCCAAGATTTTGGTCGCTGCTCAACTACACTGTTGGGCATTGATTAGTTTTTACCAAATAGATTAAGTAACTGGACAAAGTTAAAAACTAGATTCTAAACCCTGTGACGCACATGTGCGGACATTGCAGAGTCATTGAATACTATGTTGAATTGAGTCTACCTACTTATTACAATCTGGCATGCACTTTTATACCCGTTTGAGTATAAAAGCGTGACCATAAAGTTATGAAACTGTGATTGTATTTCAGCTTCATATTTCCGTCTTTTAAGGTAGACCAAATTACATTCAAAATAATCTATCGGGAGTTAAGATCATGTCTTTTTTTCCTATCTTAGATCTTTCTGATTTCTTCTTTTCGCTCTCGAATGAGGTAAGAGAGGGGCTGTTCTCAAAGCTACCTGCAAGGAAGGAAGTTGCCCTCAGTCGTTTGCGTGAAACCCTGCCTGCCTCATTTGATTTGACTTATATCGAAAATGTCATCCTGCCAGCCCTCGTTACCAGCGGTTTTCAGGGCGAGAGACCCTCTCTGCCCATGATCGATGAGGAACAGTTCAGCAAAGAAAATGCCTTACCCTATTTCCTGTGGGGCATGCTGTACGACAGTTGGAAGCCTAGTCTAGAAGCAGACGGGCTGTCTGTCTTTATCCAAGGTTACGAAAACCGGGGTGATGATAACCACCGGAAAAAGATTTACGCTTCGGCACTGACACCGGATCTCTATGAGTCGATGTATAAAGATAAAGTCGTTAAGTTTTTCAACCAGCTTTTCGACCCACAGAGAGCGAATAAACCGCTCATGCGTCAGTACCTCGACAGCTATTTTGATTTGTATTGGGATCTTCATGTGGGCGTGACCGGAAAATCCATTCCGGCAGAAGTCCGCCAGATTGGAGAATGTTTTAATACAGCCTTAGCCTATCTCAATCCCATCAAGGATATTGTCCATGACAACTATGTGCGAGTGCGTGCCCTGCGTCCGTTCTTAAAACAGTGGATTGATGCCAGAGTCGAAGATGTGGCTCAAAATCGAGTGAAAGATGCGGAGAAGACGTTTGTCTATTACTGGCTCAAGAATGGTGAAGAAGGAGCCGACTTTAGGCGCAAGGATATCGTTTTTGAATGTTTCCACAATTTTGTTGCCTTGAGTCAATGGGGCAACATGATCTATAACGTCATGAAGCTCTTGGGTACCGAGACCGGTAACCCGGACGTGCAAGCATGGTTCAAAAAGACGATGGAAAGTGATTTTGATCGGGTCACGGATGGCGTGTTCACGCCGCTTGATCGGTTTGTCATGGAACTCTTCCGCACTATTTCACCTAATGCGGGCAGTATCTCTATCCTCCAGGAAACGGGGACTTTACCTGCCCTATATTCAAGATACGGCTATGTTATTAGTCCCCACAAAGCCACAAGTGACGCTCCACGCCACTGGAAAACCCCAGACAGTTTTGATCCTGAGCGATATCTGCAAGCACCCACCAGCGATCAAATTGACGATGCGCGATCGCAGCAAATCGGATTTGCTCAATGTCCTTTCCATAAGGCAGACCTGAAGGTGAAAGATGGTCGCAATGCTGAACTCACCAATAGTGCCTTTGGGACGGTCTATGGTGTTACCGATGGCAAGCCGTATCCAGTGTGTGACTATGCGGGGTATGCGCCGTTTGGGTTTGGCTACCGTCGCTGCCCTGGCGAATTGCTGACCGTTGAATTATTCAAGGATTTCCTAAGAAAGGTGTGGCGCGACAAAATTGAGTTCCAGCAACTCAATATCCCTAATCCGAAAAAGGTACCCGTTGGACCCACTGCCGTAGTGGATGACAATATCGGGTTCACACGATGAGCCAGGGTGGGTGAGGGGCGATCGTCGAGGTTGGTTGTAGCGAGCTAACCTGGCGTTGGAGCGGACATATCTAAAGCCACTAGTGATGCTGCAAAGATCTCTATTCCCGCTCAACTGTGTCGTTAGGCCGCTGAGTGCGATCGCTCCTTGCCGTAAGTTAAGTCCTCGAAACCTAACAGCAAATGGTACTTGATTGGATTACATCTGCCTTTTTGCAGGCGATCGCTTAAAGCTTGAAGATCCAACCTATATAGCTTCCGCCAGTCATCTTAGGACAAGGGGCTTAAGCCCCTTGTTGGCTGACGTGCTAACCTGCGTCCTAACGTTTGTGACGACGGCTATATATGAAAAAGATTAGCTATAGCAAAGATGTTGATGCTCTATTAATTGAACTTTCCAATGAGCCAATTGCCTATGCTGAAGACGAAGGACAAGTGATTTTGCATTATTCTCAAGATGCCAAGCTAGTTTTAGTTGAAATACTAGACTTTCGACACTTTATGTCAAATGAAACTGTGACTGCATTATTAGCCTCCTAAGAAAATTGCTAAAACAGGAGTAGAACGGGCGATTCTCTGACAAAGAGACTATGCCTACGAAAGGAGCTGCACTAAGTTGGAGAGGAGTGAAACCTTTTACCAGAGGAGTTGCACTAAGTTCGAGAGGAGTTACACTAACTTTCACTCCTTCATTCATAAGAAAATTTAGGCGATCGCAAATAAAATATAGGTTTTACTCAATATCGCTGCAACTTTCTTCGGGTAGGGTTCTTTAGTTCAATTTTTGACGGGTTGAGATTCAGTCATCAAGGGCATTCGTGCAGGCGTCGGAGGCGGAATAACTTTGGTGCGATCGACGGATGGACACAGATCAGCCAAGGCGCAGCGATCGCAGGCTGGGTTCCGAGCATTGCACACTGCCCGCCCGTGATAAATCAGCCGAATTGACCAGTTTTCCCAATCTGGCTGGGGCAGCAGCTTCATTAAATCGCGCTCAATTTTAACTGGGTCAGTATATTCCGTTAGCCCCAGGCGGTAGCTGAGCCGTTTGACATGGGTATCAACTGTCACCCCGGCATTGATGCCATAGGCATGAGCCAATACCACATTCCCCGTTTTGCGCGCCACCCCTGGCAGCTTCAGCAATGCTTCCATCTGCTGCGGCACCACGCCGCCAAACTCCATCACAATCATCTGGCAGGCAGCTTGGATATTTTTAGCCTTGTTGCGGTAGAACCCCGTCGAGCGCACGAGCGTTTCGATCGCCCCCGGCGCTGCATTCGCCATCGCTGCGGCATCCGGGAAGCGCCGAAATAGCTCTGGTGTCACCCGGTTAACGCGCTCATCCGTGCATTGCGCCGACAAAATGGTCGCCACCAATAGCTGCACAGGCGTTTCATAATCCAACGAGCAGGTAGCATCGGGATACAGCCGCTTCAGCCGCACCAAAATCTCTAGCGCCCGCTGTTTTTTCGCCGATTTGCTGCGGGGTGTGGCCATTGGAAAATCTGGAAAATGGGGTTTAGGATCAAGTTGAAAAAAATAGGGATTGTCGATCGACAATCCCTAACCAAACGTCAGATCAAGCTATTGCAAGAGGTTCTTGAAGAATGCTAGTTGGCTGGTATCGCGCACAATCAGAAATACCCCTAGCCCCAGCAGCAGCATTAGCCCGGTCTGCATCACATTTTCTTGGAAGCGCGTTGGCAAGGGTTTGCCGCGCAGGGCTTCGATCAGCAAAAATGCTAGCTGCCCGCCATCCAGCGCCGGCAAAGGCAAGATGTTGATGATGGCCAGGTTGATGCTAATGATGGCAGTAAAGGGAAACAGATTAATCCAGTCGGAAGCGGCTAGACTAGCTCCCTGTTCTACAATCTTGACGGGGCCTGCTACTTGATTGGCCACGGCGGCGAAGTTCGTAATTAGCGAAACAAAGCCCTGCACCGTTCTAACGACCATATCTTGAAACTGCCGAGCGGCTAATCCGAATACTTCACCGATGCCATTGGGGCGACGGAATTGAACGGTGCCGTTGGGGTTGAGCACGACGCCAATTCGAGCAATCCCTTGGGCATCAGGCTTCGGTGTCACTGCTATATCTAGCTGCTGCTTACCGCGCTGCACATCCAGGGTGATTGATTGATTAGGGCTGCCTGCGATCGCCGCCATCAGCTTTTTCTCGGCATCTTCACCGGAACCCAACGATGCCCCATCCACACCCAGCACAATGTCGCGATCTTGGATGCCCGCCTGCGACGCCGGAGAGTCTTGCGCCATCACCTGAGGGATGACTACTCCCGGCTGAAAGTCAAACCCTTCGGGAATCCCCACAATCGAGAATTGGGTGACAAAGATTAGGTAGGCAAACACCAGGTTGGCAATCACTCCAGCGCTAATGACGATCGCCCGATCTAATACACGGCGATTCCGCAGCAGATTGGGATCATCAGCCGGAATATCGCTATCGGGGTCGTCATCGGGAAAGCCCACAAAGCCGCCTAGCGGAAACGCCCGCAGAGCATACTCGGTTTCAGATCCTTGATATTTCCAAAGAATCGGCCCAAAGCCAATCGAAAATCGGTTGACATGAATTCCCTGGAGCCGAGCTGCCAGAAAGTGCCCCAATTCATGAACCACAATGAGAAGCGCTAAAACTGCGATCGCCGCCAAAACCGACATAGACAACTCTTATTAAAAACGTCAATTCCCTTCTAACTATTCTAGTGGGGATGGAGAAAGGATGAAGGCGGAAGGATGCAGGATGATGTTAAACAGGGGTGGCTTTAGAGTTGGGGAAGCGAAAAAAATCTAGTTTGAGGCTCGTAGAAAATATAAAACTCATCCTTCATCCTTTATCCTTCATCCTTTAACTAAAGCACTTCTCGCCCCAAATAGGGCTGCAAGACCTCGGGCACTCGGATGGTGCCGTCTGGCTGCTGATAATTTTCGAGAATGGCAGCCATCGTGCGCCCAACAGCGAGACCAGAGCCGTTGAGGGTATGGAGAAATTGGGTACCTTTTTTCCCGGCTTCTTTGAACCGAATGTTGGCGCGACGAGATTGGAACCCTTCGCAGTTGGAGCAACTGGAGATTTCGCGATATTTGCCCTGGCTGGGGAGCCATACTTCTAGGTCGTAGGTTTTGACGGAGGCAAAGCCAAGGTCGCCTGTGCAGAGCGCCAGCACCCGATAAGGCAGTTTAAGGGCTTGCAAGATGCCCTCGGCGGCGGCGGTCAGGCTCTCCAGTTCTTGCATGGAGGTTTCGGGGCGGACAAATTTGAACATTTCCACCTTGTTGAACTGGTGCAGGCGGATTAGACCTCGGGTGTCGCGGCCATAGCTGCCTGCTTCGCGGCGGAAACAGGGGGTGTAGGCGCAGTGGTAAATTGGCAGCGCGTTGCCGTCTAAAATTTCGTCGCGGTAGAGGCTGGTGATCGGCACTTCGGCGGTGGGGGTGAGCCAGAGGTCGTCGCGATCGCACTTAAAGCTCTCATCAGCAAACTTCGGCAGCTGCCCCGACGCGGTGAGAGAAGCCGTGTTAACCAAAATCGGCGGCAGCACTTCGATAAAGCCAGCCCGGATATGGCGATCGAGCATCAGTTGAATTAGAGCCCGTTCTAGGGCAGCTCCGGCTCCAACCAGCGTCACAAATCGACTCTGAGCAATTTTGACCGAGCGCTCAAAGTTGAGAATACCGAGCTGCTCGCCGATTTCGTAGTGCGGCAGAATATTGGGATTAGTAGGAATATATTCATTACCCCAGCAGCGCACTTCTACATTGTCGTCTTCGGTTTTGCCCACGGGGGTTTGATCGCTGGGCAGGTTAGGAAACGTCAGCAATAAAGACTCTAGCTGTGCCTTAATCTCTTTCTCCTGCGGCTCCAGTTCAGCTAGCTGCGCCTTCACCTGGTTGCCTTCATCTTTAAGCGGCTGAATCTCTGGATCATCCTTGGCACCCGACTTCAGTTTCTGGCCAACCAGTTTGCCAATTTCATTACTGCGGGCCTGCAAGAGCGATCGCGTTCCTTCAATTTGGCGCTGCTGCTGGTCGAGTTCCAAGATTGGCGTCAGGTCATAGCCGCTGCCCCGCAAGTGCAACCGCGCCTGTACCTGCTCTGGGTTTTCCCGAATTTGTCTGATGTCAAGCACAATTCTTCCCCGCGCGTTTCTGTCTGTAAGCAATCTGTAAGCAATGCCGCAATACACAGAATACAAGGATCGCGGCGGATTCGTCACGCCAATGCCCAACAGATCCAGGGCTGAGCCAGCAGCAGAATCGATAAAACAGTATAGCTTTACACAAACTTGATGGCCGATGTCGTCAGGAATACACCCGTGTACCGAGAAGCTAATGCTACATTCTTAGTAGAAATTTCTCTAAGTAACTGTACTATCACCCAGTTTCGCCGATGCGTCTGAGGCGGTTGACCGCTCACAGCATCTAGTCATGGGTGAACTGTTCTGCTGACCGCAGCTCTCCAAGTCTGACTCCCTTGCATCTAATTACACACTCTTCTGAGGTCTAAATGAGTATTACTCTTGCTTCTCGTGGTACCTATGCGGGTACTGGCGCTGAAATTGGTGTGTTTGATGGATTAACGCAGCGCTCTTATGTGATCGCAGGCACGAGTGCGGTTGAAGTGTTGGATGCTAGCAATCTTAGCGCTCCAACGTTGCTGACAACAATTGATGTTTCGGCCTTTGGGACGGCCAACAGCATTGCGGTCAAGAATGGCATTGTGGCGATCGCCGTTGAAAACACTGCAAACCGTCAAGCCCCAGGTACAGTGGCCTTTTATGATTTAGACGGCAATTTTCTGAATGCGGTTAGTGTGGGGGCGTTGCCCGACATGCTGACGTTTACGCCCGATGGAAACAAGATATTGGTGGCAAATGAGGGCGAACCCAGCAGCTACAACCAGCCGACCTCTGTCGATCCTGAAGGCTCAATTAGTATCATCGACTTGTCTAGCGGTGTGTTGGGTTTAACGGCGGCTAGTGTAACAACGGCCGGATTTACAGGGTTCAATAGCCAGCTCTCGGCGCTGGTGGCCAGTGGCGTTCGGATTTTTGGCCCCAATGCAACAGTGGCGCAAGACCTAGAACCAGAGTATATCACCGTTTCAGCTGATTCTAAGACTGCCTGGGTGACGCTGCAAGAAAATAACGCGATCGCCATTCTCGATTTGCAAACAGGCCAAGTGACCGACATCAAACCGCTGGGCTTTAAAGATCACAGCCTGCCTGGTAATGGGTTAGACGCTAGCGATCGCGACGGCGGCATCAACATCCAAAACTGGCCTGTGTTTGGCATGTACCAACCCGATGCGATCGCCTCCTTTACCGTAGATGGCCAAACCTACTTGGTCACCGCCAATGAAGGCGACGCCCGCGACTACACCGGATTTGGCGAAGAAAGACGAGTGGGAGCCAACACCCTGGTACTTGATCCCACAGCCTTTCCCAATGCGGCTGCCCTCAAAGCGGCGGCGGCGCTGGGACGGCTGAACGTGACCACCACGCTGGGCAATCCCGATGGCGACGGCGACTTTGACCAACTCTATGCCTTTGGGGCACGCTCCTTCTCGATCTGGACTGCTAACGGCACGCTGGTCTATGACAGCGGTGACCAGTTAGAGCAAATCACCGCCACTCAAGTCCCAGCCACGTTTAACTCCGATGGCACAGCGGCCAATTTCGACACCCGCAGCGACAATAAAGGGCCTGAACCCGAGGGCGTGACCACCGGAATAATTGATGGTCAAACCTATGCCTTCATTGGCCTAGAGCGGGTGGGTGGGGTCATGGTTTACAACGTCACCAATCCCACCAGTCCAGCCTTTGTGCAATACATCAATACACCGGGGGATAGGGCTCCTGAGGGCATCACGTTTGTGGCGGCTGAAGATAGCCCAACGGGCAAGCCTGCTCTGATTCTCGCCAATGAAGTCAGCCGCACAACTACGTTTTATGAAATTACCACTGCCAACGGCAAGGGCTATGTTCCAGTCATCAATGGGACGGCTGGCAACAACAATCTAGCTGGCACTACTGCGACTGAAATTTTTTATGGCTTGGCAGGCAACGACAACATCTCCGCAGGCGACGGCAACAACCGGATCTATGGCGGCGATGGCAACGATAATCTCTATGCTGGCTCGGGTGACGATGGCTTAAATGGTGGCAGCGGTAACGACAATCTGTATGCGAGCGAGGGCAACAACAAAGCCTACGGGGGCGACGGCAATGACAAAATTTATAGCGGTGCTGGCAGCGACGTGATTTATGGCGCGGCGGGTAACGACCAAATCTATGTAGGTGAAGGCAACAACACCATTTTTGCTGGAGCAGGCGATGATTTGGTCTACGCTGGCGCTGGCAACGATCAGATTGTGGGCGGTAATGGCAACGATACGATCTTTGCGGGCGAAGGGGTAAACCTGATCAGCGGTGGCGATGGCAATGACTTGATTAATGCAGGTGCAGGCGCTGATGTGATCAATGCTGGAGCGGGGATCAACACGGTGAATGCGGGTGAAGGCAATAACGTCATCACCAGTACGGGGTTTGATGCGATTACGGCAGGAAGCGGCAGCGATCGCTTCATCCTTGGTGCTGGGTTGGGTGAGGCCACCATTCGGGGCTTTGGTTCAGGCGATCGCATTCAGCTCACGGGCGGGATTAGCTTTACTGACCTGACTATTGCAGGCAGTGGCCGTGATACTCAAATTAAGCTCGGCAGTGATCTAATTGCGACGCTGCGATCGGTCGCCGTGAGCCAGGTCAATAGCAGCCTTTTTGGGTAAAGGGTTTACATCGCTCAATCCGTCTTAGTGACTGGATTTTGATAGTGGGGCGCGTACTACGCGCCCCACTATTTTGTTGAACTCGACTTTAATAAGATTGAACGTTGCTGGTCTTGGCTGAAAAGTCGGCTCCCAAAGCAGCTAGACAGCTTTGATCCGTGACGAGAAGCCATGGAGCATGTTCTCCGTTTGGCGTCCTCACCTAACTGGCGGAGGCTATACGTCGCGTGCCCCGGCAGATGATCAGCGAAGTAAGGTAAAGGCGTTGGGTTTCAGAGGGTAAAAGTTGAATTCTGTGTTTGAGCGGTGAACTTAACAGTTGGGGTTGTCAGCCTAAGAGGATGTTTTAAAAGTAATCGGCTGTAATTTTGCGCACTGCGTGATCCCCCCTAGCCCCCCTTGAAAAAGGGGGGAACCGGATTCAAAGTCCCCCTTCTTAAGTGGGATTTAGGGGGATCGAGTCCGTTTTTATACCAGTTACGGGACTTTTAAAACATCCTCTGAGAGAGAGAAGGTGCTCGTTGGAGTGATTTCATAGCCGATTTGATTACCCATAATTGAAAGCAAATTGATCAACCTGATAGATTAAACCAAGTCCATGTTGAGAACTGTAGTTTTAGCCCTCACCCCCAGCCCCTCTCCCAAAGGACGAGGGGAGCCGGAAAAGCTTTCAAAGTCCCTCTCCCCAGGGAGAGGGCTTAAAGCCTTCGGCATACATGAAAAGGGTGAGGGAAACCTCTGGGTTTCAAATTAGACGAGGTTTAGTCTCTTTACCAGAGATAATTTGTACGAATTATTGAGTCAGGTTGTGCTTTAGCGAGAGATAGCCTTACATCAGGTAAAACATTCCAGGAGTTAACCATCATGGACCCGATTACACTAATTCTGACGGCTCTGGTTGCAGGCACAGCAAAGGCAGCGGGCGATGCGGCTCCGGATGCCTATAACGGGTTGAAAGCGCTGATCCAGAAAAAGTTTGCTGGGAAGCCAGAAGCAGAAATGGCGTTGACTAAACATGAAGAGAAACCAAAGGTTTGGGAGGAGCCGCTTAAGGAAGCGTTAACTGAGTCGGGAGTTGATAAAGATGAGGAAATTCTCAAGGCGGCGCAGGAATTGCTGAAGCAGTTAGAGCCTCAAGCCGCTGCTGCTGGTAAGTTCAACTTGAATGTTGCAGGCGACTTTAAAGGGGTCGCTGGAGACAATAGTGGGACGATTAACCAAAGATTTAGTTAGGTTACCGAGGGATTTTTTTATATCTAGTAGAAGACGGCGCAAGTTTAGCTACCGTAGGGTGGGCATCTTGCCCGCGCAGGGTGGGCCTCTTTTT
>Ga0226658_10001859_pt1 | contig 10555 bp, 11 predicted proteins | sample OliLak19BULKMAT1_FD_169091 | JGI IMG/M metagenome (GOLD analysis project Ga0226658, IMG submission 169091) | Freshwater microbial mat bacterial communities from Lake Vanda, McMurdo Dry Valleys, Antarctica - Oligotrophic Lake LV.19.BULKMAT1 (v2)... | ecosystem: Environmental > Aquatic >... | reverse complement strand
CCCCGAAGGCAGTAATAACAAGCCGACTTCAGGTCCAAAGTGTGGAATCGTTTCACCACCTGCTGCGGTAAGGCAACGTAAGGAACATCATGCCAAAAATGAAAACCAAGAGCGGGGCCGCCAAGCGCTTCAAAGCGCGTGGATCTGGCTCGATCAAACGCTCACAGGCGTTCAAGCGCCACATTCTCACTAAAAAGACCACCAAGTCGAAGCGTCAATTGCGTGGCACCACTGAGATTCATGCAACCAACATGGGCAGCGTGCGTAGCATGTTGCCCTATGCGTAGAGGAGACCGCCATGCCTAGAGTTAAACGTGGTGTAACCGCACGCGCCCGTCACAAAAAAGTTCTCGACCAAGCCAAGGGATTCCGCGGCCGCCGTTCGACCGTGTTCCGCATCGCCAAAGAAGCGGTGATGAAGGCCGGTCAATACGCCTATCGTGACCGTCGCAACAAGAAGCGCGTGTTCCGTTCACTGTGGATTGCGCGCATCAACGCGGCGGTTCGTGACGGCGGCATGACCTATTCGGCATTCATGAACGGCTTGAAGAAAGCCTCCATTGAAGTTGATCGTAAAGTACTGGCTGACTTGGCCGTCATGGACAAGCCGGCGTTTTCGCGATTTATCGAACAAGCCAAAGCCGGGCTTGCCGCGTAATCGTGCAGTAATGAAACGCAAAAGGCCCGCTGAAGCGGGCCTTTTTGTTTAAGCACTTTCGTTTAGGCATTTTTGTTTAGGCTGCTTTGTATATGCCTCTCCAAGCACGCTGCATGAATCGTGCACGACATCAAGCTGAGTTGGACAAGACCACATGACCCTCGAAGACATCCTCGCAGAAGCGACCTCGGCTATGCATGCCGTGAGCAGCATGCCCGATCTGGAGCAGACCAAGGCGAAGTTTCTCGGCAAGACCGGGTCGCTGACTGAACAGTTGAAGGCATTAGGAAAACTGCCGCCGGAAGAGAAGAAGGAAGCCGGCGCGGCCATCAACGCGGTCAAGACACAAGTTGAAGCACTGATCAATGCCGCCAAGGCGCGCATTCTCGACGGCGAACTGCAGACCAAGCTGGCGGCTGAGGCGATTGACGTCACGCTGCCCGGCCGATCCGTTGGTCTCGGCGGGCTCCATCCGGTGACCCGAACCCAGGAACGCATCGAGGCATTGTTCGCGACCATGGGCTTTAGCGTAGCGGATGGCCCGGAGATCGAAGACGACTACTTTAACTTCACGTCCCTCAACACGCCTGAGAATCACCCGGCGCGATCAATGCACGACACCTTCTACATTGAAGGCTCGAAAAATCTACTTCGCACCCATACCTCGCCTGTGCAAATCCGCCACATGCAATCGCATAAACCGCCGATCCGCATCATCTGCCCGGGTCGGGTTTACCGCTGCGATCACGACGCGACACACTCGCCGATGTTTCATCAACTGGAAGGCTTGTGGGTCGAAGAGGGCATCAGTCTTGCCGACTTGAAAGGCACACTTACGCAGTTTCTCAACGCCTTCTTCGAACGCGACGATATGCAGATCCGCTTTCGCCCTTCGTACTTCCCATTCGTCGAACCAGGCGTCGAAGTAGACATGGAATGGGGACAAGTAAAAAGCGCAACGGACGGCAAGATCAAGTGGCTGGAAATTGGCGGCGCGGGTGTCGTACATCCGCAGGTGTTGCGCAACGGCGGAATCGATCCCGAGAAGTACTCGGGTTTTGCCTTCGGCATGGGTCTTGATCGTCTCGCAATGCTCAAGTACGGCGTCAATGATTTGCGTCTCTTCTTTGAGAACGACGTCAAATTCCTTTCTCAATTCCGTTAAGAGCGACCCCCATGAAAGTATCTGTTAACTGGTTGAGAGAGCTCGTCGCGGTTGATCTAACAGTCGACGAGATTGCGCACAAGCTGACCATGGCCGGGCTCGAGGTAGAAGAGCAGGCGCCGGTGGCGGCTGCGTTCACGCACATCGTGGTCGCCGAGGTAAAAACCGTCGCGCCGCATCCGAACGCCGACAAACTGCGCGTGACCGAAGTGGATGCCGGCACCGGCGGCCTGTTGCAAATCGTCTGCGGCGCGCCGAATGTCGAAGTCGGCATGCGCGTTCCGTGCGCAATGGTCGGCGCGGTATTGCCGGGCCTCGAAATTAAAGCCGCCAAGCTGCGCGGTGTGGAATCAAACGGCATGTTGTGCTCAGCGCGCGAGCTGGGATTGTCGGACGATCACGGTGGTCTGTTGTCGCTCGGCGCTGACGCGCCGATCGGCCAGGACATTCGCAAGTATTTGGATCTGGACGATGTCGTGCTGACGCTCAAGATGACGCCCAATCGCGGCGACTGTCTGTCGATGATCGGCGTTGCGCGCGATTTGGCGGCTGTGACTGGTGCCCAACTGCGGATACCAGCCGTCCAACTGGTCGCCGACACAGGAACAGAATTGCGACCGGTAAGCATCACCGCACCGGCCACCTGCGGCCACTATCTTGGCCGCGTGATCAGCAACATCAACGCCAAAGCCGAGACGCCAGAGTGGATGTCGCGGCGTCTGGCACGTGCGGGCTTTCGCAGCATTTCGCCGCTGGTCGATATCACCAACTATCTGACGCTCGAGCGCGGACGCCCCATGCACGCCTTCGATAACGCCAAACTCAGCGGCGGTGTCAATGTACGTTTTCCAGTGGCTGGCGAAGACATGAATTTGCTCAACGAACAACACGTCGTGTTGCAGCCAGACATGTTGCTCATCACGGACGCAAACGGCCCGATTGCCCTGGCCGGGGTGATGGGCGGGTTGGAGTCGTCCGTCACCGCCGCGACCACCAGCATTTTCTTGGAAGCGGCGTACTTTGACCCCGACGTGATTCAGGGAAAAACTCGCACGCTGGGTATCAATTCCGATGCTGCGTTTCGCTTCGAACGCGGTGTCGATCCGGCGTCGGCGCGCGACGGCATCGAGTACGCGACACGGCTCGCGGTCGAAATTTGCGGAACACCAGAGACCAAGGTTGGCCCCATTACCGAGGCGCACGGCACGCTCCCGGCGCGCCAGGCCATCAGTGTGCGGGTGGCGCGCGTCAATGCGTTAATCGGCATGACCATCAGCGCCGCGCAGATGAGCGCCATCTTCGTGCGCCTCAATTGCGAGGTGAGCGGAAGCCCTGACGTGCTTGACGTCACGCCGCCAAGCTACCGGTTTGATCTAAACCGCGAGGAAGACTTCGCCGAGGAGGTGGCACGCATCCACGGCTACGAGAATGTGCCGGCCGCGCCGCCGCGCGCCTCGGTGCCGATGACCGCGATTCCGGAGGCGACCCGTTCGCGCAACAGCTTGAGGCACGCGTGTGCGGCGATGGGTTATCAGGAAGTCATCAATTACAGCTTTGTGCCGGAAGAACGCGAGACGCTGTTGATGGGCAATGCCCACCCGGTGAAGCTGGCAAATCCGATTGCCGCGCAGATGAGTGTGATGCGCTCAAGCCTGCTGGGCGGGCTGATTCAAACCCTGCAGTACAACTTGAACCACGGCGAGGCACGCGCCAAGTTGTTCGAAATCGGGCGCTGCTTTACGGGCAGCGCGGCCAGTCTGGAAAACCAGCCGGAGCGGCTGTGCGGCTTGAGCTACGGCTCTCGACACCCCGAGCAGTGGGCCGAGGATAAGGCCGAACTCGCCGATTTCTTTGCCGCGAAAGGCGACGTCGAGCAACTACTGGCTGGTGCTGACCTCAGGTTTGCGGCACTGCAGCATAACGCATTGCATCCGGGCCGCAGCGCCTCGATTTCTGTCGCTGGCAGGCAAGTCGGTTGGATCGGCGAGCTACACCCTCGCTGGCAACAACATTTCGAGCTACCGCTGGCCGCAGTCGCGTTTGAGCTGGATCTGGCCGCGATCAGTGGGATGCCCGCGATTCGGTACCAAGCCATCTCCAGAATGCCGGCGGTGCGTCGCGACGTCGCGCTTTTAGTCGACGACAAGGTCTCAATCCAGTCGATGGTTGACGCCTTTTTTGCCCTAAAAACACCGAATGTGGTGGACGTTGGACTGTTCGACTTATACCGCGGGAAAAACCTCGACGCGGGGAAAAAAAGCCTTGCGTTTCGTATAGTTATGCAAGATACTGCGAGGACTTTAACAGATGTGGAATGCGACACAGTGGTAGCGCGTTTTGTTGAAGTAATGTCTCAGGAATTCGGCGCAACTCTCAGAAAATAAAGAGAAAAAGTCAAATGACATTGACAAAAGCAGAGCTTGCCGACTTGATGTTCGAAAAAGTCGGTTTGAACAAGCGTGAAGCCAAGGATATGGTCGAATCTTTCTTCGAAGAAATCCGCATGGCGCTCGAACGAGGAGACAGTGTCAAGCTGTCAGGTTTTGGTAATTTTCAGCTCCGCAACAAGCCGCAACGGCCGGGACGCAACCCCAAAACCGGGGAAGAAATTCCGATCACGGCACGTCGCGTGGTGACGTTTCATGCCAGCCAAAAATTGAAAACCCTCGTGGAGAAGTCCTTTAATGGAAACGCAGCCCTCCAATAGCCTCCCCGCTATACCAGCCAAGCGTTATTTCACGATCGGCGAGGTCAGCGACCTATGCGGCGTCAAACCGCACGTGCTGCGTTATTGGGAACAAGAATTCACGCAATTGAAGCCGCTGAAGCGTCGTGGTAATCGCCGTTACTATCAGCACCATGAGGTGCTGTTGATCCGGCGCATTCGCGAACTGCTCTACGAACACGGCTTCACCATCAACGGCGCGCGCAACCGTTTGGACACCGTTGAAGCCCCAGTTGCCGCCGCCAAGCCGCAGTCCGCGCGCGCGCTGGCTCGAGCGCTCGAACTGCGGGAGGTCAAGAGCGAACTCAAAAGCATCCTCACCATGCTTGCAGCACCGTAAACGCTATAATCTGGAGTCAGTCGGAGCGTGGCGCAGCCTGGTAGCGCACTTGCATGGGGTGCAAGGGGTCGCAAGTTCGAATCTTGTCGCTCCGACCAAAGTTTCATCAAAAAGCCGATCAGAATCTGATCGGCTTTTTGTTTGATGGTCAGCGGCGCCTAGAGTACCGAACCACGTTGCCGGGTTGTCCGACCTGTACCGTGCGAAAACCGTTGCGCTCTTCGAACACCTCGAACCGCTCAGTACCCATGAACAAAATGCCGTTGCGAAAGTAGCCGTTAACGCGCATGTTGCCGTCGATGACCGCCTGCGCTTCACCGCCAGAAAAAATAGACAGCTCGACGTTGCTGCGGTAAATCGGATTGAACGCCCGCCATGTGCCGACCACGAAGGCGGGCGGCGCGCCGGTGTAGTTTCCGCCGCCGTTGTGCGACCCGGGGCGGTAGTTTTGCCAATTCGCACCGCTGCCGAGCACTTCGATACGCCATTGCTGATTTTCGCGTCCGTGACAATCCCATTGCTGGACGTTGACGCCATCGTCCGAGTCGCTGTTGTCGAGGTCAAGGCACTTGTTGCTCGCTGCACTGACGATTCGGAAAAAGCCGCGCTCGGCCTGCTCAAGACGCCAGCGCTGGTTGTTGCCGCCATTCCACGCAAACTGCGCGACATTCGCCCCGTTGATGAATTGGCTGCCATAGACATCCATTACCTTGCCGCTGGCGCGCGAGACAATCGCCACTTCGTTACGCGCCGTCTCGATAAAGTCCCAGAGTTGTGCGGCGGTGCTGTTGCAGGTCCACTGGCGAATGTTGGCGCCGTCTGCCGTTGAGGCTGTCTCGACATCCACACACTTGGCGGTGGCGCGACTGACGATCATGCCGGCATAGAGCGTGCGGCCGCTTGGCCGTCCACTGAGGCCGCCGCCGGTGTTGCCGCCGGTGTTGCCAGTCGGCCGGACCGGTTCACCAATCACGCGGGGGCGCGGAACCACGGGCGATGCCGTTGATGCTGGCGTCAACTGCCACAACTGGTTGTCGCCATCGTGGCAGCGGTACTGGGCGATGTTGGCACCGACGGCGGTGGCGCGATTGTTGACGTCAAGACACTTGCCGCTGTTCTGGCTGACCAGCCTGACCTTGCGAGCGTCGATGTTTTCCAAACGCCAGCGCTGCGCGCCGGTACCATTCCAAGTCCACTGCTGCACATTGGCACCGTCATCTTGTGAGGCACCATTGACGTCGAGCACCTTGCCGCTGGCACGGTTGTACACGGCGATCTCGCGCTCACCCAAATCGATCAGATCCCACACCGCCCGCGCATCGCCACAGCTCTCTTGCTGGACATTAATGCCGTCGCGCGGCGCGCTTTCGGCGACTGCGACACACAGTCTGCTGGCGACATTGACGATGTTGACCGTCTGCACAACCCGCCCGGGCGGCGTCTGTGCAAAGGTGACCGGGATCGGCCCCAGCATTGCCAACAAAAACCACATCGAGCGATTTGCGGCATGCGACGGGCAAGGTTGATGACTCATGTGTGTTCCCTCCGGATTTCAGATACCAGAAACAACGCGCCCGCGCGGTTTTCGGTTGTCCGCTATTGAAGTTGCGCCCATGCGTCGAGCAAGCCCAGCCAAAAAGCCAAGTGCGCCTTTATTGCACCGGCGCGGGTGCTGATCGATTGCATCTTGCTGCCGTGATAGCCGATCACAACCACCTTGCCGCGCAACGATTGCAGCGAGGCCTTGCCGTCGACCACATCCGCAAACGAAAAGTAGGGCGTATTGTTCGCGTCATCAAACACGGATTGCGACAGGACGATCTGGCTTTTATCGTCGAGCACAATCGACTTCTGACCGATACGAAGCTGCTTAGCCGGTTGGATCGCGAGCGGTGCGTCGCCCAGCGCGACCGACAGCGTCGCCACCGTCAACGAAAGATAGTTTTTGTCAGCAAGCCGTTCATACGCGGGCACCCGGTCGGCGGATGTGACGTCAACCAACCCGATGTTGTGCGCACGGTTGCTGAACAAAGGCAGTGGCACCCAGCCAGACTTTCCCGAGATCGCAACCGGTCCGGCGGGCACATTCACCGCAAAACGGTCGGGGATGCGATTCGGGCGCGCCTCACTATCATCGACACGCGCTTGTAACAACACGCGGGTTTTGCCGATCGCGCTTGCCAGCGCGGCATCGCTGGCGCTATTGCTGGGCAAATCGTAGAAGAACTTGAGAACAACCGCACGCGCGCCAGCCGCGGCGAGCTTGTCTACGGCCTGCGCCACCAGCGCACGATCGATGGGAAAGCCGCCGTACTTTGCTTCGCTGGCATCATCGATCATCACCAACGCGAATGGATGCACAGTGGTCGGTGCAGCCCATCCAGCGGACGTGACGAACAGCAACATCAACGCAAGAAAGTTCTTCATCAGATGTCTCCAATCGGATTTCTCATTACGCCAATACCGGCAATCTCGCTTTCCAATAGGTCCCCCGGATGCATCCATTCCTGCGGCTTGCGGGCGAAGCCAACCCCTTCCGGTGTGCCGGTAGAGATGATATCGCCAGGCTCGATGGTTTGTCCAAGCGAAAGGTCGTGGATTAGGCGTGGGATCTTGAAATACAAATGTTTGGTGTTTGATGTTTGTTTGACGACGTTCGATACGCGGCACTCTACGTCGAGATTATTGGGATCAATCGCATCGGCCGTAACAATGCATGGTCCCATCGGGCAGGTGCCGTCGAGCGACTTGCCTTTGTCCCATTGGCCGCCGTGACGCCGCTGGATGTCACGCCAGGTCACGTCATTGATGATGGTATAGCCAAATACATGGCTCATCGCGTCGGCTTCGGTGATGTTCTTTCCCGCTTTGCCAATGACCACGCCCAACTCGACTTCCCAATCGAGCTGCGTGGACACATCGGCGTCATAGGGAATCGCATCGTAAGGTCCCGTTACCGCCGTCGGTGCTTTGGAGAAGAACACCGGCCACTGCGGGAGCTCGCGTGCTTCTTGCATCGCGGCTGCGCCTTCGTTGAAATGGTCGAGGTAATTCCAGCCGACGCAAAATACGTTCTTACGTGGGCGCGGAATCGGTGCCTTCAATAACGCTCGATTCAGCAAGATGGGTTCAGTTTTTGGCGCGGCCTCGATTGTTCGCAGCACATCGAGTAGCACCGGGCCCGCGTCGATGATGTCGAGCATGCTGGTCGCCACTGACGCATTGCCACACGCGGCGAGCTCGGCGCTGATGTCGATCACTTCATCGCGCGAAATCCAGATGCCGGTGCATAGCGCGGTGGTGTTGAGCATCTGATAGGTCACGAGTTTCATGGTTACCCAAACTGTCGTTCAAGATTAGCCAGCGGATGCGCGTCGGCAGACCAGCGCGGCGCAAAGAATGAATCAACCGTCGTCATATCCACAGCACTAACATCCGCGGGTTGCCACTTCGGCTGGTTATCTTTGTCGATGGCCAGCGCGCGGATGCCCTCGGTAACGTCAGGGTGTTCGAAGGCGCGGTACATCATGCCGAGCTCGAGTCGTAAACAATCCGCGACGCTAAGTTTATGCCCCATCTCGATCTGGCGCTTGGTGACTTCCATGAGCGTGGGGGAGCGCTGCTTCAGATCGTTCGCGACGCCGGCCGCCCATTCGCGCTGCGCAGCGTCGGTGCTGTTTTCCGACTCCCGCTCAAGTGAAGCGATGATTGCGGCGACATTAGATTTGCCGCTAAAGTGGCGTGTGATGGCGGCTTCATGTGACGCCAATGGCGAGGCGGGCGGTTCACTTTTGAGATCGTTGATCAGCTTGACGACATCCGACAACGGCGTGGGCGACCAAGCGACAGTTTCCAAAGCGTCGATCAACTTTGCTTGAGCCGCGCGCGTCATGTAGGCGTCGGCGAGGCGCGCGTACATCGCGTCAGCGCCGTTGATTACGTTTGATGTCAGGCCGAGATAGAGGCCGCTAGCGCCGGTCGCGCGAGATAAAAAGTAAGTGCCACCGACATCCGGGAACAGTCCGATCTTGGTTTCCGGCATTGCCATCTTGGTACGCTCCCCGACGATACGAAACGTCGCGCCTTGCGAAATGCCCATGCCTCCGCCCATCACGATCCCGTCGATCATCGCCAGATACGGCTTGCCGGTCGATTTCAGAAAGCGGTGCAGCTGGTAGTTAAGCGTGTACTCGGTGATAAAGAAATCTTCGTGCACGCGCGGGCCAAGCCCGGTAATGCTGTTGTAGAGCCCGCGCACGTCGCCGCCGGCACAAAAGGCCTTGTCGCCGGCACCGCGCGAGATCACCGCGTAAATGTTCGGGTCAACCGCCCACTGATCGAAGAGCCCGCGCATCGCATGCAGCATATCGAGCGATAACGCATTGAGCGCTTGCGGGCGATTGAGCGTTAGCAAGGCGACGTGATTGCGAACCTCGACGAGAATCTCGTCGTTGCAGATTGAAGTCATAGAGAATGAAAGTCGTTTATTGGCGGGCGTTTTCAGACAGTCTGCCGTTTTGCCTGAAAGTAGCCGTCGATGCTAGGGTTTTGCGATTGAACGCTTCTGTAAATCACTGTCGTTCCCGCGAAAGCGGGAACTTATACGGCGTATATCACTGACAGCAACGGGTTATGGATTCCCGCGTTCGCGGGAATGACAAATTGTTGAGGTTTCGAGAAGTTCCCAATCAGCCGTTCTTCCACACAGCTTTGCGTTTTTCCAGAAACGCCGCGACGCCTTCCTGTTGGTCTTCGAACGTAAATAGATCCATGAAGCGTTCGCGCTCGAGCGCCAGCCCAGCGCTGCGCGGCACGCCGTTGCGAGCGTTGTGAATGAGCGATTTACAGAACGACACCGACTTCGGAGAAAGGCTGGCGACGCGCTCCGCCATGGCCAGCGCCGTTTCGAGCGACTTGCCTTTGTCCACCACCTCTTCGACCAGACCAATACGCAACGCCGTCTCGGCATTCACCCGCTCGTTGGTAAGGATCATGCGCTTGGCCCAGCCTTCGCCGATCAGCCACGGCAGGTTTTGCGTACCGCAGCCGCCGGGCAGCAGGCCGACCGCCGGTTCGGGCATCGCCATCTGCGCATGGCTCTCCGCGATGCGAATATCACAAGCGAGTGCGCCTTCTAGCCCGCCGCCCATGCAGTAGCCATTGATCGCCGCAATCGTCACAAAGCGTGCATTCATCCACACCTCAAACGCAGCGCCGAACGTATGAATGAAGTGTCGTGCCGCCAAGATGCTTTTTTCGTCGCCACCCTTGAAGCGCTGCAAGTCGGCACCTGCGGAAAAAAACTTCTCGCCCCTACCCGTGAGGATCGCCGCATAGATGTTGTCGTTGGCCTCCAACTTGTGCGCAAGATCCTTCATCTCAGACAAAGATTCAGGCGTCCACGTATTTGCGGGAGGGTTGTTCAGTGTGACCACACAGGTGTGGCCGATAATTTCGTGTTCGATCATTTTGCATTCCTGCTCCCGCGCAGGCGGGAGCCCAATTTTTCGTTGGAGATTAGGCTCCCGCCCGGGCAACTGCCCGGGCTATCCTGAGCCCGTCGAAGAGCGGGAGCGTGGCTTACTTAGGGAACCTCTGATCAAGTCCATTTCGTCGCCATACGTTGTTGCTCACGCAAGAAATTCTCCTTACATATCAGGCATATGC
>Ga0226658_10001857_pt1 | contig 10559 bp, 9 predicted proteins | sample OliLak19BULKMAT1_FD_169091 | JGI IMG/M metagenome (GOLD analysis project Ga0226658, IMG submission 169091) | Freshwater microbial mat bacterial communities from Lake Vanda, McMurdo Dry Valleys, Antarctica - Oligotrophic Lake LV.19.BULKMAT1 (v2)... | ecosystem: Environmental > Aquatic >... | reverse complement strand
CTTTTTGGAATCCATCAGCTTTAAAAAGATAACAACCACCGTAAAAAAGCCTGTTAACAACCCCATAAAACCCCCGGTCACTAATGTTGTTGCCAAAAAGGATGGATTTACATTTACTACGTCCAATTTTGATGATGGCTGGAACAGTACGGTACAGGAAGACTGGGTAGAAGTAACAAAAGGGAATATAAAAGTATTGCTGCATTACCCAAAAGATGGAACCATATTTCCCGCTGACCCGGACCCATTGGCGACTGCGGCCTGGAACATCCTGGTAGCACCCCGGTACAGTAATCTGAAAAATTATAAAACCTCCTATATTAGTACATATGACAGGCCTTACCTGGGTATGGGTTATGCCACAGATAATGCTACCCAAAAGCAGGTTTTCATTTTTCTTTTCCGGCAGGGCAACACGGGTTGGATTGAGTTTATTGTACCTGATAAAAATACTTTTATACAGCAATATAATTTTGATCCGGAATCCATCCGCTGGGATAGTGAATCAGCCCTGCTGAAGCCCCTTGTACAAATGGCCAATTATAATAAGTTTGCAATCGGTGCCGCCGACTTCACAGGCAGCTGGACCAGCGATTTCACCGGTGTACAACAGATGTATCATGTATATACTGGTAATTATGCTGGCATGAACATCAACCAGTCTAACGAAACCTTTCTGTTTGGTGCCGGCAATACCTATAAATGGGATTTCCTGGCGGTTAATGGCATGGCGGGGAATACAAAATATGCACAGGTGAAATCTTCGGGGAAATTTGCTGTGCTGAATAACTGGCAGATGAGTTTTTCAGACATTGAAGGCAAAGCAAAAAAATACAATGCTTATTTCTCCTGTATAAAGGGAGCCCGCTTATTGCAACTATTGGATGCCCAATTCCCGGGTAGTGGCATCTACAAGGTCTTCGGAAAGAAATAATCACTTTTTCCCAGACTCATTACCAAATAGCGGGTATTGATTTTTACCTTCGCAGCACAATGAAGGATTATCATTCACTACGGATCGTCTTTATGGGTACCCCTGAATTTGCCGTCGCTTCCTTAGATGCGCTGGTAAAAGCAGGTTGTACCATTGTTGGAGTAATAACAGCACCCGATAAACCCGGTGGCAGGGGTATGCAATTACAACAAAGCGCCGTAAAAAAATATGCCGTTGAGCAGAACCTGAAATTTTTACAACCGGAAAAATTAAAAGATCCTGTATTCCTGGATGAACTAAGATCATTGCAAGCCGATTTACAACTTATTGTTGCATTCCGCATGTTGCCAGAAATAGTCTGGAGCATGCCCCCCATGGGTTCTGTTAACCTGCATGGATCCCTCTTACCCCAATACCGCGGGGCCGCCCCGATCAACTGGGCCATTATCAATGGGGAAAAAGAAACCGGTGTAACTACTTTCAAATTAAAACAAGAGATAGATACCGGTGATATTTTACTGCAGCAATCCTTTCCTATTGGTGAAAACGATACAGCGGGAGATGTGCATGACAAGATGAAAGAGATCGGCGCTGCCCTTTTATTAAAAACAATGCAGGGAATCGCTGATGGAAGTTTACAGGAACTTGCGCAGGAAACCGTTCAGTCATTACAACAAAGCACCGGGCCGGTAGATGCAGAAGAAACAAAGACCCCATCCAAACCCCTGCAGCCAGCACCCAAGATACATACGGACACCTGCCGGATCAACTGGGGCCAACCGGTAGAAACCGTTTTTAATTTTATTCGTGGATTAAGTCCCTACCCTGCCGCTTTTACGATCATGAATGAAAAAATGCTGAAAGTATATCAGGCTAAAAAAGAAGTTATTATTCCTGCACATACCGAGGGCGAATACGAAACAGATGGAAAATCCTTTTTGAAATTTGCTTGTATCAATGGCTACCTGCATGTATTGGAAATACAACTCGAAGGGAAGAAGAAAATGAGCATTGAAGAGTTTCTCCGGGGCTTCAGGAATGCCGGTAACAAATAGGCCGGATCAGTAATTCACTTTCAAAATAAATTTATCCTGCTCTGTTACCGCCAATACAGAAGCTGCTGCATTGCTGACCCGGATATTCAATCCTTCATTTTGCCGGATACCGCTCATTTCACCCAAAACCTTGGCGTAAACAGCTTTATTATTAGTGGGGTTGATCACTTTTACAATAGTGCCGGGAGTTACTTTATCGATCAGGAGATAATACTTCGCATCCATCCAGCCGCTGCTGGTCTTGAAAATACCTGAGGTGACTGTCTCGTTTTTTGAAATGGGATTGGTTCTTATTTGTTTTTCAAAATGGCTTTTAAAGTAACCCTCCCCGGTAACCACAGGGATTACGACTTCTTTTACTACAACAGGTTCAGGCTTATTTTTCTCTTCCTTTTCGGCTGCTTTTTTCTCAGCCTTTATTTCTGCTTCCGCTTCTTTTTCTTCTGCCTTCTTCTCACCTTTTGTAAGCGGCTGTTCTGTCACAGTTGGCAGCTTATCGACCTTTGCGATTGGCTCAACAGTGTTTGGTGGGGCAGTGAGGGTGACCGCAGCCATTCCCTTAGTTTGCAATAAGCCCACAATCAATTTCATTCCTTCCTTGAGATTATCGCCAGCCAATTTATTCCATGCCCGCAGGTTTGTCAGTAATACATTTTTGTGCTTATTGCTGACCGTCATCAATCCTTCATTGTCTCCCACTTTATAATAGACCGGTGTGCCCGTATTCGACTGCTGGCTGAAATTAGTATCTGTCAGCGGAATGCGGATCTTCTGGTCTATTAAAAGGCCTTTGTTCAGGTCAAGTTTATTGTAAGAGGCAATAAATTTCGGACTCACATTATACAAACGGCTCAGTGCAAAAAAACTTTCTTTGGGAGCTACTTTATGTTCGATGTACAAACCTTTATCGCTGCTTTTCACCATCAGCTCCGTTTTCTGGGCCAAAACAAAAGAGATCCCAGCTATCAACAACAAAAAAGAAAGGACAAACTTCTTCATACCGGCAAAATTATACTGCAAAGATGTGGAATTTTTACTTTTTACAGCCGTTTACTGGTCTTTTAATATCCTCATTTCCTTTGGGTAATAGTTATTGACCCTGTTGGACAGGGCATTGATCCAGCCCAGGGGGTGCTGCTGAAAAGTAACCAACTGCCAGCCTTTATTTTCCACCATGCCAAATTCTTTTCGTTGCAGGTATTGGATAGCCTGCTCCCTGTTCAATTCGGTGTGTTGAATAGTTTTGACAACCAGCTGACTCATTGCCAATGCATGATCCGGCACCAGTTTATCCCGCATCAATTCCCCGGTAAGAACACCTGAATAAATGACCCGTAATTGTTCTAATAAAAAACTAAAATCAGCTACCTGTTTTTCTGGCCATGCATAGACCGTATTGAGGTGTTTAATAAAATACTTTTCATCTTTTTTCACCCAGTTTTGCACCATCGCCATGTCCTTCTTCGTTACCGGTTCGGGTTTACTTTTTGTCCGGGTACTACAATCCGTATCGCCTTCCTGTTTTTGAAAACAGGCCAGAAAAAAACCTTCTCCTTTAACCTGGTCGGGCCAAAAACGATAGCCCTGGTTGCCATTTGCCGTACTGGTTGTTGTAATTCCCCAGTCACTGTCAATTTCAAGACGACAGTTGCTGGCCGATAGTTCCCCGGTAATCCAATCCATAATATGCTCGTCTTCATCTTTGGAATAGGAACAGGTGGAATAAATAAGTATACCGTCCCTTTTCAGACAGGGCCATATATCCGCAATAATCCTTTGCTGCCGCTGCGAGCAGAGTTGCACATTGTTTTCACTCCATTCATTAATAGCATCGGGGTCGCGGCGGAAGAGACCGCTTCCACTGCAGGGCGCATCGATAAGGATCACATCAAAATAATTTTCCAGGCGGGCAAAATCCTTCGGATCATTATTCGTGACCAGTACATTTTCACAACCCCATTTGATGATATTTTCTTTTAGCACATTCGCTCTTGCACGGATAACTTCATTACTAACAAGCAGGCTATTTTTTGAAATCAATGAATGAAGATGCGTAGACTTCCCTCCCGGCGCCGCACAGAGGTCTAATACTTTTAACGGCTTTGACAAATCAGCAGTTTGCTGGATGGCCTGTTCAATAAACATGCTGCTGGCTTCCTGTACATAATAAGTTCCGGCATGAAAAAGGGGATCAAAAGTAAAAGAAGGTCGTGCTGCGAGGTAAAATCCATTCCTGCACCAGGGAATCGGTGAAAACTTATTGTTCGAAGTTTGTAGTTCGTAGTTCTTTACAGGATTATAGCGTATCGAGGTGATCTGCTCACCAGAGTTATGAACCCTTTCAAAAGCATCTTTATGGAAACCCATTGTACCATAAAGCGATTCGATTAATTTAACAGGAACTTGCACGATGCAAAACTATAAACTATGAACTACAAACTACGAACTAAGAACTACAAACTACGAACTATGAACTATGAACTATAAATTCTTAATCTCCCCGATCAAATCCTGCAATACTTTCTTGGCATCACCAAACAGCATCGAAGTTTTGGGTTGGAAGAAGAGATTATTTTCTATACCGGCATAACCGGGTTTCATACTCCTTTTATTAACGATCACATTCCTGGCCAGTTCCACATCCAGTATCGGCATACCATAAATAGGAGAAGCAGGGTCGGTTTTGGCGGCGGGGTTCACCACATCGTTGGCCCCCAATATCAATACCACATCGGTGGTGGAAAATTCATCATTGGCCTGTTCCATTTCCAGCAATTTCTCATACGATACATCGGCTTCAGCAAGCAACACATTCATATGACCCGGCATACGTCCTGCTACCGGGTGAATGGCATATTTTACTTCCACACCTTTGCTCTCCAGTAATTTTTCCAATTCGTGACAGGCATGCTGGGCCTGGGCTACCGCCAATCCATAACCGGGAACGATATAGACCCGGTTGGCATAACTCATTACAACGGCCGAATCACTCAGGCTTATTTCTTTATAATGTCCCTGGTCTTTAGAACCGGCAGGACCGCTGGCTTTGTTACCACCACCAAATGAACCGATCAACACATTCGCCAGGGAACGGTTCATCGCTTTACACATCAATATCGTGAGCAAAGTACCTGCTGCACCTACAAGGATACCACCGGTGAGCATGACTTTATTATCATAGAGAAAACCACCGCAGGCTGCGGCTACACCGGTAAATGAGTTGAGCAAAGAAATAACTACCGGCATATCCGCTCCCCCTATCGGGAAAACGAAGAACACCCCATATAATAAAGAAAGGGCAAAAATGGCGTAGAAAATAATATTCGCATTAGCCGGTGTCCCTCCTATCAGGTAAGCTGCTAATCCCACGGTCACCAGCAATAAAACAATATTAAAAATATGCTGGCCTGTAAAAGAGAAATCTTTCACTTTGCCATTCAATTTTCCCCAGGCCACCATACTACCGGCAAAAGAAACAGATCCGATGATCAATCCCAATAAAATGATCAGCAACATTCCTTTGTTTACGTCAGAAAAGTCGGAGCCAACACTATGTGCCAGGTGATTAAATTCAACGATCGAGATCAGCGCCGCACAGGCCCCTCCCATTCCATTGAACATACTCACCATTTCCGGCATGGCCGTCATCTTCACTTTTTTGGCTGCTAAAAAACCGATCACGCTACCTACTGCAATACCTCCAAATATCCAGGGATAGTTGCCTAGTTTCTGTCCACCCTCTTCATAGAGAAAGATGGTGCCTAAAATAGCAATGATCATTCCTGCGGCAGCAATTAAGTTTCCTTTTCTTGCCGTAGCAGGATTGGATAACATTTTTAACCCAAGGATAAATGTTACTGACCCGATAAGATAACAAAGTGTAAGTATATTGAATTCCATAAATGCAGCCTCCCTAAATCCCCCCGCATGGAGGGACTTACCACTCACAGCCCTGAGAGCGGCAAGCGGATTTGTATTATAAAAATTTATTAAAGAGCAATAGTAAGTGATCCATTAACCGCAGACTCTAACAATCCCCTTGGGGGTTTAGGGGGCTTTCCTTTTCTTCTTAAACATTTCCAGCATCCTGTCCGTCACTACAAAACCACCCACCACATTCACCGTACCAACGATCACCGCAATAAATCCCAGTATCAATGCGAGGTAGTTATCATTCTCTGCCTTGCCCATTACAATGATCGCCACGATGATCACCACCCCATGGATGGCATTTGCACCACTCATCAGGGGTGTATGCAACACACTCGGTACCCTTCCGATCACTTCAATACCGACAAAGATCATCAGGATAACGATATAGATCATCTGCTGATTGACGGTTATCCAGTTTAATATTGATTCCATACTTTTATTTTAAACGCTCATGAACAATTTCACCGGCATGTGTAACACAGCTTCCTTTTACCAGGTCATCTTCCCAGTTCAGGTTGATCTGCCCTTCTTTGCTGATGATCAGTTGTAAAAAATTCAATACATTTTTACCATAGAGTTTACTGGCATCACTGGGCATTGTCGATTGTAAACTCGAATTACCGGCGATCGTAACCCCGTAGTACTGTATCGTTTCATTATTTTTTGTGACCGGTGTATTACCACCCGTTGCGGAGGCGAGGTCAATGATGACAGAACCATTCCGCATAGCCTGTATCATTTCTTCGGTAATGAGTATAGGTGCTTTTTTACCGGGTATCTGTGCTGTGGTGATAACGATATCGGCCTTGGCAATACTCTCTGCAATTTTTGCTTTCTGCCGTTCTAAAAAATCTGCTGACTGTTCTACTGCATAACCGCCGGCCTTACTGGCATCCGCCGCTCCTTCCACTTCCACAAATTTTGCCCCGAGACTCATCACTTCTTCCTTTACGGCAGGTCTTGTATCAAATACTTCGATCACCGCACCTAAACGTTTGGCAGTAGCAATTGCCTGCAAACCGGCCACACCTGCGCCGAGTATTAATATCTTAGCCGGAGCAATACTTCCTGCTGCCGTCATAAACATGGGAAAATACCGGCTATATAAATTGGCAGCTGTCAACACCGCTTTATACCCGGCGATATTGGCCTGCGAACTCAATACATCCATGGCCTGTGCCCGGGTAGTACGCGGCAACATATCAAGTGAAAAACTAGTGATACCAGCAGTAGCCCATTGCTTCATCATATCTGTACTAAACAACGGTTGAAAAACACCGATCGCTATTTTGGATTTCAGGCTGGCTATTTCCGCCGGCTCCGGCTGATGGATACTTAAAATAATATCTGCTGCGGCCAGTACTTCACTTCGACTGTTAATTGCTGCGCCTGCTTTTTCATAATCTGCATTATTACAAAAAGCAGTTGCACCCGCTCCATTTTCTACCATTACAGTAATGCCTTTCTTCGTGAAGGTAGCGACCGCTTCTGCTAAAAGCGACACTCTTGTTTCGTGGGCGGGTTCCTTGAGCAATCCGATAGTCATACGGTATAATTCAGTTTTGTAACTGCCTTTTTATGCGGCAGGTTAGGGTTTGAAGATAGTTAATATTTAAAATCGGATGATGAAATGCTGTTTTTCATAGAGCTCTTCCTTAAAAAATACGATCCCGATAAAAAAAAGGTCTACCGTACAGCGAACCGCAGGGTCTGCTTTGATGGTCTCCCAGGCCTGCTCCATCTCCGGGCTCCAATGGATATCATCAAAAACCAGTATAGATTCATTCTTTATTTTCGGTAACAAATCCCGGAAATATCGTTCGGTAGGCTCCTGCCGGTGATTCCCGTCGATAAAAACAAAATCCACGGAAGAAAGTTGACCCAGCACGCCAGGTAATGTAGCATCAAAATTGCCCTTTACCAGAGTCGTATTTTGCAAATGGAGTGCTTCAAAGTTTTTTGCTGCTATGCCCGCCACTTCATCAGCTCCTTCCAGGGTCAGCAATTTTGTTTCGGGCCCGGCCAAAGATAAATAGGCACTGGTTATTCCCAGGGAAGTACCCAATTCCACTATGGTTTTTGGCTTGTACATTTTCACCATCCTGAACAAAAGCTGGCCGAATTTTTTGGGCTTGGCGGCATTATATGCCAGTGAAGCGATCGTTCTTTTATTGCTGGCGGCGGTAGCTGAACCTGCCCCAAGATCCTGTATGGTCAGCACCGTTTTATTGTTCAGCAATTTCTTCCTGAGTCCTTCCACCCTTGCATATTCATCGTATTGTTTTTTATCATTCAGTACCCGTGTAATAAACTGGAAAATAAAAGGAGAATGTGTTCCATGGCCTTTACCGTTGGACGCAGTGAGATAGTAGTGAATATATTTGCGGGCTATCTGGAAGGTTGAGTACATGAGGGATAAATGATGAAAGGGATTTCCCTGTTACATTCTTTCCCATACCTGGAAAGAATAATTATACGCATTTTTTTCATCCGCCTCATGGATCTGATGGCTTACCAGGTGCCATTCCTTTGGATGTATAGCAGGAAAGAAAGTATCTCCTTCCGGTTCTGCTTCCACCCTGGTTAAATAGATACGGCTGGCTTTGTCGAATAATGTTTTATAGATCTCTCCGCCACCAATCACCATTACTTCCTTTGCATCAGTCGCTTTGGCAACGAACAAAGCATCTTCAATATTTTGAACGGCTACCGTGCCGGGTACATTCCATCCGGTCTGGCGGGTGATGACGATATTTTTTCTGCCGGGTAATACTTTTCCCAGCGACTCAAATGTTTTCCGGCCCATGACCACCGGCATACCCCAGGTCACGTTTTTAAAATGCTTCATATCATTGGGCAAATGCCAGGGCATTTTACCATCTTTCCCGATGGTATTATTTGTGGCGGCCGCAACAACAAAGGAGATAGAAAACCCCATAGTGAGTATTATAGTTTAAGTTTTCCTACACCCTAAAGAGTGATTGTAATAGCTTGTTGATGTAAAAGTAATTTATAAATAGGCAGCGTAGGAATTAAAACACCTATTTCTATCAACAAGTCTGAATAGCCAGGTAAACAACTGACCTAAGTCTTCCGCCGCGGCGGAGACGGGGGGTTGGGTTTTACACGGCCACCGGTGCTTTTATCGCCGGGTGAGACTGATAGTTCTCCAGTGTGAAATCTGCGAAGCTAAAGTCAAAAATATTGTTGACAGCCGGATTCAGTTTCATAGTGGGCAATGGAAAAGGATCCCGGCTCAGCTGCAGTTTCACTTGTTCCATATGATTATTGTAAATATGCACATCACCAAACGTATGAATAAACTCACCGGGTTCCATATCACAAACCTGTGCGATCATCAGGGTAAGCAAAGCATAGGAAGCAATATTGAAGGGCACTCCCAAAAACACATCGGCGGAGCGCTGGTACAATTGACAACTTAGGGTTTTCCGTCCTCCCCCCTGTGGGGAGTTAGCCGTTGCCGTATAAAACTGGAACATTGTATGGCAGGGCATCAGGGCCATCTCCGGAAGTTCAGCCACATTCCAGGCGCTGATGATCAAACGCCGGCTGTCCGGGTTCTTTTTTAGTTGAGTAATGAGATCGGAAACCTGGTCGATTGTTTTCCCATCTTTCCCTTCTCCACCGGATCCTGCGGACCAGCTCCGCCATTGTTTTCCATACACCGGGCCCAGTTCGCCGTTTTCATCCGCCCATTCATCCCAGATCTTTACGCCGTTCTCTTTCAGGTAGGCGATATTGGTCTCCCCTTTTAAGAACCATAGCAACTCATGAATAATACTTTTCATGTGCACTTTTTTGGTGGTAACGAGGGGAAATCCCTTTTGCAGATCAAACCGCAATTGATGACCAAAAATACTTTGTGTACCTGTGCCGGTACGGTCAGTTTTATGAACGCCGGTATCCAAAATATGCTGAAGCAGGGAAAGGTATTGTTGCATGGCTGCAAGGTAGGAAGAAAGCCGCTAGCAGTGAGTTATGAGCTGCGAGTTGTGGGGAACCTGTGAATTGGAACAGTCAAAATTTTCTGTAAAAAGTATAGACTGCTGGATGAACTTTTCCAGAAGATTAAAATCAATAGGTTGGCCATTGACACCGTATGAAATACAAAAAGCCTAAAACTATGTCGTTCATTTTCAATAGGGTTTGATTTCAAAAATTTGGGTGAACGGCGTATATTTATGTGTTGTTGTAGGCAAGGCAAAACGAAATACCAAATATTATGAGGAAAATACGGGTAGCTCTAATAATAATTTGGACACTTTTCTTTTTTCAAAACTCATATGGACAAAAAAGCAATAACGTTAATAAAGGAAAAACGGTTAGGCAGACTAATAAATTAGTTGGAACCTGGAGACTTATTGAATACACAGATCTCGATACCTTAACTCATAAATGGACATACCCTTATGGCAAAAATCCAAGGGGTTACTTTACCTATATCTCAACAAACATTGTCAATTTGAACATATCGACTGACAATCCATTGCTACTTACGGAGGACTCTGTAAAAAAAAATTCTATAAGTTGCTATAATTTTATAGAGAATTATTCATTTGGATATTTTGGCACCTATTCAATCGACTGGAAAAAATCTATTGTAACTCACCATGTTT
>Ga0226658_10001855_pt1 | contig 10566 bp, 14 predicted proteins | sample OliLak19BULKMAT1_FD_169091 | JGI IMG/M metagenome (GOLD analysis project Ga0226658, IMG submission 169091) | Freshwater microbial mat bacterial communities from Lake Vanda, McMurdo Dry Valleys, Antarctica - Oligotrophic Lake LV.19.BULKMAT1 (v2)... | ecosystem: Environmental > Aquatic >... | reverse complement strand
GCGGCCGCTGTCTCTTTGCACGAGCGACTGGAGAGCAGAGGTGACGAGGGTATATGCGAACACGAGCCCTGCGACAGCAAGGAATCCAAGGCCAATGACCTTCATCATGGTTCCGGGTTTCAGGTCAAGATTTTTCAGGAAGTCCATATCAAGAGTATACCGTATCAAATATGCGCGACTTTACTCTGCCGGGAAAGCGCCTATCTTTTGAAGACCGTTTCTATCTATCACTCTAGCTTTTTGCAAAATGCTAGAATCAGTTGAGCACGCGGAGTGAGCTTGTGGCGGACGTGCGGTCCATCGTTGCGTTTCAAAATGAGCCCGGCTATCGAGAGTTTGCGTATGTGATCCGAGGTATTCTCGTAGCCAATCTTAAGCCGTTCCGCGATTTCGTTGACTGAAAGTTCCGGCTCGCCATGCAGGAGGTCCATGATCTGGAGCCGCCGATGATTGGCGAAACCCTTCACGATATGCTCAAGCTGCCGGTGTGTGCGCTTCCCCATCATATGTTTAGTCTATACGACTTAGTGCATGATTAATTATATGCTCAGTATATGAGCCATCGTAGCTTTTTGCAAAATGCTTGTATTGCAACACGAAGAACTATAAGAGGCCTTCCCTGTTAGCTCCAGCAGACCGTCACTGGTTCGCCAAGCTTGTCTTCGAGGTACTTCTTAACATCGTAAAAATTACCGATTTCGTCTATCAGGCCGAGTGCTTTCGCGGAGTCGCCCAGGACCGTCGAACCGTCCGCTAACGCACGGACTTTTTCCTTCGACAGGCCGCGATTCTGTGCAACTACATCGATGAAGTTCTGGAAGATGATGTTAACGTCCCGCATGTAGAGCACCTTCTCTTCCTCAGTAAACGGCTTGTCGGGGTTCCCGGAGTCCTTGAACTTGCCCGTTGAGAGTTGGATGAATTTGCTGTCTTTGCTGATTTCTTCTGCAAATGACGAGGTGACGCCAATCGAGCCGACGCTTGAGTTTTTGGAGGCGAATATCCTTTGTGTTCCGGTTACAGCCCAGTACGCGGAAGACGCCCCGATGTCCCGTATAAGCCCTACCGTCGGCTTCTTGGCCTGTTTCAAGGCCTGCGCTATCTCTTCGCCGGCAACGGGGCTGCCGCCACCCGAATCAACTTCGAGAATGATGGCTTTTATTGTGTCGTCTTGCTCGGCCTGGTCGATTCTCGCCATCACATCCTCACTCGCCACCACATCCTGATTATCTAGAAGCGAGTCGGAGTTCCCTTTCGGTATATAGGTCAGCATTTCTCCGTGGAGATTGATTCCTAGAACATTGCAGTCGGCGGAAGAGCCACCAGCGTCGGCCTGCCCGTCCGAATATAAGCTGAAATCCCCTTGAACCTGACCTTTCACAAAGTAGTCATACAGCGCATAGCTGCCCATGCTTAAGGCCAGGAACAGCGTCAAAGCTCCTATAACTACGAGCGCTGGGCGCAGTTTTCTAAAAATCCCGACGATAGCGTTAATGAGACCTGCGAACATAGGGATATTGTAGCAAAGTGATAGACCTTTGAGATGGTTTCGCCAAAAAATCAGATTACCCTCGTTCGCTCGGTCAGTGGCATAACCGCACTAGTCGCGCTCATCAGCTTTGTCAAAGCATTTTATATGTATGATCTAAAGAAAATGGTAACTGATCTCATTCCCCTCCTATTCCTTTACCTTAGAACTAGCATCCTCAACCTTTGCTTCTTGTGTAGAGGTGCTTGATTTTATAATAACGTCAATTATTTCATAGATACGTTCAACTGGTACAACTCTTACTAAGCCAGTTTGTTCTGTAAAAATTACCTTCGCTTCACCTGTTTGCTGGCTAACTGCAATATCAGAATAAGTTTCTCCAGAACTTATGACCCCGATCAAACCTGCCGAATTATTGCTTGTTGTACCTTGTATTGAAACTATTTCTGGTTTTACAATAACGGGTCCTCCGCTATTTCCTGGGTAAGCAGAAGCGTCAATATAATAAAAACCATCTTCAAGCACTTCTTCATCAACACGAGCAATAATTCCTTGCCTTACAATCACAAAGTTTTTTGCCTTCCCACTTATACTCATCGGAAAACCGAGCACAAACAATCCATCACCAGTGGATATGTTTTTTGTACCAAAATCTTTTGCAAAAAATAAGTCGTTTTCTTTGAAAAAATAGAAATCTATCTTTACGTCACTTATCGCACCTGCATTTATAGGTAGCACTGCTAAGTCCACTTTTTCATTATCGTGCATTGACCAGATTGCCTTATTTTCTGCATTGATCAAATTGACCTTGAAGTGGTGACTTTTATTGTCGGTAGTGTTGAAGCGGAACAGTATTTCTTTAACAAACTGCTTTGTCTTATTGTTATAGAAAACGTGACTGTTGGTAACAACGAAGAGCCTAAACAACGGCTCTCCTTTGTCGTTCTTTTCACCAGTGGGTTTACCTACCAAAAAACCAGTTGCCAATGATTTGAATATCGGCTCACCTTTTTCATTCTTCGTTTCTACTCCAATAGAAAGTACGGAGTTTAAGTACGCTGGAGGTATTAAGGCCATAATGTTTTTACATTAAATCACATCAAATCCAATACTTTTTAGATAGCTAAATATCGGATCATAGTACTCAGGATTCCTAGTTGGATCTGTATGGTCACCATGCGGAATAACAATGACCATTCCTTGTCTGGCGCGTGTAAGTAAAACACGATAGGCATTTTTTAAATACATTTGTCGCTCAGCTTTTTTTATGTAATTCCATTTACTTCCAACAAAAGATCTGCAATCCCAGCCATTTTTTGTGTACCTAAAATCTGCATCCCAAATAACACATGAATAATCTAATTCAAGTCCCTGAATATCAAATTCTGTTGCTACATCCTCAAGATAATATGACGACCTAACATCGTCCTTCCCATCGAGAAACCAATGGATAGGATCTACTGGGGATTTTACGAATACAGAATGGGGCTTTAATCTCTCCGCTTGTGAAGAAACAATTATCCCGTAACGTTCGGAGCCACGGGCCTGTTTTTTTAACCATTCTTTTGCGCTAGTAATATCACGCGTTATAACAATTGGATATTTTGATTTTACTTTCACTAGTGTCTTTTTTGCTTCACTAATATCCATATCTAAAATTTGCTTTATAAGCAAAGAAACATTTTCCGCCCGAAATGAGCGCATTGAAACCGAGAGGTGTAATTCATCTTTTATAAATAAATTCTTGTGAGTTTTAATCTGTTCCAAAATTTTACCCGCTCCATATTCACTATCTGTAAGACGTGAAGAAGTATAAATATTCCAGCCGGGAAATGATTTATTTAGGGAATTCACCCATTCACTTATTCCTGCCTCTCCAGTGTTTATTTCTTGTCCTCCCCCAACCAAACAAACAACAACAGCCCAATCTTTATGCCGGTCAAGGCAAGAAATAAGAAATTCTGGCTCAGATTGAGCGAAGTTAGGTATGCCTTTTTTTCTTCGCATGAAATTCGTAGTTTGCTCCAAGTTCCAAGCTCTCTGTGCTTCGTCAAAAAGTGCAACATGCTCATTCGGTGGCTTTTTATCCTTAAGACATTCATCACGGAAGTTATGAACATTCTGAATAAATGATTTTACAGGCCTCATCGCGTCACCTTTAGTAATTTTATTTCCTTTTTCTTTTTCATGGCTGACTTTGTCACGAGTTAACGCTTCTCTTAGAATTGCTACGAGAGGCCCGTTGCCTGACAAAAATACACTGTAAAGATCATTATTTTTATCAATATGTTTATTTGCAATGTTTAGTCCGACCAATGTTTTTCCGGCACCGGGGACACCCGTTACAAAACAGATTGATTTTTGTGATCTGTCTCTTGAATTTTTAATAATTTCAGACACCACTTCTGATGTTTGAGTTAGGTTAATGGCACCAGCATCACTTCGAGAAATATTTTCAACAGAATGACCGCGATACAAAGCCATCGCCGCCTCAACAATGGTGGGAGTAGGGTGATAGCGTCCTTTTTCCCATTCACTTACATTGACAACATCAACATCTGCCAAAGCTAATGTGTTATCAATAGCACTCTTTAACATTTCGCTGTTAGTTTTTATCGGAAAAAATACCTTATCACTTTGTGGAGTTAATGAAATAATTGGATTTACACTTTTTGCATTTGTAGCAACGAGAATTGGAGCAATAAAATGATTATGACTAGAGCTGTGAAAATTTTTCAAATCTAGAGCGTAATCCATAACCTGATCAAGAGCACTTAAAGAAAATATTTCAGATCCAACCTTAAATTCAATTACAAAAATAACTGAGCCAATAATTACAACCACATCAATCCGCTTGCCCATTCTTGGAATAGAATACTCAAAATAAATTGAACCGGAATAACCGACCATGATTTTTTGTAAAATACTAATTTGCTCTATCCATGCGGATTTTTGTTCTTGGCTATCATCAAAACCACTACTTCTTGTTAGTTGGCCGAAGATTTCATTAGTATTAGACTTTATGAAATAAGCAATTGAATTAGAATAGTATTCTCGCTTCATAAAATTTATTTATTCATCCACGTTATCGTCAATTGCAACACAGTCGCAAAAGAGACCCAGAGGAGGTATGGAATGTTGGCATAGATGATCCAAGCGAGGCTTGGGGAGCCGGTTTCAATGTGATTAGTGAGCGAGGCGCTGTAGAGAGCAAAGAGCGCCCAGATGAGAGTGGCGAGGACGAGGAGGATGCCGATGGACGCGAGGAGATTGTTTTTGAGGGTAAATTGAAAATAGCTAAAGGAGAAATTGAAAACAAGGTTCAGTGCAAAAGGCAGTGCAACTATCAGGGGAAGCTCCTGTGTGTAGACCTTATAAAACACAGTTCCATACGTCACCGCAATGATGGCATACAGCACTGTCCACACCGGCCCAAAGAGGAAGCTCGGTGGCGCCCACGTGGGCTTTATAAGGGTGCTGTACCAGTTATACGTGTCGGGGCTCATAAAATTCATTATACCAACCAACGCAAAAGGGCTCCATTGCTTCGCAGATGGAACCCTCTTACATGACTTCTCCAAGTTGGCTGGGGGTCACCACAGGAGTACTTCCATTTCTCTAACTCCTGGGAGTTGTAAGAGAAATTGGTCGCTGGTACGAGGTTGGAACATTTTTAGTTCGAGCTTCCTAATTTCTTAGAAACTTCTTGTTTAAGATACTCTCTGTCCATATTGGTTGTCTTGAGGTGGAGTATGGGTAGACCAATCTTTTCCATCATTTTATCTACCAATTCGTCTCGCTCTATCTTTTTTTCGGATTGGTGGCTATACCCGTCAAGTTCAATAACTAGCTGAGCAACTGCTCTTTCTCTGTCGCACAGCACAAAATCGGCTATTTTCTTATCGAATCTATTTCTGTTAGTTTTTACTCCTCTTTTGATTTGTATCAGTCGGCCATAACTGATTTGAGGGAAGATATAATATCGATCACCAAAAATTTCTGTCAGTAGCCTGTATAGAGTGAGCTCAGATATTGCATCAAAAACAAAAGGTTTTCTTTCATAGGGGAGATCTTCCTCTTGTTCGAGAGCCCCTCCAAAATGCTGCTTTAAAACTGCAAGAACTCCAATGAGTACAAAAACAATTACTACGACAATGACGAGTGGTGTAAAAGGTCCCATTTTTTAGTATTGGCGCATCAAAAATAATATCTCTACGTCCGTAATCAATTCTATCAAATTCATTTGCTGGGTGTCTTGGATTCGAATTAAATTTTCTTTAATTTTGAAACAGAACTACTTCCCCCCGGGTCCGTCTGATGGATGCCGAAGATGTTGGCATCAGTGTCCTTGAAGTACCCTTGCCAAGTCATGCCTGCAGTATAGCGCTCTACTAGCCCCATGATTGACCCAGAATTCAAAGCTGAACTTGAACGGATAGAGAGTAAGGTGGATGCGGCCTATAAGGCAGCGGATGGGGCACGGAAATAGATAAGGTGGGACGTCATACTCATGGGAGTCATGATTCTCCTCCCCTTAATCATCATCCCGTTCACGATAGGCCCCCTCCTCATCCACCTACTCCGCAGCGCTGGGCTTATAGGTGCTAGATAGCTTTACTGGGCTGTGGATAGTGTTGACTTTCTAAATGTTCGGACGTATTATTTAAGTATCATCAATGGAGAGTCAGCCCCGCGAGGTTCCGTCCTCTCGGGGCCCTTTTTATTTCTTAATCACCTCAACGACCTTGCCGGAGATGGTGAAGTCGTCGCCTTCGCTTACAAAGATGGGAAGGTACTTCTCGGTCGAATCGGCCTCGAGGACGATGCGGCCGTTCTTCACATCCCTCCGGTAGTGTTTGATGGCGGCCATGCGATCCACGACCGCGACCACGATATCCCCGTCCTTGGGATACTTCTGCGAACTATCCACCACCACGAAGTCCCCATCCTCGATGGTAACGCCCGGCCGGACCTCGGCCTTGTTCATGGAATCGCCATCCGCCACAAGGACATAGAGCTTTTCTTTCTTCCGTGGAAGAAGCTTGGCCGAAACCTTGAGGTAACCTTCCACACGCTCATCCGCGAAAACCGTCGCGGGACCGCAGTTGGCCGCCCCCACGATAGGGAGCGAGTAGAAGAAGCTCTTGGCCCTGTCCAGGATTCCTTTCTTCACGGCTTTGATGACGCCCTTGTCGAGATTCAACTGGATGAGACCGCTCTTTTCCAGCTGGCGCAGGTGGTACTTCACCGTCTGGGGCTTGCCTTCCGCGTTGATGAACTTCGCAATCTGCCTCAAAGAGTGCTTGCCGAGATTTTTACTCTTCACGAGGGTAAGAAGAAGCGCTTGAGTGTTGTGCATAAAGTGGAGATTAGCGGATATACCAGTATCATATCAGGGTGTATAGAGTGTAAAATAGTTTTCCACAGGAAGGCCATATGAGAAGCAACCCCTCCTCGTGCTACCTTGGACAGATAGTCGTACAAGTTAGCAAGAGAGTAACGGAAAAACTATGAAAACAATGACCTGCACCCAGATGGGCGGCATGTGTGATATGAAACTCACCGGCGCTACCACTGACGAGATGATGGGCAACGGGATGAAACACGCCGAAGCCGCTCACCCCGAGATGGCGGCCATGATAAAGGCTACGCCGAAAGACGACCCGAAGATGGTCGCCTGGAACGACAAGTTCATGAAGGATTGGGCCGCGACTCCGGACACGGCATAGGCCCGTCTGAGATACCAGGAAACCTGAATCCCCGCACTGGCGGGGATTTTTGTTTTCTTGTTTTCCTATTCTGCCCTACCCTCTCCGCCACCCTAACATTCCAACATTCTCAAGAATGTTGGAATGTTTGAATGAACCTCACGAACGTCTTGCCGTAGGGGGAGAGCGAATGCATGACCTGCCGGCCACGGTACTGCTTATTCAGAAGTCCCGCTTGGACAAGCCGCCGCGTATGCTCGGAAATGGTCTTCATATTGGATTCCAAAGACCAGGCGATCTGTTCCACAGTGATGCCCTCCTCTCTCTTTACAAGGAGCATGATATCGATGCGGCGATGGTTCGCGACCCCCTTGAAATGCCGTTCGAGCTGTTTCGCCGTCTTCGTTTTCATATCTTCACTCTAACATTCTTATATTCTTGAGAATGTAAGAATGTTGATATCCACATCATGCGGAGTCGGCGCTTTCCGTAAGCTTTGTCATCGCTTCGAGCGCCTTTTCATCGGAAATTTGGGAGAAGTCATCATAATACGAAGCGATACCGCCGAGGAACGGCTTCCCCGCCTCGAGCATTACAAACTCGTCCGCTTCGAGCTTAAGAAAAGCCGCGATGTTGGCCGGCGCGACGGGTACCGCGATTACGATTTTTTTGGGGTTCATCTTCCGCACCTCATGTACCGCGAGGCTTATCGAGAGCCCGGTCGCAACGCCATCGTCCACGATGATTGCCGTTTTCCCCGTGGCGGGGATGACCGGATGCCCGACATACTTCTCTCGTCGCTTCTCGGCCTCTTCTTTGCCGTGCTTCGCGGCGTCTTTGAGCCACGACGCATCGAAGCGCTTGCGCTCTTCCTCGTCGCAGAGGAGCTCTCCCGTTTCCGAAACCGCGCAGACTGCGAGCTCGGGATTGTGCGGATGGCCGATCTTGTGAATGATGACGAGGTCCAGGGGGGCGGCGAGCGAGCGAGCGATGGGACACGCCACGATGACCCCTCCCCTAGGAAGCGTGTACACGACCGGATCTTCGCGTGCAAGATGCGCGAGCTTCATCGCGAGGAGTTCTCCGGCTTCGTTCCTATCTTTGAACCGCATGCTCCTTTTTCTCGTGAATCCCTTGTTCGTAGTCTAGATGTGGGCGAGGTGGAGTGTGGTGTTTCCGCTCTTTAGAGTGAAAAGTGCACGCCGAGGTAATACGGCCAGATGACCAGGGCAAGGACGCCCTCCCAAAAAGTGAGGTGAAGGTACCCGATAGTGAAGAGCCACGCTACAAACCACATTCCACCCGGCATCGTGTGGTTTTCTATCTTTATCTTATCCATGACCCCATTATACCAAGACATGGAGCGTCAAGTGATGGAAATCAGAATCCGCGTAAAACAAGCCGCCCGTCTATCCCCGCAGCAGAGCTGGGGGCATTTCGCGGGGCGGCTACCGTGGTGTTTTTCTGGATAAGGTACGCCCACCGGGCGCACTTCCTACATGGCACCATTCATCCCCACGCCAGCGACTGAGCGGGAGCGAAGAAGTACTGAGCGTAGCAACGCGAATGTAGAGCCGTGGGGATGAATGGTGCCCGCCAGTAAAGGCGGAGCACGACGCGAAAGCCTTGTAGTCCTTCCTGACCTGCATGCGCAGGCAGGTGGACGCCTTGAAATATCGATTAAACAAAAACCCGAGGCCGGAAAGGCGAACGGGCGGGTACAGGAACTTGTCGTGAAGCACTACGAAGTGCCCGCCGAACGGGTCCGCATCATCAAAGGGAAGAGGTCTGCGACGAAGGTGCTTTTGGTCGGGAAACGGTAGCTTTGAGTTTCGCCGCGATGTCGGCCTTTGACAGTGGCGGATACCAACGCTTCTGACGCTGGGTCCAACCGAGCTCGAGGAGACGATTGTCGAACGAACCGTTCTTCTTCACGATTTCCGTCAAGAATATTTCGATGAGGTTGCCGAACCGGTCGACGGCCTGCTTTTCAGATTTCCCCGTGGTTGAGATGTCGAGCTTGTGCGAGTACGCTATATACAGGCCACCTTGCTTGATGATTTGTACCGGCAATCCAGCGAGAGCATAATCCATCCGTTTATCGTAGCACGAAACGCCTCTGTTCCCTATCGCAATTTTTCCGCACGGAAACAAACCCTTATCTGAATGCCATCGGGCTCCCCGAGCCGAGCGTCACGATAAGAATATTTTGTTTATATCCGTATGATAACAAAATCCTACATCGGCACCTCGATGAGGAAAAACGATGTGCGCGAGGGCGACTCTACTACCACACGCTCTATCCCAGCGATTCCTTTTCCATCGCGCGCGTGGAGCATTACCTCGCCGAGCTTCGCTTCGCCATCGATTACGAATATATAGACGCCGCTTCCCTTCCCGTGAATATCGTATGAAAGCGGATTTTCGGCATCCGCCATGCCGCGGTAGATGTATGCATTCTGGCGGATGCCGAGGCCCTCGCCGGAATTAAGAGGAGCAACGAGGAGCGTCATACCCGGCTCATCCATTTTTGGAAAACTCTTTTGCTCATAGCGAGGTGGAGCGCCTGGTGCGGCCGTCTCTATCCATATCTGGAAGAGCGCGAGGTCGTCCCCCGCCGAGGCGTTGTATTCAGAATGTGTAACGCCGGTTCCCGCCGACATCACCTGGACATCGCCTGCCGGGGTGGTGCCGACATTTTCCATGCTGTCTTTATGCGTCAAGGTGCCGCGGGTAACCAGCGTGATTATTTCCATGTCGCGGTGGCCGTGCATCGGGAAGCCGGATGCCGGCGCGACAACGTCATCATTCAAAACACGAAGTGCCCCGAAGCCCATCCTGGCGGGCTCATACCAATCAGCGAAGCTGAAACTATAGCGGGTGGTGAGCCAGCCGTAATCGCCCTTTCCACGGTCCTCGGCTTTGTGAATGACGGTTTCCAAAGAGCGCTATTCGGATACGGTGAGCGTCCCCCATTGACCCCCGGCACGATGTCCGGGGTACGAACAATAATACTGGAAGCTGCCGACTTGATCCGCGACGAAGTCTACGACAAACTCCCTATTCAAAGGAAGTTCCTCCCTGATACCAAATTCATCGATGGAAAAGTCATGCATGCCTGCCGTGTTGGTGACCTTGACGCGGACATGGTCGCCCTTCTTGACTGACATCTCCTTAAGCGAGAACCACTTGCCCTGCGCGTCATAATAGGCAGTCATTGAAAATTCCTTAACGGGAGCCTCATCGGCGATCATTGTTTTAGTAGTATTCGTAACTTCTGTGTTCGTATCCGACGCCGGTAACGGGGACGCCTTCTGCATGAAGAAATATCCGCCGGCCACAAGAACGAGCAATACGATGACGATGGGG
>Ga0226658_10001852_pt1 | contig 10570 bp, 9 predicted proteins | sample OliLak19BULKMAT1_FD_169091 | JGI IMG/M metagenome (GOLD analysis project Ga0226658, IMG submission 169091) | Freshwater microbial mat bacterial communities from Lake Vanda, McMurdo Dry Valleys, Antarctica - Oligotrophic Lake LV.19.BULKMAT1 (v2)... | ecosystem: Environmental > Aquatic >... | reverse complement strand
ACCGATTAACGATCGGCGCAGTCAGTCTTTTCCACAACCGCATAGTTCGGCATACTGTTAGCGCGAATGTTTCACGGGGTTTTGCAGTGGTTCGGTCGGTCGATTCGCGATTACACGAGAGGAAAAGGCGCCAATGGCCACGAGGTTAATCGAAAGCAAAAAAAACCCTTAATAATCAATGGCTTTCGCGCGGTTCCCCAAGTCTTTCTTAAAAAACAATTTTAAGTTATTATTATTGCAAGTGTTTAACGGTTTCCGTTGGACCCTGAGCGGCAGAAAAAAGCGATGCCTCAACACGGCTAAGCGTTTATACGGTTCAGATGTTGATAATCAGGACCAGATGCAAACTGGTGTGCGCAACGCGGTTGCGCATCGAACAAGAAATGCGTCGTCGGGAGGCAGCGTGGCGCTGACAGATGCTTTACAAATTATTAGTGTTTCTGATCCGGGCCGGGTCCGCGGGCACAATGAAGACTGCGTCGAGTCGAGACCTGACATCGGCGTAGTGGTGCTGGCCGACGGTATGGGCGGTTACAACGCAGGCGAAGTTGCGAGCGGCATGGCGACGTCGTCAATTGCCAGCGGGCTGGCCCGAGCGTGGACGAAAGCAAGAATCGGCAAACTAAGTCGGGAGGATGCCGCGGCCTTGTCACAGTCGATTTTGCAGGAGCAGGTGTCGATTGCCAATCGCGCCATTTATGACACCGCACAGAAAGACCCGCAGTGCGCCGGCATGGGGACCACGCTGGTCGTGTGTGTCTACTATGATAATTTTCTCACCGTCGGGCATATCGGCGACTCGCGGCTTTACCGGATGCGCAATGATGCACTCGAACAGTTGACGAGGGACCATTCGCTGCTTCAGGAGCAAATTGATTCGGGACTGATTACCAAGGAAGACGCAAGGCAGTCGCACAACAAGAATCTGGTGACACGGGCGCTGGGCATTGATCCCGAAGTCGAGGCCGAAATTCATACCTATGACGTTGTAGAAGGCGATATCTACCTGCTCTGTTCGGATGGCCTGAATGACATGATTGAGGACGAAGAGATCCAGATGACCATGATTGCGCTGAGGACAAATTTGGATCTGACGGCCCAGCAACTGGTGCAGGCCGCAAATGATGCGGGTGGGCGGGACAATGTGTCCGTCATGTTGGTGAATGTACTGAAGAGTTTCCCGGTTGAGCGGGGCTTCTGGGCGAAAGTGAAATCGTTATTCGCATAGTGCGAATCGATGAATCAACGCAACGAATTATTCTAGGGTTACGACCATGGCAAAACTGATATTGAGCGTCGACGGAACGGTGTTGAAAGAGATTTCGCTCGCAAAGGAGCGGACGACACTAGGGCGGAAACCTCACAATGACATCCAGGTCGACAACCTCGCGGTGTCAGGTGAGCACGCCGCCATCATCACCATACTGAATGATTCGTTCATTGAAGATCTGAATTCGACCAATGGTACGCTGGTCAACGGCAAGCCGATCAAGAAGCATTTCCTGCAGAACAACGATGTCATTGAAATTGGCAAGCACAAGTTGAAGTATTTCAACGACACGCCAGTGCAAAACGCCGCTGCGGATTTCGAACGAACCATGATCATTCGTAAGCCGTCTGCCGCCGCCCCGATGGCGGCACCGGCGAGCCCGCCGCCGCCGTCAGGTGCAGCGCTGTCTGACACGCTGACAAACATGCGCCCAATGGCGGCCACCCCCGCGGTCCCGCCTCCCGCACCATCGGCCGCTGTTCCGGCTGTCGCTCCTCCGGCCGCTGCGCCAGCCGCAGCCGCTGCGCCAGCCGCAGCCGCTGCGCCAACTGCTGGCGCGGTGCGTGAAGCGGCCATCCAGGTGCTTTCCGGCGCTGCCGCCGGGCGCACGCTCGATCTGACTAAAAATCTGACGACCATCGGCAAGCCCGGCGTACAGGTTGCTGTGATTACCCGCCGTCCCAACGGCTTTTTCATCACGCACGTCGAAGGAACCTTGTTCCCGACCATCAATGGTGCTACCTTGGGCGGTCAGGCCCAGCAGTTGAATGACCATGATCTGATCGAGATCGCGGGCGTGAAGATGGAATTTTTCTTCAAGCCGTAGGACGTTCGCCAGCGGTCCGGCGCGGCGCGTTTCTGCCGCCACCTATCCGGCCCTGTCTTGTTCGTCGCCTCCCTCCCGCAAAAGAGGTCTGCGGCTTTCGGTGTGCGATCCACCACAGCATTGTTCGCATTGTCAGCGCATAATTATGTTCTATATGACTCCAGCGGCACGCCCGGTTTGACGGCGCCTTACGAATGCAAATAAAAGTACTCGGTTGCAGTGGTGGTATCGGCGGTGATCTGCGCACCACGTCATTTCATGTCGATGACGATATCTTGATCGATGCTGGAACCGGCGTGGGTGATCTCTCGATTGAGGAGCTGGCAAAGATTGATCACATTTTCATTACGCATGCCCACCTTGATCACATCACCAGTATTCCATTCCTGATCGATACGGTGATGGGGTTGCGAAAGACGCCACTCGTCTTGTACTCAACCAAAGAAATCCTGCAAGTGATCAAGGACCATATCTTCAACTGGAAGATATGGCCGGATTTCGCCAAGATCCCAACGCCGGAGACCGGCTGTATGCGCTATCAGGAGATCGAAGTTGGCCAGCCAATTTCGCTCAACGGGAGACTATTCACGGCAATTCCGGCCAACCACGTTGTCCCCGCAGTAGGATACTTGGTGGATAGCGGCCACGCGCGGCTGATTTTCAGCGGTGATACGACCGTCAATGATGCCCTTTGGCAGATTGCGAACGTCACGCAGAATCTAAAGTACCTGATTATCGAAACCGCGTTTCCAAACAAGGAGCGCGATATCGCGATCGCCGCCAAGCACTTGTGCCCCAGTATGTTGGCCGAGGAACTTGCCAAGCTTACGCGTCCGGTCGAAATCCTCGTCACTCACCTCAAGCCTGGCGAAGTTCACCTCACCATGAGCGAGATCGGGCGCAATGCCGGAAAGTGGCGGCCGCGGATGCTTGAGCAGGGCATGATCCTCTCCATCTAGGCGGCTGGCTCCCGTCTGGTGCCGGGCGTGTGTTTGGCCTGAATCAACTCTTCTCAGCGCGTCTGATATTGGTAAACTTAGGCGATAGGTCGTGCGCGGCGCAAGCTCGCAATCCGGCGTGTTTCACCAAATGAGGCCATCCCATGAGTGCAGTTCTTGAACCCAAAGTGAGTAGTGTCAACGGAGGCGCGCCCGCTGACATGTCTTCGAAGCTCGCGTTCTCGAAGAAACTGCAGGCGGTGACGAACCGGATCCACTCCACGACCAACGTGGACGAAATCATGCTTGATGTCGCACGCGACATCTGTCAGTTGTTCGATGCCGACCGATTGACGATCTACACGATGTCGGACGACGGATCGGCGATTATTTCCAAAGTGAAGTCCGGGCTCAATTCGTTCAAGGACATCAAGCTGCCCTTGTCCGAGAGTTCTATTGCCGGTTGCTGTGCGCTGAACAAGCGCTTCATGAGTATCAAGGACGTTTACGACGACGCCGAACTGAAAGTGTTTTCGCCAAATCTGGCGTTTTTGAAGGCGGTTGATCAGCGCACTGGATACCGCACGAAGCAAATGATGGTGACGCCAATCCTAGGTGTTGATGCCAGCGGAGGCGTTGGAGAATTGGCCGGCGTGATTCAGGTCATCAATCATTTGCCTGGGACACCATTTCCACCGCTCGCTGAAGAAGGCCTGGGTGAACTGGCCAAGACGCTCGCGATTGCCTTTAAAGTGCGACAGCAACTGCCCTCCGCGATCAAGTCCAAGTTTGAGTATTTAGTCATCGACAACGTGATTTCGGAGGGCGAACTCGAGTTGGCGACGCGGACCGCACGTCGCAAGAACAAGAACGTAGAGGATATTCTCGTTGACGAATTTCAGGTCAAGCCGGAGGCGCTTGGCGCTGCGCTCGCGAAGTATTTCACGGTTGAATACGAACCGTTCAAGTCTGATCGTATCAAGCCGATCGACTTGCTGAAGAATCTGAAGCGAGAGTATTGCGAACAAGCCAACTGGATTCCGATTGATGACGGCAAGACGGGCATTGTCATCATGACCACCGATCCCGAACACGTGAAAAATTCACGAGTCGTGGAGAATATTTTTCCGAAGTCTAAGATCGTTTACAGGGTGACCACGACGCGGGATTTGGTGCTAACTCTAGGCCAACTGTTCGGTAGCGGTGTCGATGGGTTGCAAACGGAGGACATCGGTGACTTGTTATCCAGCATGGACGACGATCCCGAGGTGCAGGAGGCTGGTGGCGATGACCTCTCGGCAGCGGCTGACAACGAGTTGGTGAAACTCGTCAACAAGATCATCATCGATGCCTACAATCAAGGCGCATCAGATATTCATATTGAGCCGCTGCCGGGCAAAGGAAAGACGGGGGTGCGTTTCCGCAAGGATGGATCGCTTGCCCCGTACATCGAGATCCCGTCGAGCTATCGCAGTGCGCTGTGCGCGCGCCTGAAAATCATGTGCGATCTGGATATTTCCGAGAAGCGCAAACCTCAGGACGGCAAGATAAAATTCAAGAAATACGGGCCGCTCGATATCGAACTGCGTGTCGCGACGATCCCAACCACGGGTGGTGTTGAAGATATCGTCATGCGTATTCTCGCTGCCGGCGAGCCGATTCCACTTGATAAACTCGGGCTCACGACGAAGAACAAGAACAACCTGACGGCGGCCATCGCCAAGCCGTATGGACTGTTCTTCGTCTGTGGCCCAACGGGTTCTGGCAAGACGACCACGCTGCACTCCGTGCTGGGATCGCTAAACACACCGGATACCAAGATTTGGACCGCTGAAGACCCGGTCGAAATTACCCAAAAGGGATTGCGGCAGGTGCAGGTGAACAAGAAGGTCATCGACTTCCCGACCGTCATGAAAGCCTTTCTTCGAGCCGATCCAGACATCATCATGGTCGGTGAAATGCGCGATGCCGAAACGACACACATCGGTATTGAAGCCTCGCTGACGGGGCACCTTGTGTTTGCGACCTTGCACACCAATTCGGCACCTGAAGCGGTGATTCGCTTGCTCGATATGGGGATGGACCCATTTAACTTTGCCGATGCGTTGGTCGGTATTCTGGCGCAACGTTTGGCAAAACGTCTTTGTAAGTGCAAACAACCGTACACGCCGGACGGTGAAGAGATGAAGCAATTCATGCAGGAATATACGACCGATCTTCGTCAGACACCGCCGTGGGTGAAAGACCCGCAGGGTGAGGCAAAGAAGCTCTACGATTATTGGATTAAGGAGTACGGCAAAGACGGAAAGTTGGTATTCCAGAAAGCGGTGGGCTGCGATGCCTGCGGCGGCACCGGCTACAAGGGGCGGGCGGGCTTACATGAATTAATGGTTGCGACTGATCCGGTGAAAAAGATGGTTCAGGAAAAAGCACGTGTCGCTGACCTGTTCGTCAAATGCGTCGAACAAGGTATGTCGACGCTGAAGATGGACGGGATGGAAAAGGTCATGGTGGGTGTCACGGATATGAAGCAAGTGCGTAGCGTTTGCGTCAAGTAGACAAGCGCACCTCATGACTTCTCATGCCGATGTACAGTTGATCAGCCGACGTCGGGGGGATGCCAACGGAAACGAGCGCCTCTTCACCGCGCTCGAGTACCTCAACAGTGTAGGTGCGGCGCTGAGTTCAGAAAGGAACCTGGACAAGCTGCTTGAGACGATTCTCACTGCGGCGAAGAAGATTACCAACGCTGATGGTGGAACGCTGTACCGGTTGGTTGACGAGAAGCTCAAGTTTGAGATTGTCCTCAATGACAGCCTGAAGATTGCGATGGGTGGCACCACCGGCGCAGCGGTCCCGTTTTATCCCATTCCGTTACGCAATGGCAGCGGCGCACCGAACAACAGCATGGTCGCTGCTTATGCGGTACTGCACGACGAAAGCGTGAATATTGCCGACGCCTATACGGCCGAGGGGTTTGATTTTTCCGGCACCCGGGCCTTCGACAACAAGACCGGCTATCGTTCGACATCGTTTCTGACGATTCCGATGAAAAACCATGAAGGCGAAATCATCGGCGTATTACAGTTGCTAAACGCCCTCGATGAAGCGGGGGTCGTCGTGCCATTTACGGTGGAAGATCAGCGCCTCGCCGAGTCGTTAGCCTCGCAAGCGGCGATCGCGCTCACCAACCGGATGTTGATCAACCAACTTGAAATTCTGTTTGAGTCACTAATCGGACTAATCAACACCGCCATTGACGACAAGTCGCCATACACCGGTGGACATTGCAAGCGCGTCCCAACGCTGACGATGATGCTGGCCGAGGCTGCAGCGGAGGTCACCGAGGGGCCGTTGGCTGACTTCAAGATGACCGACAAGGATCGCTACGAGCTGAAGATCGCCGGGCTGCTGCACGATTGTGGGAAGATCACCACGCCGGTGCATGTCGTCGACAAGGCGACCAAGCTTGAGACCATTTTCGACCGGGTGCATTTCGTCGCGCAACGCTTTGAAATTCTCAAACGCGACGCGGAAATCGTATTTCTCAAGGCAAAGCTCGCCGCGATGAGTCACCACGACGAGGCCTCGGTGGCGCGTGCCGAGCGTGACCATGCGTTGCGCATCCGGCAGCTGGATGAAGATCGAGAATTTGTGCGCCGGGTAAACGTCGGCGGCGAGCGAATGAGCGCGGACGATCAATCGCGTGTGACCAAGATTGCCGCCTATCCCATCAAAAACGAGGATGGCCGCGTGGCGTCCTTTTTGAGCGAGGACGAGCGCAACAACCTCAATATTCCCTACGGTACGCTCACGCAACCGGAGCGCGAGATTATTAATCACCACATCGTCGCGACCATCAAAATGCTCGAGACACTGCCGTGGCCGAAGCACCTGAAGAATGTGCCCGAGTACGCGGGCGGACACCATGAGCGTATGGACGGCAAAGGTTATCCGAAGGGTCTGACGCGCGATCAGATGAGTGTGCAGGCGAGAGTGATGGGGATTGCGGATATCTTTGAGGCGCTGACGGCAAAAGATAGGCCCTATAAGCCTGGCAAGACGCTTTCAGAGTCACTGGCGATTCTCACCAAGTTCAAGCAGAACGGCCACGTCGACCCGGACCTGTTTGATGTGTTCGTGCGAGAAAAAGTCTACTTGAAGTATGCGGAGCAGTTTTTGGATCCGGCACAGATTGACGTGGTGGACACGTCAACGTTAGGTCGGCAACCTTAGCGCGTTCGTTGTTGTTGCACATGCACATGCGAATGCGCGTGCGGCCAACGGCCGAGGCGGCGTTTCAATCGACCTACCCCCATGTGTCGAACGGGGCGCACGTCGTAGCGCAAGCGAAGCCGCAGTGGTCGGTCAACTACAGCGCTAAGTGCCAAAAATCGTCATTCAGTACTGATTCTCGGCGCAATCAGGCCTGTCGAAAATGGCGCTTCTCCAATATTGCACTGGAACTGCATCGAGCGATTCGCGGCTGACGGTTGGCGAGTGTGTCGCAGTCCACAGTCCACGGTGACCACAGTTGCGGGATATCTTGGACGAAACCAACAACTCATTGATTTAATGACGTTTTTTTGGCCCCCTGCCGGCTGTTAAAAAGTAGTCATCTTTTAGACGAATTCCATCGCGACGTTGGCATGGACTTTGCCTCTATCGGTAAGAGCGCGTTGAGATGCGCTCCAACAGGTTTTTTTAACCAATCAATGGAGAATTTAGATGAGAAAGCAAATTCAGCAGGGTTTCACGCTGATCGAACTAATGATCGTGGTGGCAATTATTGGTATTCTGGCGGCCGTTGCAATTCCGGCGTATCAGGACTACACCGCCAAGGCGCAGGCGTCAGAGATGTACACGCTTATGGCTGGCTTGAAAACGCCTTTAGTTGAGGCTTCGTCCGCAACCGGCGTTACACTATCTTGTGTTCTCACAAACTTCCAGCCACCGCTTGGCAACGCCGTGACGAGTGGCAAGTCCGTGGACAACATTACGATGGCTGCGACTGGCGCGGCACCTTCCGATGTTTGCACGCTGACGGGTACTTACAGGGCAGCGGGCGTAAATTCCAAGATCTCCGGCAAAAAGGTCGTGATGGAATACAACAACGGCGGCACGGGCGGCTGGCGTTGTGGTTCGGATCTTGAGGCGTCTGTGCAGAGCAAAGCTTGCTCCGGTACGTTGACAGCCCCGACATAATTGAGGTTGTCTCTTTAAAAAAAGGGGGGCGATTTCGCCCCCCTTTTTTTTGGTATAAGGTGTGTCGCGCGGCATGCGCACCCGTTTGCGCTTGATTGGGCTCCGATCACGTCCAATCTCACCTGCCCGCTTCTGCCACACCAAGGTTTGCCCATAATCTAGGCGGCTTAAACTGGAACTTTAAAGAGATTGTCGTCCAAGCGCTTTGAGAGGTTTTATGCCAAACACGAAACGCACCCAAGGTTTTACCCTCATCGAATTGATGATTGTCGTTGCCATCATTGGCATTTTGGCTGCTGTCGCCATACCCGCCTACCAGGATTACACCGCAAAGGCGCAGGCGTCTGAAGCGGTAGTGATACTGGGCGGTCTCAAGACGCCGACATCGGTTCAGATGTCCCAATCAATTACATGTGGCATCGCTGCCAATGCCGTTACGACCGGCAAATATGTCGCCGGTGTCGCCGCCACACCCGGCGGTACCGCGACCAATCCGGTTTGTACGTTGGTTGCCACGTTTGCCAATACCGGAGTCAATGCCAAGCTGGTAGGCAAGACAGTGACGATTGCGTATGTCGACGGAACATGGACTTGCAGCACGACGCTAACCGCCGAAATCGCGCCGAAAGGCTGCCCTTAACGTTCCGCAGGCCGCATTATTCGTAGCGCAGCGCCTCGACCGGCTTTAACGTGGACGCCCGCTTGGCAGGATAGAAACCGAAGAAAATCCCAATCACCGCCGAGAACGAGAAAGCGATGATGATTCCTGTCATCGAGATGCCGACTGCCATCGGTGAGAAGTTTGTGATCGCCACTGATCCTGCGTAGGCGAGAGCCACACCAATCGCGCCGCCACACACACAGATGACGATCGCCTCGGTGAGGAACTGCAGCAGCACGTCGCGGCGCTTGGCACCGAGCGCCATGCGGATGCCGATTTCGCGGGTCCGCTCCGTCACGGATACCAGCATGATATTCATGATGCCGATGCCGCCTACCAAGAGCGAAATCGAGCCGATCGCACCGAGCAGCAGCGTGAGGGCGGTGGCGATTCCCTGTGCCGCTTCGGCGATAGACGCCAGATCACGAATGGTGAAGTCGTCGTCCTGATCTTCGCGGATGCGGTGCCGGATACGTAGCAATTGGGTTGCGTCGTAGACCGCGTCTTGCACCTGCGCGGCGCTCGAGGCTTGCGCGAGAGCGTAATGGATGCTGCCGGGCTGGCCCCAGCGGATTAATTGTTGGCGGGCGGTCGAGAAGGGCACGAATACCGCGTCGTCCTGGTCGCCGCCGCCTAAGTCGCTGCCTTTGCTGGCGAGGACGCCAATTACTTCAAACGGACGGTTGCGGATGCGGATCGTTTGGCCGATCGGATTCGCCTCGCCATAAAGGTTGCTAGCGACGGTTCCACCGATGACAGCGACGCGCGACGCGGAGCGAATCTCGATGTCGCCAAACAGCGAACCCTTGTCGGCTTCCCAGTCTTTCACCGTGAAAAAATCAGGCGTGACGCCCATCACGTTGGCATTCCAGTTGGTGGTACCACTGGCGACCTGAAACGGCTGCTGCACAATGGGTGCCACGGCGTTGAAGGTTGGCAACTGCGCGATGGCTTGCGCATCTGCCAGCGTCAGCGTCTGCACCACGCCACGGCCGGCGCGCACGCCGTTGGCCGTCGAGGAGCCCGGAAAAATCACCATCACGTTCGAGCCCATCGCCGAGATGCGCTTGTTGATGTCTTCACGTACCGACTCGCCGATGGCCAGCATCAGCACCACCGCACCGACGCCGATGATGATGCCGAGCATGGTGAGGCCGGCGCGCAGGCGGTTCATGCCCATGGCGCGGAAAGCTTCGAGGAATACTTGCATCAAATTCATGTGTACCTCACTGATAAATGGTTGCCACGGGCATTTTCGCTGAATCGCGCGGTGTCGATCCCCGCAAACGGCGCGGGGCCTTGCAGGCCGCGCTTGCCGGTGCATCGGCAAGCCGCAATGTCGGCGCGGCGCATGCGCCGCGAGTTTCCCACATTGCCCCCCGCCAGTGCGCTCTCAGCGATGCCCATTGCGCGGAAAGCTTCGAGGAATACTTGCATGAGTTTCAGGGAACTTCCCGAAATCTCAAAATTCTGTTTTCCCGGCCCCCGATTCAATCATCCGAGGGCAGGCTCCGGCCGGGGTCCAATTTCGCCACCATGTCAACAACTAAAGAAACTTGGATACCGGCCTTCGCCGGTATGACAGGGTTTTTAGAATTTTGCATCATGGAAAGTCCTTTATCGACGGGCATCTCCAGCCAAAAGTGCCTGAAAATACCCGTGGTTACTAG
>Ga0226658_10001844_pt1 | contig 10582 bp, 17 predicted proteins | sample OliLak19BULKMAT1_FD_169091 | JGI IMG/M metagenome (GOLD analysis project Ga0226658, IMG submission 169091) | Freshwater microbial mat bacterial communities from Lake Vanda, McMurdo Dry Valleys, Antarctica - Oligotrophic Lake LV.19.BULKMAT1 (v2)... | ecosystem: Environmental > Aquatic >... | reverse complement strand
CCGTTATCTGGAATATGCACCCGGAGCCATGTTTCGTCTCGGAGTCGGGTTTAAAGAGAAACAAAACTACCCCCTACACCATCCCCAGTTTGAAGTCGATGAATCTGCGATCGTTACTGGTGTCGTCACTCTCGCCTATGCTGCTTACAAATACTGGCAGTCTACTTATAGCAAAGTGCAAAGTGCTAAGTGCTGAGTGTTGAGTACAAACATAGTCCCCGCGTTGCTTCGATCTGTAACTATAACTCCTTAGAAGGATGTAAGTTAGCCCCTATTTTATTAAGATAGTGGTAATGAAAAAGGAGAAACATTTAAGCCTATGGCATCACCAACACCACTTCTGGGCACAGACTTAATCGACTGTGCCAAAGCCAATGCCAAGCAAGGAATTGAAACCGCCGCTCATCTGTGTGGCTATGGTAAAGATATTAGTAATTTCAAGCAACAACTAAAGCAAGCCTGCGATAATATCGGCGTAGAAATTCACGAATTTAGTGACCTGATTACAGACCAGCAGCTAGTAAAAGAAGCAGGGGGAATTGAAATTGCTCCTGATACGGCAACAGAGCTTTAAAAAAAATCAACCCAAAATCTAAAATCGGCAATCTAAAACCAAAAATTGTGACAGCAAGACAAGTTAGCTGGCTGAAGTCGAAACTCCACGCTATACCCGTGAGCGGTTGAAACGCTGGATGTTAGACTGTAGGCGCAGAATAGGCCGCTAGAAGTCTGTCTGTACTTTGGGGTTGGTTGAGATTTCCCTAAAATTAGGTTAAGTTAAGATAATTGCTGTGTGCTTTGGATCTGAATATCTAAATAAGCGAATGGAAACTACTGATTGGCAGAATTTAATTGCAGGGAGTCTAGCGATCGCGGTTATAATAGGCGCGTTTTTGATGATGTTCACCAACGTTTGGACTACCAAAAAAAAGAAATAAAGTCCGTAATCACCGCTTCAAATGTCCAATACAACTGGTTTTTATGTTTGATTTCCATACCTTATCAGAGTTTTCACGCGCCCACTGCATCGCCATTTGTGCGTTTCTGGTGCCAGCCAACTTGCTCTTGACCTTGCACACACTCATCCTTACAGTACTGGGTCGCCCGCAAGTGCAGATAGTTCGAGCCGCTGTAATTGCCTGCATCCCGGCGCTATTGATGGTATTTCACGTATTTACCTGGTTTGAGATCGGCGTGGTAATGGCTCCCACCTACATCTTGCTGTGCCTGGGTAGCGTCTGTCTAGCCATCAGCATCTGGTCTCTAGCTCATCCGACAAGTATCAGTCGATTGCTGAACGGCTTGCGGTCAAGAGCCTCGATCGCCGTCGGACTGGTTAGATAGAATAGACAAGCAAGGGGACTTTTCCCCGATCCCTTGCCTACCAGCGACCTACTGCCCTACAACTTGCTATAAGTAAATCATTGGCTTGTGATGCCTATCACTTATATTTGTAACGTCCAGTCACCTGAGTGGAAGCCAATACATCACGCATTTAGAATAATTTTGTCACCTTTGCCTTAACTTCTGCGTCACTGAATTACCCGAATCAAAGGCTCATATTATATAGAGTCCAAATGAAACGGGTGTTATGGGTTCTCTACTGAAAATTACAGGTCTAGTTACCTTAATTGTCGGCGTGCAATTTATTCAGATGGAATCTACCTTCGCCACCGTAGAGTTCCACAAATCGATCCAACTTGAGAACTACGTACCGCCCGATCAAGGTTGCCCAGACTCTAGCCAAGGTGCTGGAACGCGCTAATGGCGTTCTGCGACAGTGCCGATCGAACATTGAGGTTCAACTGAGTTCGCAGCGTTTCCAGGGGCGTTTCCCATAGAATATTCCACTGAATGCCAAATAAGGGTTTTGCCTGTTTTCCCATCAACCAGCCTTCAACCAGTGCATTCATATACTCGCCGCTGAGTTCTATATCTTCAAGTGCCGCTTTTAATAAATTTTTGGAAAGTAGTGCCATATACTATAATAAGAGAACTATGCCAACCAAAAAGCAATGAAAAATAATGTTGAACTTAACGAAGAATTGGTTAAAGAAGCATTTCGCTTAACCAATTTAAAAACAGAAAAAGAACTGATTGACTTTGCTTTGCAAGAATTAATCCGTACCCGCAAAAAGCGGAATTTATTGGATTTGAGCGGACAAATTCAATTTTCAACAGACTACGACTACAAAGCCTTGCGAGAAACCCGAAATGTTTCTGATTGATACTTCTGTTTGGATAAGTGTTTTCCGCAATCGCACAGGTGCAGTACGTCAATCCCTTGAAGCAATAATCAACAACGAAAGCATTTTTTTGAGCCGATTTACTCAGATGGAACTCTTGCAAGGTTGCCGAGATGAGCGTGAGTGGACACTATTACAAACTTATCTTCAAGATCAAGATTATATCGCTCCAACTTCCGATACTTGGGTGGCTGCTGCCCGAATTTACTACGATCTGCAACGACAGGGGTTAACTGTCAGAAGTAGTATTGACTGTTGCATTGCCGAACTTGCGATCGAACACCAATTAATTCTAATTCACAACGATCGCGATTTTGAAACAATTCAAAGGGTGCGATCGCTCAATTGTTTGCGCTTTCAACCTAACACTAATTGAAAATTAATATGAGTTTAAGTGAGTGCGGATGGGGTGAAGGCGCGATCGCGTAGCGTTGTGTAACAAATCTTAGAAAACAAGATCGGGACTGCGGCTAAAACCGCAGCGCCTATCCCAACCCCTGAAGGGGTGGGCTTGCGGCGCAGTTAAATTCTGTCATATCGCGCAGCCCGCACGTAGAGCTTATCGCCTTGGAGTACTGGTAATATGGAAAAATGAATTCAATGGCGTTTTATGTCAAACTCAGAATTATTAGCCCAATTGCGGCAGTTATCGCGTGCCGAAAAGTGGCAAAAGATACTGAACATTGAAGTGGCAAAACAGCTATGAATACTACAGATAATTCCCCAATGTCGGATAAGTCATCAACAATTACGATATCTATAACAGAGTTACAACGCCAGCTTAGTGAGTCACTCAAACAACTATCGCCAGAGCGATTACAGGTGCTTGCTGATTTTGCGGCTTACCTGGCTTATGCTGAAAGCGAAGCAGCAACCCAGGAACTCTTGGCAATTCCTGGATTGCTAGAACGAGTTAAGCAAAATCAAGCAACCCCTAAAACCGATTACACAAGCTGGAGAAACATTCGCTCTGATGTATGAAGTTCTCCTTCATCCTGATGCTCAAAAGATTTATGCCAACGCTGACAAAGCCCTAGCAAAGAAAATTGCCCGATGTTTGCAGCAGCTAGAGCAAACTCCTCGATCGCACCCCAACATTAAAGCCCTTAAGGGAGATTATGCAGGGTACTATCGCTATCGAACAGGAGATTACAGAGTCATCTATTCGGTGGAAGATGAACTGGTTCAGGTGTTTGTTATAGCGATCGCGCATCGTAGTGAGGCGTATGAACCGTGAAGCGCGATTCCATACGGGAGGGTAACGCGATCTGCAACAGTGCGATCGCATAGCGTTGTGTCAGTAGTATCGCTTTAGGATAGAGTACCGTAGGCGATCGCAGATCCCGATCGAATATCCAAGGCAAACATCAGCACACAGGCTCATCTAGCGACAAGGAGATTCAGGCTCTAGCATTGAGATATGCGAATGCCGTTCGTCAGCTACGCTAAAGCCTGGGCAGAATGCACGATAATAGAGGCAGCCTAATTAGCATTTCCAGATTTTCATGCAGTTTGAGTGGGATGAAGCGAAGAATTTAGAAAATATTCGCAAACATGAGATTGATTTCGCAGATGTCTCTGAGATGTTTGATAGTCCAATGCTAATTGAGCTAGACGATCGTTTTGATTACGGCGAAGACCGTTGGTTCGGTATCGGTTTCCTCGGTAACGGCATAGCGGTTGTTGTTTGGACAGAACGGCAGAATAACGTGATTCGGATCATTTCAGCACGAAGGGCAAATCGATATGAGCGCCAAAGACTTGAGCAATACCTCTCGTACTAATTGGACAGCACTGGAGGCGATGGAAGATGAAGGGATTGATTACTCTGACATTCCACCGTTGACGGAAGAGTTTTTTGAGAAGGCTACTTTAAGAATTCCTGCGTCTCAAGCACAGCGCCTAGTTCAGATCGATCCAGATGTTTTGAAGTGGTTCCAAGCTCAAGGCGGAGAATATAAAGCTTTAATCAACTCGGTCTTGCGTCGCTACATAGAAGGCGGTGGCGAGCAGTCAGCAGTATAACAACCCCAATACAGCGGACGGACGAAAGCCCCCAACCTTCTAAAACCGAAACCAGAAGAGTTGACAGAAAATTTATCCTGTGCTGAGATGGCAGTGCTGAACGATCGCGTAGCGTTGTGTCAGTAGTATCGCGATCGCATAGAGTACCGTAGGCGATCGCAGATTCCGATATAGTTGAAGAAGCCAATATCAGCAGGCAGGCTTTCTGCGACAAGGAAATCGGACTGCCCAAGGCGCAGGCTCTAGCTTTGAGATACTCTATAGCTTGGGGAGTGGACACGACGGCTTTCGTGCAGGATATTTGACCCCAAGTTGATTCGCTACGCCTACGACAAGCTGACAATCCTGGTAGGGTGCGTGGATACAGCAGCCGGGAGAGCGGCTATTAACCAGGCTCTTGAGTTGAACCAATGTTATAGTCGTTCTGAAATCCCCCGCGTGTGGTATTTGGATTGCGGAAATCATGCAGCAGCCGGACAAATTTTGCTGGGCAGTTCTTTGGAAACTGACCCGGAATTTTATAATTTTGGGGGGTTGGGCTGTGCTAGGCTGCCATCTCCGATGCTTCAGGCTCCTGACCTTTTGAAACCGAAGCCAGAAGAGTTGACAAATAACCTATCTTGTGCTGAGATGGCAGTGCTGAACTTGCAGAGCGAGAGCGTGAATGTTCGGGTGGCGGCTGAGGCGGCTGATTACCTGTATCGGATGGCTGCGGGTAATCTTAAGCGGTTTGCGACCTATTTTGATTTGGAGAGTGGGACGGCGCGATCGCTTTATATTACGCAGCAGTTAGTGTGCGCGGCGTTGAAGGTGACTGGTAACATGGAAAAATGAATGTAAGGTTGTTTTATGTCAAATCTTGAATTATTAGCTCAACTGCGGCAGTTATCCCATGATGAAAAAATTGAAATGATGCAGTTTTTAACTGCTGAATTGGCGAAAGAAGAAGGTTTAAAATCATTGGATAATGACGTGGTTTACCGTGCTTGGTCGCCTTATGATTATGGTGATGCTGCTCAGAAATTAATGAGCTTATTAGAACAAGAAGAAGCGAAAGAAAATGCGAAATGCTAAACGATTTCCTTTTATTGAACGAAGGAATCAAGCAGGAGAGGCTAATGTTTTTCCTGATCTACCCATTACTTTAAGTTATCGGGATTATGTTTCGGAAGTTTTTGGTTTGTTGGATACAGGCGCGAGTCTTAATGTTTTACCGTACCATGTTGGTTTAGCATTGGGAGCAGTTTGGGAGGAGCAAACCCTTTCAATTCCCTTAGCAGGTAATCTTGCGCCAGTGGAAGCAAGGGGTTTAGCTGTTGTGGGGCAAATTAGCGATTTTCCACCTGTTCGTTTAGCTTTTGCTTGGGCTAAATCTAACGATCCGCCTATTATTTTGGGTCAGTTAAACTTTTTTCTGGAGTTTGATGTCTGTTTTTATCGTTCACAGTTGGCATTTGAAGTGTGTCCTAAATCTAGGCATAGTTGAATAGCAACCTATACAGACTCATCACCTTGGCGAATCGCTCGTCCGTAAGCCAGTACCTCGTCAAAGGCGGGTTCATCTTTGAAAGACCCTGTAATTTGTTGTAGCCAATTTGTCGATTGAGGATTTGCAACTTGTTTCTGCAATTCGGTAATTGCTGCTTCTACTGCTGTCATCCGTTCTTCTAAAGAGGTGTTGATTGCCATTGGATTTTACTCCTAATGAATTGTGATCGCTTGCTCGTTTCTTTCTCCCCAGGATAAAGGGGCTAGCTAACAGTGTCCATGATTTCCGCTCTTACTCCAACGAAGCAATCAAATCTCGCATTTCATTAGCTTCCCTTGTCATCTCTAGTTCACCTTCATCAAAACTCTTTCTCGCTTGCTCTGCCCATCTGCGGATTTCCTCTGAATTCCGCTCCTGTTCTGGACGGGCAGATTCTAAGCGGGCATAGGAGCGTTGGCAAAGTGCCACACGCCGTTTGTTTTGATTACTTTTCGCTACTTCTAAAGCAGGATTCAACAGATCTTCAGCTTCCTTTAACAGGTTGTTAGCTTCCTCTAAGTTATTCACCAACTCAACTTGCTTGATTAAAACATCAGCCAACCAGTTCCAAGCATCGACAACAACTCGCTGCCATTCACTGTCCTCAGCATCGCTAATGACTTGTTTCAAAAGTTTTTTTGCATCATCATAATTTCCCTGGTAATAGTAAATCTGAGCTTTATAGTAGGGAATACGAATCCTTCGGCGAGTAAGGTCTTGTGGCTTTTCGTCAGGATTCTCTGTACAAAATTTTTGATACAGATCATTTGCTTGATCTAGCCACTCAGTTGCTTTTTCATATCGTTGTTGCTCCGCCGGTTTCAACTGCTCTTGGCGGATGCGAAGCGCGGCAATATGATTAGCTAAGTAAATTTCATCATCCAATTTTGCTTTTGCTTGTTCACGTAAACCCCATGCTTTTGTAAAAATTTCGTTTGCATCTTCCAAGTCTTGGGGACGACCTCTCAGGGTTAGTGTCCAGCCCTTTTTTGCCATTGCATAGAGGGTGGTTGCTAGGTCTTTACGAGTCGTCGATTCATCTATTAGCCAGCTTAGCCACTCGACACGATCGAGCCAATACCCATAAATGTTGGCAAATCGGTTTAGCTTTTTCCATAATTCCTTAACTGTGTTATAGCCATCAGGGCTTCCATACCGATCGGGGTCTGCACACCAGCTAAGCACTTCCAGTAAGTTTTCCCACTCTGCCTTTAAGTAGTTGTAACGGATATGCCAATTTTTCCAATCTTCACCTCCATTGTTGTTGGCGAAATCTATGTACCACGTTACCCACCTCTCCCGAGCTTTTATAGAAAAATCTCTGTCAACCTTGAATTGTGCTAGAGCATACGCACGGGTGAGAGATAGCATTTCATAGCGATTATCCTCCCGCTTATATGCAAAGGAGGGTCGAGAAAGTCGGCGGAAACCATCATTCACATTCTCGTCAAGTTCGCATTTTAATCCAGCTACCTCACGTACAGCATCTCGGCGCGGTGCTTCTGGAAAAATCGCCAGGGATATTAGCAACTTGTAAGCAACTTGATATCTTTCCTTTAGTTCTTCCACTGCTTTCTCAAATAAGCATTGAGCTAGATCGCCTGTGGATGAGCGTAATTTTTTTATTACCTCTTCTAGAGTGTCCTCTTCTTGATTGTCATCCTTTGCCAGCCTACCAATAGCATAGGCAATCGCAAGTGGAAGTCCATGAGCAGCTTCGGATAGCTTTTTTGAATCATTTTCGCTTAGTAGGGGTATCCCTTTTTCGTCTACTATCCCTTTTTCGTCTGCTAGTTGCTCAATCAGCTTCAGACAATCAGGTTCTGGCAATCTATTTAGCTGAATAGGAGTAAATGCTTCCTTTTCACGGGAGGTAAGCATCACTTTGACGCTTGGTGGAAGTTCATACAGAAAAGCTTCCACTTGTTCTTTGTTCTCAAGAGTCTCCAGATTGTCTATAATCAGCAAGGTAGACTGTTTACTAAGGCTTAGTATAACTCTTTGACTTAGTTCTTCATCCAGAAGTGCTTGGTTAATTGAACTGTCTTTTAGAGTGGAAGCGATCTCATAAACAATCTGCCTCAGAGTTCTATTTATTGCTCCCTTTCGACCTTGAATACCAGAAGGCGTGAGTATGCGCTCTTTGGCTGAGGTATAAATAATTACTTCAAATTTTAGTGCGTCAGTAAGAGTTTCGCCTCCCTCGCTAGCTTCTAAGCAACGGTAAGCTGCCTCTAGTACCAAAGCTGTTTTTCCTACACCGCCTATGCCACTCACTGTGATATTCTTATACTTATCAGGTGTAGAAAGATATCTCATTAACTTGCTCAGCTCTTCCTGGCGACCAATCAAATTAGGGCGGGATTGTATTCTCAGGTTTTCCTTGATCCGCGAGTGTTGGCGATCGCCATTGCCCCCACCACCCTCGTCATTAACCTTAAACTTCGCTAGTATCTCAAAAGCGAACGCACTGGCATGGCGGGCAGCTATCACTTTTCGATCGGGATTTCTTTCATCTGTCTGATTATGAATCAAGTCCGAAATACTACGAATAACTAATGCTTCTACTCTTTGATGGGTTCTTTCGCGATAGTCAGCTACACCACAATGAAAGCCATAGCCTTCCATTTCTACAGCTTCACATCCACTAAAAGAATCCACAAGATATCCATAAAACTCATTGTCAATGTCTGCCATCAACTTTTCACCTGATACTATAGCTTCGACATGAAGTTTAGGCTTTTCATCAGGGCAACCACACTCAATCCGGTTTTGCCAACTCTTGCGTTGAATTTGATTTCTTGCTAGTTGAATAAGATCATTACTACCTGCAAAAACTACTTGTTGTCTATTTAAAAATTTACCATTATAGAATTTACCTTGTTCATAGCAAGAAACTAGATTTGCTGCTACTACATCACCTAAGCCAACCCCTCTGAGACTACCTGCTATTCCGACAAAAAGAATAACTTTTGGTTGCCAGCAATTCAAAGCTTCCAAAGTTTCGGGCAGAGAATTTATGTTATATTGTCCAATTTCTTTTACTGCGACTAACCAGTTTTGACCATTACTACCAAAAGTATTACAAAAATAATGATTTTCATCCTGAGTTTGATCGACCCCGCCTAAATGGTGTAGGACTGCCGTAGTTTCTTCTGGAATAGCAGTAAGGATAACTGCAACAGGCAGGTTTGGATACTTTTGTTTCAACTTGCTTTCAGACATACTAACTTCCTTATCAGCTTGTTTGGTGTCTACAATTGCTTGCCAGTCCAACCCCAATTTATCGCAAATTTCGACAAAGATTCCGAAATCAACGGGCTTACCATTGACGAAATTGCTGACAGTGGAGCGGCCCAATACTGACTCCGTAGCCAAAGCCTGCTGGCTAGGGAAGCCACTCCGCTTTATAGCTAATTTGACTTTAGCAATATACTCTGGAGCAACTCTGAGCGATCGTGACATGGCTCAATCATCAGGAGAACGTTTACAATTTTACCAACTTTTTCTACTGCCCCGTGCAAGTTAATCATAAGTCAGACTTTTGCAGTCATTCTCAGATTTACACTGACAGTTGCTAGAAAAAACTGTATTTTTAACTACAAAATTTGCGAATGAACGTGAACTTTGTTCGGAATCGCGCATTCCTGAAAAGTTTTCGCTCTGCTAATTTTGAGTCAGCCTGTAGGTATAGTAACAGATCTGTTTGGTGGTTGGTTTATCGCCTCGTTCATGCCAAGTTCTAGCTCAGTCTATTTGATGCCCAGGGTTATCTTTATGCAGGGCCGATTTGAAACTTCTTAACCCCAGCTTATGAGTACGCGCCCGTCTCCATTAGTATAAATCAGACAAAAATCAGACAAACTCAATCATTACTCTGCCGAGAACTCAGTCACCCTCCGGTAAAGATAGAGTTATTGAACTCAAAGACAACCCCAGCCGAGAGGATATATCCATGAAAGCTCCAGAATTATTAGCCCCATGCCAACATCAGGCAGCTCCAAACTGGACTGACTTCTCGAAGCTGGGGCAAGAGTCAGAAATGCAAACGGTTCGTTGCCCCAACTGCGGGAGTCATGCAGAACGTCACTATCTTTTAAACAGCCAGTTGACTCGGACTCAATGCGACAACTGCGACTACTTGATGATTACCTGCACTCGTACTGGCAGAGTAATTGAAGCTTATGCTCCTGGCATTTATCCAAGTCGATTAGCAGGACGAACTGATTAGCCAAGTTCAAAAGGGTGTTTGTTGTACGGCAAACACCCTCTTCAGCCTGAATTCGCTCATCAAAATCCATATTCTCCCATTCTCCAATAATCTCCCCGGTCTGTCCATCAAATCCGCCGGAGGGCTACGAGGACGCACGAATGGGTATTTATCCTAAGCGATCGCCAACTCCACCAGTCCAGTATCCTCCTCTTCAAACAGAACCGAACTAACGATCGCATTAACCTTTAGTTTCATTTCAATCACCTCAAAAACACTACTAACGGTCAACACTTGACCGAGTTTCAACCTGTTAACGCTTAGATGGTCAAAAAATAGCAGTAGAGATAAAATCTTTTCTAGGAGCCTCAGATGTGACTGAGTTTCACCTAGCACTCTGGAAGGGGAGTAGGGGTTTAATCGCGCTGCCAAATTTGGATCGAACCGTCCGCATTGCCATTCACAAGCATTTGACCGTTGGGACTAAGCGTAACGGAGATCGCGGAACTAGCTGAATTAGCAGTCAAGGTACATATCTGTAAGCCAGTTTCTAAATGCCAAATTGCGATCGTA
>Ga0226658_10001831_pt1 | contig 10617 bp, 11 predicted proteins | sample OliLak19BULKMAT1_FD_169091 | JGI IMG/M metagenome (GOLD analysis project Ga0226658, IMG submission 169091) | Freshwater microbial mat bacterial communities from Lake Vanda, McMurdo Dry Valleys, Antarctica - Oligotrophic Lake LV.19.BULKMAT1 (v2)... | ecosystem: Environmental > Aquatic >... | reverse complement strand
CCGCAGCGCATGGCGCATGGCGGCGCCGAGCAGGGCGGGTGGGAAGCGCGCCAGGAAGGGTTCCGGCGGATCGACGTAGAGCCAGAACACTTCCATGCACTGGCTGTCGGTGAGGTCGTCGATCCAGTTCGTTCCGGAACTGTCTGGTGTCAGTGGCGGCGTGATCATCGTACTTCTCACCAAAAGATCGAGTTGCGGTATCGGGCTAAACGAACCGGGCGCCGAAGCGCTCCGCCCAGGTGCTGAGACTGACACAGCGCCAGACGAGGTATGGGTCGGGTCGGCAGCCATCTCCCCGCCACCGGCGCCGCACCTCCCCGACATGAACACCCGGCAAGCCACTCAGATGTTCAAGCCGCTCGTCGATCCACGGCGCGAGCGCCTCGAACCAGGCGCGCATCGGCACAGAGAACCCGATCTTGTCCTGCCGCTCGAGGACCAGATCCGGGACGATGCCCCGCATCGCATGGCGAAACACCGCCTTGCGGGTGCCGTCGTCGGCGAGAAGGTACTCCTCCGGGAGGGAAAAGAGGAGCTGAACCAGCGCGGGGGTGAGGAACGGTACCCGATTCTCCAGCGAGAAGGCCATGGCGTTGCGGTCCTCATAGCGCATGAGGGCCTGAATCTGGGATTCGCGCAGGTTGTAGTCGAGCATCGCCCGGAGCACTCGGGGGCCGTGCGCGCTCCAGAGCGGAGTCGGACTGACACCGCGTGCGGCAAACCACGCGCCATCGAGCCCCCCCTCCTTGCCGCGGAGCGCGCGCCAGCTCATCCGCGCCGGCACGACCAACCATCCCGGAAGGGCATTGCCGGCGGCGACCCGCAGCGCGCCCAGGGTGCCGCCGCTGTACGGCGTGACCGCGCCCATGGCGTTCCGCACCGCGCGAAGCCAGTGGCCCTGGCGCAGGAGCGAGGCGAGGCGGGCTGGCAGGTAGCGATCGTAGCCCGCGAGCATCTCGTCCGCCCCCTGCCCGCCAAGGACCACCTTCATGCCGGCGTCGCGCGCGAGTCCGAGGACCCGGTATTGCGCGTAGATCACTGGACTGGCGATCGGTTCGGCCTGGACCCCGGAAAGCGTGTCGATGTCCCGCCGCAGGTCCTCCGCCTCGAGTGAGAGCGTGTGGGCCACCGCTCCTGTGCTCTGGATGACCGCATTGCTGAAGCGTGTCTCGTCGATCAGCGGGTCCGCCGGGATGAAGCTGAAGGTGTGCAGTTCGGCGGCTGGCCCAAGCAGGTGGCGCGCGGCGCTGACCACGGCGGAGGAGTCGAGGCCCCCCGAGAGAGCGAAGCCGAGGGGAACGTCACTGCGGAGATGCAGCTGCATGCTGTCGAGAAAGGCGTCGCGTACCAGTCCGGCGGCTGTGTCAAAGGAGACATCCAGCTCCTGGTCGAGGTCAAGCTGCCACCAGGCGACGGGCTGCGCCCCCGTCGGGCGATCGAGTGGCACTTCCATGAATTGCCCCGCCGGAAGCTGGCGGATGTCGGCGAAGAGGGTGCCACCGCCTGCGTCAGTGTTGGCGCTGGTCAGGAAATCGTGAAAGCGCTGGCTGTCGACCGTCCGGCTCACACCGGGGAACTCGAGGATCGCGGGAATCTCCGATGCGAAGACCAGGGTGTCGCCGGTAAACGCGTAGTAGAGCGGCTTGATGCCGAATGGATCGCGAACCAGTGTGACCCGCCGTTCAAGCTGATCGTGAATCGCAAAGGCGAACATCCCCACCAGCCGTGGCAGCGCCGCGGTGCCCCATTCGGCAAAGGCGGTGAGCAGCACTTCCGTGTCGCCCGGGGAGCGGAAGGCGTGTCCCCGTCGCTCCAGCTCGGTGCGCAGCTCGCGGTAGTTGTACAGCTCGCCGTTGTAGACCAGGGTCCACCGGCCGTCGCGGCTCGACATGGGCTGGTGGCTCGCGGGTGACAGGTCGAGGATGGCGAGGCGGCGGTTGCCGAGCCCGACGCAGGGCTGACCCGCGATCGGTGCCGCCGGGAGCAGGGCGGTCCCCGCGTCGTCGGGGCCGCGATGGCGGATGCGTTCGAGGGCTCGGCCCAGCGCGTCGGTGTGAGTTGGCTGGAGACTCGGGGCAATGAACCCGGCGATGCCGCACATGGCTAGTACCGACCGGTCATCGCTGGAGGCGGACGGTGCCGCCGCGACAATGGAGATCGTAGCCGTGCGGCGCTGGGGTGACGCTGCCCGGCCGATGCCCGGTTGGGCTCGTGTCGTAGCCCAGCACCCCGCCGGAGCGAATCGCTGCGCCGTCGGCCGTCGTCAATGGCTCGACGAATCGGGGAAAGAGGCCAGCGCAGAAGTGCCACACCCGTTCCACATCCCAGTGCTCGAAGTCGATCATCCGGCTCCCCGCAGCCACCCGGGGCGCGAGCGTGGCCGCTCCCTCGTCCTGCGGCCGCGCCGTGGTCTTGCCTTGCGCGAGATCGGCCAGCACCTGTCCGAGGAGCTGCGCCCCCCGATCGGCGTTCATTCGGTTGAGTGCGTCCACCGGGAAACCGCGGGGCAGGGGGAAGGACTCCTGGGCGAGGATGGCGCCGGCGTCGGCCCGGTCCGTCACCTCATGGACCGTCACCCCAGTCTCGCGGTCGTCCGCATGATAGATCCAGAAGAGGGGCAGCGGGCCGCGATGCCGAGGCAGCAGCGCGGCGTGGACATTGAGAGTCATCGCCGGCGGGTTGGCGACGATGTCGCCGCGGAGGAGCCAGGGATAGCCGGCAATGCAGATGACATCGGGCCGCACCCGCCGCACCGCGGCATCGATGTCCGGGTCGTCGCCTGCCCGCGCCGGCCACAGCGGGGCGCCTGCTGCCCGGGCGGTTCCGGCCAGGGATCCTGGGCGACGAAGGCCCAGCGCCCGGGCGGCTGCTCCGAGGAGGAAGCGCGGGGTGCGCGGCGGGGCGGCGGACTGGACCGGAGCCGGCCGCACGACTCCCACCAGCTGGTGGTGCGTGGCGATTGCCGTGAGCGCCGGCGGGGAAAGGGTGCCGTCCACTCCGAAGAAGACGATGCGCATCCGGGGAGAGGATTTCACACCCTCGCCATCGGCGCAATACGGCTGGCTGTAGCGAAACGGTGCAGGGCGATCCCTCGGGCGGCCGCGATTGTGTGAAGCATTTGCGCACCGCTGGAAGTGCGACACACCTGCCGGAACGGTGTGCGCTGGACCATTGACAGGGATCGATTCTTAACTGTAATTGGACTCGCACAGTTCGGCACTCGCCAACCTCCATCTCCGGCAGCAGCATGTTCCTCCTGACCGACGGTCTTTCGAGGATAAGTCAGGCGCTTCGGCTGCGGGATCTGGCTTCCGGTCTGGCCAATGGGTTGACTGCGCTCCTCGGGGTTGTTTTCCCCCCGGAGTTTGTTGCCCGCGTCACCGCTTCAGTACAGCTGCCTGAGCTCGCCTACGCGACGGTGACGATTCTGGCCTGGCTCGCCGTATTTCTGTGTTTCATGCTCGTGATCGAGACCTTGTTCGCCCCGAAGCGTTCCCCGTATACCTCACGGACGTTCGTCCAGGATGTGCTGTACGCCCTGTTTTATCAGGGGGGGTTCTACAATGCCCTGCTCTGGACCGGGCTGGTCAACGTGCTCAATTCGCGGATGTCATTCCTGAAGATCGAGGTCCTGTCACAGCTGCCGCCAATCGGGCATTTGCTGATCTACTGGGTCATTGTCGACTTCCTGACCTACTGGTGGCACCGCTCCCTCCATACGTGGGGACCGCTCTGGGCTTTCCATAGCGTGCATCATACGCAGGAGGAAATGAGTTTCATCACCGCCTACCGGATGCATCCGGTCGAACAGCTTTGCCAAAATCTGATTATGGTGGTGCCCCTCCTCGTGCTCGGGGTGCCGACGCAGCGGTGGCTTTCGGTTTTTGTGGTGATGAACCTGCTGGAGGGATTTCAGCATACCGCCCTTACCTGGGGCTACGGCAGGGCGTACTACGTCTTCGTCAGTCCGCGGTTCCATGCCGTCCACCACTCGGCGGACCCGAGTCACTTCAACAGCAACTACGCGAAGTTATTGAGCATCTGGGATTTTCTCTTCGGCACGGCGATCCGCGCCGACCGGATGCCGGAGCGGCTGGGAGTGGATGGCTTGCCTGTTCCCCGGACGATCGGTGCGCAGCTGCTCGCGCCGTTCGTGATTCTGTTCGGTCGCCGATCACCGGCTGACCCGTCCACCGTTGCGGCAGCCCCGATGCCCACCCCCCGTTCGGCTTCCGGAGGCGCCCGGTGATGAGCCATTTGTATCGCCGCAATCCCTCGATCGAGGCTTCGCCAATGCAGGGGGAGGCATTACTCTTCGATTCAGCAACCAACCGCTTCTGCCTGCTCAACGGCACGGCGGCCTTTGTCTGGGACCGGCTGGAACAGCCGGCGACGGTGGAGCAGCTCGCCGCCCAGGTCAGCCAGCACTTTGAGGGACCGGAACCCGCACGGATCGAGCAGGATGTGCGGGCCGCCTTGCAGCGCTTCACCGAACTTGCACTGGTAGCACCAGACGCAGTCGCCTGACCCCGCATTCCCCACCACCAGGAGTCGACCATGGATCAGTTGAACCAGCCCGCTGCAGCGACCGAGGCGGCGAAGAAGCCATACGAAGCGCCCGAGGTGATGGTGATGGACGAGAAGGAAGTCCTGAAGGTCTTCCAGGTCACGAGTGCGAGCGTGTCGTGGTGGGCCTGAGCACGGCACGCTGACGCACGAACGCAGTCCGGTCTGAGGTGGACTCGGGGGCGGGGGTAGTGGAACAGCGGGTGGTGCCGGACTGGTGGCAGGACGCCGCCAGGTGGGCCCGCCTGCTGGACGATGCCCCGGCCCCGACCTTCCAGGCCTGGTACCGGCTGGGCGATGGGTACCTCCAGATCCGGTCGGATGACGCGGCTTTCCGCGACCGGCTGGATCTTCTGTTTCGGGACTGTGCGGTGCCTGGGCCGGCACCCGATGGTCTCCCCGCGGTCTGCTGCACCGTCCGCGCGCCCCGGGATTCCGACGTTGCGCTAGTGGAGTTCGCCGACCCCGAGCCGCTCGATCCGCTCACCTTTTCCCTCGCACTCTTCCCCGACCGCGGTTACGCCGAGGCGGCGGGACCGTTGCCCGGCTGGCGGCTGCTCACCCTCCCCGGGCCCGGTGGGGTGAACGGGATTCCGGTCGAGGGCGACCGGCTACTGGTCCACCGGACGACACCGTGGCAGGCATTGGTGGGAAGCCTGGCTGTGAGCCGGGTCTTCCGGCTGCAGCGCAACCTGCTGTTCCTGCATGCCGGCTCCGTTGGCATTGGGGGGCGGGGGGTGCTGATCATCGGGCCGAAGGGCGCCGGCAAGACGACGCTCTCACTGGCGCTCGCCGCCCGGGGGCACACCTTTCTGGGCGACGAGATCGCCGGGGTGCGGCTCGATTCCATGGAGGTGGTGCCGGTGCGTCGTGCGCTCGCGGTGCGCGACGGGCCTGTTGCGGCGGCGGTCGGTGCAGCCCTCGAGAAGGCAGAAGCACCATACGAGCCTTTTCCCGACGGGACCCGCCGTCGGCGCGCCTTTGCCGGCGAGCTCTTTCCCGAGCCCGCGGTGGCGCTGCCGCTGGCGCGCATCGTGATTCTGCAGGGGAAGGGCCCGGTGGCCCGACTGGAGCCGGCGCCCGCCGGTCGCGAGCGGTTAGGCATGCTCACGCCGCTCGGCGCCTCAATGTGGGGCCGCCACCCGATGCAGGCGCTCAAGGATCTGCTGCGGCTGGCGAACGCAGTGCCGGCGGTGCTGCTGCACCAGGGGCTGCCGGATGCGACGGCGGAGCTGGTGGCCACTTCACTGGAGGACTGATGGGCGAGTCGATCAAGCAGAAGGCGGACCGCGTCGGCACCTTCCGGTTCATCTCGGTCTACCTCATGGAAACGCTGGCCCGGTGGATTCCCACCACGCCGGAGCTGGAGGCCAAGGTGTTTTTCGGCCGGCATGTCTGGGACTTTGCCCAGCACGCCGACTGGCTCGGCCGCCGCACCGGCGAGCTGCGTTCGCCCATGCAGTGGTCGCAGCAGCCGGCGGACGGTTACCTCAAGGTGCTGGAGGCGATGGCGAGTGCCACCGGAACCATGGAGCGGCTCACCGGTTTCCATGACGGGCTGCTGCCTGATCTCGCAGCGCGCTACCGCAGCTACATCAGCAGCACCGATCCGCTCAACGACGAACCGACGGTGCGCATCCTCGAGCGCATCCTGTTCGACTTCGAGCGGATCAGGGCCGATCGCGCCGGCTTTCCCTTGATCCGCCCCGATCTTCTGCTTGCCGACACTGGCTGGCCCGGGCGGATCGCCACGCTGGCAGGCGCGGAGGCCGACTACGTCTCCAGTCGCGCTGCGGCGCGGACCGCGGTCGCCGCCTCATGAACACTGCGGTGGAAATCACCAAGACGGTGAAGGGGGTCGTGCTCGTCGCCGACCCGGCGCGCGAGTCCTGCTTCACCGTCGTCCAGAGCGATGATGAGCTGCAAGACTGGCCCGACATGTCGGAGATCTCGCGCCGCGAGAAGCTGCACCGGCACATGAACAACGAGACCGGCGCCATCGAGATCGCGGCGCGTTGCCTGGTCGATTTCCCCGACGCTTCGTGGGATCTGCGGATGTCGCTCGCGCGCCAGGTGGCCGACGAGTCCCGTCACGCGAGCCTGCTGCTGCGCCGGCTCAAGGAATTGAAAGGCAACAAGGGCGATTTTCCCGTCGCCAACTTCGAGTGGGGCGTCACCCTGATGCTGGACAACCTTCCCGGCCGGCTCGCGGTGCAGAACCGCACCTTCGAGGCCGGGCTGATCGACATCCTCGGCACGATGCGCAACCGCTGGCGTGAGGCGGGCGACAACGAGACGGCCGAACTGCTGGAAGGCATCCTGGCGGATGAGGTGACCCATGTGCGCTTCGCCAACCGGTGGATCAAGCGGATCACCGAGGAGGAGCCGCGCAATCTGCTTCAGGTCGCGAAGGCGGTGCGCTACCTCGGTCAGGTGCTGGAGCGGTTGGCGCCCAGGGTCGGCGAGACAAACGCATTGGGTGTCGCCTGGAGCGAGGAGCGCCGGCTGCCTCCGGCGGTGAATGTCGAGGACCGGCGCGCGGCGGAGTTCACCGAGGAGGAGGTCGCCGAGGTACTGCGTCAGGCGGGTTTCCGTTCCATACTGCCATCCACCGCTCCGGGCCAGTAGCGGCATGACACACACAAACACCGTCCGCGCTCCGCTCGACCCCCAGTTCTTCGGCGACGGTCCCGCCCGGGATGCCCGCTTCATCGTCCGTGAAGTGTGGGCCGAACTGGAAAATTATCCCGACGGGACGCCTGAGCGGGACCACGAGTTCCTCCATCGGCAGATGAACGAGGAGATGTGCGTCATGGAAAATGCCGCCCGCAGCCTGGCGGACTTTCCCGATGCCGATTGGGGAGTGCGCAAGGGACTGGCACGGCAGTGCGCCGACGAGGCGCGCCACACCATGAACTACCATCGGCTGCTGGTTGCGCGGAACGGGCACCTCGGCCAGTACCCGATCACCAACTTCCAGTTCCGGATCCTCGGCCGGATCGACAATCTGATCGGGCGGCTGGCGGTGCAGAATCGGAGCTTCGAGGCCGATGGCCTCGACGCCGCCACCCACGCACGGGACGAGGCGCGCGCCAAGGGAAATCATGTCCTCGCCGACATGTACGACGCCCAGCAGGCGGACGAAGTCTGCCATATCCGCTTCGCCAACGACTACATCAAGGCGGAACTCGGCCGGAATCCGCGGGTCGGGATGCAGATCGCCCGTGCGCTCAACCAGTGTGCCCAGGCATTCGCCGTGATCTTTGCCGGCGGGGGCGTTGACGTGGAGAAGTACGGCGTAGCCGTCGAGGCCCGGCTCGAGGCGGGGTTCTCGGCGGAAGAGGTGGCGGTCGCGGTGCGGATGTCGGATGAACGGCGGACCGCGGTTCGCGCGCGGCTGGGTACGGCATGACCGCGGTCGCGGCGGAATGGGAGGCTCAAGGATGACGGGACTGCTTCAACGGCTTGCCGAGTTCGCCGAGCTCATCCATCTGGTGACGCTGGCGAGGTCCATGGCCAACGCGCTGGCGGTGTACGGTGGCTTTGTCGTGGTGGTCTACCTGCTGGAGCGTCGGGCCGGCACGGATGTCGCCCGATACCGCAGCCGCAATTTCGCGAATGATGTACTGTACATGTTCCTGTACCGGGGTGGCTTCTTCAGCATCTTCGTGCTCGCAGCGATCGTCAACGCGCTGGACACTCACGTGGGTTTCCTTCGTCTCAAGCTGCTGAGCGGGCTCCCGTGGCCGGTCGGTCTCGCCCTCTTCTGGCTCGGGGGCGATTTCCTGCTCTACTGGTGGCACCGGTTGCAGCACTCCAGCCGATTTCTCTGGGCCTTCCACAGCGTCCACCACTCGCAAACGGAGCTGACGGTGCTCAGCTCCTGGCGGCGCCACCCATTCGAGATGATGGCGACCGACCTGGTCATCTTCATCGGGCTCTTTCAGATGCTGCTCGGGGTGCCGACCCGTGGCTGGCTGCCACTGGGCGTTGCCATGACCAGCCTTCAGGCACTGCAGCACTCGCAGCTGGACTGGCGCTACGGACAATTGGGCCGGTTGGTGGTCAGCCCGCACTTCCACGCCTTTCACCACTCGGTGGACCGACACCAGTCCGATGCCAATTTCGGCCTCATGTTCAGCTGCTGGGACTATCTCTTCGGCACGGCGGTCGATGCCCCGGCGCGTCCTTCCCGCTACGGGGTGGCGGACATCGAATTTCACGAATCTCTGATCAGTCAGTTCATGACGCCTATCCGCCTGGCGTGGCGGTGGCGTCGGGCCCCGGTCGACGCGCCGACGCCATCGGTTGCGGCTGTGGCCCCCGAGACGCCTGCCCCGCTCACCTGAGCGCGCCCTCCGCACGTCCATTCCGTTGACCACGCCGCCGCTGCCGGATCAGCGCGATTCCCTGGCGCCGCTGCTGAAGCGGGCCGGTGCTGTGATCGAGTCGGAGATTCGTGGCCGGAGCATGGGTGGCACCCTTGTGCCAGGCACCTGGATCCGGATCCGCTGCGGCACCGGGGTGGACTTCGCCGAGGGCACCGTCATCGCCTTTCTCGGCGGCAATGGACTGGTCGGTCACCGGATCGTGGGCGCTGGGCGCGACCGTCGTGGAGGCGAGTTTCTGCTCACTCGCGGTGATGGCACGCCCATCCCCGATCCGCCGATCGACGCCGAGCGGGTGCTTGGCGAGGTCATCGAGTGGCAGGATGGCGATTCGTGGCGCCCGATCCCGGCGGCGCCTGCCGTCACGATCATCGAAAACATTTCAGCGGCGGCGATCCTGTTGCTGGTGCGAAGTGCGCTCGTCATTGATGTGCGCTTCGCCGCCCGGATCGCCGTGCTGCTCAGCGCCATCGGTCACCGGCTGTCGCCGCGATGAACGATGCTCGGGGCCTCCTGCTCGCGGTGCTGCGACGCGATGCCACTCCAGCGACCGTGGCGGCGTACAGCGCGGAGGCATGGGGTGGCCTGCTCGCGGCAGCGCCACGTGACCTGTATCCCTACCTCGCCTGGCGACTGCCCCAGCTTATCGACACCGCGCAGCTTCCCGCCGAGACACTCGCGGCGCTTGAGATAGCACGGCGGAGCGCCGCGGTCGGGCACCTGCCGAGGCAGGCCGTGCTCCGTCGCATGGCGCAGGCGCTTGATGCCGCCGGAATTCCCTTTGTCGTACTCAAGGGGGCGGCGCTGGCGCACCTGGCGTATCCCGACCCCACGTTGCGGGCCATGGGCGACATCGACATCTGGACCCGACCCGACGATCTCGACCGCACTGCGGCGGTGCTCACCACTGTAGGGATCCCCTACTCCTCCCGCATGGAGCTTCGGCGGGCGGCCGGCAAACCGATGGCGCAGGACAGCTCGCGGGTCTTCGAGGCGACCGGGACGACGGTGGTGGTGGAACTGCACGGCGAGGTGCGCTCGATGCTGGCCGTGGCACCGGCGTGGAGTGCGGTCGCCTGGTCACGGGCGGCGCCGCGCAACCTCGGCGGCATTGCCGCGCGTGTGCTTCACGCCGAGGACATGCTGACCCACCTCGCGGTACACGCGAGCGCCCATCACCACTTCGAAATGGGGCTGCGGCCGCTGCTCGACATCGCGCTCTGGCTGGAACGGGAGGGCGAGGGGTGTGACTGGCCTGCGCTGGCGGCGCGTTGGCGGCGGGAGGGGTGCTTCACCTGGTGCTGTCTGACGCTCGCCATGGCGAAGGAGCTGGTCGCCGCGCCGGTGCCTGTGGCGCTGCTCGCGGACATCCCGCCGACACCAGAGTTCGCGGAACTGCGCGAGCTGGCGCGAGCGCAGCTCATGGAGCCGGCAAGCGCGCTGCCACCCACGCTGGCAAAGCTGGTCACGACGGCGAAGGCGGGAGGGCGGGGGCGGTGGCTGCTGCACCGGCTCACGACGTGGTACTGGCAGGGGCCGCCGGGGGTCCGGCGGGCGCCGATCGAGGTCGTCCGGGAGGCCACTCGCCGGATGTCGAGTGACCTCCGCACCAAGTTGCCGGCCTATGTGCGTGGCTGGCGGGATGGGTCGCTCCGGGGTGCGG
>Ga0226658_10001830_pt1 | contig 10618 bp, 7 predicted proteins | sample OliLak19BULKMAT1_FD_169091 | JGI IMG/M metagenome (GOLD analysis project Ga0226658, IMG submission 169091) | Freshwater microbial mat bacterial communities from Lake Vanda, McMurdo Dry Valleys, Antarctica - Oligotrophic Lake LV.19.BULKMAT1 (v2)... | ecosystem: Environmental > Aquatic >... | reverse complement strand
TTCAGGCAGACCAGGTAGACACCAGGGTGATCATAGGTATGATAAGGATCATTACCATCACCTTCAGTACCATCACCAAAATGCCATGTATAAGAAACGATATCATGTTCACTGGTCGAGGTGCTGTTGAAATGAATCTGTAAAGTTCCGGGTATCTGCTCCCATGTAAACTGTGCATGGCAGTCACCTCCAGCCTCTTGGACAGTTACTTCGTGGCAGACGTCACTGACGCAACCGGCTTCATTTTCAATGATCAGGCAGACTAAATAGGTGCCAGGCTCCAGATAAGTATGCGTTGGATTCGGACCATCACCTTCATGGCCATCACCGAAATTCCAGTGAAATGAAACGATTTCATGATCGCTGGTGGACGTGCTTGTAAAATCGACTTCCAGGGTGCCGGCAAATTGCTCCCAGATAAATTCGGCATTACATTCAGAAGGTATACCTTCTACGGTGATCTCATGGCAGACATCGCTTACGCAGCCTACGTTATCCGTGATGATCAGGCAGACCAGGTAATTTCCAGGTTCACTGTAGGTGTGATATGGGCTGGAGCCGTCGCCTTCGTGATTGTCCCCAAAATTCCAATGAAAGGATACGATATCATGTTCACTGGTAGAGGTGCTGTTGAAATGGATCTGAAATGTACCGGGGATCTGTTCCCAGGTAAATTGAGCATTGCAATCAGATTGTACTGCTTGAACGGTTATTTCGTGACAGATGTCATCCACGCAACCAAAATTATCTGTGATGATCAGGCAAACCAGGTATGTTCCGGCCTCCGCATAGGTGTGGTATGGACTTGAACCATCGCCTTCATGATTGTCACCGAAATTCCAATGGTATGATACGATATCATGTTCGCTGGTAGAGGTACTGTTAAAGTGGATCTGCAGGGTACCTGGCAGTTGTTCCCAGTTAAACTGTGCATTGCACTGTGCCTGTATGGCAGGAGCTGCCATCCATAACAGGAAGAAGGGAAGTAAGGAGCGTATAGCTTTTTTCATAGTCGATTAGAATTGAGACCAATTAAACGAAGGGGATTCAGAACTAAAGATAAGCCGTTAATGAAAACGCTGCCTTAGCTTAATTATATTTCTTCCGTTTCCGCTCTCCCAGGATCCAAAATCCTTTGCGTCCCCTTATTTTGTAATGTTCCTGGATATATTTCTCCATGTGGACGATAGCTTCCTCCGGGTCGTCTGTCAGCGTCACGTAATGGAGGTCTTCTTTCGATATGGTCCCATTCGCCAGCATAAAATCAAGATATTCCATCAGGGGAGTATAGTATTCCTTGCCCATAAGGACAACCGGAAAGTGATGAACCATCCCTGTTTGGACCAGCGTCAGGGTTTCAAACAACTCATCCATGGTCCCCCATCCCCCGGGCATCACCACAAAAGCATAGGAGTATTTGATGAGCATAAATTTTCGGATGAAAAAGTAATCCAGCGTCACCCAGTCATGCATATAAGCGTTGGGTTGCTGTTCATGCGGAAGCCGGATATTGCAACCTATACTTATACCTCCTCCCTCATATGCACCTTTATTGGCAGCTTCCATAATACCTGAGCCGCCTCCGGTCATCACTGTAAACCCTGTTTTTGCAATCGCCCTGCCCACAGATTCCGCCATGGTATAATATTCATGGCCGGGTTTAAAGCGCGCCGAACCAAAGACGGTAACACAAGGACCAACAAAATGTAGTTTTCGAAACCCTTTAATAAACTGCATGACTACTTTAATGGTAAAGGCCAGCTCACTGGTCCTTGATTTCGGTCCATCGAGGTAGTCAAAATGATTGATGATAAATTTATTATGATCAGGTGAGGGCTCTGGTGAGATCGGCTCTAAAGTGATTTTGGTCATAAGGAATGATTCGAAGCGAAGCCAATCCGGCTAATGAAAATGTAATAACGTGTTTTCGATGGTATAAATCATACTATAAATGACCTCATCCGCAGGAAAACATCTGCCGGCTCTTTTTTTCCGGTGATGATCGTACGGTTTTTCAATTCTTCGTCTGAGATTTGTTTTAACAGCATTCGCCAGATGACCTGATCATCCATCCTGACCAGAGTGACGGAATATGGAGGTTTCTCCTTGCAGACTTTTCAGCCATCATGTTCATAGATCAGATGCCACTCACCTCCACCTTCTCCACTAATGATCAGAGAAAAGGTATCTCCCTGTTCACCTCGAAAATCGCTGAAGTGATAAGGCAGTGACCGCAAAGAAGTATCTAGAAAGGGCCTGAAAAACCTTCTTTCAAAAAGTGGAGATGCTTAGCCAAGCGCTTCCTTGATCTGTTGCTGGTGATGCCACTTTTCTATATACTCCCTTCTTCAGGTTGAATTGATTTGAGCAAAGTGATCAGCAGTTTATCCAGGGCCGAAATCAAGTGAATGGTAAAAATGGGAATGGATTGGTGTATCATCAAAATTAAGTTTTTCGCCCTAAAACATTTTGTCAATCACAATTGGCACAGAATTTGGCTTTGACGATGTCAACAAGAGACATCCTACTCCCCGATTGTATGATATTTTTCAAAAGCACACTACTCCTTTTCCTGGTGATCTTTATGGGTCCGAAGGAGAACATGAAACCGCATGTTGTCTCGTATATCGAATCTTATAAGTTTGTAGCTATAGACGAAATGGTTCGTTCAGGTATCCCGGCCAGCATCACGATGGCCCAGGCTATCCTCGAATCCAATGGAGGTGTATCAACGCTGGCGAGGGAGTCAAACAATCATTTTGGGATAAAATGCAAGAGCTATTGGACGGGGGGAGCGCATTATCATCCGGACGATGACCGCGATGCAAAGGGCAACCTGATTCCTTCCTGTTTCCGGAAATATGATTCCGTATTCTCGTCCTATGCGGATCACAGTGATTTTCTGATGAACTCGCCACACTATCAGCCTTTGTTTGTGTATGACAAAACCGAGTATGAGTTATGGGCAAAGGGACTGCAGCTCTGCGGCTATGCTTCTGATCCGGCCTATGCTGACAAGTTGATCAGGACTGTCAAGTTGTACAACCTGCATGAATTAGACTACTACACCATTCAATATATAGCGCCTTCGGCGCTGACATCACAGGGAGATATGGGTGCATCCCAAAAATGATAAACGTCCGTTTATTCCGGTGAAGTTGAAATTCGTTCATTTTCAGTGACCAAAGTCTTCCAAATCCTGTCTAACCAATCTCACGCAATAGTATCATTACATTTCTTCAGGAATCTCGGAAGGCTTTGGTGTTTTTCTGACCGCATTGGCGATGTCTTTACCATGACGATCGCGGGCTCTGAAGATATCGAGGGCCATAAACAAGGCTGATTTAAAAGAAGAAGGATCAGCTTCATTTTTTCCTGCTATTTCGTAGGCGGTACCATGGTCTGGTGAAGTCCGTACAAAAGGTAAGCCGGCGGTATAATTGACCCCATCATGGAAATGGAGCATTTTGAAAGGGATCAGGCCCTGGTCATGATACATGGCAAGGACACCATCGAATTTTTTGTGATTCATGGATCCGAAAAAACCGTCGGCTGAGTAGGGGCCCATGATGATTTCTCCAGATTTCTTAGCCTCAATGATGGCTGGGCGAATAATTTCTTCTTCTTCTTTGCCCAGGAATCCGGCTTCCCCTGCATGAGGATTGAGACCTAACACAGCAATCACAGGACGGGCAATCCCAAAATCGATCTGCAAAGATTTGATCAGGGTATCCAGTTTGGACCTGATTTTCTCCTTGGTAATGGAAGGGGCTACCTGGCTAAGAGGCATATGACCAGTCACCATAGCTACCTTGAGGGTATCGGTAACCATCATCATCAATCCCTCCTTGACCCCAAATTCATGGGCCAGGTATTCGGTGTGGCCGGGATACTGAAATCCTGCCATCTGCATTGCATTCTTATTGATCGGTGCGGTGACCAGCAGGTCAATGTGTCCTTCTTTGAGATCTCTGACTGCCCTGTCCAGGGATATGTGGGCTATTTTGCCTCCTTCCTCTGTCTCTTTTCCCAGGGCGATATTGATATTATCCTGCCATACATTGACGACATTGATCTTTTGAGTGTAGATCTTATCAGCGGTAGCGGTGGTATGAAAGGAGAAGTCGCCTGGATTGACGATATTCTTGTGATAGCTCACCACTTTGCTGGATCCGTAGATCACCGGTGTACACAACTGAGTCACCGAGGGGTGCGACAGCGTCTTGATGATGACTTCAAGGCCGATACCGTTGATGTCTCCTATTGTAATGCCTGCGCGTATGGTTCCCATATTTTGTTTCTAGGTGAGGAGTGGATAGGGGTAAAGATACAATTGCAGATTCATAAAGGACGGGAAGGAAAGGGAATTTGGCGTAGATTAGGTAGGGAAAGGGGAATAGCTGATCTGGTTTGGGGGGAAGAATTTTAAAGTTTGTTATAATGAGTTCAATCCGATTTTTGAGTAACTCGAGATCCATTATCATTATTTCTAATCTACCGAATTAGCGCCAGATCTCCCTTTTTAAATTTGTGTATTGGATCTTTGGTGAGTTGATATTCAAGTCTCCATGCATAGACTCCGGACTGAACTATTACCTCTTTAAATAGTCCGTTCCACCCTGCTATTGGATCATTGGATTTAAAAACCATATTTCCACCGCGATCGAAAATCAATAGTTCCCAAAAATCAAAGGACATTCCTGAAACAGTTCCAAATTCATCATTTACACCATCTCCATTGGGACTAAACACGTTAGGCAAGTAAATCTCGCAAACCGATTCCACCTGTATAACTGTGTCCAAAGTACACATCCATTCATCCCGAATTTGGAGATGGTAATTCCCTTCAAGCAATCCATTAATGTCATTATTAAATGTTTGACCGGGCAACTCTTCTATGGACACATTAATCAGACCACCCGATACGTGTAGATTAATCGAACCATCACTCTCTGCGCAATGAGCATCTTTTATCTCAATCATCTCAAGAGTAAAACTAAAACTATCAGGAACCACAACGGACTGAACAACTGAGCATCCTGCGGAGTCCGTCACAGAGAGAGAATAGCTACCAGGGAGTAATGAAAAGAATATGGGTTCCGGAGTAAGAGGTTCATTATTTATCGGGCAGGTTAAAAAATTAGTATCAACAACAGAAAGTGCAATTGAGCCTTGCGGCAATCCACATAGCGCTGGTTTTACACTAATGTCACTGATCACGGGCCCTGACAAATGCGAAATAAATATAGAGGTGTCCAAAGTGCACTGTACAGAGTCAGCAATGTAGATAGTATACTGACCAGTTACAAGGTTTAGGAAATGAGTCAAGGTATCAAATGCTTGATTATTTAGTCCTATTAAATATGGGTCTACACCTCCCTCAATAAGAGAAACCAAAATTGAGCCATCAGATCTACCACAATGGGCAGGAGCGGATACTATGTCAAGGATTTTAGGCTTTCCTGTTTGAACTAAATCTGCATAAATAGTATCCATACATCCGGCTGCATGCATGGCAACGATAGAATAATGACCTTCAGGTAGATTCATATAAGCCGAATCTATAGAGAAAGTACTTCCATTCAAAGAATAAAAAATATCAGTTGAGGTAGAATGCAATATGATGGACCCATTGTCCAGATCACAGGTAGCATTTAAAACATCAGTAGTTAGTCCGCTATTCCAGATTCCTTCCATAAGTGTGATTGTAGTGTCTAAAGAACAGCCGTTATCATCTTTGACCGTGATGGTGAACGTTCCTTCTGCTAACTGACTGAAGTATGGTTCGCCTTGTGTGGGCCCTCCATTAATTGAATAAAGGAACGGAGCTACACCTGACGACATATGGATTGTCAAACTTCCATTTGACACTTGACAAGGCGCCTGAATATTTATTTCTGCTTGTAGAGGTGTTCGAATCTGGATTTGAGTATGATGCAAGGAGTCGCAACCTATTCGAGTATAGCTACTGGTGATCAAGGTGTCAGTTGAATACCATTGGTTATCTATTTCAAGGCTATCTCCATGGCAAATAAAAATTGTGTCAAAGTTCACAGGCTGAATGTCATCGACTCGAATATGCCACGTGAAAAAGGAGTCACAACTCATCAGCGGATCGCGGATGCGCACGTACAGTGTAGTATCCATTGATATGGGTCCAAAATCGAGAGGCCATGCTGGATTGGTAATAACCCATCCTTGATCCCTTGGAAAGATCTCGACCAACTGATTAGGTAGGTGCTGTAAATTAATTTGGGCCGATTCTCCTGAACAAACTAAACAATCAATCTCAAGAAATGTAGCATCAAGTGCTGGATTTATGTGGATGCCCACAATGATGGTTGTATCACATCCTTCATGAGTTGATAAGTGGATAGTTACAAAATCATCTGCCTGAGGTGTGGGTATAACCAACATTGGCGAAGTAAGTGTTTTGGTATTGCCTTCCGAAGTAAGTGTATATTGTACAAAAGGAGCTTGTGTGTAAAAGCGCAGATATGCATCCTCGCCTTGGCAAATTACAGTATCGGCTTCACTCCAGGTAAAATCGATGTTACATGAAGTGTTTAATATTTTACAAGGTTCAATCTGGATTTCAAATGTGTCATGTTTGGTACCGCAGGCAGTATATTTAGTGACGCTCAATATATCTGTACCAGCCTGACCAGGTTTGATCCATATGGAATCACCATCTGTACGCAGGATGCCGGAAGATCCCTCAATCTGCCAATCATAGTCCTGATACCGGCAATTGCCTCCGATGTAAAATTTTGCTTCATTAATAGTATCGCAAAGTATAAATGGGCCCTTGATATAAGGTTTGCCCGGTGTATAAATTCCTGCTGGAAAAGTGGGTAGGCCGACAAATACTTCTCCACGATCAAGATCAATTCCATGACTTTGAAAATTGTAAGAAATTCCGATTCGATCAGGTTGCAGGATTACACCTAAATTAGGCTTTCAAGCATTGCCTATATAGATCCTTCCATCTGGACCAGTCAACATAGCAGTAAATTCATCCGCTTTAGGATCAATGGACGCGTAAACTGCGGTACGGCTATTTAGTATTGCATTTGCGGCTGGGTCTCGAAGGTCATATTGTAGTAGGGTGTCCCAATAGTGCCCTCTAGCTAAATAGAGGAACTCAGATGAAGGAGAAAACTCAAGTCCATAAATAATTCCAAATCCTGGAAGATCAGCTCGAAAATTTCCAAGATTTATTGGATCACTAATAATTCCTGAAGAAGGATCAAAATCAAAAATTTCTACTGTGGACGAAGGGATGGGCTCAAATGTATAATCTGGTCCTGTGCTTATTGCTATTTTTTGTCCATCAGGAGAAATATTCATTTCACAAGCTGTTGTTGTTTTGCGTTTTGATTTAGCAATGCCAATAGTACTAATAATGGGAATGCTTAAACCATTCTTAGAAAGTATCCATGAGTAAAATTTATTTGAACCAGACTCATGGCCGACAATCCACCAATCGGTACCATTGCAATGTCTTACTGCTGCAACTTTTTCAGTTGATGGTTGAAGAATCACCTGATCTTTATCTATTACATCGCCAAGTCCTAAATCAAGGCTCATATCAATAATAGCATAATAAAGTTTTGTGGTTGTGTCGCGATCAAGATCTCCTGACAATGGTGCATCTGGATAAAACAAATACCACAAGCTATCTGACCCAGGTTGGGGTATTGTTAGGCATTGAGTAGCCGAAGGTCCTGTATCACTGTCAAGAAGGCCATTTGTCATCCTTTGATGATTTCTATTATATACACGATAATTGTCTGTGTAAAAAAGCAGGTATCCATTGACATCAATCGCAGCAGTAGATGCTTCACCGAAACTGCCATTGGCCCGGGGTTGCTCTTCAGGAAAACCAGAATTCCAATCAAGATGTACTGCATCCAAGCCAAACATCCAGTGATTAGCTTCTTGACCTGTCGGACATGTTCCAACTGAAAGGTATGCATGTTCACTTTGCGAACAACATCCCAATCTACATGCTTCGAGCCAAATTGAAACAGATCCCTGTACATCGGGAGTGTAAGAAATAGATGTTCCCTGTCCAAGCGGTTGCCCATTAGCGTACCATGTATAGTTATAGCCTGGCTGAGCAGGAGATGTGTGGGTCAACCAAGTAGTTTCATTGGGGTCTACCTGATAATCTGACAGGCTAATGGTTGGAACAGGAAGTGAGCAGACTACTTCTATTATTTGGCAATCCCTTGTATTGCATTCGGGAGCAGATCCCATAGCTTCAAAGCATATCTCAAATGTTCCTATGCTATCTGCCGGGAATAACAGATCATGATCAGTTGATTCCTCATCAACCCAATGCCAGTTGAAAGAGGTTGCCCCATTGGAGGTTTGCGAGATTACCAGCGGAGAGCCAAACAATATCGGTGAGGACGGCCACTGAACATTAATTGAAATAGGATTTGGACAAGGGGACTGACAACCTTTTGATCTGAGTAGTGAGGCTCGTGGCCCTTCAATTGCCTGTCGCATCCGATCAACTTGCCCTAGGGTAAAAACGGCAATGCAAGCAGGAGGCGCATAATCCATGAGGTTAGAGGTCATATCCGGCTGATCATCTGTGAACGGATTATTAGGATCCGAAGGATATACATCTGAAAAGCAGGTGTTGACCGGCATACTTTGCATGCAGGGATTGGAGGGATATATATTGATGTCAAAATCAGGAGGTGTATCACAGACAGCGTCGCCATCGATGAGACACTTCTCATTGCTGCAGGAATTTCCCTGCCAGGTATGTTTTAAGTTGAAGTAATGACCCAATTCATGCAGGATCACTTTGCGCACATGGCAGTTATGATGCATCCAGGTGACAGCTTCGAGCACGATACCATCATAACCAGTACCATGAGCAGCTGGATAAGCTGCATACCCACCTGCCAATGAGTCTCCGGGTTGACATGATGCCCGGATGCCTCGAACAATGTATAAGTTCAGATAGCTTGTATCCGGAAAGAGATTCTCCATTTCCCTCGGAATAGATTTTAGTGCTAAATCATCCCGGCAGAGATCCATATCTGTTAATCCACTAGGAAATCTGTTTATTCCGGTAGTTGGAGACCCATTAATATCTCTAGTGGCTAAACAAAACCTTATCTCTGTCGCTATAGAGGTGGGATCTCCTGGGCAGGCAGGCCCACCAGCGAAAAGGTTATTTATCCATTCAATGCCAGTTAATATATCCTCGTCATCGGAGTAGGGTGAAATATCATCATCGAAGGAAGGGTCATGGATTATATGGACTATCACGGGGATCGTGAAGAGATTGCCCTTTCTTTCCTTCTTCTTTTTTTTATCGATGTTAATATTTCTTATAAGGGAGGATGCTATTTGGGTATTGGATGCAATGGGCGGTTCTAAAAGAGATTTGTCTGGGGTGTTGCTTTTAGTTGTAGTAGATATAATAGACTGATTATAAGCCATTTCACCTACAGCCATTAATATCACCAAACTGATGACACTAATGATTAAAAGGAAAGGTAATAGCCAAAGTTTGATGGCAAGTTCTTCCATATCCATTCCAGCCAGTGCAGGGCTGGCTTCTGGAAATTATACAATAGCTGCAATGATGCCTGGTGGTTTTCCAGGTGCTTGCATGATTGATACCACATTCACTATACGTAATTTTGTGAGTCCGCCTATAATCCAAGGTCCCGCTTTAGTTTGTTTTGGCGATACAGTTATATACAAATCAAATTATAGTGGAATACACCATTGGGTGGTTTCAGGTGGGCAAATAATTGGTCCTACGAATGAAAAGGAAATCAAAGTACTTTGGAATAATTCAGTTGGACCTTATATTCTAAGAGTCAGGAAGATGGACGGAGAATGTTATTCTAACTTTGCAGTCAAAGAAATTCATATACAGGAATTTGACGATTTAATGATCATGGGCAATACTAACCCATGTCCCGATAATCTTGAGCCGGAGCCATATACTATTTCATTTGATGGTGCGAGCAATATCACCTGGCAAATATTGCCTCCTTATTCTCACTTAGGTAGTCTGGTGTACAATGATCATCTCGATTCTATAGGTGTCTTTTGGCATTATGCACAAGTCAACGGAATTCTGCTCAAGGTAACTGCCGATGTGTGTGATACGATAATCTCAGATACTCTGATGATCAATCTACAGCCTTATTCGGCAAATTATAATTGGCCTGATACTTTGTGCCAATATTCATTAGCTCAACTCGAAGCTCCGGAAGCAGCTGAACATGAATGGTATGAGGCAATCAATAGAGAATATAGATAAAGCCTCAGATTTTATTAAATATGGTAACCCTACAAAGGAAGGAATTGATACTATAAGACAAGAAGAAACTAATAAATTATACCAAAGAGAAACTAAATTTGAGTCAAATGGGCAAACCCATATTTATTTTAGACCCCTTGAGAAGAAAGAAGATAAATAGAGCAATCTTGATGATAGTATACATTCATGTATTCATATCATGCAAAGAGCGATATGTTCAAAGTGATAACGAAGAGTTTGTGATTGAATAGTAACATGACGCTTCTAAAAATCAGAGGCATCGTTACTATTTTAATGAATACAATCTTTTAATAA
>Ga0226658_10001825_pt1 | contig 10631 bp, 10 predicted proteins | sample OliLak19BULKMAT1_FD_169091 | JGI IMG/M metagenome (GOLD analysis project Ga0226658, IMG submission 169091) | Freshwater microbial mat bacterial communities from Lake Vanda, McMurdo Dry Valleys, Antarctica - Oligotrophic Lake LV.19.BULKMAT1 (v2)... | ecosystem: Environmental > Aquatic >... | reverse complement strand
GAATTTATTCAAAAAGGTAAAACATCGGTTTAAAGGTAAAACAGTGGCTTAGAACAACTTTTGTCTAAACCACTGTCTACCAAATTGGGTACACGTCATCTTATGCCAGGCTGAGTTCAGCCTTTTTCAACTATCAACTGGACAGCTCCCTCTCGTCTCTCATCTCGCATCGAGGATGGAGCCTCGCCGAAGCTGGGCTCGCAGAATTTAACGACTGATCCAAGACGAAAAACCTGGGACGAAATGAGGCGAGGCTGTCCCATCGGTCGTTTAGACTTGGGATGAACCGCCTGGGGAAAGGGAACTTGTATCAGTGACGGGCCGGGGATCTTAGTTGATTGTGAGAAAGCGCTTAACTCCTCGCGCGAGTTGAGCAAGCGTTGTCTGAAGTGTGCGCATAACTGGCATGAGGCGGGTTTGGCGGGATTTAATCCGAGTGGTGCGCCGCGGAAACGCTCACATCGCTGAAAAGGCTGACTCTGTCGTCGGGAAATCATGCAAGGCTTTTCGTTCACCTATTTGTAATAGCTTCAGTCGCTGATACGTTGAGATTAAACCAATTCAACATTCCAGACGGAAACTAAACAAGCAACAACAACGCACCAGCGCATCTAACTAACTAAACCAACTATGAATCGACTCCACCTCGGTAATCGGGTGTTCACCGAAAAACACGGCAAAGTGAAACTCGCCCACGGCCCCTACTCCGGTCATCTCTGCCCGACTGTCACCTATCTGCGCAGCTTCGATGGAACGCGCGTTCACCGCTTCGTCCACGTGCCGCATGAGCTCGCTTCGTTTGACCACGCTATGTGGATGGAACGGCGCACTCGTGTGACCAACCGTCTGCATGCCAAAGATATCACTTCCGCGCTCGACGAGCAGGTTTCCAACGATGACGAAACGACGGTCTCTCGCGATACCGACGCCTCCACTCTCGTTGATACCGAATGCGGTGTCGAGTATCAGTTCGACGAAACGGGACGGTTGTCTTCGGCCTCCTACGGGAGCGACACTCCGGAGCCCGTCTCGCCCCGTTCTCGCCGCGCTGTCAAAGAACGCTCCGTCCGGCGCATCACGCGTCGCGATGGCGCGCATTCTTCCAGACTGCTGTGCTGACGAAACCCCAAACCCCGCTGCAAAGCGGGTGTCCTTCAGCGTTCACGTTCGGCGAGAGCGTTGAAGGATGCTCGTTTTGAACGACCATTAGCCATGAAGAAATTCTATTACTACGACAGCAAAAACTGGACCGCGCGGCAGCAATGCTTGCTCGATCCGGTCGAACCCATCTTCGTTGTGGAAGCGCAATGCATCCTCGAAGCCGACAAGGCGTTTCTAAAAGAAACGAATATCAATCCAGTCAAGACAGCCTATGTCTCAGTAACACTCGCGCCCATCGGTGCAAAATAACATGAAAGAACATCTCACCAAAATTGAGGCTGCCCTTGCGCACCTCGACCCAACTCGACGCGACACCATTCTGCAACAAGCCCTGGAATGGGCGACGGCTTCTGAAGCGCTCGAACAACTCAAACGCCGTGGGCTGACTTTCGTCGGCTTCATGGGTTCCGCGCGTGAACACGAGCACACAGCCGACGTTTGCGCCCTGATCGAAGGCATCGCCAGCCGCCTCGGACCGAAGTTTGCTGTCATCACCGGTGGTGGCGACGCCGTCATGGCTGCCGCTAATCGTGGTGCCAAAAACGGAGGCTCGTACTCGATCGGTCTCAACTTGATCGCGCCCAACACGCCGGAACAGACTGCCAATGGCTATCTGGATTTGGCTTTGCCGCACAGCGGTTTTGGCCACCGGATGGACAGCTTCCTGACCTACACGGACATCATGGTGATGGGCATCGGCGGCTACGGCACCGACCTGGAGGAAGTTTACTACCGCCAGTGCATCCAGGTGGCGACGCACCGGGAGATTCCGCTGGTCTATCTCAGACCCAGTTTCTGGCGCAGCAAGCTGGATCTGATCGCAATGCAGCTCGATAAAAGGCTGGTCAGTGCCGACGATCTGCGCATGATCCACATCGTTTCGGAAACCGGCGATAAGCCTGACGACACGGTGACTGTGCGCGACCGCCAACTGTTTCGCATCGTCGAAGATGGAGCCGGCGAGATTGAACGCGCGGTCAATCTTATCACTCGCCTGCACCATGAGAAGCCCGTCGCTGCCTGAATCTCTACGCGTCCCGACAAGGCGACGCGCCCCCCCCGAAGCGAGAACTCAGCGGCATCAGCCGCTGAGTTCTCTGCTTTTGGGATTTATGTTTGGAAAACGACAAGAGATAGTAAGCACCGTATTTAATACCAAAAATTTTGATGAGCGTGGTTGTGAGCATTCTTGCGAAACGGGCGTGTTCGTTCTAGGAAGGCTGAAATCGAGTTGTCGCGTCGTTTTGAAACCAGCAACGCGCTAATGGATTCACTCAGGAATGACAGCCGATGCTGCTCCCAAGCTTCTCCATTAGCGCGTTCTGATCTCAGTTAAGACTGCGCTTCGTACTGCTTTGACGAAACGCGTAAAAAGTCGGGTGGTCTTCGGCTTGACGCCTAATCCCGGAAACGTTACTCCTTTGACGAACATCGCGTCGATGAGGTCGCTCGGTAGTTCCAGTTGCACTCCCATTTTCGAAACGAGATTCACGATGTTGCGTGGATCTTCGCCGCGATACTTGGGAGTGTCTGTGATTACCGAGAACCCGGCCTTCTGCAATGAGGTCGCCATGCGCTCCTTCATAGACACGTTGAGCCCGCCGATCCAGATGTTCCATCTGTCGACTTCGCCCATACCGTGAATCGAAACAGCGTGCGAGGACTGCGAAAGCAGCTGTTCAAGCGCCGGATGACGAAACCTCGTTGATGTCACATGGAGTTCCCATGGTCGTTCGACCTGGAATCCCTGGAAATCAAAGAAGTTGAACGTCCGTCCGGCGACAGCCTCCGCGATTGCAGATGTGCCTGGTTCGATGTAGCCGCCGTGGGGAGAAACTACCGTCACTTTGCTGCCGCGATTGCGAGAGCGGATGATGTAGTCTTCGTTTTCCGAAAGTTTAGCCATCAAAGCCGGAAGACTCGAGAAGATGTCTTTCGGCGGTGACATGGGTGGTTTCCAGTTCTTGTTCGAGTCCGTGCAAAATCATCACGCTAAGGGCGCAATGAGTGAGTTCGAAAATCGTGAATTGAACGATTGTTGGACTGTTGGTTGCCGGTTTGAAAAAAATGCATTTATGGATAAGTGAAAACAGCTTACTTATTAAATGCGGGCGAATGCGCTCTTGACGAGTCGTGTTGTAATTAGGGACCTCAGGCTACGCGCAGTCGCGATTAAGCCGGGATGTAAATAGCTGGAGGGCGGCTCGATTACCGCCTTCTCACCAAATTTTTGAACTTTAGGGCTTAGCGCGGTTCGCGCCACTGCTGTTCAACAATATTTTGATGGCGCTGAGCTTGCTGACTGAGTCGAGTCCCTGGTCGGCAAAAATTTGCTTGATCAGTGCGACTCGTGTGTCAGTAAAATCCATGCCAAAGATTGCGTCGTCGTTGACTAGTCCCAGCATTTTTGCCCATCCTCTGGTTTCAGGATCGAACAATGCTTTTTCGATGTTGCCTTCGAATTTAGTGTTGACCAGGTTGATGAACCCGTCGGCAAGCGGCGCTCGAGCGCCGGCATTGGGGGAACCGGCGGCGGAATCTTTGAGATTGGGCGGCAGAGACACCGTTCTTTTTGACGCCACCTGTGGTGCCATAGGAGGCGTTCCGTCAGCCGAGGGAAGTGCATGTCCGGAGCTGTTAAAGCCGGATGGAATGCCGAATTGGCCTTGATGTGCCAGATAGGCGTTGGAAACTCCAGCCGCATTTGTGGCCTGCTGAGCCTGAGCACCAGGGTAAGTCATGGTTCCAGAACCACCTGGAGCGCCGGGATATGACATGCTTCCAGAACGATTTGGAGCGCCAGGATAATTCATTGCGGAACCGCCCTGACTGTCAGGATAGCCTTGTGGAGTTGTGAATTGTCCTTGCTGTCCAGTCGGCACCAACGCATAGCCTGGTGGTACCGTGATTGGTGCCGTACCATTCAATCGCGCGTCTTGATCATCTTCCGACCACTGCGCGCTGGCTGACTGATCGACGCCGAATTCTTGTCCGAGTCGTTTTTGTTTCACTCGCTTACGAGGATTGTTCAGCGGCTCGTCATTGTTATAATTTTTCAGCATCTGCGGTCCGTACATGTACGGATAGCCGGTCAATCTGCCCGTCGTCAGCAGTCGATACGGAGTGGCGGGACCAATTGAACTATAAGGTCCGGACAGTCCCATCAATGGATAAGCGGCGTATCGCAGCGGATAAAGCAGGTTGGTAAAACCGCGACCGTAAAATGGATAGTAGTATGCGGAGACCGGCTGGGCAAGCCCGATCAGGCTGAGCACCGCGCACGATATTGCCGTCAATTTGACGCTTCTTTGTCGTGTCGATTTTGATGTCTTGCGTGCAATTGTTTGCATGACTATGACCTCAAATCCCGCAATGCTTCAACACGATTGTAATACTGATCCCCGCTGGAGTACAGCCATTCTTTCAAAGCTTTATTATTGAGCGCTGAGATTTGCCGATGCTGTCACACGTCAATCATATCTGCTTATTTGAACGAGCGCTGCTGATTCGAACGATGCCTGTTCTAACGATGCCGACTCGACCGATGCGATTCGAATGATGCCGACTCGAACGAGCACGTGCGGTCTGCCGTGACTACTTCGCGACTGCTTCGGTTTTTGCTTTCGCTGGTTGGCCGATTACTTCTTTAAGCGCATAGAGAGCCATTCCGATATCGCGTTCGAAAACGTAGCCCATGTGACCCATGCGGAAAATCTTGCCTTTCAGCTCTTCCTGTCCATCGGCAACGGTGATGCGGAAGCGCTCTTTGAGCGCCTTTCGGATGGCTGGGACATCGGTTGAGTCCGGTGGATAAATTGATGTGATTGAAGGAGATGCGTGCGCGTCATCTACGCATGGTTTTAAACCAAGCTCGCGGACGCCCTTGCGGAGCGTTTCTCGCAGACCGACGTGACGTTTGAATATCTCGTCCTTTCCTTCTTCCTTCATCATTTTGATTGATTCAACCAGAGCGACCACGAACGAAACGTTAGGTGTGAACGGCGTTGTGCGTTCGCGTTGCGACTTTAAATATTTGCGGAAGTCGAGATAGAAACGCGGATTGGAACACGATTCAACGGCCTTCCAGGCCTTCTCGCTGACGAAGGCGAAACCGAGGCCCGGAGGGAGCATCAACGCCTTTTGAGAGCCGGTGACAACAATATCGAGACCCCAGGCGTCGATCGGAACCGGTGTCGCTCCGAAACTCGTGACAGCGTCTACAAGTGACAGAGCGCCGTGTTCTTTGATAATCCCGGCGATGGTCTCGAGGTCGTTTATTACACCCGTTGATGTTTCATTGTGCGTGATTGTCACTGCTTTGATTTCTTTCTTCGTGTCCTTCGCAAGCGCATCTCGGACGGCTTGTGGATCTATAGGCTTGCCGAACTCGGCCGTGATTCTTGTGACATCGGCGCCGTAAGCCTCGGCAATCTTCGCGAAGCGCTCTCCGAATACCCCGCACACCAGGCTGAGAACCTTGTCGCCGCGGTTCACGGTGTTGGCAATCGCGCCATCCATGCCGCCTGTGCCAGAAGATGCCAGAATCAACGGCTCATTTTCCGTGTCGCCAAGCCATTTTAAGCCGGCGATCGATTCCATCAGAATGTCTGAAAAGTCAGGACTGCGGTGTCCGATTGGATGTTTCGCCAGAGCGGCGAGTACGCGATCCGGAACAGGCGTAGGTCCAGGAATCATAAGGAATTCGCGCTGGATGCTCGGCATGCTTCTCTCCTTGAGTGCACAAACACGGTATCGAAGGGACGATTATAAACAGTCCCTCGCGATGCGTTTCCTTTTTCTCATCTTCGCGACATCAAATCTTGACGATTGCGTCCTTCATATCCAAAGGCGCTGCCATCCTTCGGTGTTCGTCCCTCAGTAATAAAGAGCTGCGGAGCTTGAGAATGATGTCTGATTCTGCATGCGTCAGCTTCCTGAGTTCCATCGAAACTCTTGGAGATGACATGCAGAAGTTTGGCGCTGCAGAACTTTAGAGCGCGGCTAATTCTGCCGGTTCCAGTATTTGAAATTCTTTGGCTGGTTCCGGACCCTGATAAGGTTCGACAGAAGCAATTTTATCGTTGGCCACTGTGACGACCGCGACTTGAACGTCGGGGTAACAGTCTTGCCACGAGCTGCATTTGATGTTGTCGCAATTATAGTAACCGAGAGTTTTGATTTCTTTGGTCTGAGGACGAGTCGCCGGGCGGCAATTCTCGCCCTCCCAAGAAAGCGAGTCCCCGATCTTATATCGGAGACTCGCGATTGTTCCTAGTCTGAACCCCACGCCCGAGATGATTTCAGCCTTGCAATGCGGGCAGACGAGACCACCTTCGAGAGTGTTGAAGCTCATTTTTAGTTGACTGCCGTAGCGCAGTTCAGTTTGGTCAAGTACTCGCTACGCAGTTCACTCTTTCCCACGCGGCGGGCTTCTTTGCGAGCTTCGTCGAGACGTTGTTCGGCGAGGCAATCAGCTGCTTCGTGCGGAGGAATGTCTTCGCGTCGGCTTCGATCGAGGACTTCACCGATGGTGTCGTGAATCTTCGAAACTTTGTCCATGACCTTCTTGTAGTTGTAGCCTTCAAGTTCGGCTGCTACGTTGATCAAGCCACCAGAGTTGATGGCATAGTCAGGGGCATAAACGATACCGCGATTGAAGAGGTCGAAACCATCTTTCTCGGTTTCCAACTGATTGTTGGCGGAACCGGCGATGATTTTGCACTTCAATTGTGGGATGGTGCGTTGGTTGAGAATGGCTCCCATTGCGCAAGGTGCGAAGATGTCGCAGTTGGTTGCGTAAATCTGATCTGGCGAAACCACGTCAGCGCCGAACTCTTGAACAACTTTCTCGACTTGATCGGGATAGATGTCTGTGATGATAAGCTCAGCGCCAGCAGCTGAGAGGTAAGAAGCGAGGTGGTAGCCGACGTTGCCTACGCCTTGAATCGCCACTTTCAAACCTTCGAGACTTTCTGCCATTCCGGATGATTTGAGTGCTGCCTTCATGCCTTGAAACACGCCAAATGCGGTCATTACTGAAGGATCGCCGCTGCCGCCTTCGTTGCTTCCGCCGACTGCGTGGCTAGTTACGGTTCTGATTGTGTCGATGTCTTTGACGGTCATGCCGACATCTTCAGCTGTAATGTAGCGTCCGCCAAGAGAATCGACAGCGCGTCCGAAAACTTTGAGCAAATCGTCAGTTTTGTCCTGACGCGAATCACCGATGATGACTGCTTTTCCGCCGCCCAGGTTTAGTCCTGCCAGCGCAGCTTTGTAAGTCATACCGCGGGAAAGTCTGAGCACGTCACGAAGAGCTTCTTGCTCATCGTTATAACGCCACATTCTACAACCGCCAAGGGATGGTCCAAGCACTGTGCTGTGGATGCCAATAATGGCTCTCAATCCTGTTTCTCTATCGTGGAAGAATGAGACTTGCTCGTGACCATAACTGTTTAGGTCATAGAAGATTCCCGTCATTTCCGGCTCTCCTTACTTTTTTGAAGCGGGTAGGTACCCGATGTATATCCGACTAGTAATTTGTACTATGGATATTCGAATCCTCTTGAGAATCATTAGGTTATCGCAATTATTCTGTCTCCGGTTCTGATAATCGAAACAGGAGCATGGTTTTCGGGGACTGTTCGGTAGCGGCCAAACGATATTTGAGCTGAATTGTGCTTAAGGTGAATTCGGGTGCAGAATATTTTTCGAAGGAGGGAACGATTGGAATCGGCATGCAGACTGTCTCTCCTTTGATTCTCATCTGGTTCAATTGTCTTGCGCTGCAGTTCCGTCGACTGTGACTTGGTCCAACTTGTTTAGGACGATTAAGAAGTTCGCGCGAGGACCGCAAGCGAAAACCGCTTTAGCTGGTAGTCCTAATGCAAACTGAATTTTGGAACTATTCTAGAACTGAACCCTGGGATCGATCGCTGGAACAATGCTCGCGATCGTGTTGGCGTGATTGTTTGACGGCATAGGTCGCTGATTTGCTTGCTGCCGGGTCGTTACGGCATATGTTTAAACCAGTTTCTTCGCGTTCATTGATATGACTACTCTGTTATTAACTTTCAGTTTTTCAGCATCAATATAGAACCTAACACAAAACAAAAATCTTCTCGTTGGCCAATCGATCTCTGTCTTTCTAGTCTTCTCGACTGGTGAGATTTGGTCTGGCTTCGAGAGTCCTGAAACCGTTGTAATAACTCACTTAAAGCTTATGAACCCACTTCCTTCCCATCCATCGACCGGCAGAACTCTTTTTGTTCTCGGCCTGCAAAACCTCTGTGCGCGCGTGGTGATTGCCGATTGGTATCGCAATGCCTCTCAATCCGTCGCCCAACAAGCCGCCGCGCTTGAGAGCGCTTACATCGCCCGCGCCAGTTACACCGCTCTACCCGCTCCGGGTACTCTCGCCACTCCCGGTACTCTTGCAGCTCTCGCTACTCTCGGCGCCCGCACCACTGGTGATACCGGTCATGTGGTAATTCGTCAAGACGACGCTGTTGTGTTGGTTCTCGACGCTGTTTCGGGGGCACCACTGCTGGTTCACGATGACGAAATCGTTGATATCGATCAGCGTCTGTATGACGAGTTTGCTGCTCAGTTCAAGACGGCGCTAAGCCACAGCACGTTTGTCAAAACGGCGATGGCAACTGCTCAAAGCGCTGCTCGAGATGTTCTGCCTGCGATTCCGCACATCGCGGGTTGTCTTGCGGCTCTGGTCGAGAAGTCGAACAGGCTGCTGGCTCTCGTCACGCAAAATCGCAATTGCACGAATCGGGAACATCTCTTCGTCAGAGCGACCCTCGGCAAAAAGATCGCTGTGGAGCTGGCGCAAGAATTTGCTGGCTTCCGTTACCAGCTTCGTCAGCATCGTTCGCGTGCGTCGATTGCGCTCGTCAAGCTTTCGTCCGGAGCGATCAGCCCGAAAGCATACGACCAACAGTTCGGCATGACTGATGAGCAGGCGCGCTTGCACCTTGAACTCAGTGCTGTGACACTCGTGGAAAAAGAAACGGCTGGTGTCAGCGAACCGCTGCAGGTGCTTGCTGACTCGTTCGAAGTGTCCGACATTCCGCTTGCCGTATTCGATACGCTCACGAAGCGGCTCGAGTCGGTTCAGGAGAACTGAGCAAAAGCGGCTCAATGACTGTGTTTTAGAACCAATAACCCCAAAGGAGATAATGACGCGAAAACAAACGATGGCCCTAGTAAGGCACAATGGAACACTGGCGCGAAAGTACACCCGCAAAGGTGGCACGAAGGCGCAGAAGAAACGCAACTCGAGAAAAGCCAGGCGCTATCTGAGCCGCGCCAACCAACTGATGGCGCCGCTGCGCAGTCAGATGTGGTTGGTGAAAATCGACGGTCGATTGGAGGCGATTGTGGTGTATCCGAAGGTCGGGTTTTTTCTGCCCGGCGATGAGGAGTGCCACCACTGCGATCGAGTGCAAGAGTGGCTCAAGCAAATCCACCCCGATGAGAACGAGATACCGAAGGACGATGAATTCAGACCATCGCCCGGCAGTCTCTGGTTGGTGATTGTCGAGTGCATCTACCAGGTGATCAAAGTCTCGGACACTGTCGAAACCGGGATTTTTATCCCTGGACAGGAACCCTGCTGGCTCAATTACCACGGCGCGGAATTTCTCCGCCGGCTCGACCCAATTGTGGCTGGAAGCTAGTTGTTCCGAAGTGAACGATGGCGAAGGGTGGCACAAATTCTGTGCCACCCTTCGGTCGGTTTGGTCAACAAACCGTTCTTTTTTTGCCACTACATTCGGTGCCTATCGTACTGTCTGGTGTAGAAGGCCCAGAACCGTATCGGGATCGGTTTTTTGCCTCGATCAACGGCCTTGTCGATTGCAGCAGAATTTTGAATATATGCGCGAACTTGATGCCTCGCGCTAGGTCGCTTATCTCTATATCGCTGCGGTTTTTACTAGTGATCATGGGCTTGTCGAACAAGCCTATTTTCTTACAGCTCTCTTTAAAGCTCTAGAAAGCGAGTAGGTGAAGAGTTTACGGCCGTTTATCTCATGCTCTCTTAAATACTGGTGTAGACCTGTGTTCTTTGCTTTCTGAGTCCACGTTCATGTAGGGCTAGGTATCTCTATCTCTACCCGACCCGAAACCACAAACCAAGAAAGACAAAGCCTTTTCCCCAGTCTCAATTTCGCATACCCGCCAGCCATCCAGCTGTCGAGTTTGCACTGTTTTTTTATCACCGCGCATTGCCACCTGACGGAACATCCGCCCGGTTCACATTGCGTACCAGACCAGTCAGACCGGAATCTCCGACACCTGACAAAACGAAAGGACCATGACCATGAAAGCAGTTGCATTCGGCAACAACACCGCATCCGTCATCGTGTGGCTTCGCGACACGCCTATCGACGGTTGCCTCGGCTACTCCGTGCGTCGTATCAACGTCGCCACGGGCAAGAAAGAAGCTCTCAAAGCCTATC
>Ga0226658_10001822_pt1 | contig 10644 bp, 9 predicted proteins | sample OliLak19BULKMAT1_FD_169091 | JGI IMG/M metagenome (GOLD analysis project Ga0226658, IMG submission 169091) | Freshwater microbial mat bacterial communities from Lake Vanda, McMurdo Dry Valleys, Antarctica - Oligotrophic Lake LV.19.BULKMAT1 (v2)... | ecosystem: Environmental > Aquatic >... | reverse complement strand
CGAAGAATACCGCAGGCCGCTTTATCATAAAAATATTTCAAACGAAATTTTTAAGGCCGGCTACGCGATGGATGATTACGCGGGCGTGATTTTTAAAAATGGCAAACCGTTTAAAGCGGTGTCTACCGATCCTACAAAATACAATTGCTATTTTGTTTCCGTGAAAGATGGGAAAGTGGTGGAGGAGAAGTTAGCCGCTGAAATGATCGAATAGGAATTGAACAATGTTAAAGCGGCTTAAACGTTCAAGCATCGTCTCCCGCCTCGGGGACGATGCTATCTTTAATGTGCAGAAGTAAGTTTGATTTCGTTCTGGTTGAGTCTGCTTGATTGCATTACATAAAGTTCATTTTGTTATGCGTATCGTCCCCAAGGCGGGAGACGATAGACGATACTTGACATTAGAATTCATTTTAAGTTTGCCATGCGTATCGTTCCCGAGGCGGAGACGATCTTCGCTAGAAACGTTTTGACATGAGTGACACAACATACAAATCCGACCATTTGCGTTCGATTCTGAACGACTCTCAAAACATAAACTTTGAAACCAAAGTAAAATCCACGATTTTAATCTTGGCATAATTATTATTCCTACATTTAGAGAATAATATTTATGAAATGAAAAATTATCAGCTAGGCGAGTTTGAAGAAATCGTAATCCTTACGGTGGGTATATTAAATAACACAGCCTACAGCGTAGCCATTAAAGATGAAATTGAATCGCGCTTAGCGCGAACGGTGAGCATGGGTGCGTTGCATACCGCACTAAAAAGACTTGAAGACAAAGGCTATTTGAAATCCTTTGCTGGTGAAGCTACCGAGGAGAGAGCTGGCCGACCCAAACGTTATTTTGAAATTACTGCGTTAGGGAAGAAGGCCATGCAATATGCAAAATCAACACGAGATGAGTTGTGGAGTGCAATTCCGAAAACAGTTTTACAAGGCGTTCCTCGATAGTCGTTGCTCGTTATTCGCAATTGCATTTACGAACAACCAATAACTAACAACGATTTGAATGAAACACAACCCACCAAAAATTTTCCTCCGCTTCTTCCGCTGGTATTGCCACCCGAAGATGCAGGACTATATAGAAGGAGATTTGATGGAAGTGTATGAAGCAAGGAAAGCTAAAAGTGGAAAGTTGAAAGCGGATGTCCGCTTTATGGTAGATGTACTTTTATTATTTAGACCAGGTATTATCAGACCAACAGAAGGTTACAAAAAACTAAACAGATACGGTATGTATAAAAGTTATTTTAAAATCGGATGGCGGAATCTTATTGGTAACAAGGGTTATTCATTCATTAACATCGGTGGCCTGGCATTGGGCATTACAGTGACTCTGTTAATTGGCTTGTGGGTTTACGATGAATTGTCGTTCGACAGAGATAATGAAAATTATAGTCGGATTGCAAGAGTAATTCAGAACGTTACCAACAATGGAGATGTAGATACCTGGAAGAACGTTCCTTATCCCTTGGCGGAAGAGTTGCGCTCAAACTATGGAAGTGATTTCAAATACATTGTTCTGGCTGTTGAATGGGGAGACCATATGCTGACCTTCAACGATAAGAAATTAAAACAAACGGGTGTCTATTTTGGAAAGGATGCACCGCAGATGTTAAATCTGAAAATGAAACAAGGTTCTCCCAACACGAGTGACCCAACTACTATTTTAATTTCCGCTTCACTGGCCAAAACTTATTTCGGTGATGACGATCCAGTAAATAGATCAATGCAGATTGATGATAAGCCTATTGTAAGTGTTGGTGGTGTTTACCAGGACTTCCCGCTGAACTCTACATTTTCCGGTTTGAATTTTATCTCCTCGTGGGATTTTCTCTTTGACAATAGTCCGTGGATGAAAACAATAGAAGATCCGTGGAGACCAAATTTTACAACGCTGTTTGTTCAATTAAATGATCATGCAGAATTCAGCGAAGTATCGGCAAGGATAAAAGATGCCAAGCTAAAAAGAGTGAATGAGCAGTTGGCTAAAAAAAATCCTGCCCTTTTCCTAGAGCCTATGAGACAGTGGCATTTGTATGCTGAATACAAAAACGGTTTCAATGTGGGCGGCATGATTCAGTATGTATGGATGTTTGGCATTATCGGGATATTTGTCCTTCTGCTAGCCTGCATTAATTTTATGAATCTAAGCACAGCCCGCCATGAAAGTCGGTCGAAAGAAGTAGGTATTCGAAAGACTGTTGGCTCTGTTAGAACACAGTTGATCACACAGTTCTTCGCGGAATCGATCTTGACAGTATTCTTGGCTTTCATAATTTCTCTGCTGTTGGCTCAATTCATACTTCCCTTATTTAACGAAGTGGCCAATAAGCAAATATCCATTTTGTGGAATAACTATTTCTTCTGGCTGGTCGGAGTTGGTTTCATTATCATCACCGCACTGATCGCAGGAAGCTATCCTGCTTTTTACTTATCATCATTCAAACCTATACAGGTTTTAAAAGGAACATTTAAAGCCGGGCGTTATTCCGCTACTCCGCGCAAGCTACTTGTCATTGTGCAATTCACTGTAAGCATCACACTTATCATAGGAACCCTTGTTGTTTATCAACAAATTCAATTTGCTAAAAATCGCCCGGTTGGTTATTCTCGTAATAACCTGGTCAGTGTGTCAATGATGAATGCCACTATACACAATCACTTTGATGCCCTGAAAAATGAATTGATGCAAACAGGTACGATAACATCCATTGCTGAATCAGAAAGTCCCACAACAGGTATTTGGAACAGCACAAGTGGTTTTAGCTGGAAGGGAAAAGATCCAAACTTGTCTATCGATTTTGGAGTGGTGAGTGCTTCTCATGATTATGGCAAAACGATTGACTGGCAAATAAAAGACGGTCGTGGTTTCTCCAGAGATTTTTTATCAGATTCTGCTGCATTAGTATTAAATGAGTCAGCCGTCAATTTTATGGGATTAGAAAATCCTATAGGCGAGACCGTTACCTGGTGGGGGCAACCGAGTACGGTCATTGGGGTTATTCATGATATGGTTATCCAATCGCCATATGAGAAATCAAGCCCAGTCATTTATAATTTATTAGGCGGATCGGGCAATGTGGCACTTGTTCGATTAAACCCAACAGTGCCTGCGCAGGAAGCGATCAGTCAGATAGAATCAATATTTAGAAAACACAATGCTGAACAACCTTTCGAGTATCAGTTTGTGGATGACAACTATGCAAAGAAATTCGGAAATGAAGAACGGGTTGGTAAGTTGTCTAGTTTTTTTGCAGCACTTGCTGTGCTAATCAGTTGTTTGGGAATTTTTGGTCTTGCTTCTTTTACTGCGGAACAACGCACAAAAGAAATTGGGATCCGTAAAGTATTGGGTGCATCCGTTGCAGCGGTTTGGAGAATGTTATCACAGGATTTTGTCGTACTGGTCTTGTTCTCTTGTTTTATTGCCATTCCATTGTCTTATTATTTTCTTCATCAATGGCTATTAAAATATGAATACCGCACAGACTTAACATGGTGGGTTTTTATTGCCTCAGGATTAGGCGCGATAGTAATTACTTTATTGACGGTAAGCTTTCAGGCAATTAAGGCGGCCCTGATGAATCCTGTAAAGAGTCTGAGATCGGAATAGTTGGATGTTGAATTGATGGGTGATAGTATTTTTCTACTGAAATCAATTAAATTGAAGGGGTAGGAAACTAAATCCAAATTTAAAACATCATCAGTCATCTGGATAGAACCTAAACAACTGCTAATGCTCAAAAGCTATTTCAAAATCGGATGGCGAAATCTACTTCGCGGTAAAGCGTTTTCGCTTATTAATGTTGGTGGACTGGCGATGGGCATGGCCGTTGCGTTGCTGATTGGGCTTTGGGTATTTAATGAACTAAGCTATAACAAGACCTTCGCCAACTACTCAAGGATTGGGATGCTTTATCACAATCTTGATTTTGGCGGAGAAATCATTACACACGATGGAGTTCCTTATCCGTTGGGGCGTGATTTGAAGAACAACTTTGCTGAGTTTGACGAAGTTGTGATGGTGATTGGTCCACGCGAACATGTTGTGGCTCTAGACGAAAAAAGGTTTTCGAGAAGCACTTACTTTGTGGAGCCCACGTTACCTGAATTATTTTCACTTTCGATGCTGCAAGGTTCACGCGATGGTTTGAAAGACATTCATTCCATCATGCTTTCAAAGTCCATAGCCGATGCTTTATTTGAAAGTGACGCTTTGGGTAAAGTTGTAAAGCTTGATAATCGCGATTTTTTAACCGTAACCGGTGTGTTCGAAGACTTTCCCAAAACTTCGCAGTTTGCTGAAGTTAAAATGTTAGTACCCATTGAGTATCACTTTAGTTTGAATGAAACCATCCGTAAACAAAAAGATAGTTGGGAAAACTTTGATCCAGGATATTTTGTGCTTCTCAATAAAAATGTAACCTGGACCGAGGCAGAGAGTAAAATTAAAAATTATTTATTCGATAAGTCACCCGAAGTAGTAAAGTCGCTGAAGCCCGAAGCAGTTTTACATCCTATGGAGAAATGGAATCTCTATGCGGACTTCAAGGATGGAAAAAATACAGGTGGTAAAATTCGGTTTGTTTGGATGTTGGGTATTGTTGGCGCGTTCGTACTTGCTTTGGCTTGCATCAACTTTATGAATTTGAGCACAGCACGAAGTGAAAAGCGAAGCAAGGAAGTAGGCATCCGTAAAGTAATGGGTTCGGTACGCAATCAATTGGTTAGTCAATTTATGAGTGAGTCTTTGATGATTGTACTCATCGCTTATGTACTTGCCATTATATTGGTTGTTTTATTTCTACCCGGTTTCAATTTGTTAAGTGATACGAAGATTCAAATCCCGTGGGCAAACTATTACTTCATTGGTGCCTCATTGGCATTTATTGTTTTAACAAGTCTGATTGCCGGTAGCTATCCTGCTTTTTATTTATCCTCGTTCAATCCGGTGAAGGTATTGAAGGGCACATTTAAGATGGGACGATACGCAGCCATTCCCCGTAAGGTGTTAGTAGTATTTCAGTTTACGATTTCAACAGCGTTAATCATCGGCACGTGGGTTGTCTTTCAACAAATTCAATATGCTAAAGACAGACCAGTAGGTTTTGATTTGGAAGGGATCATCCAACTTCCCATTAAAACAGATGACTTAGCGAAGGCAAATTATAATTCCATTCGACAGGATTTATTGGCTACCGGAGTTGTTGATAACATGGCTAAGTCAGACTTTCCAATAACGGGTAGTATGTATAGCGATGCCTCTATGACGTGGCCAGGAAAAGATCCGGCCTCGCAGCCGATGGTTGCCATGAATCGCTGCAGCCACGATTTTTCCAGCACTAACGGATTTCAGTTTGTAGTCGGTAGAGATTTTTCGCGCGATCATATTACAGACTTATCAGCCGTTATAGTAAATGAAATGGCCGCAAAACTATTTTCACCAAACAGTGATGTTATTGGAATGAAACTAATCTGGGGCGAAAATGAAACTCAATATGAAAAGGAAATTATTGGAGTAATTAAAGATCAAATCCGGTGGACACCGTTCGTGAAACAATCTGCTCATATCTATATTATCGATTACAGCGGAATGGGGTCTCTTACTATTCGCATGAAATCAGGAGTAGGTATTAAGAGTGCATTAGCGAAAATTGAAACTGTTATAAAAAAATATGATCCGGGTTCTCCTTTCGAGTATAAATTTCAGGATGATGATTATGCGCGGTTGTTTAATACAGAAGAACGTATTGGCAAACTGGCTGGTGTATTTTCAGGACTGGCAATTTTTATTAGTTGCATCGGCATTTTTGGATTAGCTTCTTTTGCTGCCAGCCAGCGCACAAAAGAAATCGGAATTCGAAAAGTTTTAGGAGCTTCTGTATTTAATGTTTGGAAAATGCTGTCGAATGATTTTGTATGGTTAGTGATTGTATCCTCTGTCATTGCCTGTCCTATTGCCTATTATTACACCAATCAATGGTTACAGCAATATGATTACCGCATTGAAATTTCGTGGACAATATTTGTTGTTACAAGCATAGCCTTGCTACTAATCACGCTCATTACTGTCAGTTATCAATCTATCAAAGCGGCATTGGTTAATCCGGTTGAGAGTTTAAGATCGGAATAGCTTAATGAAACAGAATCCTCCACCGTCCTTCCTAAAATTCTTCCATTGATACTGCCACCCGAAGCGGGATTATATGGAAGGTGAAATTAGTTGTATGTTTTAGAGATGCCCTTTATATTTAGTCTAATTATTTAGCCTAAACCAAAAGCAGATGAACAATTACATCAATCGTAGGGGATTTATTAAAGGTGCAACAGCATCGCTGGCACTTTCATCGTTTCAACTGTATGGCTTGCATGATGAGTTCGCTCCTCAAAAAACCTATAAGGTTGCATTGATAGGAACAGGATGGTATGGTAAGAGTGATTTGTTTCGTCTCATACAAGTGGCACCCGTTGAAGTTGTGGCTCTTTGCGATGTTGATAAAAATATGCTTAATGCGGCCGCGGCTCTGGTAAAACAAAGACAGAAATCGGGTAAGATGCCTCGCCTGTATACTGATTATAGAAAATTACTTTCTGAAAACAAACTAGACATTGTATTGATTGGAACTCCGGATCACTGGCATGCTTTGCAAATGATTGATGCAGTAAAATCTGGTGCGCATGTTTATGTTCAAAAGCCAATCAGTGTAGATGTGATCGAGGGCGAAGCCATGGTGGCTGCAGCGCGAAAGTACAAGCGCGTTGTTCAGGTAGGAACACAGCGTAAGAGTACCCCGCACTTAATTGATGCCAAGAAGAATATTGTTGATGCCGGTTTATTAGGAAACATATCGCATGTTGAAATGTGTTGTTACTTTCCAATGCGAGCCAATGGTAATCCTCCACTTGAAAAGGTGCCAGATTATTTTGATTACGAGATGTGGACGGGTCCGGCACCCTTGCGTCCTTATGATGGAATTCCCCACATCAGGTGGTGGCGCACGTTTATGGAATATGGGAATGGCATCACGGGCGATATGTGTGTGCACATGTTTGACACCGTGCGTTGGATGCTCAAATTAGGATGGCCGAAAAAAATATCCTCCACAGGTGGTATTTATGTGCAACGTGATGGCAAGTCTAATATTGCAGATACACAGTCTGCGATTTTTGAATACGATAAACTCAATTGTGTTTGGCAGCACCGCTCATGGGGCACGCCAAACAATCCAGAGTATCCCTGGTCATTTACATTATATGGTGACAAAGGAACCTTATGGGCAAGCACTATGAAATATGATTTTGTCCCCTTAGATGAAAAGCAACAAAAGCCAATTCATAAAGACGTTGTTTACGAGAAGGAAAAATATCCTGAAGATCTTACCGAAGAACGTATTGAATTGAATGCGGCACCAGCCACAAGATTGCATATGCTCGACTTCTTAAAAGCCATTGAAGAAAATGGACGCCCTATTGCCGATATAGAAGAAGGTCACATTTCCACAGCAAGTTGTATCCTGGCCAATCTGTCTATGAAAACCGGCAGACCATTGGTCTATGACCCTGTTAAGCGAATAGTTGTTGGCGATGAGGAAGCCACTAACTTATTGCACCGTGTATACAGACAACCATGGGTGCATCCGCATCCCGATAAGGTTTAGTTTTTTTAGAAGGATTTTAATGACGAGTAAACAACTGATCTTATTTTTTTCGTGCATAGCTTACTATGGAATGACTGCTTGTACGAGTCATTCAGATAATGGGCCTTCACCCGCACAAACGCCAACAGAAGAACAAGCCACCTTTCAACTTTCACCAGGTTTGAAAATAGAATTGGTTGCTTCCGAACCAATGATACAGGATCCGGTTGTAATCAAGTTTGATGAAGAGGGAAGGCTTTGGGTAGTAGAGATGCGCGGCTTCATGCCAGATATTGATGGCAATGGAGAAAAAGATCGAATCGGAAGAATATCTATTCTTGAAGATAAGGATGGGGACGGACAAATGGATACTAGTATTATTTATCTCGATAGTCTCATTATGCCCAGAGCACTTGCTCTTATAAACGGTGGTGCACTGGTAGCTGAGAATGAAGCGCTTTGGCTTACGCAGGATTTTAATTTCAAGCATCGTCTCCCGTTTAGGGGACGATGCGTTCTTGTGGCATACTTCCTAAATCTTTGTAATGTGTGATCTTCACTTTCGCGTGCGGCTCATTTAATTCATAGAAACCAGCACTGGAGTGAGGATACGATTCAAGACTATCCGCCAATTTCAAGCATCGTCTCCCTTTTCGGGGACGATGCGTTCTTGTGGCATACTTCCTAAATCTTTATAATGTGTGATCTTCACTTTCGCATGCGGCTCATTTAATTCATAGAAACCAGCACTGGAGTGAGGATACTATTCAAGACTATCCGCCAATTTCAAGCATCGTCTCCCTTTTCGGGGACGATGCGTTCTTGTGGCATACTTCCTAAATCTTTATAATGTGTGATCTTCACTTTCGCATGCGGTTCATTTAACTCATAGAAACCAGCACTGGAGTGAGGATACGATTCAAGACTATCCGCCAATTTCCATTTACCGCTTACCGGATTGGCGTGAATGTATTCTAGTTTCTGCAATAGGAATTTTTCCGTGTAACATGGTTTGATATCGGACGAGACTTCAAATACCCGGTGTTTCTTTTTTCTCTTACGCTCTTCAGGTGTAACACGACTAGCAAGTATCAACAAAATGTCTTCACGTTTACTTTTTTTCAAACGCTTTATTATTTCATAGGCTAAGAATCTCTTTCCATTAGCCAGAATAGTATTAATGGAATCAGACCCTTGCGGGACATGAATCAATAAATGAAGATGATTTGGCATAATCACGAATCCTGTAATCTGATGTTGTTGCCTGATAAGAATATTAAACCACTTATAGATTTCGTCATATAGATCAACCGTCTCGAACAGATGAATCCAATCCAGACAAGTAAATGTGCAGAAATAGGTTTGATCTTTTTCTGTTTGAGTCAGCTTGATTGCCATTGCTTAAAATTACGGATTCATCCTTCCTTTATTCGTATCGTCCCCGAGGCGGGAGACGATACTTGACATAGACCACTTATAGATTTCGTCATAGAGATCAACCGTCTCGAACAGATGAATCCAATCCAGACAAGTAAATGTGCAGAAATAGGTTTGATCTTTTTCCGTTTGAGTCAGCTTGATTGCCATTGCTTAAAATTACGGATTCATCCTTCCTTTATTCGTATCGTCCCCGAGGCGGGAGACGATACTTGACATAGTTTTTTTGACATTGTAAATGACCAGACTTCATCGTTTGAATTTAATTTCAAGCATCGTCTCCCGTTTCGGGATCTATACTAATTTGAAACTACATCGCCTGAATATCCTTCTCTAACTCTTTCCCGAAAGGTTGATTGTAAAAACGTTTACCAGTTGCTTTACTCAACGCATTGGCAACGGCTGCAAACATAGGTGGCAACAACGGCTCACCAAGCCCGGTTGTGTCAGGTCGATGTCAAGCATCGTCTCCCGTTTCGGGGCCGATGCGTATTTGAAACTACATCGCCTTAATATCTTTCTCTAATTCTTTCCCGAAAGGTTTACCAGCACCATCTACAATGCCGCCTTCACTCAAAGGCGAAACCCATCGCTCATTCGAGCTAGTATTGATGTTGATCCTTTCCTTTCATTTTAGTTTATAGGCTACTACAGAATTCTTAAAAAAAGTGGGTACATAAACAATCTTATTTTTTGGATCGTACCCAATATCGGCTGTGTTTCGCTTTTGATCGCGGGTGTCGAGCAGGATTTCTATTTTTCCGTCCTTATCCAGATAATAAATCAATCCAATCCAACACGAGATAATGTAATCTCCATTTCCAATGGGCTCAATCCCATCCCCACCAATTTCCATGGCAGCAAGGGACACTGTTTTTTTGTCGAGGCCTGCTTTCAACACTCCTGTACCCATTAGAATATACAACTCATTGCCAACTGCTTTCAATCCATTTACTCCTTTTAAATCGCTCATGTAAAGTTCTGCCTTTCCATTTTTAACCTGGTAAACATTGCCCAGTTTTGAATCTGAAACATATACAGTTCCTTTGCCATCAATTGTTATGTCGTTCAGGCCTTGCGAACCTTCTACATTTATTTTTGATTCAACCCTACCAGATGCAGTGTTAATAATAATAACTTCGGAAATATCTGCCACATAAAGTTTCTTGTCCCAAAGGCCCATTCCTTTAGGCGCATTAAGACCAGTTACCCAAGTGGCGTTAACAATCTTTCCGTTCTTATCGAGTTTGCCAACTCCGCCCTTGCCATCAGCATCCCAAGGTTGCCCATCGATTAGTGTTACATAAAGTCCATCCTTATAAAACAATACAGATTCAGGGGTAGCCAATGTGGTGTCGCTTTCCCAAATTTTTTCCAGTTTATGTTGAGCCATAAGGGTGTTGGCAATAAACAATAGGAGAATTGAAATCTTGGTTTTCATAATCATTAGGTTATATTTTGAAAGGTTAACTCAACAAAATTGATTTTATTTAACGGGATCAGAATGATAAAGTAACAAATTTTAACATGCATTGCATACCACTTAGGAAAACAGTTTTTT
>Ga0226658_10001796_pt1 | contig 10729 bp, 6 predicted proteins | sample OliLak19BULKMAT1_FD_169091 | JGI IMG/M metagenome (GOLD analysis project Ga0226658, IMG submission 169091) | Freshwater microbial mat bacterial communities from Lake Vanda, McMurdo Dry Valleys, Antarctica - Oligotrophic Lake LV.19.BULKMAT1 (v2)... | ecosystem: Environmental > Aquatic >... | reverse complement strand
CCCCGCGCCATTCCGCGTTCTCGATCGTCGAGCTGCTCGCGCGAGCGGGTTTGGCACCGTCGGGTTTGGCACCGTCGAGTCTGGCACCGTCGAGTCTGGCTACGTCGAGTTTGGCCCCGTCGGGTTCGGCTACGTCGAGTTCGGCTACGTCGGGTTCCACCACGTCGAGTTCGGCTACATCGAGTTCGGCTACGTCGGATCCGGCCGCGTCCTCGCGCGGTTCGACGCGGAGCCAAGCGATCGCGTGCGCCGGTTGCCGCAGCAAGAACGCGAAGCGCAGTCGGGTCCCCCATCCCGCATCCAGGTGTCGCGCCCGAAACGCGTCGCGTTCGACCGTGATCATCTGGACCGCGATCCCTCGGCCCGCTGCGTCGAACACCTCGACCGCGCTCGGCGCGACGACGCCCTCGACGCGCGGGACGAAGACCTCGGCTTCCACGATCTCGGGCGTGTCCACCGAGGCCGTGCGCAGAGCGCACAACCACGTTCTCGAACCGTCGCGTCGCAGATCGAGTCTCCGCGCGAGCTCGCGCACGCTTTCCGCGGCCACACTGGCGGCGATCTCCTCGACCTCGCGAAAGCGCGCCACGTCGTCGAGGTGCACGGCGTCGATGCTGCACCCGCAGATGTCGTCGTGCGCGTGATTGAGGATCAGGAGCCGCCAGGCCTCGTCGACGAGCGCCATCAGCGCTTCGCCGCGACGACCCGCGGCGACCGCGAGCGGCTCCGCGACGCGCTCGAGGAGCCACTGCGCCCTGTGGTTCGCCAGCTTGAGGTAGACGCGCGCGGACCAGACGCTGGAGAGGATCGGATTGTGCTCGTTCCCGAGCAGCTCGCCCGTGTGCACCGGGAGCGCCGCGCCGGATCCTTCGACGTGGTCGAGGTACGTGCCGATGCCGCCGTGCACGAACTCGATCTCGGGCAGCGCCGCGCGCACATCCGCGAGCAAGGTCGGCAACTCTGGCTGAAACGGCATGTGGTCGCATCCGTTCAGGAGGATCGCGCCGCCCGACGGCAGGCGACCCGCGCGCGACGCGAGCGACGCGGTCACGCGCTCGACGGCCAGTTCGACGCGCGGCTCGAGCCCCTCGAAGTCGCCGAACGCCTCGGGCAACCCCAGAGCGCTCGCATCGAGGTAGCCGTCGCGCAGGTAGATGGTCGTCACCTCGCTGCCATCGCTGGCGCGCCAGCGGAACTCGCAACCCAGACGCTCCCACTGTTCGCGCGAGAGCCCGCGCATGAACAGGAACGAGCGCAGCCCGAAGCCGCGCAGGATCATCGGCATCTGCGCGATGTGTCCGAACGAGTCGGGCATGTACCCGTCACGCGGCTCCGCGCCCAGAGCGCGCGGAGCCGGAGCCCCAGGCGCAGGTTGCGGATCAGCGCCTCCCCGCTGGGCAGGAACGCATCGGGCAGGACGAACCATGGGCCCAGTTCGAGTCGACCGTCCGCCACGAGCGCGCGGATCCGGGCGCGCGCCTCGGGTCGGATCGCCAGGTAGTCCTCGACCAGCGCCATCTGGCCATCGAGCGTGAAGGAGCGGAACGTCGGGTCCTGCTCGAGCAACTCGAGCAGCCCGTCGACGAACTCGACGAGGTGGACCCGGTACTGCTGGAAGGTGAGGTACCACGCGCGGTCCCAGTGCGTATGGGGCACGACGACGGCGCGTAGGCGGACCATGGAGCGTCAGAGACTAGCGTGCCTCGCGAGCGTCATCGATCCTGGTACTCCGGTCCATGTCGCGCTGGTCCGTGCAGGCCGAGCCGGCTCTGGTTGCGGACGGAGAGAGGGGACGTGACGCGATTGAACGCGGCGGTCGCGGTACGGACGGCAGCGCTGCACGTCGCGCACGAGCTCGGACGGAGCGTCGATCGATCGGAATCCTCTGGGTTCCCGTCGGCCTCTCGGGGGAGAGCATGCACGCACTCGGGGCCGCGGCGCGCGGTGCATCGAAGGAACCCCTGTGCACCGCAATGGCCGCGACGATGCGCGGAGAGATCGCGGAGAGTTCGGTCGTCGCGAGCGTCTGACCACGCCTCATGACTTTCCACGCTTGGGCTTCTTCGGGCTCGGCAGCTTCTTCAACTCCTTCGCGGTCTTCTCGAACGCGACGTCGATCGCTCTCGGTTGCGTGTCCAAGAACGCGCGGTAGCGGTTGTATTCCAGTTCCGCTTTGGCCTTGGCTGCCTCGGCCGCGGTCGTCCTCGCATGATCTAGCAGCTTTCGCCCCGACACCTTCAAGAACTCATCGAGCTTCTTGATCCAGTAGCGCATCGTCATCGGGTTCCGCTCCAGCGCTTGGAGTTCCGCGCATTTCATGTAGAGATTGACGATGCGATTCAACACCTGCAGCCCGGGCTCAGTGAGGTAGTTCTTCGCGATCGCCACGTCGTCCTTGCGCACGATGCCGCCCGGTCGCGTGGTCTGCAGTCCCATCAGCGGCTTGTCGAATTCACCCGCTGATGGATGACCTCGGCCGCCGTGTGTACGTGTGCGGCCCAGTGCATCTTGTTCTGAACGGTGGCGAAGAACTTCGTCGTCAGGTCTGCGTCCACCGCGTAATCGATGCTCGTCGCGTAGATGTCGAGCACGCTTCTGATAGAAGCGTCGCTCGGACGAGTGGATGTCGCGGATGCGCTCGAGCAGCTCGTCGAAGTAGTCCACCGGCCCCGGCCCCGGCGGATTCTCGAGCCGCTCGTCGTCCATGGTGAATCCCTTCACCAAGTACTCGTGCAAGCGCGCCGTCGCCCACTGCCGGAACTGCGTGCCGGCGGCTGTGGACCCGGAAGCCGACGGCTAGGACCAGGGGCAGGCTGTAGTGCAGGACTGGCCGCGAGAACTGCCGCGCCCCTTCCTTTCGAACTATCAAGGGGGACTTGATAGTTGCTTCCGACTGCAGTTCGCCCTCCGCGTAGATAGCTTTCAGGTGGATGTTGATGTTCGCAACGGTGGTCTGGAACAGTTTCGACATCAGGACCTGGGTCAGCCAGAGCGTCTCGTCTTCGAACCGGCATTGGATGCGCGTTCGGCCGTCTTGCGTCTGGTAGAGGATGATGCCGGGTTGCGACACGGGCTCGTCACTCATGGGGCGGCCTTGTATCTGAACTCAACGGGCCCCTCGCTCGGAAGCCGACAACGATCCTGACACCGGGAGAAGTCGTCGCCACTCGCGCGGATAGGACATCCAAGCGCATGACCATTCAGCACCCGGCACATCCCGGGGTCCCGCGGGAGCCGTGGTGGGCGTCTCGCGGCGCGCCCAGTTCGCCGTCCTGCGCCGTCCCGTCCCGTCCTGTCTATTGCTTGGCTGAAAACGCTCATTGCGGAGACTCGACGGCTCGTTTCGCCGTCGACTCGTGTGGGTGACAGCCGAGCTCCGCCTGCCCGAGCCCGCTGAGCCCGCACCATCCACGATCCGGGTGGCTACTCCGCGCACTCGAACTCAGGCGGCCCTCGAGCGGGCGCGAGCCGCGGCGGTTCGGCCGGAAGTCTGAGGCTTGCCAAGGATCTTGCGCACAACCAGACCATCAGTGAGAAACGCAATCAGCTCTCGCAGTCCGCCACAATGCGGGCAGGTCAATACGTCGATCGAAAGTGCGCGCAGCATGAGCTCAGGCCCCGTCGAGCGCGTACGGCGCTTGGGTTGGCGAGCGTTGACCGCGGGAGGGGACTCAGAGCTCTGTTGCGGAGGCTGTTCGCCGTGCGAGCCGCCCAGCGGACAGCTCGGCGAACCCGGAGGCCGCGGCACGATGAGCTCGCGCCACTTGGCCGCCGGTGCCAGCACGCCGTGATACATCAGCAAGTGCGCTCGCGGTCGAGGAGCGAGCGCCGCGAGTCGGGCCAGGAAGTCGAGTCGCGTGCTCGACCCAGAGGTCAACGCGCTTGCCGCTCGTCTCCAGGGCCACGCGGCTGATGTCCCACGGCGCCTGCAATCCCAATATCATTTCGAAGAGTTGCGTGACCTGCAACGACGACCTCCTGGCCGTCGGTTGTATCGTCAGTCGACCGCGACTGGCAGGCCTCAGGCGCGCACCGATACTTCACGCCGTCGCTCTCGCTGGGGAGCTCACGGAGATTCCGGAAGGACCCACACAACGAATCGTCACTTCCTACCCATTCTGGGCTACGTGACTTCACGGGCCGCCGCGAATACCCCCCGCAGCCGCCTATTCCGATCGTAGAAGATGGCCGCATTGTAAGACACCACGGTCTCTTTGCCATTTCTACTGCGTGCGGTGAGCTCGTAGTTGGTGATCTTGCCTTCAACCAGCACCTGCTTGATGCCCGCCTCAGCCCGTTCCGGATCGGTGAAGAAGTTCTTGAACGGTGCGCCTATCAGCTCGTCGCGCGTACAACCGGTGAGCGCTTCCATCTGTTTGTTGACGTCGGTGATGATGCCTTGCGGATCGGTGGCCATAATCGCGTCGATATTGGATTCGATGAGAGAACGCGTGTAGAACTGCTGGTCACGCAGGCGCTGATCGAGTTTCAGCCTCTCCTCTTCAACCTGCTTGCGCGCGGTGTTGTCGGTGCCGATCAACAGATAGCCGATGATGATGTCCTGCACGTCGCGCAACGCCGTGACGGACACCACGGCCGGGAACCGGCTGCCATCTTTGCGGATATAGGTCAACTCGTAGATGTCCTCGATGCCGCGCGAGGCCTTGAACACCAAGGCCTCGAAGCCCGGTTCAATCGGCGTTCCTAGTTCGGTGCTGAGTGCTTGCGCGCGTTCGATCACTTCCTGCGGATCGGAAATATCGGCGGGCGTGATCTTGTCCACCACGTCCGCCGCCTTGTAGCCCAGCATGCGTTCGGCACCAACGTTGAACATCTGGATGACGCCCTCCGCGTCGGTAGCGATACTCGAAAAATTGGCGCTGTTAAAAATCGCTCTCCGGAGGACGGACTCGCGCGAAAGCGCCCGTTTCTGCCGAAACAAATCCACGAACACGGCGACCTTGTTCGTCAAGATATGCGGCTCGATGGGCTTGTAGAGGAAGTCGACAGCGCCGGATTCGTAGCCCTGAAACAGCCGCTTCCGATCATGGGCTCCGGCGGTCACGAACACGATCGGCACGTGCTTGGTGCGCTCGCTCCCGCGCATCAGCTCCGCGAGCTCGAAGCCGTCCATGTCGGGCATCTGCACATCCACGAGCGCTAAAGCGACTTCGTTCACGAGCAGGAACTCGAGCGCCTCGGAGCCTGTGCGGGCCATCAGTAAGTTCAGCCCCGGGCCGCGCAACAATGCCGCCATGGCGACCAGATTCTCTTCGAGATCGTCGACGAGGAGGAGTGTGACGTTATCGTTCAAGGAATACCGTTCCTTCCGTATCGCCCGCGCGATATGCGTCGAGAGCGATGATCCATTGGATGATGCCATTTAGCGGCGCCACGAGTTGCGGCTGGGCGCGTGCGATGGCGGCATCTGGCATCCTGCGCGCCGATGCTTCGTCGGGCGACTGCACCGCGCACAACCCGCCATTCGCCTTGATCGCCTGCAACCCGAGGGCGCCGTCGTCGTTCGCGCCGGTGAGGACGACGCCGGCGACGCGGGGCCCGAACACATCGGCGGCGGACTGAAACAGCACGTCGATGGAGGGGCGGCAATAACTGACCAGCTCATCATTGGACAACGCAAGATGCACGTCCTGCGCTCCCGCGAGGTGTAGGCCGCCGCTGTCGACGTCGAGCAGCACGTGGTAGTCCGGCGGCGCGATCACGAGGCCCGGCAGGAGCACGTCTTTGTCCTCGGCTTCACGCACAGCGATCTGTGCGCGCGCGCCGAGCACCTGGACGAGCAGACTCGGCTTGTAGCGTGGGATGTGCACGACGGCGACCACGGGCAGCATGAACGAGGAAGGCAACGCAGAGACAATCGCGAGCAGCGCATCCACACCGCCGGCGGACGCGCCGAGCACGATCGCATCGACGGGCGCGAGCGTCGAGAGCTGACCCGGTGCAGACGGTGCGTGGTTCATCGCTCGGATACTATCCATTTATCTGTCTATGAACCAGTCTCAGCAAGTCATTGAATTCCACTAGACGCCTCCCCCTTTACGAGGGGAAGGGAACAACCACACAAGCGGCGCTTTGTTCATAGGCACATTCATTCATCGCTTCCGGTAAATGCGCTCGTGCGTGTTGAAGGTCTCAAAGGCGGCGGCGTGCGACGATACGCGCAGATTCTCCTTGGAGCCGAGTGCCAGGAAACCGCGCGGCATGAGCGATTGCTCGAACAGTGCGATCGCGCGGTCTTGCAGCTCGCGGTCAAAGTAGATAAGAACATTCCTGCACATCACGAGGTGCGTCTCCGTGAAGTCTCCATCGGTTGAGAGCGAGTGATCGGAAAAAACGACGTTCCTGCGCAAGCGGCGATCGAAGACGACACCGTTGTAAGCAGCCGTGTACCAGTCCGACAGCGAGCCTTTGCCGCCAGCCTTAGTATAGCTCTCCGAGAATCCCGCCACGCGGTCGAGCGTGTAGACGCCTGCTTCGGCCTTGTGCAGCGCTTCTTCGTTCACGTCGGTGGCGTAAATAATCGCGCGATCGAGGAGCCCTTCTTCCTCAAGGAGGATGGCCATCGAGTAAACCTCCTCGCCGGTGCTGCATCCAGCGATCCAGATCTTCAGCGACGGATAGGTCGCGAGGATCGGCAACACGTCGCGGCGCAAGGCCAAAAAGTGTGTGGAGTCGCGGAACATTTCGCTCACCTGTATGGTGAGGTAGTCGAGGAGGATGGGCAGCGCGTGCGCATCGTGCAGCACACGAGCCTGCAGCACTGAAAGCGAGGAGGCTCCGAAGCGCTCCATCGCCTGCCGCAGCCGCCGCCGCAGCGACGACATCGCGTAGTCGCGAAAGTCGTAGTGATACCTCTGAAAGATGGCCTCGAGCAGCAGCCTGAGCTCGATGTCGAACGTGGCGTCCCCGTTCTTGCCGTCGCTCGAGTTCAACGCTTGAACATCCAAACGCGCAGCAGTGACAGTAGCTTCTCGACGTCGATGGGCTTGGCCATGTAATCGGACGCGCCAGCCTCAAAGCACTTTTGCTGGTCGTCTTTCATCGCCTTGGCGGTGAGCGCGATGATGGGCAGATTGTGCCACTCTGGCCGCGCGCGGATGGCCCGCATCGCTGCGATGCCGTCCATCTCGGGCATCATGATGTCCATCAGGACGATGTCGATGCCGTCTTCGCGTTGATCCGCGCTGCCAAGCTTATCGAGGGCGGCGAGCGCCTCTTTGCCGTTGCGCGCAATCTCCATTTTGGCACCGAGCGGCTCGAGCACGCGGGAGAGGGCGAACACGTTGCGCACATCGTCCTCGGCCAAAAGAATGCGCCGACCCTCGAATGCGGCATCGCGGTTGCGGGCCTCGCGCAGCATGCGCTGCCTGTCTGCGGGCAGTTTCGCCTCCACGTGGTGCAGGAACAGGGTGACCTCGTCGAGCAGCCGCTCGGGCGAGCGAGCGCCCTTGATGATGATCGAGCGCGAATACTGGCTCAGCCGTTGTTCCTCGTCGCGATTGAGGGAACGCCCCGTATAGACGATGACGGGCGGGTGCGAGTAACGCTCGTCGTCGGCCATGCGCTCGAGGAGCTGGTAGCCGCTGAGATCGGGCAGGGTGAGATCCACGACCATGCAATCGAACGTCGAGGTATGCAGGGCATCGAGTGCGGCGGTCGCCGTCGCGACGGCGGTGATACTCACGTCGTCGCCGACTAGCAGTGCCTCGATGGCCAGCCGCTGCCGCTCGTCGTCCTCGACTACGAGCACGCGTCCAATCTTCTGCGCGAGCTTTTGCTCCATGTGTTCTAGCGCGCGCAACAGTTCCTCGCGCTTGACGGGCTTGAGCGTATAACCCATCGCGCCGAGTTCGAGCGCCTGCTGGGCGTGATCCTCCACCGACATCATGTGCACCGGCACGTGGCGCGTGACCGGGTTCCGCTTCAAGCGCTCGAGCACTGTGAGGCCCGAGTGGTCGGGCAGTTTCACGTCGAGGAGGATGCCCACCGGGTTGTGCGTGCGCGTCGCGGCGATGCCGTCATCGGCGGTAGGCACGACAACGACCTTGAAGCCGCGCTCGCGCCCGAGTCCTACAAGGATGCCGGCGAAGGCGGCGTCGTCCTCGACGACGAGGATCACGCGGTCGCCTTGCACAATCAGGTCGCGATCATCGTCTACGAGCTGCGCCACCGGGCTAGTCTCGGCCACGGCCATCGTGCGCGCGGGCGCTTGTGCAAACGAAGACGCGTGAGACGACGGTGCGTGGGCGACAGGCGCTGCAGCCGGGAGGGGCGTCGCGGTGGTGCCGGGCTCCCCGAGCAAGCGGGGCACAGTCAGCGTGAAGGTGCTGCCCAGTCCGGGCTCGCTCTGCAACGTGACGTCGCCGCCGAGCAGGCGCGCGAGCTCCCGCGAGATCGACAAGCCGAGCCCGGTGCCGCCGTATTTCCTGTGCGTGCTGCCGTCGGCCTGGCGGAATGCCTCGAAGATGACATTCTGGTGCTCGGGAGCGATGCCGACGCCGCTGTCGATGACGCAAAAGCGCACGAGCGGCACTCCGTCGGACGACTTCAGCGCATCGACCGCGAGGCGCACAGTCCCGCTTTCGGTGAACTTCACGGCGTTCGACACGAGGTTCTTCAGCACTTGCTGCAGGCGCTGGCCGTCACTCACGATAACGTCGTCGTTCTCGTCAAGGAGCGAGGTCTCGAGGTGCAATCCCTTCTGCGCCGCGAGCGGATCGAACGTGCGCCGCAACTGCTCGATCATCGAGCGCAGCGAGAGCAGCTCCATGTGCACCTCGACCTTGCCGGCCTCGATCTTCGAGAGGTCGAGGATGTCGTTGATGAGCGTGAGCAGATCCGTGTTCGCGCCGTAGATCGTCTCCGCGAACTGCACCTGCTCCTCGGTGAGGTTGCCGTTCGCATTGTCCGCGAGCACCTTCGAGAGGATGAGCGCGCTGTTGAGCGGCGTGCGCAGCTCGTGGCTCATGTTGGCCAGGAACTCCGACTTCACCTGGTTCGCGCGCACGAGCTCGTCCGAGTGCACCGTGAGCTCGCGCTGTGCGCGCTCGAGGTCGCCCTTCTGCGACTGCAACAGTTCGGCCTGCGTCTCGAGCTGAGCGTTGGTCTGCTCGAGCTCCGCCTGCTGCGCCTCGAGGTGCACAGCACTCTCCTTCAGCGTACGGCTCTGTTCCTCGAGTTCTTCGTTGGAAACGCGCAACTCCTCTTGCTGAGCCTGGAGCTCCTCTGCCTGTCGCTGCGTCTCCTTGAGCAGGAGCGCGAGTTTGTTGCGGTACTGCGCAGTTCTCAGGGCAACGCCGATGGGCTCTGCGATAAGGCGCAGCAACTCCAAATCATGCGCCGCGACGGGACGAAAGAAGCCCAATTCCAGAACCGCATTGGCAACACCATCGGCACTGGTCGGCGCTATCACGAGGTGCCGGGGCCTGCTACTGCCGAGGCCGGAGGTGACAGGAAAGTAATCCTGCGGCACATCGTTGACCTTCAAAACAGACTTCTCCTGCAGGGCTTGTCGCGTCAGACCACCCACGGAACGATCCAGGTCGAGCCCGTCTGACGTTCGCGCTGGAATCGCATAAGCGCCCACGAGCCGGAGTTGGCCTTCCTCCTCGGCGAAGTACATGGCCCCCACCTGGGCATTGAGATAGCGAGCGATAAAACTGACGATCTTTTCGCCAAGCTGATCGAGTTCCTGCGCACCCTGCAGCCGGACACTGAGCTCGTTCTGCCCCGAACGGAGCCACGCCTGCGTTTGCATCTCGCGAAAATCCCTCGAGGACACGACTGCGGCGGCGGCGATGAGGAAGAACAAGAGCGCTGCTCCCGCCGAGGTGACGAACGTCGAGAAGGCGGCGGCCCGCTCCCATTCCTGCGTGTTGACATCGAGTGCCGCGCGCTCGGCGACCTGCATCTCGACGATCAACGTACGCAGACGGGTCATCATCCTCATTCCTTGGCCAGAACGAACCAGCTCGAGCGCGGCTTCAGATTGACCAGCGCGCTTCAGTTCGACGCCCTCCTTGATAATTGCCATCCTTTCGGCGGCGAGGCGTTCGACGGCATCGAGCCGCTGCAGTTGCGCGGGGCTGTCTGCCGCCAAGCGTCGAATATCCGCGATGTTGCGCGGCAACTCGTCGAGCGCGGCAGTGTACGGCTCGAGATAAGGCTCGGCGCCCAGCAGAAGATACCCGCGATGACCTGTCTCGGCGTCCTTGAGCGTGGAGTTCGCCTCCTCGAGCGAGCGCGTCAGCTCGAGCGATTGCATCACCTTTTGTACGCCCGCCGATCGAGTCTGCAGGACGCGATAGGTGGCGGCCGACATGGCCACGACGGTAAGCAGCGCGACAATGAAGCCGATCAGTGTCTTTCGTGGCAACGACGAGGTCCATCGGCCGCCGGGCGTGGAGGATAGGCGAGCATCGAGGAAGCGCTGGTCACTAGGGCTTGGCTGCGGGGTTTTGTCGCTCATGGATTGTCAGTAGTGTCCGGTTTCATTGGTTCGCGGGTTCCTGACATCAGATCCAAAACTTTGTGTTTGCGCGAATTTCGGGAGTCTGCCATCACTATCGCGTGCTGGATCCCACGCCGCTCGACGAGACGCCGCGCGATGCTGATGGGACATCCAAGCGCATGACCATTCAGCACCCGGCCCATCCCGGGGACCCGCGGGGGCCGTGGTGGGCGGCGCGCGGCGCGCGCAATGCGCCGT
>Ga0226658_10001791_pt1 | contig 10741 bp, 10 predicted proteins | sample OliLak19BULKMAT1_FD_169091 | JGI IMG/M metagenome (GOLD analysis project Ga0226658, IMG submission 169091) | Freshwater microbial mat bacterial communities from Lake Vanda, McMurdo Dry Valleys, Antarctica - Oligotrophic Lake LV.19.BULKMAT1 (v2)... | ecosystem: Environmental > Aquatic >... | reverse complement strand
TTTTCGCGCTGCAAGTAGCGACAATACGTTGCTCGATCGTCAGGAGAATCGTCAATCAGCAAGACTATATATTGGTTCTCGGTGGGCATTACAGTCCTCTCAATCTCAGCGTATGGAGTCTATTTGATATCTTTTTAGGCTTCAGTTAAGCGCTTAAAGGGTGTTTTAAAAGTCGGTTGGGTCGTAAAAAAGCTCACTCAGTGTAAGCTGCGAATGTAAAGTACAGGGGTTTGAGTAGCAACGAAACAGGTGCGATTCGTTGCTACTCAAACCCCTTGATATTCTCTCCTATACAGTGCTGCATCCTCCCAGACTGCCGACGCTGTAGGGATAAACGCACGAAACGGAAAAAATCGTACGCTAAGCCTGAATCCGTCTCTCCATCTAGCTTTCAGCCTCTTATCCGACCCAAGACATTTCTGGCAAGCCGTTTTTACCCACCTAAACTGCACTTTTTAGTCAACTGACATCCTCCCGACGCTGATTGCAAGCAATACAGTGCGGGGTTCCTCCTTCAACCAGCCGACTTGTCCAAACCAATGACTTGATTTAGATAGAGGTCGTTCTGTCCAGAGGCTTCAATTCCGGTATGCCCTACCGTACTCATTCCAGCCAATCGCAGTCCCTTCTCAAGAATGTTCCACGCTGCATTTTCATCTCTGCATCGCACAGAGCCGCAGTGTGGACAAACATGAGTGCGGGTGCTGAGCGTTTTCTGTACAGGCTGTTTGCAGTCATAGCAGTCAATCGTCGTGTTCTGGGGTGGAACAGGTTGCTGTACCTTGCCAAATACTTGAGCAAAGTACTTGACCCAATCGACAAACAAACTCCAAGCTGCATCACTGATGGACTTAGCCAAATGATGATTGCGAACCATGTTCCGCGCCTGCAAGTTCTCGTAGGCAATGAAATCGTTAGACATCACCAACGCACGGGCTTGTTTCACAGCCCAGTCTTTACGCTGCCTCGATACTTTTAGGTGTTGTCGCCCCAGTCGATTGATGGCTTTTCTGCGGTTTTTAGACCCCTTTTGCTTCTGGGAAACTCGACGCTGCAACTGTTTAAGTTTGCACTCCGACTTTCTCAAGAATTTGGGATTTTCTACCTCGGTTCCATCGGTTGCCTTGTAGAAATACTTCAACCCCAAGTCAATGCCAACGGCTTTACCGGTAGGCTGAATCGTTTCTAGTCGGTCAATCTCAACGCAGAACTGAGCATAGTAGCCGTCTGCTTTGCAAATAACCCGAATTCGCTTAATCTGCGAAACTGGGTAGAAATGCAAGTCATCAGCACCCATCAGCAAAAAGGTTCCAGCCTTGAAACCATCGGTGAAGGTGAGATGCTTCCGGTCTTCAGAGAGTTTCCACCCAGAGGTTTTGTATTCCACCGACCGGCAATTCTTCTTAAACTTGGGAAATCCCTTCTTTCCTGGCTTCTTAGCTTTGCAGTTATCGTAGAATCGCTTGACAGCGGACCAAGCCCGTTCTGCACTTGCTTGTCTTGCCATCGAATTAAGTTTGCCGGCCCATTCAAATTCCTTTGCCAATACAGCACAGAGTTTGGAGAGGTCATATTGCCCTACTCTTTTGTTGTCTATCCAGTAGCGCACACACTTGTTGCGAATGAACTGGGCAGTTCTAATCGCGTCATTGAGTAGTGCAAACTGGGTTGAATTTCCCCTGAGCTTGGTTTCCAGAACAATCATGGACAACGGCAAAACTTGAATCTTGTGGGCTTAATTTACTATAAATAGGAGTACAAGTGTATGCAAGGATGGTCTATTTGTCCGATAGATTATGGGCAAACTCGCCGGGATTGACCGGACTCGGTTGCCGCGCCTTTCATCTCGACGCTGACCCTAGCAGGTACAGCGCGAGCCTTCCCGTCTAATAGGTAACGGTGGACTGAGTGTCGCACCAACCGTCTGTCAGACTGATTGATAAGCCATACTCATGCCTACAAAGGGCTGGTTTAGTTGCTCAGTCCGCAGAAGGGCAACGAGAGCATTAGGGTTTCAGCCACTTGCAATCCGTGAGATTACGTTTGTAGTATGCCTCTTGGCTGTACTAGCTAGTCCAAAACGAGTCCAAGCTCTTTGTAGTACGCTTTTTAACTGATTTACCCTACTTATCGATGCTTTCATGCCGTTCATGCTGTCCGCAAATTCCTTGGCGCTGTTTCTGGTCCGATTGCTACGGCAACGCCTATCGCCACTAGGTTGGGGACATGTCAACCTAACAGGTGACTACATCTAGCGGCAAAACAAAGAAGTCGAACAGGGTAATTTCAGGCTATTACGGGTACCTGAGCAAACTTAACACCCCTCTAAACCATACTGAGAGACGGATTCGAGCTTAGCGTACGATTTTTCCCGTTTCGTGCGTTTGCCCCTATTACATGGACAACGTGGCGAGATTCGTCAAAAATATCGAGAGGGGTAGGAAGACCAACTGGGGGCACTTGGGTTGGTGGTGAATGTCATCGTGCTATGGAATACTTACTATATGGATGCTGCTGTCTCTAAGCTACAGACGACTGACACAGAGCTAAAACTAGAGGATCTGGCTCGACTCTCGCCGTTGGGGTACAAGCACATCAATATGCTAGGGCGGTATTCGTTTGCCTTGTCTGATTCAGTTCAGCGTGGAGAACTTCGTTCTTTGCGTGAACCCGCTTCTGAAGAGGGTTTTGAGTAATTCAAAACCTTAACTCGGTTTTTGGTTCCAATGCTACTCAAGCTCCCTAACGTAGTCGATGACCTAAACATCTAGCTTTTACCTTATTTACTGCATTAATTACTGATATAAGTAATGCAGTAATGCAGTTAGTAAGGTATCAATCATGCCAATCATCGCTTTAGTGAATCAGAAGGGGGGCTGCTCAAAATCAACAACTGCGGTGCATCTCTGCTATTGGCTTTTAGCTAAGACAAACAAGCGGGTGCTTTTAGTAGATGCTGATGCACAGCGCTCTAGCTCAACTTGGGTGCAGTCCTTAGAGATTGACACTCAATTTAAGGTCATGCAATCTCCAGATGAACTACTGGAGTCTCTACCAGAATTAGCTGAAAACACTGACTACGTGATTGTAGACGGCCCTGCTGGGTTGTCAGAAGCTACTAGAGCCATTCTGTTTAGGGCAGATTTAGCAATCATTCCGTGCCAACCTACCGGGGTAGACTTGCACTCTGCGACTGACACCGTTCGCCTCATACGTCAAGCTCAATCGGTGCGTCAGGGGCATCCCAAAGGGGCAATGTTTATCAGCCGTGCAGTAAAGGGGACGAAGCTCCTAGACGAGGCGCTGGCATTTCTTCAGAAAATCTCTGAAATCACAACTCTCAAATCGGTCATCTGTCAGAAACAGGTCGTTGCTGACACCTTTGGGCAAGGGGCAACTGTGTGGGAGATGTCCGGTAGACCCGCCAAGGAATCAGCACGGGAATACGAAGCCCTATTCAAAGAACTGCTAGGGCTGATGACATGACAAGAAAAGAACGCAAGCCATTGGATTCCTTAGCTGAGCAATTTGTTTATGGACAATCAGAGGTAAGTCTACCTCAACCAGAACCATCATTATCAGAGCCAGTAGCAGCAGAACCTCAAATTAAAGAGAAAAGCAACCTTATGACCAGATTGACAGATACCCCTGAAAGGGAGGCAACTATCAGACTTACCGTAGATCTGCCTGAGTCTATGCACAAGAGATTGTCCATTTTTGCAGCCCAAACCGGGAAGAAAAAAGCTGAGATCGTCAGAATACTGTTGGAAGACGCATTGGGTAAAGTTGAATGACTGCATTACTGCAATACTCACTCAATGCAGTAATGCAGTACTCAAACTTCATCTGGGTCGATTCCCGCTGCTCGTAATCGCTCTGCTAGTCGGTCTGCTCGTTGACGTTCAATCTCTCTGCCCTGACGTTCAGTTTCTGCCCGTTGACGCTCAATCTCTCGTCCTTCTGCACCTGTAGGAATAACCTGTCCCTCCTGGTCGCACCAACGGAGCCACAGCCGCGTCACGTCTTCTTCAAACTCCCCCTCCCACAAAGTCAAGCCTATCCCTACTGCATTCAACCAGACTACTTGCCCAGTTGCACTGATGCCCTCACTAGGTGTCAGTTCGCTGTAGCCATTGGGTGAAATTGACCACACCCTTAACAGGGCACTGTCCATCTCGTTCTGCTTCTGCATCCGCTGGAGGGGGTCAAACACGACATAGTAAGGAATATGGATTTGGGCATACAGGTCTTTCTTGGAGGTTGTCTTTCCCTTCTGTTGTGACTTTCGGCTCAGGGTAAGTTCGTCGCCTTCCTGGTTGGAGACAATCTCGATGCAGACCTCTGGCAGTTTGCCGAACTCCCACACGAAGTAAGCTCGGTTTTGTTTTTGGGAGAAATCAGCGGCGCACTGCACTCCTAAACTGAGCATGACATCGGGAACGATCGGGTCGCCTTTGAGTTTGTAGAATAACCCCACGTTGGCAGCCGCTAGGAAGGGGGCGGGTAAGGCTTTGGAACTATAAAGGGGTTCTACTAAGAGCCGCTGCTGTTTCTCAGATTGCAGGTTGTCCACGGGGGTGTCATCCTCGATGACGAGGTGGCTAATATCAAGCTCATGGACGATATCATCTTCATCCCAGCCATCGTCTTCGATAACCAGATGGCTGATGTCAAGTTCGGTGACGACTCCATCTTGAATGATTTCGTCTTCGTCGGTGTCTAGAAGTTGTTGAGTCATCGGCTGCTACCAGAACTCTATGACTTATTATCCTCTGAGTTTCATCAGATGGGGTAACACCCCGGCAACTGTCACAGAAATTGCTCAGAGTGACTCGGACTAGAATTGGACTATATCGCTACTTAGCTATATTCTGCAACCCTCATTTCCTCGTCACTTAACTGTCACACAGACAACGCTAGAGTCGGAACTTCAGGCTTGACGCATTGCTGAGTTCGCAATTACTCAACCTGGTGAGACGAGGGGAAAAGCAGCATGGAGTCTGACTCAGGTGCCCCTCTGCTGCTTCTCTAGCCCTTGGATCAGTCTCACGAGTTTTAAGCGTTTCAGCGTACTACAATCTGGCGCTTTAGTCCAAATTTAGTCCATCCCGATTTTGAGACGGATAATCTCAATGTAAGACGAGAGTCAGACCTGTTCTCGTAAGTTGGCGGAATTTTACAGTGACGCTATGAGTTCGGTAAGCAGCCTGAACCCATTGATATCAGGACGATCGCTCAGCAGTTGGCACGACTCCCTATCCAATAAGTCTTAGATATCTCATAGTGGACTATACCTTTTTGAGGGGTTGTGCAAATAACCCCATCTCATTGAGGTCCTCCAATAACAAACTTTGACATTAGAATGAAGCCAGCCCTGTAGCTCATCGCCAACCTATGAACGTTTCGCTGACTCCTGAACTTGAAACCTTGGTTCATGCCAAGGTCAAGAGTGGTCGTTATCTATCCGCTAGTGAGGTTGTCCGCGAAGGGTTACGACTATTGGAAGAACGCGATCGTCTGTTTGAGATGCGCCTTGCTGACCTGCAACAGAAACTTGTGGTTGGTGTTGAACAGGCAGACCGGGGTGAGTTGATTCATGAGGATGAGGTGTTTGCTGAGTTGGAAGCTGATATTCAACAGATTGAATTGCAGCGAGTCTAGGTATGGGGCGCACTCGGTTTACCCCGCTTGCTCAGGCAGATTTGAAGGCAATTAACCGCTTCATTGCCCAAGATAATCCAGCAGCGGCACGGCGGTTGCTAGCTCACATCAGAGCGCAATGTAAGCTATTGCCTGATTACCCTAGCAATGGGGCGATTGTGGGAGGTCTTGAACCCACCGCTTCGGAGCTTTCCAGTCGGCAGCTATTTGATTTTCTATCGTCCTGATACTCAGGGTGGAATCGAAGTGATTGCTGTTGTGAGTGGCTATCGGGATGTCGAAGCACAGGTTGTAGAGCGACAGTGAAGGTATAGCGATACTCCCGTGACAGAAAAATTAAAAGTAAAAAAACAACTTACTCAATTCACCGTTCAAGCTCATAACCGCGAGATCATTGCTGTTGCTGTTGTCGGAACTTCTGGAGGTCGCGCTGCATCCGCTCATAGATCTCTTTGGGGATCTGTTGCCCATCCAAGTAAGCCTCCCTCATCTGGTAAATTTCCTCCCGGCTGAATTCAGCATCCTCACTTACCTGGGCGAATCTCTGCCATTGTCCCCATTGTTTAACCTGACTCTTAAGTGCTTCATACTGCGATCGGACTTCCGGTTGCCGCAATAGCTGGGTGATGCGCTGCGGTACTGGTCTTTCAAGAGATGAAGTCTGACACGCCTCTCCAGGACAACAATTCCTCGATCGTCATCGCTCTACTCACAAACCCCATAGCCATAGCAGGAGTCGTTCCCTTCTCTAAGCCCCAGTGGGGACGCACCCAATTGTGAATCAACTGTTGCACCGTCACCGCACATCGCAACCCATTGGGGGTCTTAGCATAGAGGTTTTGGTGACGACGATAGTCCGCACAATGTCGCCTCAGGGACGCATTGTGCGCTTCAACATGATTGGCATGAACGTCCGACTGAGGACTGATTGCTGTATAGGGATGCTCTGGCTTCACCCACTCCACTCGCTTGCGACCTTGAGAGCCTTTAATCTTGATGGCAACTTCTAAGCCCTCTCGCCAAACTTTACACACTCGGTAGCTAGCGGGGAGTCCTTTTGACTGAAGCCGGATACTCGCCATCTTCCATCATGTGTTGGCATAGCGATGCTCTCCATCGGTAACTACGCTCCATCATGATTAAAGTCCATCCTCTAGACTCTGAGGGGGGGAAGGTTCTCGCCCACGCGAGTGTAGAGTTCGTCCCCTTCTAGGGTCAGGTCGGCGGTGTCAGGGGCAGGCGGTGACCAGGCGGTGACTTGGCGGGCAAGTCGTTTTTCCCAGCGAATGATATTGGAGTGGGATTTGCCTAGCACTCGTCCGCTCGCACGGATGCCCATGCCTTCGGAGCGCATTTTTAGGGCGAGGAAAATCGTCGATGGCGGGGTTTGCAAGCGAAACATCGGGGTGCCGATGCGGTCGTTGAATTGTTTACGGCAGGTTTTACACCGATAGTTCTGAACCTGACTGCTGTCTTGATGGGGCGATGTCCATTTTTAACGACAGTGGGGCTATGACAGTGGGGACACGATGGGTTTGAGGGAGGTGTCATGGTTCTCAGCGGTTGTCTCTCATCTATATTTTACACGTCATCTTTTTTGAAACCATTGCCGTCACATGAAAGTGCTGGATATGACCAGTCCGATCGGTCTGGATAGCATCTACACCGATGTCAATATTCTCAATTTGGGACTGTTCTTGTGGATGGAGCGATGCCACTGCCTAAATTGGGACAAAAAGCCTCTACACCCTCGTCGCTGGATGGGGCTTTGGACGATCGATTAATAGCCAGTGACCCCCCGCTCTAGGTCACAAACCCCAGATGTCTCAGCACCGACTCAGGCACCATCCGTTTAATCTCCGCCACCAGATCCAGATCGCCCCCTTCGCCGAACGCCCATGCCCAATTCAGCCGCATCTCTGCCAAACTCTCCGGCGTAAACCACCCCGTAGCCCTTGCCTCCACCGGATCACCCATCTCCTTAATCTCTATAAAACGATCGGGTGATCCAGTCTCCAACACCCTACGTTTGTCCTCCTGTTGTGCCTGAATCTGATGTCGTTTCTCCGCCCGTCGCTCCAGCACCGCCCATAGGAGTTGCCATTGTGCCTCATCAAGCTTGTACGTGCGCAGCTTTTCCCCCTCATGCCCCGCCATAGCCCGTGACCAATGCATCTCCAGCTTGATGCCCAATTGAGAGAGCAACTCATGCACGATTTGGGTATCACTCATCTTGTCGTTAATCGTCAAATGGAGTGCCACCTTAACCTGGGGAGCTAACGCCCTAGCGCGATCGGCATAGGCTTTGAGGTCATACTTCGTCCAACACCACCCTTGGCGAATCCTGGACACCAGTTCGTCTCCCCCAAGTTCCACCAGCACCCGCCGTCTGACTTCTGCATTAGAGATGTCCCACGCACAAAGTCCTTGCCCCCAGAGCGCCTGTTTCTCAATCCCTTTCACCGTGCGCTCAATAGCTAGCCCAGGATACAGCAACGATTCTAGGGCGAGAATCTTACCTCTCCAGCGCCCTTGGTTGTCTTGCAGAGCGTCCTCTACCGTGAGCAGATCTAGAGCATAAAATTCCTTAAAGTGGAATTTGGCAACCTCTAGGGTTTCCTCTGGAGTTATGGACTCTTTTTGCTCCAACGCTAAAACCTCTTGATAGGTGAGGTCTGCTGCTCCGACTAACTCCTCTGCTTCCATTTGCTTTAATTCCTCTTTGGTCTGCTTCAAAAGCAACTTCATGGCGGGGTTAGATTCCTGGTCTTCCACGGTTACAGAATGGCCCTCATAACGCAAGCGCACGAGCAGCGCATCCCGGAGGTAGGTCATCGACTGATTCTGCTCCGCCGCTAACTGACAATACAAGCGGATATGTGGGTCAGTCTCCCAGTCCCATCCGGTCACTAAGTCCTCGCGTAAATTACAACGGATTAAGCTGATGGTTGTTGTTGTCAAATCTCGCAAGTTTTGGTTGACTTCAAACGGATTTGACGAATGACTCACTAGGTTAAAGTTGCACCCCCGCTTAGCCGACCAAATCACTCGTGGGACAGGTTCTCTGACCCTAGCCAGGGCTTGAGACATATCCGCATCGGTGGAACTAACTCCCAGGAAGATGCCATAGACCGCTGCCACGACTCCGTGGGACTCAATGCTCACTCCGGTCGCCACAGAGGGAGAGCAGATAATCACATCGTATTGAGTGAGTTCTGAATCTGGAATTTTGGCGAAAGCTTGCTCAGCGTCTCCCCCACTGGTTTTGGAATTAACCACCAAGACGCGCTTCTCAGGGTATTGCTGCTGGATGAGCTTTGTCAGAACGAAACTGGTCATCTTGCTGTCTGTGGTAACGAAGAGGACTTTCCCCGTCTCTAATCCACCCACCGCTTGCAAAAGGTCGGCGGTGATGGCAGAGCGATCGGCACACTGAAGGAATCGGGCTGCATAGGGTTCGGGTTGATAGTCATTGCGAATCAGAAAGAGGTTGGCATCCTCCTCTCTCAATCCCTTGAGATAGTTCAGGGTGTCATTATTCAGGTCCGCATCTGCCACAATCACTCGCCGGGCGACTCGAATCAATTCGTGGAATCGAGCGAGGAGTGCCGGACGTTTGCCGTCTTTCGCGCAAGTGGAGCTGGTGAGCAAATGGCGCACGACTTGCACGACTTCATCTAGCACCAGGTCGCAACCCGCAAACTTGGCAGGGTCAAATGAGAGGAGAGAATCGACACAGCAGCCGATGCGAAGGGTGTAGGCACTTCCTGTGATAAAGTCCCCGTTTGCTTTATCGATGTCGCCTTTATAATCGAGTCCCAATCGTTCTGAGAGATTCCGCATCAGGGTAATGCGGTGTCCCCCTGCTAAGACTTTTTCGACTCCCTGAATGATTTCGTTGATCCATTTAGTTTTACCTGTGCCTTTGGCGCTCTCAATGGCAATGATTCCGGTCTCTGGTAGCTGATGGGTCTCCAAGGTGGAGAGGTCAGCAGTGGTTAATTTGAGTTGTGCTGGAATGGTTAAGCGCTTTTCCAGCCTTGCTCTCAGTTGCCAATGCACCACGGGTAGGGCTTCCGAATAAGCTGTGTCCCATGCCTCTATTCCAGTGGTGACGATGAGGTCATCTACCCCTTTACCGTGTTTTGGCTTCCATGTGGCGATCGTCACGTTACACCCGTGCTGGTTGAGGACACGACCAAAGCGACTGAGGGCGCTGGCAACCTTGTTACGGGTTTTGAGTTTGGAGTCTTGGTCAAAGGCGAGAACAATTTCTCTGCCCTCTATCGCAAATGGCGCTAAGTCAGGGATGAGGTAAGGGGGACAGGGAATGTCCAGGGCATCCTTTGTGCGATAGCCGCCGTTTATTCCATACAGAGCAATGGCAACGTAGCCCTGGCTGAGCAGACAGAGGGCTTTTTTGCCGCCTTCGGTGAGGATGAGGGGGATCTGAGGTTGGGTTGTGAGCCAGTTCCAGAAACTATCGTCTAGGGGTACGTCTACGGTGTAGCGCTGACCAATGAGTTGCCGGATTTCAGGGGGGATGGCAGGCAGATAAGCTCTAGAGCCGTTGCCAACGGGGGTTTCGTATTTGCGATATTTGCCCAGCTTGTGGCGATCGGCTTGTGGCTTTTGCAGTTTGGCTTGCCAGCAGCTTAGGTCTTCGTTGAGCAGGAGGATGGCTGCTAGGTCTGCTCGTGCTTGTTGCCCAAAACGGGTGAGGTGCCAGTTGAGGGCTTCGTGAATGGGGTAGGCAACGTCATAACCAGGGAGGGGTTCTGTGTCTCTGACGAGGCGGGTTGCCGATCGGTAGAGGGGGGGAGCAATGGCGCTCTCTTGCAGGAATTCGCGTTCTGCTCGTTGGCTGAATTGTGTGAAGGTTTCGACGGGATCGGGGGCTTTGGGGTTAGGGACGAACTTGGGCGCTCTGGGGTTGGACGCAAAGCCACGGGAGATGGAGGGCGTTCGAGCGAGGCGAGAGGGAGCCGTTGGAACTGATTGCTTAACGGGTTCTGGTTTTGGAGCAGTCCGTTTCGTAGGTGGGGTGGGGGCGGATTGCTTGGGCGGATTGCTTGCTTTT
>Ga0226658_10001786_pt1 | contig 10752 bp, 8 predicted proteins | sample OliLak19BULKMAT1_FD_169091 | JGI IMG/M metagenome (GOLD analysis project Ga0226658, IMG submission 169091) | Freshwater microbial mat bacterial communities from Lake Vanda, McMurdo Dry Valleys, Antarctica - Oligotrophic Lake LV.19.BULKMAT1 (v2)... | ecosystem: Environmental > Aquatic >... | reverse complement strand
GGGGGCGGCGTTCGCGCTGACGTCGTTCGACACCGCGAGCAGCATCATCCAGGTCACGCCCCACGGAGCGATTCAGGCGGACGTCGGCGGCGGGATGACGGCCGTCGCGACGGCGGCGCAGGACCCCCTCTTCTATCTCCACCACTGCAACATGGATCGGCTGTGGAATCTCTGGCTCGCGCAACAAGTCGGCCGCAGCGATCCGCTGCACGATGCCACCTGGAAGAGCACCGCGTTCACGTTCTTCGACGAGAACGGCAAGCCGGTGACGATGACGAGCTGCGACGTGGTGCGGGCGGCGCAACAGCTCCACTATGGGTACGAGGGCGAGCCGACCCAGATCGAAGCCTCCTGCGAGCCGCCGTCGGCCGTCGGCCCCGCGTACGCGCGCGAGCTCGTGACCCACCTCGTCGTCCCGCCGATCGTCCTCGGCGCCAAGCGCTTCACGTTCAACCTCGACGTCCGGCGCTTGCGACGGCGCCTGACGCCGCTCCTCGAGAGCCCGACCGACACCCTGCTGCTCGAGCTCGCGGACGTCGAGGCCGACCGGCCACCCGGTGTGGCGTGGGCGGTCTTCATCGGCCTCCCCGACGGCGCGGCCCTGAACACGGCGACCAGTCCCTACTTCGTCGGCAACGTCGCGCTCTTTGCAACCGGCATTCGCCTGGGCGGCACCGACGTTCGGAGCGACAGCCAACCTTTCGAGCCGGCGCGGATTCTCCTCCCGATCGACACGGCGCTCCGGCGCGCGCTCATCGAGCGGCGCGATCGCATTCCCGTGCTGTTCGCGTCGCACGGCATCGACGTCGATGGAAAGCCGACGCGACCCGAGCCCGCCGCGACGGTCCGGATCGGAGCGGTCAACGTGCTCGTGGAGCGGCAGGCGACCTAGGGACCAGGCCGCCTACTTCGGATTGCTCGCCTTGCCCGACTTTCCCTGCTTCGCCTTGTACACCACGTTGACCGTCGCGAAGTGCACCTCGCCGCCGATCGCGACCGCGACGGGAATGAGGAACGTCTTGCCCGGCTTGGCGATCGTCGCGTCCAGCAATCCGAGACTAGCGAGCCTCGTCTCGAGATCCGCATTCTTGAGGGCGTACTGGACATACGGGCCGGTCTTCTTCGAGACCTTCACGGCAAGACTGCTCAGTGCCGACTTCCCCTTGCCTTTCGCGTCGAGAACGAGCTGCTCGGCGTACCCGGCGACGGAGATCCCGACCGTCGCGCCCGCGGCAGCGAACCCGGAAGGGAGGCTCACGGTCGTCGTCGCGCGGATGGCATCCTTGTTGGTCTTGGAGAAATTCAACTTGATCTGCAGCTTGGTGACGGAGAGCGGTCCGGCGACGACCGGGTGGTCGAGCGGGTCGCTCGGATCCGTGCCGGCGAGCTCTTCCACCACGTCGGGACTACCATCGTTGTCGCTGTCCGCGTCCCCGATTCCGAACAGGCCGAACGCGGAGGTATTGCCGACGGCGTCGGTGAGGGTCGTGGTCAGATTGACGACGTCGGCGGCATCGAGCTGTGCGACCCAGGGTCCAGCCTGCACGGCTGACCGACCGAGAATGATTCCACCTTGGGCCCCGGAGTCATTGAAGAACTCGATGCTGCCGTTTTGGGACGAAACACCCGTGATTTGGCAGCATCGGCGGTGGCGCTCTCTCCGATCACGTTCCCGATGATCACCATGTCGTCGGTCCCCACACCGGAGAGGGTGAGGCCCTCGAATTTGTTGCCGCTGATCACGTTGGCCTCGCCCAGGGTCGCGCTGCCGATCGTGTTGCCGTGTGCGCCACCGTTCACCAGGATGCCCCCCAGGTTGGACTCCGAAGAAGACCCGCCCGCATCCAGTCCGATCCAGCAGCCCTTCACCACGTTGCCGCTGGTCCCTGCGCCGAGGATCTCGATGCCGTAGGTGCCGTTGCCCGAGATGCGCAGTCCCTGCCCGTTCGGACCGCCGCCGATGGTGCGGCTCCCGCCGATCGTGTTCCCCGTGCCGCTCGCGAGCTGAACGCCGGACCGGGGAAACCCGATGATGTTGAGGCCGCGCACCGTGTTGCCGCTCGACGCGATCACGATCCCACTCGCCGAGCCCGCACCGGAGCCGTTCACGGTCACGCGCCGATCGCTGGCCTCGATCGTGACGTTCCCATCGTCGAGCGCCGGCAGCTCACTGAGCGCGTTGATCAAGGTGGCAGCATCGGAATTGCCGAGATCGAAGATGACCGGGTCGAAGATGATGGTGTCGCCCGCGACGACGCGGTTCAGACAGTCGCGGAGGGAGTCCGCCTCGGCTGGCAAGCCGGCCGCCACGTCCAGCGTGTTGCGGACGACGCAGATTTGAGCGGCGGCAGCCGACGCCGTCCATACCGGCAGGCTCACGACCACAGCCAGCAACCAGCTCTTCACGATCGCGTATTTCATCGGCGGTCCCTCTCAGTGTCGATCGACTATTCGACGTCAGTGAAATCCGGTGGGGGCTTCGGGAGAGCCGGGAACGCGCTCGCCGGGCGCACGATGTCAGCCTCGCATCGGATGTCAACGAAAATCTCGCTGGAACGCAGCGCGTCGCGCACATGGCGCCAAGATGGCGCAGGATAGCGCCGGGTGGCGCTCGCCGGCCGTTTATCCCCGGGCTACGACGGCACCGCCGCACGCACACCACTCAATCCCATCTCCGAAATTTGTCCGGAGCCGTTACGAATCGATGCACGCGACCAGCCATACGCGAGGGACTGGTCGTAACCATCAGTATCTACGATGCGCCCACGCGGGGCCTGATTGGCAAGTGCGCGTTACACGAGTGACGCTCGCTCGCGTGGCGCTGTCACAATGACGATCGGAAGCCGTCGGATCGCGGCCCTATTGGGGAAACCCTGACGGCATGACGTGTGCTCTCTGTGTTAGATGTTTCCATTGCAACCGCCGTGTGAAATCGCCCGCTACCGCCGCGTGCCTGCAAGCACGACGGTTATCTTCTTCCTGCTCCTTCTGACGCTGCTGCTCGCCGGCTCGTTCGCCTCGCCGGCTCACGCGGGTTGTGAGGACAAAGACGCCGACGGCGCGTGCGACGAAGTGGACACTTGCCGTGGCGTCTACAATCCCGACCAGGCCGACAGTGACAAGGACGGCGTCGGTGATGCGTGCGACAACTGCAAGGGCACGTTCAATCCCGAGCAAATCGACAAGGACGGCGACGGGATCGGCGACGCCTGCAACTGTGACGAGAAGGACGGCGACGGCGTCTGCGGCGACAACGACAACTGTCCCGACGTCTCCAATCCCGACCAAGCCGACAGTGACAAGGATGGCGTCGGCGATGCCTGCGCTCCGACACCGACGCCCACCGACACCGCTGCACCCACCACGACGGAGACGCCGACCGCGACCGCGAGCGCGACACCAAGCAGCAGCACGACGTCGACGACGGCAACGACAGTTTCCCCGACTCCGATGGCGACGGCTTCGTCGACAGTAACCGCGTCACGCACCACCACACCTTCGAGCACACGGACCCCGACGCCAACACCGACCACGACCATCACACCAGTGCCGTCGGATACACCGACAGCCACGGCAAGCGCGACGGCGTCGACCTCACCGACACCGACGGGCACGCTGACGAGGACCGCGACCGCCACTCCATCGGACAGCCCGACGCCGACAAGTGCCTCATCACCAACCCCGACTGAATCATCCACCGCCACACCGTCGGACACACCGACACCAACACCAACGCCGGCACCTACGACGACCGCGACAGTCTCGATCACGTCGACGCCAACGACCTTGCCAACTGCGAGCGCGACAGCTTCGCCGTCGACGACCGCGACGGCACCCCTGTCACCTACGTCGACGCCACCCTCTGTCTCGACGCCAACGCCGACCGAGACGCAGAGCCACGATCCTGAGCCGACTCTCACGCCGGCGGTGTCTCCGACATCGACAGCGAGCCCAACGCCTTCCGCATTCTGCGCCGACGACGTCGTCGACGAGACCGAGGAATGCGACGACGGGAATCTCATCGACGGCGACGGTTGCAGCGAGAGCTGCCGCTCGGAATTAGTGGTCGGCACCAGCAATCGGGTCACGCGGAACGACTGCCTCGTCGAGTGGCTCGCATCGCCCGTTCCGAGCGACGGCGCCAACGAGGTGCCGCGACCGATCTTCGAGTGCGAAGACGACGATCCGAGCTGCGACTTCGGCGACGCGACCGACGACGACCAATGCACGTTCCGAATTGCCCTCTGTCTGAATGTCGCGGATCGGCGTGCGCTCGACCGTTCGGGCGCTCCCGTCTGCCAGACACCAGGCATCGACCGCCTTCGCATCACGGCGCCGTCCGAGCGCCGCACACGCGATAGCATCGAAGGCCGAAACCGCCTGGCGATCGAAGATGCGCTGGGCCAGTTGGGTGCGATCGTCGATGGACGATGCTCGACCGGACGTATGGGCGACCGCTGTAGCAATGACGCCGACTGCGACAGCGCAGCGAGCCTCGGTGACGGCAAGTGCCGTGACCGTCAGGTGTTCTTCACGCCCCCGCTCACGAACCAAGGCGTCTGCACCGATTTCGCCGAAATCGTCGTGCCGCTACGCGCCAACCTCAAAGACGTCCATCCCCGGACCACGCGAGTGCATTTGACGACCGTACCGCCATTGCCGCCCGGCAATGCCTGGCGCCCGCCCGCGCGCGACGCCATTCGTCTGATCTGCCGTCCCCGTCGCACCTCGCCCTGACGCCAGCGCGTTGTCCCTGGTCGTCGTGCGGGTCAGCGAGCGGCGACGACGGGCGTGATTCCTCGAGCGTTTGCCGTCGTCGGCCGTTCGAGCGCGTCGAAGGGGTCACGATCGACGCCGACTTCGAGCTCGCCGTCATATGCTGACGGCGCCTCACGCCGCAGGTTGACGATCGCCGCGTCGAGCGTCAGGGTGCCGCGCCATGTATCTCGCCTACACCCCCGAAGAAGACGCCCTCCGCACCGAGCTCCGCGCGTACTTCGCGACCATCATGACACCCGAGGTCGAGGCCGAGGTCGCGAACGGCGACACCGGCGGCCCGCACTGCCTCGCAGCCGCCAAGCAGATGGGCCGCGACGGCTGGCTCGGCATCGGCTGGCCGAAGGAGTACGGCGGGCAAGGCCGCGGGCTCATCGACCAGTTCATTTTCTACGACGAAGCCTGGCGCGCGATGGCCCCGATCCCGGCACTCACGATCAACGCCATCGCGCACACGATCATGGCGTACGGCAGTGAGGAGCAGAAGCAATTCTTCCTGCCCCGCATCTTGAAAGGCGAGCTGCATTTCGCGGTCGGCTACACCGAGCCGCAGGCCGGCACCGACCTGGCGTCGCTCACGACCCGCGCGGTGCGCGACGGCGACGACTGGGTGATCACCGGCCAGAAGATCTACACGAGCCTCGCCGCCTACGCCGACTACATCTGGCTTGCCGCCCGCACCGATCCGGACGCGCCGAAGCATCAGGGCATCTCGATCTTCGCCGTGCCGACGAAGACGCCGGGCTTCTCGTACTCGACGATCCACACCCTGGTCTCGTCGGGCACGACCAACACCTTCTACGACAACATGCGGGTGCCGGCGTCGGCGCTGATCGGCAAAGTGAACAAAGGCTGGAAGCTCATCACCAACCAGCTGAACTACGAACGCGTGGCCACCGCGCCGCCTGGCATGGTCGACAAGGTCTATCGCGACACCGTGGAATGGGCGCGCGCGACGAAGCTCCCCGACGGCCGGCGCGTGATCGACCAGGACTGGGTGCGGACGAGCCTCGCGCGCGTCCACGCGAAGCTCGAGTACCTGAAGCTCGCCAACTGGAAGGCGATCACCTGCGCCGAGCCCAACCCGGGGATCTCGAGCACGACCAAGGTCTACGGCAGCGAGTTCTTCTGTGAGGCCTACCGGCTGCTGCAAGAGGTCTACGGCTCGGCCGGCATGCTGCGGAGCGACGCGCCCGGCGCGCCGACCCGCGGCCGGCTCGAGCGCGCCTATCAGGGCACCCTGTTCCTCACCTTCGGCGGCGGCGTGAACGAGGTCCAGCGCGATCTGATCGCCCTCTTTGGCCTCGGCATGCCGCGCGTCCCCCGCCATTAGAAACGGACCCAAGACCATGGACCTCGAGCTCGACGAGAACCAACGTTCCATCGCGGATCTGACGCTGCAGATTCTGCGTGAGTCACTGACGCGCGAACGGCTGCGTACCATCGAAGACAGCGCCGACCACGTCGCCGCCGACGAGTGGCAGAAGCTCGCGACCGCCGGGCTCCTCGGCGTGCCGCTCCCCGAGGACGTGGGCGGCGGCGGGTTCAGCTTGATGGAGGCGTGCCTCGTGCTCGAGCAGATCGGTCGCACGGTGGCACCCCTGCCCTATCTCCAGACGGTCGTCGGCGCGGCGATGGCGATCGACGCGCACGGCACGCCGGCGCAGCGCCAGGCGCTCCTGCCGCGCGTCGCCGACGGCGCGCTCGTCCTTGCGGTCGCGTTCGGGGAGTTCGGTGACGAGCTCGCCACGGCGTTGCCCGCGACGACTGCCAAACGCGCAGGCGCGGGGTGGCGTCTCGACGGCGAGAAGCACCTCGTCCCGATGGCGCACGTCGCCGATCACTTGCTCGTGTCGGCTCGCACGGGACCGACCACCTGTGGCGTCTTTCTCGTGGCCGCGCACGCGGCCGGCATCACCCTCGCAACCACCGAGACGACGGCACGCGAGCTCCGCTCGACGGTGCGACTGAAGGACGTCGTCGTCGCCGACGGGGACGTGATCGGCGACCCCAACGCCGGCATGGCCATCGTCGCCGCCACCACCAAGCGGCTCCTCGCCGGGCTCTGCGCGACGCAGGCGGGCGTCGCCGCCGAACAGCTCCGACTCACCGCCGCGCACGTGTCCGAGCGCGAGCAGTTCGGGCAGAAGATCGCGACCTTCCAGGCGGTCGCGCAGCGCGCCGCCGACGCCTACATCGACACCGAGGCGATTCTCCTGACGGCGCGCCAGGCCGCCTGGCTCCTCGCCCACGGCCGGCCGGCCGACGAAGCGCTCCACACCGCGAAGTTCTGGGCAGCGGAAGGCGGCTTCCGCGTCGCGCACGCCGCGCAGCATCTGCACGGCGGTATCGGCGTCGACACGGAGTATCCGCTCTTCCGCTACTTTCGCATGACCCGCCAGATCGAGCTCACCCTCGGCGGCGCCGCGCTGCACTTGCAGGAGCTCGGCGAGCGCATCGCGGCGGGATCGCCGACGGCGTGAGCCGCGCTGCGACTCAGTCGAGCCGCTCGATGATCGTCGCGTTGGCCATGCCGCCGCCTTCACACATCGTCTGCAGGCCGTAGCGACCACCGGTACGCTCGAGGATGTTCAGAAGCGTCGTCATGAGGCGTGCGCCGCTGCAGCCGAGCGGGTGTCCGAGCGCGATGGCGCCACCGTTCAAGTTGACCTTGGCCAGGTCGGCGTCGAACTCGCGCTGCCACGAGAGCACGACCGGGGCGAACGCCTCGTTGATCTCGACGGCATCGATGTCCTGCAACGTGAGGCCCGACCGCTGCAGGGCATTCTTCGTCGCCGGGATCGGGGCGGTCAGCATGATGACCGGGTCGACACCGCCGAGCGCGAACGTGTGGAATCGGGCGCGCGGACGGAGGCCCAACGAGAGCGCCTTCTGTTTCTCCATCACGAGGACCGCCGCGGCGCCGTCGGTCAACTGGCTCGAGTTGCCGGCCGTGATCACGCCGTCGTCCTTGAACGCGGGCTTCAAGCTCATGAGCTTCGCGAGCGAGCTGTCGGCGCGGATGCCTTCGTCGGTGGTGATGACGTCGCGGCTGCCGTCGGGGCGTTTCACCTCGACCGGGATGATCTCGTTTTTGAACCAGCCGTTTCGCGTTGCAGCGGCCGCCTTGTGATGCGAGCCGACCGAGAACTCGTCGAGCGCTTCGCGCGCGAGCTCCCATTTCTCGGCGATGATCTCGGCCGAGATGCCCTGCTGCACGAGCCCGCCGACGCCGTAGAGGTTCTGATCGATGTAGCGCTGCATCATCGTCGGTCCGAACGGCTGGCCGCCGGTGTAGGCGCTCGTGCCCATCGGCACGCGGCTCATCGACTCGACGCCAGCCGCGACCACGACGTCGTAGCCACCCGCGATCACACCCTGGGCCGCGAAGTGCAGCGACTGTTGGCTCGAGCCGCACTGGCGATCGACCGTCGTGCCGACGACGGTCTCGGGAAAGCCGGCCGCGAGCGCGGCGTTGCGCCCGATGTTCAGGCCCTGCTCGCCGACCTGGCTCACGCATCCCATGATCACGTCCTCGATCAGGGCCGGATCGATGCCCGACTTCTCGACGAGGGCGCTGAGCGCCTTCGCGGCGAGATCCACGGCATGGATGGGGTACAGGGCGCCGGTTTGCTTGCCTCGTCCGAGGGGGGTCCGCACGGCTTCGACGATGACGGCTTCACGCATTGGGAATCTCCTTTAGATGGAAGGCCCTACAAAGGGCCGAACGGCCTGGCCGGGGACTCTGCTTGATGCGCCGGGGCGGTTCAACTGGGACGAAAACCGGTTGCCCGACCCCTGCCCGTTCCGGCATGACTCCGGCCATGCCGACCTTCCGCGTCCTCACCGCCCTCTCTGCCCTTTCCTTGCTTCTCGCATCGCCGGCCGCTGCCGCGCTCACCAAGGCGCAGCAAGCCTGCGTCGTCGGCATGAACGCCAGCTGGCAGAAGACCGCCGCCGTGTTCGACAAGGCGACCAGCACCTGCACCAAACGCGTCGCCCAAGGCCAAGACGTCAACGTGCCGGACTGCGTTTTCTCCAGTGCGGCGATTGCCGCCAAGGTCGGCAAATCCATCGACAACGGGCTGCTCACCTACTTCAAGAAATGTGACGACGTCGACGGGGACGGGGTGCCGAAGCTTCCCGCGGTGTTCGTCGGCACGCCCTTCGATTTCGCCGTCGCCTCCCAGATCGAATGGACGCGCGCCATCACGGCGCTGTACGGGGTCGATTTCGAGACCGGAACGATCACCGAGGCGACGAACACGCCCGCGGCGCACTGTCAGGCCGCCGTGCAGAAAGTGCTCGGCAAGTGTGCCGGCGTGCGGCGCAAGGTCTTCAACGCGTGCAAGAAGAGCGCGCTCGCCGTCGGCAAGGATTCCTTTCCGCTCGGCGCGACGACGCCGGCCGAGCTCGAAACCTGCACGAGCTTCGATCCGAAGGGGGCGATCGCCAAGGCGTGTGCCGCACCCGCCGACAAGGTGAGCCAGACGCTCGCCAAGCAGTGCGTCGCCAAGGGCGTCGATCTCACGGTCGCATTCCCGCATTGCGCTGCCGGCGACGTCCCCACGGTCCAAAGCTGCCTGCAGGCTCCGACGAGCTGCGCGGTCTGTCTGGCGATCCATGGCGTCGACGTCCTGGGCGTCGACGACATCAACGCCGACTGCGACCTCTACGACGACGCCGTCGCGAACCGCAGCTGCACCCCGGTCGAGATCCTGGTGCCGGCGTACGCGAACCCCTGCTGCGGCGACGGCCCGGCGATGTGGAGCGGGCTCACCACCGCCGCGAGCCTCGGCCGACCGCACATCAACGTCATCCTCAATCCGGCGAGCGGACCGGGCACCGGTCCCGAGATCGATCCGAACTACGTAAACACGGGTCCCGTCGGCCCGCTCCTCGACGTGCGCGCCACCGGCGCCAGCATCTACGGCTACGTCAGCACGAGCTTCGCGACTCGCCCGATCGCCGACGCCAAGGCCGACATCGATCTCTACTACACGGCGTCGTACTGGCGCGGTGCCGGCGTGCAGGTCGACGGCATCTTCCTCGACGAAATGTCGAGCGACCTGCCGAACGTCGGCTACTACCAGCAGCTCCGCGACTACGTGCACGCCAAAGACGCGGGCGCACTCGTGATCGCCAATCCCGGCCAGCCCGCGACGCAGGACACCAGCAGCGGCGCCTCCGGATTCACCGTCATGGACTACGCGACGGCGGCCGACGTCCTCGTCACGTACGAAGGCACCGACGAGGGTTACCTCGGCTCCTACGCGAATCCCGTCTGGGCCGATGCGCTGCCGGCGAGTCACTTTGCGCATCTGTTTCACGGCGTCGCCGACGAGACGGCGATGGAAACCGTGATCTCGCTCATGCAGTTCCGGAAGGTCGGCATGGTCTACTTCACCGACGACGTGCTCGCGCCGAACCCGTGGGACACCCTTCCCACCTATTTCCCGACCGAGCTCGACATCTTCACGATGCCCTAGCGTGTGACGCGTCGAAAAACCTCGCGCGTTGTGCAAAGCGTGGCCCCATGACCCCTACTCTCGAGGATCGAGCTCTCATCGGTGATCTCGTCGTGGCCTACGCGTTTGCGATCGACGAGCGGAATTGGCCGGCCTTCCAAGCGCTCTTCACGCCCGAGGCCGACATCGACTACCGGTCGGCGGGCGGGATCGCCGGGAAACCCGCGGAAGTGACGGCCTGGATGCCGCAGGCGATCTCCCTCTTCACCTGGACGCTGCATTCGGTGCTGACCCACCGCATCCAGTCGACCGGTCCCGACACCGCCACCGGGTCGCTCCACATGTTCGCGCGCCACGGGCTGCTGTGGTCGGGCACGAGCGAGGTGATGGACGTGAGCGGCGTCTACCACGACCAGTACGTCCGGACGCCGGACGGGTGGCGCTTCGCGGCGCGCCGCGAGCACACGCTCAGCATCACGGGCGGCGAGTTCGCGAAGATCGCCGCCCG
>Ga0226658_10001765_pt1 | contig 10835 bp, 19 predicted proteins | sample OliLak19BULKMAT1_FD_169091 | JGI IMG/M metagenome (GOLD analysis project Ga0226658, IMG submission 169091) | Freshwater microbial mat bacterial communities from Lake Vanda, McMurdo Dry Valleys, Antarctica - Oligotrophic Lake LV.19.BULKMAT1 (v2)... | ecosystem: Environmental > Aquatic >... | reverse complement strand
TTTTAATTCTTTGAGCAAAAAAATAGTCGCCCTGTTTTTGCTTTCATATTAATAAGTTGTTAAAATTGTTTCGTAAATATTTTTTTCTTCGTCAATAAAAAGCATTTCTTTATCAACTTCCATTCCTGTGCCAGTAGCCTCATATACTTCAATCGCTTCTTCTTTGGTAGCATAGTCGCCAACATGGGCTTCAATTGTGTGAGCATCTAACCTTTCTCTTGTTGTTGCCCTTTCGCTTCTGATTATGTTTACTCTGAAAATATTTTTCATTTTGTTTTTTGTTTTAAATTGTTTAATTATTATTTAGTGTTTGTGTTGTTGTCATTTTTTTATTTTTTATGTTGTGCTTAATTGCTTTCAACGATACAAATATAAGTCTTTAATATTGTATTCTCCAAATGTTTTTACAAATAAAAGTATCTAATTTTGTATTTTATAGTTAACTCATTGAAAATCAAACTAATTAATTTTAGTTTCAAAACAATATTACTGCTAGTAACCCGCAACGAAAGCATAACATCACCTAATTCTTTGAGCAAAAAAATAGGCGCCCTGTATTTGCTTAGTCTTGGTCTAAAGTTGGGACCTAAAATTATTTCCTAACGTGATCAAAGTTTTTAGAATTACAATGAGGACACTTGATCAAGTTCACAGCTGCACTACCTGAAACAAAAAAGTATTGTTTACAATTTATGCAGATCAATTTAAGCCATAGATCGGGCTTATCAATTTCACTACCTTTGATATTGTTATCTTCTTCTATCATGGTGCTAATTGTAATTAGCCCTTTTCATTAATGATCGGGGAGGTGTCAATCTCTATCAGCGTGATTCTTTCTTCATACGTTTGGCAAAGCTGATCAAGTTCATCAGCTGTTATCTGTACAGCCAGCGGAAACAGTTTGTAAAACATTACTTCACTTACATAGATCAGGCAAACATAAACGTAAATCTTCTTTGCCTTCAGGTTGCGTGATCTGTAAATTTGTAACGGCTTGTTATCATGTATTGAGCCGTAAGCTAATAGTTTATCTAAGTCCATATTGTAAGATTAAAAAAAGCCCCAGTTAGAAGGTGCGCACTTCTAATTTTGTATAGCGTGGGGCGCGCATTACTGTAAAGATAATATTATCTTGTCAATCATAGTTGATATTTTTTGTTTTAAATGTTGTTTTTTGTTGCTCTCCTTTTCTCTTTGTACTCAATCAGCTTGCGATCAATACAACGGCTGATAGCAATGTAATCAATACCAAAGTGCGCACCAATCCTTTGGGTGCTTTCTTGAGTTTCTAAATAGTATTGCCAGATCGCTTCAGCTTCACTCTCTGAAATCGTTTTATACTTTTTTCTTGGCTCTGGTCGAAATTGGATTTTCATTTGTCCCATGATTTTATTTTAAAGGTTTCAAAAAAAATATTGTTGGCGTAATATAAATGTTTCCATATTAAAGCATATTAGGATTACGATCTAAACTTTTTTGCATGAAACTATTAACGGCTTCCCTTGGGAAACCTTCAGTAAGTAAGCGTGTGCAGTAGTTAGACAAAGCATCTATACTATACAGCTTTATTTTATTTACGTCCAGCTTATCATCTTTTGAATTATTGATCAGCTTGGTTTCGTACTTTGGTTTTCGTAGAATTAAATCCACTTGTACGCCCTTCATTGCCTTTTGATAAATATCACTGATCAATTTCTGTATCTCTGAATTGTTGCCTTTGTAGGCTGGATATAGAATAGCATTGTGAGGTGTCAAATGAATGATCGGTGTATCTTCAGCAAGATTGATAAAAGCACCTTTGCGCTGGTGTACTATAATACTCAAGCACCGATCAATGTACCCTTGAGTGAACAGCATTACTAGTTTTGTCTTTAACAGCTGATCTTTATCCTTTGGTTCTGTTTGTCCTTCAGCTTTGCAATAGCCTCTAAACCCGTACGCACCCTTATTTAAATGGTGTGTAGGGTTCAATTCTATTTGCCACCAAAAGGATGAATATACTTTGTCCCAAATAATTGATTTCATAGCGATCTGAATTTTGATGTTTACAGTTAGGAGGAAGTGAGTGTAAACGAACTTCCTACCTTTGGTTTATTTCCTTATCAGTTATCTAACTGATGTTTACTAATGTTTGCAGGTTTACTAAAAGGTTTGAGGTTTAAAAGTTAGGGCAAAAAGAAATCGGCTGCTTAATTATAGGGGGGTTGATTCCCCATCGGACAACCACTTTGCAGTAGTCCCGTTTTAATTAAACAGCCGAAAGATGCACCTTTACAGCGGTTCAGATATGTTCTGATCTAAACTACCTCAATGCACCTCCTTTATAGCAATAATGTAAATATATATGAACGGCTGAAGCCTGATCATTTGATTTTGGAAGTAAGCTTGCTTTGTTAATATTCATGGTTAGAACTTGATTGAATAAAATTGCAGCGATAACAAAAGTAATTGGTTTTATTATTACTTTTGCTTTATCCGAAAGGACTTTTCAACAGTCCATTGTTAGAACGGGCAAGATTGTAGCGATCTGTACCACAGGGAGGGAGGGATACCCTCCTTTTTTTATTGTTAATAACCTACCTTTTACCCCAATAATTCCCTTTTTCTTATATTCGTTTCCCGAAATTCCTTATAAATACATTACAAATTAATATTGATCACTTCTAAATGAGTAAAGATTTAAAAGGTAGTGCCTCCTTTAAAGAGATTGCAGACTATTACAAGGTATCAACCGTTACTCTAAGGCTAAGACTGAAGCCTTACCGCAAGTTCTTCGCTGTAAACAAGCTCAAGAGGGTTTACTATGAGAAGGAATTGCAGTTTATTAAGCGCATATTAGGGGACGTTGAGAGCAAAGAAGGAGAAAGCATTAACCATAATGTAGAATAATTCGCTTATTTCGTAGGCAAGTCCTTTAATCCTGGTCTATGAATCCTTTTCTTATCCTGATCGCTGCACTTGCTGGATATACCTTATTAAAAGGTAGTACAGCTTCTAAGCTTCAATACTTTCCTAAAAGCTTCTCCCTGAAGGACAAGAAACTGATCTTCAGTTTGGATGCAGTCAATCCCACTACCACACCTCTTCAGATCAATAATGTTTTTGGAGTAGTATATAACGGTTCAGTAATGATCGGCAGGGTGGAGTATATAAATAAGATCTTCTTAAAGACTGGAACTACAATACTTAACTTCCCTGTTATTGCCTTCGCTGGTGGACTTACACAGATGGCCATTGATATCGCTTCAGGCAAAAAAATAGATCTTCATATAATCGGTACGGTGAACGCTGAAGGAATTACTTATCCGATCAATGAAAAGTTAAGCCTTAAATGAACAGAGCAAGTTTAAGGCGCAATATGCCAGTGCCACAGTATAGGGCTATACTTGTTAAGAAAAACCAAACCGCAAACGATATCGCAAAGCTGTTAAGGATAGCGGAGTTAGACAGTAGGAAGTATGTAGGGAAGATCATTAAGTTCTTTGAAGCCAAGACAAGAGTAGAAAGCTGCAAGCTGGTTTGGTACTTCCTGCGTAATAACATTACATACAATAAGGAGCCAGCTTCATTGCAATCAGCTAAAACGATCAATCGCTTAATGGCTGATGGCTTTGGTGATTGCAAGCATTATTCGATCTTCTCTGTTTGCATACTCCGAGCCTTGAAGATACCTTGTGTATTCAGGCTTGCTTCATTTAATTATTACGATGCAACACCTACACACGCTTATTGTGTAGCCTTTATCAATGGTCAGGAAGTATGTATAGATGCTTGCATTAAGAATTTTGACGATGAATGTTCATATAAGTATATAACCGATATCAAACCATTGAAAAAATGAAAAACAAAAAGACTAAAAAGACTAATAAGAAAGCACAAATTGGTGATCTTGTATATTTATCAGGCAATCAACAAATGGGGAAAGGCTTGTTAAAGAAGATCGTTAAGAAAGTTGCTAAGGTCGGGCTTGTCCCTGCGCGCGCTGGTTTCCTTACATTGGTTACAATCAATGCAAGGAAGCTTGCAACCAATTTAGCAGCTACATGGAAGAAAAATCCTAAAGACGTTAAGAACTTGTGGACTAAGTTTGGCGGTGATATCGAAGTGCTGAAGAAAGCCATTATCAAAGGTAGTCGCGTACAGATATCAGGTAAAGAAATGGGAATTGTTGTAGATGCTGCGCTACTTGCTTCGGCAGCTGCAATACTTGTCCCTGTACTTGCACTATTCAAAAAAAATGGCACGGCCAGCGAAGAAGATGCTTCAGGCTTGCAAGGTGATATCAGTACAGGAATGAATGAGCTTGCAAAGAACGGTGATGTAACAACAGCTGAAATGCCACAGGATGCAAGTGTAGCACTACTCAAAGACAAGCCCACAGCTGGAAGCTTCTGGTCAGTTGGTGGTTTCCTTTTCAAAACATTATTTGTATTGATCTATTCACCGCAAACATGGAAGGATGCAGCCCCTTTATTATTTGGTGGTGCAGCTTTTCTTGTAATTGTTTCAATAGCTTTTTACATTTTGCATTTAATATTCGACTTTACTAAACTCTATACTTATGGCAAAGAAAGGTTCTTTAAAAAAGCCAGCTAAGAAAGCTGCAAAGACTAAGACTAAAAAGACCCCTAGTACAGCAGGGGAATTGGTGGACTATATGGAAGCCAATCGTAATTTAAAACATGAAGATTTCCCGTTGCACTTAAAAAAGAATTACGAAGCTGCGGGACTTGAAATCAATTCGTAATTCTTAACTAAAAATCAAAATAAAATGGCAAAGACTAAGAAGAAAAAAAAGAAAAGCACTAACAGGAGATCACGCGGAATGGGCGCGGTAGATACTCAATCACTTATTGCCCTTGCCGTTGGTGCGCTTGGTGCAAAATTGCTTAACAAAGTGATTCCAGACACATTAAACAAAAATCTTGTTGCTGGTGGAAAGATCGCGGTAGGTGTATTTTTACCAATGATCTCTAAAGATGGCAAGACAAAGGCAATGCTTGGCGATGTAGGTAAAGGATTCGTTGTTGTTGGAACTCTTGAACTTGCTGAAAGCTTTGGCATAGGAGAAAATGTTTTGGGCGGTAATGATTCAAAGACTTTAGCCGTTGCCCTGGAAGGTATTGAAGACGTTGAGTTTGAAGATATCAGCGATAATGTACTTGGTGATTATGATGATGAGTACATGGATGGTGATGATCTTAATGTGATCAATGCCGATGAAGACTTATCAGTGGTGAACGCTGATGATGATGATTATTAGATCATCTATAAAAATTCGCGCTCGTAAGGGTTCGTCTTCATTGCCTTTGCAATGATGTATAATGTTTTATTTAATACCTATTCAAAATGATTTTAAGACAAAATTACGCAGCGATCAAGGCTAAGTATAAGAAAATTGGCAAAGCCCAGGTACGCCTTACACAAAGCACGATAATATTAATTCAGAATATTGTCGCTGCAAAGAACGCTTACACTTTCCCGATCTTGGAAAATGACACAGCCACAGCAATTCAGGCTCAAGAGATTCGACTCAATATCAATGATGAATTTATTGCTGGAGAGATCGCTTTTTATCTTGGGGCTGATGTTACCGATGCAGCAAGTCCAGCGATCACAAAAAGATTGCTTACTTATGCGCCTGATGAATTGAACGTGGCAGCGCGCGTATTGGACGATGTGTACAACGGTAACTTGCAAATACAGGTGAACAAAATATCGTTCCTTGAAAAATGGGATATGAAAAAACACAACTGTTTTACACAAACACAATTCCAAAGTACAAGTGCAGGTATTCCGGGCGCAACTTTGCCGAATATCAATTTTGCAAACGATGGTACTTATCCCCTTCAGCCTATGCTTACATTATCGGGCGCAAAGAAGAATGATATTATCATTTCCCTTCCTGTTGGTATTGCTCCAGCAGTAATTGCTTGGACAGCGCCTTTAGGTGGGCCACAATCAATGAACATTAATAACCTTTGGTTAGTGTTCAGGGGTTTACTTGGTCAGAACGCGAGTAAGTTTCAAGGTTAAGAAGGCATGGTTTAACAATTATATAAATCGAGTATGTAAATTCCGCACCTTACGAGGTGCGGAAATACTCACAAAAAATCTACAATGGCAAGAAAATTAATAAAATCAGAAGTGATCGAAGTAAAGATCATAGGAGGCTCAACAACAAATAAAATTCAGCTTCCTGATGTACCTAACTTACGGAATGTTCATTTGTGGAACATTGAAAGCTGGACACTTCAAGAGATACCTGTATCTATATTGTCTAATACTCCGTTGGTTAATCAGGCTTTGTATAATAGCATTTTCTTAACGCTGCAATCGTACAATGGAAAAAATTTCATGTGGCAAAAACCCCTGCTAAGTTTCAAAAATGTATCCAGCACAATTGTATTGCCAGCAGTAGCAAATACATTTGTATCATGGTTTCCTACTTTGTTTGCAGGACAAAAAGTAAATTGGCCTAAGTCTTATATAGAAATTGCAAACGTAGCATTGATACCAGCTGCAACAGTAGTTTTACTTTTGGATATTTCTTATTCTGAAAGTGAAGCGATTGAGAAGAAAGATAAAAAAGCAAGCTTCAGAAAACAGTCATAATCTTATAGACCATGAGTATTGATGTAATTGGTATAAATCCTGTTGCTAACTTAATCAGGCAAAGTGGACTTACTAAATTCATTATATATAGGGAGGGTGCAGGCAAAGGAAGTACGCCTGTATTCGAGAATATTTTTTGTGATAGCAACCCTAAGACAGTTACGAGCTTCACCGATTGGGCAAGCAACCTTCTCAATTCAAACCCTGTAAATACAACTGTTTACGATATCTTTCTTTTTGATGAAAGAGCATTGATTGACGAAGAAGAAAGCGAAGCTGAAGAAGGTGAAGACATTAAACGTCCTTTGCGATCTAAGAAGAAAGCAAATAAAATTCGTTTCCGTTTCCAACTTGCAAGTAATAACATGATGCAGGGAATGAACGGCCAGCAAAACAGTAACTACGTTACTAAAGAGGACATGGGTAAGATCGTTACTGAAGCCTTGATCGCAGCTGAAGGAGTGAGAGCGAATAATGAAATATTAAATCGCTTAAAAGCTTTGGAGGAAGACGATGAAGACGATGAAGACGATCAGGACTTTGATAGTAGTGATAGTTTGGGACGTATTGAAAAAATCTTTGATCGGGTGGAAGGATTGATCACTAAAAAGAAGATCAAGGATAAGTCAGAGGAAAACGAATTAGAACTTGCCGATTCAGTTTCAGGCGTGGAAGACATTAAGAAAAAAACAGGCAGGGACGTTAAGAAGAATATCAATTTAGCGATCACCAAACTTTACAAGTACGACAAAGACCTTGATCTTGATTTATTAAAATTTGCTGAACTTGCAGAGAAGGACACAGAGCAATTCAAGACGTTTATAAAAGCACTTAGAGCAATGTAATATGCCAACAGTAAATGCAGCCGATATCATAGGAAAGACATTGATCGCAAAGACCAATGTAAACATACGTTCATCACCTACAACGAACGCAAAAGTATTAAGCGTTGCAAAGTCAGGTAATAATGTGGGTATAGTTTATTCATGGGTGTATGGCAAAGATGCGAAAGGTGTAAAAGATGGTTCTGTATGGTGGCAGCTGGAGGGAGAAGGTTTTGTTAAGCACGTTACAGGCTGGTACGATTATAAGTCATTGCAAGATCAGGGAGTAAAGACTACGGCTGAAAAGCTGGAGGAAAAGAAAGAGGAAGATAAAGGATGGGGCGATAAGCTTGCAGACTTTTTGAAAGGAGGAACAAAGAAAGTATTGATCGGTGCAGCTGTTATATTCGTGGCTGTTAAATTAGGTACTACTTTTATAGAAACTAATGCACAAAGGAGGCGCATAAATGATTGAGAAATTACAAAAATTGCTTGCAAGATATCTTCAGCAAAAACAATTCGTATTTAGATTTCAGGTGCTTACTGATGCAGATCAATATATCAATGATGAAGGTGTAGTTGAATATCAGTTTTATAATTTGGGCACTACTACTATTGATATCAATGGTTTGATAATCGTGCCTAACATATTGTTTGGCCCTCCTACTCAAACTATTGGTACAAGTGGTTTTCGTCTTCCTATCAATGAGAATGAAATGGACGTAACTATTTACACTCTGAAATTTATTGATACCACAGGGGGAGCTATACCTGTTGACAATCGCTTGCTTGTTATCTCAAAATGCAAAGCTTCAGTCCGCACTTCAAAGCCTTAATCCATGCCTAAGAAAACTTTAACTAGGATTAAGCTGAAGGAAAAACAACACGCCCTCACAGGCTATAAATACAGCGATACAGATAGCGATATTAGCAAGCATGGAAAGTTAGCGGAGTATTGGAGTAAAAAAGGATTTAAAGATTTTTACAAAGATGTTCGGAAACCATATTTAAAGCTGAAGGAAAATTTCTTCAGTACAGAACCGTTCGATACATTGATCAACTTTTATCAATGGAAAGGAATTGAGTTTGGTAAGTGGACAACAAATGAAGATCGTTATAATTATCTCCTTGCTTTGATCTTAGCAAGCCATGATCTCAATATCACACTAGGATTCAAAAATAATATCGGTTTGTTTCAGACACTATCTGTTGCCTTTGGTGCAAGGGGACAAGGCAAGGCATTAGCACACTTTGAACCAAATACTTTTGCGATCAATTTAACAAGATACCATCGTGCAGATAAAGCACGTGGAACAAAAGAGCAACGTTTTTTTGGTACAGGTGGAATAGGAAGTTTGGCACACGAATACGGCCATGCGCTTGATTATTTTTTCGGGCAATATGTTTCCAAGTCCGTTTCATTATCAGGCGGTGATCGTACCTATACACACTTCACTAAGGAACAATTAACAAAAGGTGATAAGTTAGTGCAGGGGATGAATAGAGTGATCAATGCTTGCATTTGGGACAAGAAAAAAAAGGGTTGGAGTGATTACTATAAAAATCTGAAGCTTCAGTTTGAGGGTAAAGAATATTGGTTTAGGCACAATGAAATTTGGGCAAGATTATTTGAACAATATGTTGGTTACTGCCTGAAGAAAAAACATATTGATAATTTCTTTCTTGCAAAGCTGAAGTATGAAGCTAAACAATACCTTCCAGCCCATGACTTTAAAAGGGTTTATCCGCTGATCAGGCAACTTCTATCCGATATGGCTAAGACAGCTGGTGGCAAATTCAATGTAAAGGGGTATTCTAAGGATTGATAGGAAGTAATTGGTTTCAAAGGTCGGAACTATAAGCCCCCCTTGAGATCGTTCGTCTAATGGCTTTTAATGAGATCGAATTTTGGACAAACAGACTAAAAATGTAATATTAGCCCTTGCCAGCTTGTTTGTGGCTTCTTTGGCTGTTGGTAAGAAAGTGATCAGCTGGATTGCTCCGATCAAAGCAAAGATTACTTCACCTTACGGGAATAGGACATTGCAAGGTAAAACAGAGTTTCACAATGGAATTGATCTATATGCGCCTGAAGGAACACCTATCAAAGCTCCAGCTGATGCCATTGTATCAAGTGTATATGAACATGCAGCTGGAGGAAGGCAAATGATCTTAACACACGCCAATGGTTTTAAAACAGGCTATGCGCATTTATCACAATGGAAGAAGTCAATAGGAAGTAAAGTGAAGCAAGGTGATATCATTGCATTAAGTGGGAAGACAGGTGAGAAGATCACAGGGGCGCATTTACATTTTACTATGCGCAATGAGAAAGGAACTTTTGTTAATCCTGCAAATTACGTCAATGTATTTGCTTAGTCTTGGTCTAAAGTTGGGACCTAAAATTATTTCCTAACGTGATCAAAGTTTTTAGAATTACAATGAGGACACTTGATCAAGTTCACAGCTGCACTACCTGAAACAAAAAAGTACGGAAGATTTCTTCCTGCGAACTCTTTTTTTCTTTGCCATTGTGTGTTTTGTTTTTAGTGGTTGCGTAAAACTCTTATGTTAGCGGCAACCAATTACAGCGGCTCGAAAGTTTTATCATCGACAATTTGAAACATTTTATATTCTTCGTTATCAACTCCAGACCAAACTGACAGCCAGAAAGAACCGTAATTATCTGCTTGTTCAATAAATTTTTCAACCGACAAATCAGGATTATCTTCGATTGCATCGCTGAAATAGATATTGCCTTTCACATAGTAATTTGCATCACCTTCTAAGTATCTGTAATGAATATCAAACTTGTTGCATTCATCGCTATCAATAAGCAGTAATGCAGATGATAGTGTAATTTGTTTTTTGTTTATCACACGAACTTTGGCAGCCGCTAACACGGGTTTTGCGTCAGGCTGGGTTTCGTGGTTTAATAAAGTTTTCGTTTCCATATTTAAAATTGTTATTAAGTGAATAATTCTTTTTCAAAATCCAGCCCGAACGCAAAGCCCGAAACCGTTATGCCTCATTGCTACTTGACCGCTCCGACTTGACAATTTGCGACTTGCGGATGATGCAAATTTCGTTTTCAAAAGGTTTGTCAAAATTATGCCTGTCAAGAGTAAATTTTGAAATTCCTATTTTTTTGTTGTGCTTAAACAAAGCTGACAAGCTCCCGTAATACTTGTGGGAGTTGTCTTTAAATTCTAAGTGAAATATTTTAGCCATTACACGCTTTCTTTTTTACAACGAAAGCATAACATCACCTAATTCTTTGAGCAAAAAAATAGTCGCCCTGTTTTTGCTTTCATATTAATAAGTTGTTAAAATTGTTTCGTAAATATTTTTTTCTTCGTCAATAAAAAGCATTTCTTTATCAACTTCCATTCCTGT
>Ga0226658_10001762_pt1 | contig 10843 bp, 25 predicted proteins | sample OliLak19BULKMAT1_FD_169091 | JGI IMG/M metagenome (GOLD analysis project Ga0226658, IMG submission 169091) | Freshwater microbial mat bacterial communities from Lake Vanda, McMurdo Dry Valleys, Antarctica - Oligotrophic Lake LV.19.BULKMAT1 (v2)... | ecosystem: Environmental > Aquatic >... | reverse complement strand
TAAACGCAGCCGGATTCAGCGGTAACAAAGCTGAGTTCACACGCCTTACAGCATATCGCCACGGCTTTGAGAACTGCTGGGAGATATTAAAAGACGCCCATACGGGTAGTCTTTTAATAGAGGCAGATCTTGCGATGATGGAGATATATGGAGACGTAGACATGTGCGGCGGCGTTCTGTTCGACTTCACAATCAAACCAAACCAAGAAAGCACCCCATGCGCATGTGCTACCCGCAAGGGTATAGGATGATGTTTGTAGGAGCAGAAGAAGCTAAGACCCACAAAGGATTGCAGCAAGCAATCGCCAACAACATAGCCAAACAAGAAAGCGCAAAATGAACACTACAGAAGCACTCAAGCCAAAGTACGTAGCAAAGTCGCCTACAGAAGGGTCTAAGACCCAGAAGCGAAAGGCGAACCTATCGGACCATAAGAAGAACACGGCAGCGTTTAAGTAATGGCACACTCAACATCATTCGCACTAGTCATGATGGCATGTGCGTGCATCTTGGTTGTATGCCTATTCTTCCTATTCAAAGTCAATCCGTACATTAGCGACGACGACGACATCCCCGACGACACCGACACTAAGTAGAAAGCACAAATGAACCTCCCCCCAACGACCATGGCCATAGCTGAGTACAACGCACAGCTAACACTGACTCCAATGCTGGAGCGTGGACTAAAGCGCCCATCCATTCTGACGTCAACATGCCGCACTATAGCGGAGATAACCCTACACAAGATGTGTGTGCTAGACAAAAAGCTTACGCGCACGCTAACAAACCGTCTTGTCGCGTATGCATACGCGGCAGAGGGAATGTGATGGCACAGTTCATCTCTATCAATACGAACAACAATACGGTAGATGTAAACGTTGCGTCTATAGAAACTGTTGTATACACAAATGGCGTGAGCGTGTTCACCCTCAAGAATAAGGCTAAGATCACTGCCAACGGTGATTGGCAACGTAAGTTTCGCAAGTTCTTAGCGTCTGGTGCAAACTGGACAGACGGGGAAGTATATGAATACAACCGATAAAGACGCCCTTGGCAAACGACTTCGTACAGCATTTGATATGTACGCTGTGTACGCAGACAAAGTTGTGATGTGTCAGACCACAGTGAGCAAAGCAGAGTCCTATCTGAACATTGCGCGGGCAGAGCTACACAACGAACGGCGTCGTCGTGTAGACGCAAGGGCAGTGATAGATGCTTTGATGGTAGAGGCTGAGGCTGCTGATAAGGATAAGGATATGGAGATATGAACATATTCCTAATAAATGAATCAGCGTACGTGTCTGCTGTACTACTTACAAAGCACGACCCAGTACGTGCACGTAAGCAGCTTCTTGAGTGTTGCCAGATGTTAGCGAGCGTCGATTACATCTGGCACAACGATACGAAGATGCTAAAGAAGGATGGCACACCATACGGCGCAGCACATAGACATCATCCGTGTGTCAAAGTAGCTTCAACGTCAGCTGCGCAGTACAGGATGCTACTTGATCTCGCTATGCAACTAGCGTTCATGCACCCTGACCACGCATGTAGTAACTCATTAAGACTGTGGATGTTGACACGTAGACCACGGCACCAGAACCCCTACCTAGCATGGCCAGGGGAGATGGTTGTAGTACGCAAAGGTACGATGCCTGTTTTTGTAGAGACTAGAGAGCAGTACACACCGATGATGCTCGACTACATGCGCAAGACAAAAGGCTTTCCCGCATGAAGATTCTAGACGAGTGTAATCGTATCGCTCTAGCACAGTACTCCGCACACAAAGCGGATACGTTCAAGCACTGGGCTTTCATATATCAGAATGGACACCTATTAGAGGTTGGCCAGAACAAGTTGAACGACCCAGTTGGATTAGAGCGATACGGTTACAAAGACTCACGGCATTCTCTACACGCTGAAGCAGTAGCACTACGCAAAGCGTATGGCTTACTTGATAGGCGTAAATCATGGATTATGGTTAACATACGTATAAGCGCATTGAAGCAGCTAACGATGGCCGCTCCGTGCTCTATATGTAGGCCATTCATACGAGCATGCGGATGTACCACATGCTACTTCTCTATCAACGGCGGCTTCGCTAAGACCGTCTTGTAAACACAGAAACACAGAAACACAGAAACACAGAACCACAGAAAGCACACTATGCGCCTATTCCAGACAGGAGGCTTTTATCTGCATGACAGTCCCCATCTGTCTGCCGAGTGGCTTAACGATAAAGACACTGTATCCTATGTTAGGAATGCATCTGTTCTTATCTCGACTGTAATTCAAACACACACCCTTGAAAGGGATACGAAACTATGCCCACCTGACTATTCAATTATGACCGATTGCAGCGAAGTATGTGAATGGGCAGCAGCTAGTGTATACTCCATGCTATGGCTTATAGATTACTACGAAGCACTGTGTGCAAAAGCTTCTAGATTGTTTACGCACAAGCCATTGATATGGGAATACAGTAGACGATTGAAGTTCTACACTAGTATGGGATGCTTTGATACACACGATGTCAATCCACGGGCTTGGCTGCCTATGTCGCCAAGTGAGGCTAGGGCAGCCTACCTCGTGGACGTGCGTAGGCTGTCTTTCCACAAGGTAACGCTCCCAGTATGGTTCCCAGACTCAAGGCCGGCTCTGCCCGCTACAGCGCAACCAGGGGCTTGTGGCTCCACGCTGTACCTCCCCGAGCTAGATTTGTCCCCGATAGACTGACCGACCGGGCAGTCCAATACCGTGATATAGTGTTGACATCCAGAAATCCGGCTGTATAGTGCGCGGGTCAGACAAGGGAAACACCGAAGCTGACCTAGGCCATCATCATTATAACGTGTGTAACGAGATGATGATGATGGCAAACTTAACCGATGCAAACAAGCATCACACGAAAGAATATCCCATGCTTCCTCCCCGCCCAGTCTCCTCAACCTCAACCGAAGCTGTAGAAGTCGTTGGTGCTACCGCACCAGTCGCCGCTGCTACTGGTGGTAAGGTTGTTCTAAAGAAGTTCGGCCCGAGTCACACTGGCGAAGGTGAATCGAAGGTGATTGTTGACACCCCGACTGCCGCCGGCCTATCACTTGTTGCTCTTAGTGCATCGTTCTACGCCGCATTGACCAACGAAGCAGATAAGGCTGGTATTACTCTCCAGTCGATCATCGACTTCTGTTCTAGTGCTGATAAGAGCCAGTTCCCTGGTCACAAGAATGGTCGCATCGCTTACGCTACTGCTAACACTGTTCACAACCTAGCCAAGATGAATGGTCTTGCCAACAAGGTCAAGGGTCTAGGTGGCGGTGCAGCTATGAAGGCCAAGCTCGCTGATAAGGAAGCCAAGATTGCATCGCTACAGGCTCAGCTTGCTGAAGTTCTGGCGAAGCTCAACGGCACCAACGGCTAAGTTAAAAAGCATATAGCTTCTCCTGGCCCTAGGTGTGAGGAATAACCCCTCATACCTAGGGTAAGGTTTATATATGGACAACCCAATGACTGACCCTTCTGTCATAACCGACCTTGAACGGGCAAAGCTAATAGCAGATCGCATTAGGCGGAATAAGAATGAGCTTATATCCAACAATGTTACTCTGGATATAAAGCGAAGTAAGTTGGAGTACCTTCTACGCCTACAGAAGGATGTTAACGATGATGTTAACAGGTTGACTATAGAGGTTCCTGTGTTTGAAAAGCGTGTCGAGCAACTAACGGCTTGGTGTGCAAAGAACCTGGAATCAGATGAGCAAGTAGAGTTAGCAACTATGCTTGCCAAGCGTATTGCGAAGCTACAGAAGGAACTTGAGCACAAGCATAAAGAGCTACATCGTCTTGAAGCTGGATTGCCGGATATCCTATGAGCACAGAAGCTATAAAAAAGCTTGTAAAATTTTCCACGCTGTACGGAGTGGGTAAAGATAAGACGGCGGCGCTATTACTGACCCCAATTGATGTGTTGGAGCGTATTTGTGCTGCGATTATTAAGAATGGTAGTAGAGAGCGTGTACTAAAGAAGCTAGATGCAGCGGTGAATCGCCGTATTAAATCCAAATGATCTTCAACAGCCTAGAAGAGTTCATAGTATTAGCTAAGTCAGGACCAAGGGTCATTGATGACTATGAATACACATCATCTAGGCTGAGTGCGATGTTGATGGTTAAGAATGATGACAGTAGCCAACTGCTTAATCACTGGATAGCAGCGGTAAGCACGAAGTTGGCACTAATGAAACCCCTATACGAGGCAGCACTATCGACTAAAACACTACCGTTAGATGAGCTGATAGAGATCCACACTAAGCTAAAGGCATTAACAGATGGTTGACTTATATACTCGTGAAGAGTTCATTGCGAACTGGGCCAAGTGCCTAGGAACTAAACCGGACCCCTACTCCATTGCAGTCAAGCTTATCAATGTTAATAAGAACTATGACACTGCGATGGCTTGCATATTCGGACTGTCTTGGATCAACCACCCACAATATCTGCAACGTGTTGTAACGTACTTCAAGTCTGTTTGGGGCGACGAATTCTCCGCAACAGAAGTGTGGCTCGGTGAGTTCGTTACTCACTACATAACAGATAAAGAGAAATACCCAGAGGATGCAACGTGATTATACGCCACATATCTAAAGAGCCTAACGAACTAAGCGAACTAAGCTCCTGTAAGACCCCTACATGTGTAGCTGACTGCGCTGTACAAATGGAGATGATCGTAGACTGTTGTGAAGACGACATCATGGTGTATCATATGGAAGCTGACCGCCTTCTATTAGCTACGATAGAAGTTATGAAGAAGGCACTAGGTGCCGCCGAGGTAGCTGAAGTAGACGCTATAGTCGCAACCTATAACAAGATAAGTAAAATCTATGAGTAAGCCCCTTAGCAAGATCAAGCGACACAACGGCACGGCTGTTATAATGTCCACCCGCGATCCAGATAGTTATTGGCAATGCGGACAGTGGGTTACTGGTATAGAGAATGCCACGACGTATTGCACCGATGATGAAGCATACTGTGTAATCTCAATGCGCTCACTGCGCGACGTAGTTGTAACAACCAAGGATAAGCCATGACCCTAGACTCCCTACTCGCTGATATTGCCAAGCAAACTGGCACAGATCCAGCAAAGGTGACAGCCGTCTACGATGATGATAAGAAGTGTATCAACATCTGCATAGAAGACGTTGACCCTGACGATTGGGATGACGAAGAATCGTTTGAAGACGACGAAGACGACTAATGGAGTGCAAGCACCCCATAACCAATGAGTGGTGCCAATTAACAAACAAACAGTGGCGGTGTTACAAGCTAATGGTTGACACCAACTGCACAAATTGGCAGTTGCTGGCAGCCGAAAGAAACCATAGACGTATGTTCACAATCATATGTGAACGTAACTTCTCTGATCTTGAAATAGGGTGGCTTAGCGGGCAGCTACAAGCGTGGCCTAAAGAAGTTACAACATCACCACAGTTGTTGCACCTATGGTTTGTGAATATGGATTCGTTCTTCCATGTAGCAACCATAGCTGACCAGCTACAGGCAATGGACAAGCTTAAAGCTAGGTTAGCTAAGATGAACAAGTCTAAGAATGTTGACGCAAAGCGAATGGTACGTGCGATTCAGAAGCAAATCGCCGCCATACAAAAAGCAAAGAAGAATAGAAGGAAGTTACAAAAGAGACGCCGATGATCAGAACACCATCTATGTCTATTGTGCAATTCTACTTCAAGCACCTAAAGATGCTTCCTACCAAGGAGAATCTAGTTAAGCTCTGTTGTGTAGCTGCTGGCACACCCGATCTTTTCCACGAACAAATAGTAGGTGCTAACGTGCTGTTCGCAGTTATTAGGGACCACGTTGATATGTATGGGTATGTACACGACCTATCTCCATATGGTGCATATCATAAGTTGGTTGTTGACACTATTCGCATGTACGATTTAGAATCGCTTCGTGACCCAACCTACCTAGCACAGATATTCAAAGAGTTAGACAAAGCAATAGCTTTAATACGCACCACGCTTTCCGACGCTGGATTACCAGACCTAGACTACCAACTACCACTACAGGTTAAACAAAAATGAGAGTCGAGAGTAGAAAAGAACACAAATTCCAGGATGTCTTGGTAGACAAGTTACGAGAGCGAGGGTCACATGTAACGTCGTTCGTTGGTAGTATGTATATAGCTGGGCAACCTGACATAGAGGTAGTTAATAAGAACGGTGCTATTATAAAGATAGAGTTAAAGGTGTACCGTGACACCATCCTACCAACGTCGGAACGAGTAATCAATCTTCTACGCGGCCCACAAGTTAACACAATAACTAGGCAACTGTGGGGTAGGAATGCACCGTGCCTGTTGGTTGCCGAGATAGCGTATAACCCAGGAGTACTAGCTATCGTATATAAAACACAAATGACCTTGTCCCACACTGACGACTTCATACGTGTTATCTGCTGTGCACCGTTAGGGACGTGCCCGTATCTAATAAACCAAACTATATAGTAAGGACTATCATGGCTAGAATCAAGGTTGATGCCAGTAAGTTAGAGGTTGTTGCACCAAAGTTTATGATTGACGCATTCGACGAGAAGTCGTTGATAATTATTGCTGATACCATTACTGCTGAGATGCATACGCTTATCACTGGTTTCCCAGAGCATAAGTGGCGACGTGTTGATGCGCAAACAGCTGGCTTCGTTGTGCCAGCAACTAAGTCAACGTTAGATTACTTGCAGCGTACGTGGATGAAGAGTGAGTATACTGTAAGTGAGACTGCTAATACACTGATGATGTATGAAGATATATCAGCGCGTGTAGACGAAGCCAAGGCAAAGCGTCGGTGGGAATACTTGTTCGAGGATAAGGACACCGCGTTCAACTACCCATATAAGCGCAAGCCGTTCATGCATCAGTCTGTAGCTATAGAGGCTGCTTATGGTGCGGAGTACTTCGGGCATCTAATGGAGATGGGTACTGGTAAGACTAAGTGCATCGCTGACGAGATAGGCATCTACTTGAGTAAGCTCAAGGGTAACGAGATGTTCAAGTGCGTTATCGTATGCCCTAAGTCACTGATGACTAACTGGGAGCGCGAACTACACGTCAACATAGACACCGGCCTATTCCACACGACGATTGTACAGCTAAAAGGTGAGTTGACTGGGCTTGATAGCATTGCTGCTGCGTACCGTGACCCAACTAATGTTAAGATATTCATTGTTTCGTACGACTCGTGCGGTGCGATGCTTGACGCATTGCGGATGATCAAGCCTACTATGCTTGTGTGCGATGAGAGCCAGTACATTAAGAACCCCGAAAGCAAGCGGTTCAAATATGTACGTAAGATCGCTGAAGTATCGACGATGCGGCGCATCCTAACTGGTTCGCCTGTCAGTAATAATATAACAGACCTATTCTCACAGTTTGAAATCTTACGCCCAGGTGCTCTAGGCTACAATACATACGCAGGGTTCAAGCGTGCATTCTGTACTATAGATGAGAGCGGACAGTTCGAGAAGATCACCGGCTACCACGACATAGACAAGCTAAAGCAGAATATGGCGCGTATGTCGTTCATAGTGCGTAAAGACCAATGCCTAGACCTTCCAGACAAGATGTACGAAGTACGATACATCGACATGCCACAGAAGATGAAGGAAGTGTACGCTGAGTTTGCGTCGTCATTCTTTGTAGAGCTAGATAACGGTATGGAAATATCCACTGAGCATGTCATCGTTCAGATGCTGCGCTTGTCACAGATTTGTTGTGGGTTCACTGGTGCTAAAGAGAAGTACATGAAGATGCTGCCTAACGGCGATGGCGACGATACGAAAGAAGAGTTGGAGCGCAACGTCATTACAGAGATACCAGATGGTGACACTAAGATGGTACAGATGCTGGAAGACGCTGTGGACTTGGTAGAAAGTGGTAGCAAGTTGATTATCTGGTCGCGGTTCCGCTACGATAATAAGCGTATGTCAAAGCGGCTTACTGACTTAGGTATCTGGAACGGTGTGTACGATGGTGGCGCTAATGATAAAGATAGGCAGGATATGGTTGATGCATTCAACACCGACAATGACTTCAAGGTTATGATTGCAAACACTGGTAGCGGTGGTGTTGGTCTTACGTTGCTTGGCACAAAGGCTTCCCCATGCCACACAGCTTACTTCTATAGCAACGACTTTAGCTATGGTAAGCGGCAACAAGCTGAGGCTCGTAATCATCGTATCGGGCAGGTAAATAAGGTGTTGTATCGTGATTATGTGTACAAGGATTCGATCGAAGAATATATCTCAGGCATTCTAAACAAGAAGCGCGACTTAAGCGATATGGTCAAGGACGTAGCACAACTTAAAGAGTATCTACTCAAGGTGGTAGCGTGATTACCAACGGTATCGAAGCCCTTGCAAGGAAGTGCCGCTTTGACCCAAAGATGGGCGGAAATCGTGAACAGATTACTATTCCATGCACATTGATGCGGAACATTCTATATTCACTTCTGTACGCCACATACAGTTTGCGTAGTAGGGAGGAGCTTGAGAGTATCAATACGGAAGTCATGGCGCTGCTGGATGAGGGTGTAAAAATAACAATGAAGGAAACAACATGACCCGATACACAATGAACAAGTACATCGTAGATGTAATTACGTTCGATGAACTTATTATATATGGAAGGGATAATGGTGGAAACATTGTTAACGGAATGCCATGGTCGTTTGTGTATAAAGAGCATACTATAACGCACGAGAATGATACATGCTATCTGATCAATGTGCCTAAATGGCCAGTCCCACTTAAAGTTACACCATATGATGTGGTAGTAACAAAAGAATATGAAGGGATATACGTATACAACAAAGAGGCGTTCGAAAGTAAGTACACAGCTGTCGCAGTTACCTTGGAGGAGACACAAAACGAATGGTTTAAGAAGCGAATTGATGACCAACGTAGAGTGTGGGCTAACTACACACCAGACGAGCGCAAAAGTTTCGTCTTTAGAGAGAAGAATAGACTGTATCCATGAGAGTCATATCTCTATTAGCAATGTGCGCACTATGCCTAGCTGTAGATGTTCCATCGTGGGTTACAGTAGGGATATTGAAGACAGAGACTAAGTCGTACTATAGAGTAGATGGTAGTATTAAATACGTCGATAAGCGTAGAGGGCGTGCTGGCGAATATGGCCCGTTTCAAATGACTAAGGCCGCGTTCTTAGATATACGAAAGAAAGGGGAGCAGTTCTGGATGCTAGAGACTGACACAACCTTTGCTGAAGAGTGTGCAGACCGCTATCTAGTGTGGCTGCATACGAATTTTAATCCATCTAAAGACTGGTCGTTAACAGTACAAATGTATAACGCAGGACCGCACAACAAAAGCCCAGCATATCTAGCACTAGTAAGAAAGAATGGACTGCAATGAAGGTGTTCATAGTATTCAAGAAAGAGGATGAAGACTACTCATCCCTACCCAAGGATGCTGAAGTTGTTGTATTGTTTACAGCAATCAAAGGCAACCCAAACATAGACCACATAAAAGCACGGTGTGAGGACGTGCTAGACACAGCCGACGTTAAGACAGACTATATCGTATACAACGGTCCTAGTTACCTTTGTGCTATAGCTGGGTACATCTGGATGAGCCAGGACGGTAGGGATGATATGAACTTCTACTCCTTCAACAAGCAGACCAACTGCTACTGCAAGCACTCTAACCATATCAACATGGATACAAAATGAGCGACAACGATAATGACTACGACGACGCCACCCCAGCACCCCTATCTAAGGCAGCTAAGTTACTAGCACTTGTGAAAGCCCCATCACGTAAGCTGGCGGAGATAGAGGCTGAGCTTACATCTATGATACAGATAGTCACGTTAGGGCATGTTGACGAAGGGCTGATGCCTAATATCAGGCTGTACGCAGAGATAGATAGCATCCTAACAATGTTGAAGACGCTTACTGTAAGTGCCAACGTCGTTGAACCTATCATAGCAGAACGTATTGTTAAGCATATGATAGCAGAAGAACAGGACGCTGTGGTACACGGTGGATATAAGTACTCCCCATCACCCAAAGATTATGTGAGTGTGTCTGCTGAGAACATGCCAGAAGTTGTTAGGTGGGCTAAGACTAACGATAAGGCTAAAGAGTTGGTCAAAGAGGGTATCCACCCGAAGTCGTTAGAGTCACTGATTAAAGGAATGCGTGACGCTGGAGAAGAATACCCAGCTGTCATATCCGTCTTCAGCAAGGCTAGTTTGAAAGTTCTAAAAGTTAAAGGTAAATAAAATGGGAGACTGCGGATGCAATAAATCGAAAGCGGTGCCACCACAAGACGCTAAAGTTAAACCAGACACAAAGATACACGGTATCATAACCAAGGTCACATGCAAAGCGTGTGGCTATTGGATGTCACTCATCATCCACCCAGCAACAAATGAAAAGAACTATAAGTGCCAGAACTCTCTTTGCAGCATCTCTATTCCATACTAGGTGTACTTGGCATTGTTGTGCTGATTCGCGTGATAGTAGCGGACCACTTCAGCAAGTATAAGTGGGCAAACAACAAGCCGTTTAGCTGCGCGTACTGCCTATCGTTTTGGTGTTCTATGATATGGTGCCTAGTAGCCTACCCGCTTACGCCAATGTTGTTGCTAAATGTTATTGTAATACACATAAGTGTTTTTATTCTTCACAAGAAACTGATTTAAATTTTCTCCTTGATTTTTCATAAACCTGTGGTATAATCCACTCACGAGGGAATAACAATGACTACCGAACTAAGCGTCCAATCAGACGCAAACAAAGCACCCC
>Ga0226658_10001748_pt1 | contig 10892 bp, 9 predicted proteins | sample OliLak19BULKMAT1_FD_169091 | JGI IMG/M metagenome (GOLD analysis project Ga0226658, IMG submission 169091) | Freshwater microbial mat bacterial communities from Lake Vanda, McMurdo Dry Valleys, Antarctica - Oligotrophic Lake LV.19.BULKMAT1 (v2)... | ecosystem: Environmental > Aquatic >... | reverse complement strand
GATTTCATGATAATCGTGTTTGTCCGGATTGACTGCCGGCATTGAACCTGGACAGAAAAATGAGGCGTAAAGCTAGTTAAAAATCCCAGATCTTGCCGGCCTGATTGCCTTTTGCCTATGACGATCAGGACACCTTTTCACCTATCCACGAATGTCCTGATCCCTTATTTCCAGTGCGTGGCCACCAGCTACAAAATGAAGCAGTGTTGGTTTATGTACCTTGCAGGTTCGTCGTTAGCGAATATCTTGGATATTGATAGTTTTGCTTGATACAAACGGATGAATACATGAAGGCCATCATAGCACGGATCAAGAATTTAAATCAGCAACTAAGACAGCGAATATCTTTTTTCTTTCCGGGGTACATTAAAAGATCCTATTTCAGGGAGATCGATGCAGCCATGCTTGCTAAACCATTAAAGATATCCAGAATAGAAAGTGAAATATTGTTCATTGCTGATCTCATTCCGTCAGAGGCAGTGTGCATCGATATTGGTGCAAACAGAGGGGATTATGTATATGCACTTGAGCGAAGTAACAAACCCAAGAGCCTATATGCCCTCGAACCCATTCCGGAGCTGAACCATCAACTAAAAAATCTATTCCCCCACGTTCATGTTTGTCGCGAAGCAGCTTCTGATGAATCTGGGATCAGGCATTTCAATATACCCTATATACAAGAAAGGTATTTTGATACGAGGGGTACTCTTGAACCTTTCCAGGAACAAGGACAAACCTCGACAAGAAGCATTCCTGTAGAAACCATTACCCTCGATGAGTTTATTAAAAAGTACAAAATTCATCAAGTCGACCTCATCAAGATGGACATTGAAGGGCATGAATATGCAGCCCTGAAGGGGGCAACTTCCACACTGGATAATCTTCGACCAGTCTGGATGATAGAGATTGAGCAAAGACATCATCCGGCCTACAGAATCGAAATGATATTTGCGTTTATACAGCAGTATGCCTATCAGGGTTATTTCTTTGATGGATCAAAGCAGACCTTTCAAAAGATAGAGTCGTTTTCAACAGAAGCGTTCCAAAACGTAGCTAACATGAACGATAAGACAAAGTATATCAACAACTTTTTCTTTATTCCCACCGAAAAGGTCGGTGACTATCTGAGCCTTTTCAATACTATATCAAAACGTTTCGGATAGGCAATGACGCTCTATCTGCCGGACTCAACATGTATGCCAAAACAACATATTAAAACCAAATTAGTCGTGACACTCCATTTCCATATGTTTATGCATGGATTAGAAATTGTTAACTTTTTATAAAGCTATCAGTATGAAAAAATATTTAACACTGAGTTGGTTCCTGTTTGCACACCTCTGCCTCATTGCCCAGCCATTCACACGCCAGGACACGCTTCGGGGTAGTATCACGCCGGAACGCGCATGGTGGGATCTCGTCTACTATGACCTGGCTATTGACGTGGATGTGGAGGGTAAATCGCTGAAGGGCACCAATACGATCGACTTTTTTGTGATTATTCCACAGCAGGTGATGCAGATAGATCTACAGGAACCACTGGCGATAACCCATGTGGATTATAAGGGACAAAAACTCTCCTATATAAGAGAAGGGAATGTATATCATATCAGGTTTCCGTATCCCCTGGTGGCCGGTGAGCGGGATAAGATTACTATTCAGTATGAAGGTATTCCTGTGGTGGCGGTTCGCCCTCCGTGGGATGGAGGACTCACCTGGTCGAAAGACAATAACGGCAACCCCTTTGTGGCCACCTCCTGCCAGGGCCTTGGCGCCAGTGTATGGTGGCCGTGCAAGGATCACATGTATGATGAGCCGGACAGTATGCTGATTCGCATCACGGCACCACCATCATTGACGGATGTTTCGAATGGAAGGTTGAGACATGTCGATTATCTGTCGGATGGTCGTAAGACCTTCCATTGGTTTGTATCCAACCCGATCAACAATTATGGTGTCAATATCAACATAGGCCGTTATACACATTGGACAGATACCATTCATGGGGAGAAGGGCGTTTTGGATATGGACTTTTATGTCCTGCAGGATAATTATGATAAAGCCAGAGAACATTTCAAGGATGCTCATCGGACGATAAAGGCGTTCGAATATTGGTTTGGTCCATATCCCTTTTATGAAGACGGGTACAAATTGGTGGAAGCACCCTACCTGGGCATGGAACACCAGAGTAGTGTGACGTATGGTAACAAATATCAAATGGGATATTTAGGACGCGACTTATCTGCTACAGGGTGGGGACTAAAGTTTGACTTTATCATCGTGCATGAATCAGCGCATGAATGGTGGGCCAACAGTATCACGTACAAAGACATCGCTGACATGTGGATTCATGAATCCTTTGCCAACTATGCCGAAAGCCTCTATCTCGATTATCATTTCGGCCAGCAGGCTGCGAGTGATTATGTCATAGGTACCCGTCTCACCATTCATAACGATAAGCCAATCATAGGATCCTATAATGTCAATCAGGAAGGATCTGGCGACATGTATCCTAAAGGGGGCAATATGCTGCATACCCTGCGTACCTGGCTTGGGGATGATGAAAAATGGAGAAGCGTATTGCGGGGCCTTCAGCGCGATTTTTATCACCAGACCGTGACCACCGAGCAGATTGAAAATTATATCGCCAACCAAACAGGCAAAGACCTGAAAGCCTTTTTTAATCAATATCTGCGGGATATCCGCATCCCGGTCGTCGAATACGAAATGAAAGGAAAAAAACTAAACTACCGGTATACGAAGATTGTAGATGGATTCAATATGCCACTCGAGGTGAGGATCAACAGTGGAGATAAAATCATCCTCAAGCCAACCGCTCAGTGGCAGGAACTCAAGATGGAAAATCCGGTCAAGTCATTTTCTGTTGATCCGGATTACTACGTCCTCTACAAGAAGGTAGACTAACCATTTATCATTTAACGCTTACCAATTACCAATTACCGTTTACCTTTCCAACAATCCGGGCCCTGATCCTTCGACCACAGGCCCTGGAACGAGACAAAACGTCCATATTCTAATGACCTGTTTTTTCCAAAGGTGTTGTATTTCTTTACATAGAGGCTGCTATTAAAATGAAGAAAACGTTTACACCTGAAATTACACCGGAACAGTATCTCCGGTTGATATCGGACCGCTTTGTCAAGGCCGGCGACCCGCTTCGGGCGGAGCAGCAAAGTGCCTATATGAAACATAAATTTGAATTCTACGGCTTAGGGGCACCGCAATGGATGTCAATGGCCAAGGACATTTTTGCCACCCATGGAATGTATACAAGAAAGCAGCTCGGGCAGTTTGTCCGTTTGTGTTATGATCAGGAGTATCGGGAGATCCAGTATGTTGGACTCGATATGATGCAGCGGATGTTGTCTCTTCAGAACAAGTCATGGATACGTGTGCTTGAAAAATGCATTACCACAAATGCGTGGTGGGATTCTGTTGACTGGCTTGCCAAGCTTGTGGGGATGCACTTCAAACGATTTCCGGAACTTCAGCATACATATGCCTACAAATGGATTGCATCAGACCATGTGTGGCTTCAACGTGTGGCGATCATTCATCAACTCATGTACAAAGAAGCCACAGACGAAAAACTATTGTTTGACATGATCACCAGGGTAGCGGATAGTAAAGAATTTTTCCTCCGGAAGGCCTGTGGCTGGGCACTCCGTCAACATGCCAAAGTCTATCCTGCGCATGTCAGATTGTTTCTCAAAAAACGCTCGCTTTCCGGTCTGACAGTTCGGGAGGCCATGAAGTAACTGGATAGGATGAAATGATATTGCTTATATTGGCATCCGACTCATTGACACATGAATCCAACAAAACTATTTTCCGAATTTTTTGAAAGTGAAAAAGCTGGCGGACTTATCCTTATAGTCTGCACATTGATTTCGTTAATGATTGCCAACTCAGCGATAGGCTCATCCTATCAGCATCTCTGGCATGTCGGCCTCTTTTCAAAGTCATTTGAGTTCTGGATCAATGATGGGTTGATGACGCTGTTCTTCCTGTTGGTCGGACTAGAAATCGAACGGGAAATATATGTAGGAGAATTTTCCGAGACGAGAAAAGCGATGTTACCGATCATGGCTGCCATTGGAGGCATGGCGGTTCCGGCAGCCATTCACTTTGGATTCAATCATGGGACTCCCTTTGAAAATGGATTTGGCATTCCGATGGCAACGGATATTGCTTTTTCACTCGGTATCCTGTCATTGCTCGGGAAGCGCGTTCCACTTATGCTGAAAGTATTCCTGACAGCTCTTGCCATCATCGATGACCTCGGAGCGATCATCATCATTGCGCTTTTCTATTCGGACGGAGTGAACTGGTTATACCTGGGCCTTTCCGGCGCATTATTTGCATTTCTTATTTTACTCAACAGGAGAAAGATCAATAGGCTATGGATCTTTCTCAGCCTGGGGGTTGTCTTATGGTATTGCTTGTATCAGGGCGGCGTTCATCCGACCATTACAGGTGTCCTGCTGGCATTTACCATTCCGTTTGGAGATGGAAAGGAGTCCTCTCTATCATATCGATTGCAACATTTTCTTCACAAGCCTGTCGCATTTCTGATACTGCCGGTTTTTGCACTCGTCAATACCACAATAGTTTTTCCTGCAGATTTTCTCAGCGGGTTAGCCCACGCAAATCCCCTGGGAATTATGCTGGGATTGGTCGTCGGAAAGCCTGCAGGTATTCTTGCCTTTTCCATGATCGGGATCGGATTGGGTTGGTGTGTGTTACCGGAAGGAATAAAAAGACGGCACATCCTGGGCGTAGGTATTTTGGCTGGCGTCGGATTTACGATGTCTATTTTTATTACCCTGCTCGCATTTGAAGATGCACAGACGATTACCGGTGCAAAAATTGCGGTACTATTGGCATCCCTTTGTGCAGGTCTTGCAGGCTATCTTTGGTTGCGCATCACACTGCCTGCAGGTGGAAGTAACTTCAATTTCAGCAAAGAAGAAACAGCTTGAATACATTATTCAATCTCGGACAGACCGAAACAGGCCGAGGGGTTGATTTTAAACTTTACGAAGACGATTAAAGATGCGTATCTACCTTTTCAATATCCTTTTTATTTATTGTGTTTCACTGCAAGCGCAGCAACTTGTCATACATCCATTTACACACTCCGCAGGAGCTGAAGTCATCATACTACCCGGATATGATCTAGATCAGAGCAGCCATTGTTTTATCGAATACAGAGCTATTGGTACTCCGAATTGGAAACCTGGTATAGAAGCAGACAGAGTCAATATAGCAGGAGCAGAATTGTTTAAGGGAAGTGTTTTTAATCTCCAGTCGGCCATGTCTTATGAGATACGTGTGAGCTTAGTCGATTCTATTCCGGACCTGGAGATTATTGATCTCCCGGTTCAAAGCTTCACTACAACAGATGTTGTTGAGGTTCAACCAACCAATATGATCAAATGGGTTTCACCTGATGGCTTTGGAGAGGACTATACACAAGCATCTCCTGGAAAATTAACCACACTCCTTGATTCACCTGTATTGTGTGGAACCACTATCATGTTGATGGATGGAGTATACACGGACCATGATTTGTCACTTGTATTGAGCGGAGACTGCACACCTGAATTACCAATAATATTCATGGCAGCACCTGGTGCGGAGCCGGTAATGGATGGAGGATACCATCAGGCACTTCAATGGATTCAAAATCCTGGAAATCCAAAAATATACAGCGCGACACTTCCAGAAGCTGCGGCTTATACAAATTTGTGTCTGCTGAATGGAAAGATGTTGTATCCATATCCCTCCTTTTATCCTAACATACTGGTCGATACCTTCAGTCTGGCCGGATTGGGTTTTCAATATGATGGTTTTGTAAGAGATGACAGATTTATTTACATCCATACCGCTGAAGGGACGGATCCAACGACCAGCGAAGTAGTGTTGTCAAAGGGCTTTCGTTTTCTGACCGTATATGGTAATAATAAAAAGGCTTATCTCCGGTTTGATGGAATTACAGTTAATCATTTTGCCAGATCCAATGTGCCCTTGTTTTCACTCGGATATGCAGCAACTGCTTTTGATTTTCGGAATGTTCATCAGGTCGTTTTTACCGGTTGCAACTTTGCGTATAATAATTTTCATCTGAGTTTTGGTGGCACCTGTGATGACATTCTGATTCAGGCATGTTCTTTCAAAGATGAAACCGGTCTCTGGTCTCATGGCATGTTGAAAAAATCAGTATCCAATCAATCTGTATTTGTACCTACATCCGTGGCGCGTCAGTTTGAAAATGGAGCGGTGTTTCTTGAAGAAGGGCACCACATTACCATCAGGGGATGCCTTTTTGAAGGTACCTGTTCGGGAATCGTCAAACAATTTGAAAGCGGCATCATCGATGAAGCAGATATATATGACAATACGTTCATCAATAATTTTGATGCCATTGAATGCGATGGGCAATGGAGTAACGTGCGGGTGTGGAACAATGAAATCATAGGATCTATGGCCGGGATTTCTATGGCACCGCCACTCATTGGTCCAAGATATTTTTATAGAAACACCATACATCATATTGCAGGAAGACAAAACATTCAGAACGATCCGCACTATGTTGGCTGCAGCCCTCCCATGGATTTCAAATCTGCAGGGGTCGCCATAAAATCAAATAGCGGCGCAGTACCCGATGATCGTGCTGGGGCTGTTTATTTTTTTAACAATACATTCCACAGTGATGATACGCTCGGCTTTACCTATACACTTTGGGACAGCGAATGGAAGGAAGTAACATTTATCAACAATATATTTTATAGCGAACGAAATCAGATAGGGTACTTCCATGGACTTAAAGACAACACGAATTTTCAACTGACATCGGTTCATGATAATTACTTCACCGCCAACCAAAATCCCATTGTCACCATCAAAGAAGTTCAGGGGCAATATACCTGTCATGATGTAAGCGATGTCCTCCAGTTGCAAGACCAACTGACAGATATATCAGGCAGCGGTAACGTTTTGATTCAAACGCCATTTCAGGAAGATCCATTGTTTATGAATTTGGCATCAGGGGATTTTACATTGATGGCGGGCAGTCCTATGATTGATAAAGGGATACAGATTCCGGGATTTTATGATTTTATAGGAGCCTCGCCGGACCTGGGCGCAAAGGAATCAGCCTTTATATCTTCATATCAGGCGCCTCAACTCAACAACAATTTTATTTTTTATCCTAATCCTACAAATGGTGAAGTCAATGTGAAGCTTGAAAGAACAATTCCCATTGTTCAATTGAGCATACACAATGTTTTAGGACAACATGTTTCAGCATCGTCCTATTACGATACCGATTACATTCATTTTGCTCTGGAGGCCTCACCCGGGATCTATCTGGTAACATTAGATTGTCCAGGGGATACTCGATATGTTTTTAAAATATTCAAATGGTGATTGACACCTAATCTCCATCAACAAAAGACAGATGGGCTTACAAAGTGAAATCTATTCGTACCGCAAGGACTCGATCGGATCAAGTCTCGCCGCTTTGAGCGCAGGATAAAGACCTGACACAAGCCCGACAATCATACAGGTGATGAAGCCAAGGATAATCCAGGCCCAGGGTATTATAAATTTACCTCCCAGTAAAAGTGCTACACCATTTCCAATCGCAATACCAAGTATAATCCCTACAACACCTCCAATCTGACAGATTAAAACAGCTTCGGTCAGAAATTGTGTCATGATATTGGCACGGGTGGCGCCAAGCGCCTTACTGATCCCGATTTCACGTGTCCGTTCTGTCACGGAGACCAGCATGATATTCATCAATCCGATAGCTGCACCGACAAGGGTTATCAATCCTATGCCAACGGCGGCAAGGCGTATCGTTACCGTATTTTCCTTGAGCATCGACATGAGGCTGTCACTCTGCTTGGTTTCGAAATCATTGTCTTCTGATGCACGAAGCTTTCTGATATTGCGCATGGTGCCTGTAGCGTGTGAAATCGCGTCATCCAGTTCGATCGCGGAATCTATGGATATATCGATATCATAATTTTTGTTAGCATACCCGTACAATTGCCTTTCTGTAGATAACGGGATGAGTGCTCTACGATCCGCACTCTGGTTCATTGACGCTCCTTTAGAGGTCAGGATACCTACTATCGTAAATCTTCTGTTATCGATAGTGATATCCTGGCCCATCGCAGCCAATGGATTCTTATTAAAAAGATCATTGACGATGTCCATACCGATTATTGCCACATGGGTGCCGGACTCTTGCTCGACACTTGTAAAGTTCCTTCCGTAATCGAGGTCAAATGCCTGAACATCCAGGTAGTTATCATCGACGCCAAATATCAGGACGGTCGGATTAGTTTTTTCATTGCCGTACTTAAGCGTTGCGCTGGGCGTGCAAAACCCGGAAACAGAAACTTTTGATCCTGGAAAATCAAACCGTTCTTTAAAATCCCAGACCTGTCTAAAAATAAGCGGATCTCCTTGTTTTTCTTGTCGCCCGTTTCTCCGTGAATGCACCTGGAAACCTTTGGGCCTGATCTCAAATGAATTGGCACCCATCCGGGAGAAATTGTCATTCATGGTAAAAAGGAGTGCATCTATAGAGGTCAGAATCCCTACAAGGGCCATGATCCCAAAGGCAATAATCATCAAGGTCAGCACAGCCCTGAGTGAATTAGCCCTGACGGATCGGATGGCTTGCGCCAGATTTTCTCTGAATTGCATAGTGCGGTATTAAACCCGGATAAAAAGTAAAGATAGTACCTGGAGGACAATGGCGCCCGGCGAGGCCGGTTCAAATAGACCTGATCAGGGGCATCTTCGACTAAGTCCCGAATATGCTGCGGATGTGACCCTCAACGGCTCCATGGATAGCCTTAGGACCGGCTATGACCTGACCGTTTTCCATCATATGGCTATTGCCTGTGAAATCAGAAACAACACCCCCTGCTTCTTCAACCAGGATTATGCCACCGGCAATATCCCAGGGGTTGAGGGTGGTTTCGTAATAGACATCAAACCTTCCGCACGCCACATAGGCAAGGTCAATGGCGGCCGAACCAAGACGACGAATTCCCCGTGCGTTCTTGAGGAAAAATTCGAATACTGTTGTTAATTGCGGCAGTACATCCCTGGATGAATATGGAAATCCAGTCGCCACCACGGCATCCTGCACGTCCGTAGTCTTGGACACGGAAATTTTCTCACCATTACACCATGCTCCCCCGCCCTTCCATGCATAAAAGGTTTCTTTCTGTTCGACATCACTGACGATACCCAGCACGATCCGGCCCTCATGCACCAATCCAACAGAGACAGAGTAAATGGGTATCTGCTGAAGAAAATTGGTCGTACCATCGAGTGGATCTATGACCCAGGTATATTCAGAGGTATGCTGAGCCACAGTCCCTTCTTCGGTAATAAACCCTGCCTCGGGAAGGATTTTGCCCAGTCCCTTCACCAATATTTCTTCAGCAGTTTTATCTACATAACTCACCAGGCTGTTCCTGGATTTCGAGATCACATCGTCAGCGGTTACTTTTCCGGCTTGTGAGCGTATGAAAGTGGCAGCTTCTTCTGTTACCAGCAGAGCATCGTCGAGTATTGATTTGAGATTCATGTGGTAAAGATACTGTTACAAACGTGATGTGTTCGACGACTGCTTCGCGACGACCTATACCGCTAAGCGGTATGACCACACGCACCGTGATGAAGTTGCTTGCGTGATGTGTTCGCGCGCAAGAGCAGTCGTCGCCCGGCGAAGGCGGGCATGTCGTCGCGAAGCTGTGGTCGAACAAGTGTAGTGAGCAAGAATTGTGAGCATTATGATTTTTGCGGTCGCCCGCAAGTGCAGTCGTCGTCCGCCGAAGGCGGGCATGTCGTCGCGAAGCTGTGGTCGAACAAGTGTAGTGAGCAGGTGATTCACCGATGTACATCAACAATTTTAGGCTATGCCTCAGCCTTCACCACAGCCTTTTCCTTAGCTTTATTGCATGATTAATGAAACGACATTGAAAAACACCATCAGCGTATTTCAATACTATAAGATGCTCGGAGAGAAAGCCATCGCGCAAATAGATGATGATGCACTTTTTTATACTCCTGATGAAAAGAGTAACAGCATCAGTGTGATCGTCAAACACCTGCATGGCAACATGCTGTCCCGATGGACGGATTTTCTGACAACAGACGGGGAGAAAGAATGGCGAAAGCGTGATGAAGAATTTGAAGAAGAGATGATCACCCGCGAAGCCTTAATGAAACTTTGGGAAGAAGGATGGGCATGTGTATTAAGTACTTTGAACACCTTGGCGCCAACGGATATGCACAAAACGATTTATATACGCAACATGGGACAAAGCGTACTGGAGGCGATCATGCGGCAACTGGCACATTATGCCTATCACATCGGACAGATCGTATACCTGGCCAGGTTATTCAATGAAGGAGATTGGAAAACATTAACAATTCCCAAAGGCGGTTCAGCAGCATACAACAGAGAAAAAAGCGCACCGGGAAAACGGGTTGAGCATTTTACAGAAGAAATAAAAGAAAAACAGCAGGACAAGTAAGAAATACTTTTCGTCAACTTCTTCAATTTTCATTTTAAGACCGCTCCGATATTCTTGCTACCGATGTCTATCAGAAATTAAAAAAACCACTTTATTTCAGAGCAGGATTTTATCCGCATGAGAAAGCAAAGTGGTCAATGCATAACACCCCAAAAAAGAACTAATGATCTTTATCTTATTTCTTTGTAATGTAAAGCTATCTCTCGCAACACTATAGGCCGTTATACAATTATGTGATTTAATTATATAATTCATATGTCCTGCTAAGCAGGAATATTTCAGGCGTGGGCTTCCTGTGTG
>Ga0226658_10001744_pt1 | contig 10910 bp, 12 predicted proteins | sample OliLak19BULKMAT1_FD_169091 | JGI IMG/M metagenome (GOLD analysis project Ga0226658, IMG submission 169091) | Freshwater microbial mat bacterial communities from Lake Vanda, McMurdo Dry Valleys, Antarctica - Oligotrophic Lake LV.19.BULKMAT1 (v2)... | ecosystem: Environmental > Aquatic >... | reverse complement strand
AAGGTCAATGTCAATGACAAGGCTGGTCTCTCATTCTCGGCGGCGTTGAAATCGTTTCTTCGACAAGACCCCGACATCATCATGGTCGGCGAGATCCGCGATATCGAAACCGGCGAAATCGCCATTAAAGCCGCGCAAACCGGCCATCTGGTGCTCTCGACATTGCACACCAACGATGCGCCATCGACGCTCACACGATTGATGAACATGGGAATTGCACCCTTCAATATCGCGACCAGTGTGATCCTGATCACAGCGCAACGGCTGGCGCGCAAGCTATGCTCTTGCAAACGACCCATGGAGATTCCGCAGGAGGCACTGCTGCGGGCCGGATTCAAGCCTGAAGAGTTGGATGGTACTTGGCAGGCGTACGGGCCGGTTGGCTGCGACATATGCAAGAATAGTGGCTACAAGGGACGCTGCGGCATCTATCAGGTCATGCCAATTACCGACGAAATGACGCGCATCATCATGAAAAACGGGACGGCAATCGATATCGCCGACCAAGCTGATCGCGAAGGCGTCGCAGACCTGCGCCGATCAGGGCTGAAAAAGGTCAAAGCAGGCCTGACTTCGCTTGAGGAAGTGGAGTCAGTTACCAATGAGTAGTTGTCAGACACGCGTCTGGCTTGGCGCTGTTGCCATCGCACCTGCGTTGGCGGTCAACCGAGAGAAGGCGAAGGAGTAACTTATGGTAGCTGTCGCAAAACCATCAAAAGACGTCAAAGTCTATCTCTACACTTGGGAAGGCAAAGACAAGACCGGCAAGCAGGTCAAAGGCGAAATGCGCGCGTCCGGCGAGAACATCGTCAACGCGACGCTGCGTCGCCAGGGCATCCAGAACGCGAAGGTAAAGAAGGCATCGAGCGGCAGCGGCAAGAAAATTACCGATCAAGACATCACATTTTTTACGCGACAGTTGGCGGTAATGATGAAGGCCGGTGTGCCATTGCTGCAGTCCTTCGATATTGTGGCCAGGGGGCACAGCAACCCCTCGGTGACGAGATTGCTGTTGGAAATCAAGACCGAAGTAGAGACCGGCTCCAGTCTCGCGCAGGCGTTCCGCAAATATCCACTTTATTTTGACAACCTGTTTTGCAACTTGGTAGGCGCTGGCGAGCAGGCTGGTATTTTGGATTCGCTGCTTGATCGGCTGGCGATGTACAAAGAGAAGATGCTGGCGATCCGCGGCAAAATCAAAAAAGCGCTGTTTTATCCCGTCTCGATTCTGGTGGTGGCGTTCGTCGTCACAGCGGTCATCATGATTTTTGTGATCCCCCAGTTCAAAGAACTGTTTGCAGGCTTTGGCGCAAACCTGCCTGCGCCGACGCTGGTCGTGATGCAGATATCGGAGATTTTTACGTCGTACTGGTATCTTATTTTCGGCGGTATCTTTGGCGCGTTTTGGTTGTTCATGAACTCGCTCAAGCGCAGTGAACGTATGCAATTTGCCATGGACCGGCTGATGCTCAAGTTACCTGTAGTGGGGGACATGGTACGGAAGGCGACTATTGCCCGCTGGACGAGAACGTTGTCAACCATGTTTGCCGCAGGCGTGCCGTTGGTTGAAGCGCTGGACTCGGTGGCAGGTGCGTCTGGCAATCGCGTGTACATGATGGCGACAAAAAAAATCCAGCAAGAGGTGTCTACCGGCTCTAGTTTGACTGTGTCGATGCAAAACAGCGGCGTGTTCCCGAACATGGTGCTGCAGATGTGCGCCATCGGCGAGGAGTCCGGCGCGCTTGACGGTATGTTGAGCAAGGTCGCTGACTTCTTTGAGCGCGAAGTCGATGACGCGGTTGATGCGTTGTCGAGTTTGATGGAGCCTCTCATCATGGCGGTGCTTGGTGTGCTGATTGGTGGGTTGGTGATCGCCATGTACCTGCCGATCTTCAAGATGGGTCAGGTTGTGTAACGAGACTGGGCGTCGCGTTGCGTTGTTCGCGTCGCGCTGTCTTCGTTGTTCAATCAGCCGACCGACCGAGCCTCTGTCAACCTCCGCAAGATAACGTCTACTGCGACACCATGGCCCCACCAACGACCAACTGACGATGGATTTACTTGACGCGTTTCGGGCGAGCCCCGGGTTTTATGTCGGTACGCTTGCGGTGCTTGGATTGATGGTGGGTAGCTTCCTGAACGTGGTGATCCATCGGCTGCCGAAAATGATGGAAGCCGACTGGAAGCAGCAATGCACAGAGTATTTGCATCCCGAGGAGGCCGGGAAACTCGCAGGTCAGCCGATCGTCAAGTACAACCTGATTGTTCCACGTTCGAGCTGCCCTTCGTGCGGTCATCAGATCACGGCCCTTGAAAACATTCCACTGCTGAGCTACGCGGTTCTTGGCGGCAAATGTTCGGCCTGCAGAACGCGGATCAGTTTGCGGTATCCGGCGATCGAGGCGCTGACCGCGTTACTCACAGCTTTCATGGCGTGGAAATTCGGCGTCAGCCTGCAAGCCGTGTGCGCGATTGTGTTCGCGTGGTCGATGGTTGCGCTGACGTTTATCGACGCCGATACCACATTGTTGCCCGACGATATCACGCTTCCACTGCTCTGGTTGGGCCTACTTGTGAACGTGTTTGGCGTGTTTGCATCGCTGCCGTCGGCCGTAATTGGTGCGGTCGCGGGATATCTGGCGTTGTGGTCTGTGTATTGGCTGTTCAAGCTGACCACCGGCAAGGAGGGAATGGGTTATGGCGACTTCAAACTGCTCAGCGCCATTGGCGCCTGGTTCGGTTGGCAAATGCTCGGACAAGTCATACTCTTGTCTGCGGCTGTAGGTGCGGTGGTCGGGATCATCGGAATTCTCATCTATGGCAGGGAAAAAGGCGCCAAGATTCCGTTCGGCCCGTACTTGGCGACGGCCGGTTTGATCGCGCTCATTTGGGGCGCCGACATCAACAAGTGGTATTGGACGCTTGGCCACACTTGAGACGCTCCCCTTGAAGGTAGTCGGCCTGACCGGTGGCATCGGCTCGGGTAAGTCGGTGGTAGCCGACCTGTTCTCGGCGATCGGCGTTCGGTTGGTCGATACTGACGTCATTTCTCATGCGCTGACAGGTTCGAACGGCCTGGCGATCGGCGACATCAAGCTGGCCTTCGGTGAAGACTTCGTTGACGACCGGGGCGCTTTGGATCGCGCACGCATGCGTGAGAAGGTGTTTGCGGACCCGACGGCGAGGCGCAAACTTGAAGACATCCTCCACCCGATGATCCTCGCTGAGTCGATTCGATCGCTTGTCGACATCCGCGCGGACAGCAACTATCGGTTCCACTATTGCCTGCTCGCCGTGCCGCTGCTGTTTGAACGTATGTCGTTTCGGTCCCTGCTATGGCGCAGTCTGGCGATCGATTGCCCTCTCAGATTACAGATTTCGCGGGTTCAGTCGAGGGCGGGCCTCGCCCCGGTGGACATCCAGCGGGTCATCGACGCACAGTTGCCGGGCGCAATCCGCGTGCAGCTAGCCGACGATGTGATCTCCAACGCGGGCGATCTCGCGGCGCTCAAGAGCGCGGTGACCAGACAGCACGAACGGTACGTTGCGGCAAGTCTCGCGTAGACAGATTTGCGAAGCGCTTGACGATGGTTCACAATGTTGCGAAACCCGGCCCGCTTGAGAGGCGGGGTGATTTCTTGGGCACAGGCCGTCCGTGATCATCTACGAATATCCGTTGAACGAGCGTATCCGCACGCTATTGCGGCTTGAAGACCTCTACGATAGGGTAGCCTTCTTCATCGCCAAATCGACGCCACTCGATCATCAGGCGGCGTTGACGGCTATTTTTGAGATCCTCGAGGTCTCCAGTCGCGGCGATCTGAAATCGGACTTGTTGCAGGAGCTCGACCGCCAACGGCTTTTTTTGGAGGCGCTTCGATCAAACCCCGCCATCTCGGTCGAGAAGCTCGACAGCGTGGTGTCGGAAATCGAAGCGACGTTTGCCGCGTTACTGGCATCATCAGGCAAAACCGGCCAGCACCTTCGTGAAAACGAGTGGCTGATGGCGATTAAACAGCGCGCCGCGATCCCCGGAGGGACTTGCGAATTTGACCTGCCGTCCTACCATCACTGGTTGCACGGCAGCGACGAGGCGCGCCGCGCAGACCTGCTGCAGTGGCTTGCGCCGTTGGCTTCGATCGGTGCGGCGCTGCGGATTGTGTTGCGGGGGTTGCGGGAAGGCGGCAAGACGCTCTCGCTGATAGCCTACCGCGGCGTATTCCAGCAAATGCCAATGGAGCGCGCGGCACACATGCTGAGGCTGTCCATCCCAACGGAACTACCTTGTGTGCCCGAAATCAGCGCCAATAAGTACGCCTTGAATATTCGCTTCCTCCTCCCCGGCAGCGTGCAGCGCACGAAAGTTTATGAACACGATGTCGAGTTTGAGCTCGCCTATTGCAACCTGTAACGGAATTCTGAGGATGTCTGACCCGCCGATTGCCAAAGCCAAGCAGGTTCGCTGTCCACAGTGTGGCGGGCTGTCGGCGTATGCCCTTCAAAACCGCTCGCGTCCGTTTTGCAGCGAGCGCTGCAAGTTGCTCGATTTGGGGGCTTGGGCGACGGATCAGTATGCGGTTCCCGGGACGGACATCGAAAATCCGCTCGACGGACCTGACGCTAGCACCCTCCCGCCGGACAAACAGTTGCTCCAATAGCTGTATGAGCGGGGTTGGAGGCATCGGCGGCTGTGCTTGACAGTTTTTCCGGTGTTCTCCGTTGTCGGAACTGGCCTAGGTGCGATAAAATCGGTACGTGTGGGCGCCAGTTGCGGCTGAAGTGGCACCCAAATCGACCAGATCAGGTAATTCAGAGTGGCCCAAACCATTTTTCGTGTTGATGCGCAGGGACTGTACTGGTCGAATCGACCAAATCGGTCGCTTGCAGCGTCCGGTCGAGTGCTTTGGATATGCTTGATCGCCATGAACGCATTGCTTATCACGGCGATGTCGATCGCGATTGGGGCTTGGCCGATAGTGCCGTTTGCGGGGCTCGAAGTGCTGCTTATCGTGGTCGCATTCTGGGTGGTGTCGCGGCACGATGACGACTTTGAGCAGTTGGAGTTTTCGGCGGACACCTTCCACTGGTCGAGCCGCAATGGGAGGCGGGTTTCAGAGATGCAAGGCAACGTAGCGTGGCTCTCGATGGAGTGGCAGTTGGTGCGCGGACACCGCCTGCTAAGACTTCGCTATGCGGGCAAAGAAGTATTCGCTTGCAATGGTGTTGCCGACGGGGAGGAAAGGCGATTGCAGGCTGGATTGGCGCAGGTTTGCCCTAAGGCGCCATTCCTCAGAGCGCCGCTATTTTCGGCGTAAGCGTCAATCGCGAGCGGTCAATTGAACTCGGTACGGCAAAACTAATCGAATAATCCAGGTTGGAAGTGATGAAATTCATGAATGCAAAGTTCCCGGAGTACGCCGTCGCAAGTTGGGTCAGGTATGCGATCGCGGGCATCGCTGTACTGTTGAGCCCGGCTTTAGCGCTGGCCTCGTACGATGTCAATATCGCCCAGCCGGCATCAACGATTGCAGCGCAGATCTACGGCTTGCACATGTACATCCTGTATTTTTGTGCAGCGATCTTCGTGGTCGTGTTTGCGTTGATGTTTTACTCGATTTTCAAATTTCGTCATTCAAAGGGCGCCAAGCCCGACGTGAATTTTCACGAGAGCACATTCATCGAGATTATCTGGACAATCATTCCATTTTTCATCCTGTTATTCATGGCGATTCCGGCCACCAAGACGGTGCTGGATATGAAGGACACCAGCAATCCGGACCTCACCATCAAGGCTACCGGCTATCAGTGGGGCTGGCGCTATGACTACGCTGCCGAGGATTTGGGGTTTTATTCCAATCTCGCCACGCCGTGGAGTCAGATCGGACAGCCTGGCGAGCCGGCGACGGAAGCGAAGGGCAAAGACTATCTTCTCGAAGTCGATCATCCGCTGGTTGTGCCGGTCGGAAAGCGGGTGCGGATGCTCATAACGTCCAACGACGTCATCCACGGCTGGTACGTGCCGCAACTTGGTATCAATCAGTACGGTATCCCCGGTTTTATCAAGGACGTCTGGTTCAGGGCGGACAGGGTTGGCACTTTCAAGGGGCAATGCAGCCAGATTTGCGGAAAACTGCATGGCTACATGCCGATTACGGTGGTCGTCAAATCAGACGCTGACTACGCAAAATGGGTGGAAGAATCCAAGGCGAAATGGGGCAACAAATCCACGCCGCTAGTCGCCGCTCCCGGAACTGCTGCGCAGGAACCGGATCCCGAGGGGCCGCTCTTGCTGGCGGATTTGAAATCGCGCGGCGAGAAAGTCTACGCGACTAATTGCGTTGCCTGTCATCAGGCAACCGGCAAGGGCATGCCACCGGCCTTCCCTGCGCTGTCGGGTTCCAAAGTGGTGTTGGGTCCGGTTGACGGACAGATTAATCTCTTGCTGAACGGCAAGCCGGGTACCGCAATGGCCTCGTTTGCGCGTCTTTCGGATTTGGAGATTGCCGCAGTGATGACCTACACCAAGAATTCGTGGGACAACAACGTCGGCAAGGCTGTTCAGCCGGCTGATATCAAAGCCCAGCGCAAGTCATAGGCCGCGCGGGCAAGAGCATTTAGTCGTTTAGTTGGGCGCTCGTATCGTCGGGCGTCGGAAACAGTAGAGATTTAGGAGAGCAATATGGCGTCTGCAACCGTACACGATCACGCACACGATCACGATCATCATGGCCCGGGTCCGTGGACGCGCATATTCACCACCACCAACCATAAGGACATCGGCTCGATGTATTTGTGGTTTTCCCTGCTGATGTTTTTTGTCGGCGGCGCAATGGCGCTGTTGATTCGGGCGGAGCTGTTTCAGCCCGGCCTACAGGTGGTACAACCGGAAGTCTTCAACTCGCTGACAACAGTGCACGCGCTGGTGATGATTTTCGGCGCGGTGATGCCGGCCTTTGTCGGTTTTGCCAACTGGCTGATCCCGTTGCAGATTGGCGCCGCCGACATGGCGTTCCCGCGCCTTAACAATTGGTCGTTCTGGCTGATGATTCCCGCCACGATCCTTTTGATGGGCTCGTTTTTCGTTCCTGGCGGCGCGGCCGCCTCCGGGTGGACGCTCTACCCGCCGTTGTCAACGCAAGGTGGCATCGGCGTCGACATGACAATTATTGCGATCCACATTCTTGGAGCCTCGTCGATCATGGGGTCGATCAATATCATCACCACCATCCTGAATCTTCGCGCGCCCGGCATGACGCTGATGCGTATGCCGATGTTCGTTTGGACCTGGCTGATCACGGCCTATCTGATCATCGCTGTCATGCCGGTATTGGCGGGTTGTATCACCATGCTGCTCACGGATCGGCACTTTGGTACGTCGTTCTTCAACGCGGCCGGCGGCGGGGATCCAACCATGTTCATGCACATCTTCTGGTTCTTCGGACATCCCGAGGTGTACATCCTGATTCTGCCAGCGTTCGGCATCATGTCGCAGATCATCCCGACGTTCTCGCGCAAACCACTATTCGGTTATGCGTCGATGGTCTATGCAACGGCATCGATTGCGATTCTGTCGTTCATCGTATGGGGTCATCACATGTTTACCGTCGGTATGCCGGCGGCCGGACAACTGTTTTTCATGTACGCGACAATGCTGATTGCGGTACCGACCGGCGTGAAGATCTTTAACTGGATTGCGACCATGTGGCGTGGCTCCATTTCCTTCGAGACGCCGATGCTGTTTGCGATCGGCTTCTTGTGTATGTTTACGCTTGGCGGCTTTTCGGGACTGGTGCTATCGATTGTTCCGGTGGACATCACGCTGCACAACACCTATTACGTTGTCGCGCATTTCCACTATGTGCTGTTCCCTGGCGCAATCTGGGCGCTGATGGCGGGTGTTTACTTTTGGCTACCGAAGTGGACCGGTCGCATGTACAACGAAACGCTTGGCAAGTGGCATTTCTGGTTGTCGGCAATCGCGTTCAACGTCACGTTCTTCCCGCAGCATTTCCTCGGGTTGGCCGGTATGCCACGCCGCATCCCAGACTACGCGTTGCAGTTTGCCGAATGGAATATGATTTCCACGGTTGGTGCCTTCGCGCTCGGATTCAGCCAACTGCTGTTCGTCTACAACGTCGTCAGTTGCATTCGTTCCGGCGCAAAAGCCAAAGAACGCCAGTGGGAGTCGGCCGACTCGCTTGAGTGGACGCACCTGCCTTCACCAGTGCCGTACCACACCTTCGAGACGCCACCGGATCTCCGGGTGGCCAAAGCGGCGCACTAGGAAGATCGGGGCAAAGCGCATGGACGACGACACTAACAGGGTTGCAGCCGACGCGGCTGGCGGGAGAGGGAAGTACATTACTCTAGCCCTGCTGCTGTTTTTTGTCGCCGTCGTTTTTGTCATCACAGTTTTAAAATTCGCAAAGGTGTTTTAGTGGGACACGTAATCGACCCGATTGAGTTGGACGAGCCGCTGACTCAGGCGGAACGTAAACGCAACAGCCAGTTGACGCTGAGAAAGCTGCTGTTCATCATTCCAGTGATGCTGTTGTTTTGCGCGTCGCTGGTGCCGTTGTATCGGCAGATTTGCGAAGTGTTGGGGGTCACCGCGACTCGGACGGTTTCGCAGAATACGCAGGTCGACACGTCGAGATTAGTCAAGGTCGATTTCGACGCGTCGCTGAACCGAAGTTTTGCATGGCGGTTTGAGCCGGTTGAGCGTCACGTTGACGTCCACCCGGGTGCTATCGTCACCGTCAATTACCGTGTGACGAACACCATGGATCATCCGACAACGGGTCGGGCGGTGCCAAGTTTTGGGCCGGCTGAGGGCGGCCTGTACTTCAACAAGATTGAATGTTTTTGCTTTTCGAACCAGACGCTGCAGGCTGGAGAGACGCGGGATATGCCGGTCACGTTCTTCATTGACCCGAAGATGCCTGCAAAATTGAGCGCATTGACAATGTCCTACACGTTTTTTGATGTCACCGAGAGCCTTAAGAAAAGCTGAACCGGCATTGCCAGCAATGTGGAACACTTTTAAAGCCGTTTTGTGGGCCTTCCTTGGTATTCGGAGCAGCAGCGGCTACGACGAAGATCGAAAGAAATTGAAAGTGCGGCATGTCATTATTGTGGGCGTGGTTTGCGCACTCGTATTTGTCGTAACGCTGTTCACGCTGGTGAAAGTCATCACCGCAAAATAGCCGTTGGAACTGTTATCAGGAGAGAAATGTGAGCGCGACTACTGGTGGTTACTATTTTGCCCCGCCGTCCAAATGGCCGGTTGTCGGGTCTACGGCCCTGCTGTTCCTCGGCGCAGGCACGACACTGTGGATGAACCAAATACAACCCTGGGGTGGGGTACTTCAGTTGATCGGTTTCGCGATCCTGATTTACATGATGATCGGCTGGTTTGGAAACGTGATCCACGAAAGTGAATCAGGCATGTACAACAAGCAAGTCGATGCTTCGTTCCGCTGGAGCATGGGCTGGTTCATCTTCTCCGAGGTGATGTTCTTCGCCGCGTTTTTCGGCGCGCTCTATTACGCACGCGTGTTTTCTGTGCCGTGGTTGGCGGATTTTGACAACTCGTTCCTTTGGCAAGGCTATGACGCGAAATGGCCTACCCTCGGACCTTACTTCGAGCAGAACGCCGCACTTGCCTTCCAGACGATGAGCGCGTGGGGGATTCCAGCCCTCAACACCGCGTTACTGCTGGCTTCGGGCGTGACGATTACCTACGCCCACCACGCGTTGATCGCCAATAACCGCCCCGGTCTGATCTGGGGTCTGGTGGCTACCATCGCATTGGGCGCTGTGTTCCTCGGCTTCCAAGTTTATGAATACGTTCATGCCTACCAAGACCTCAACTTGAAGCTGACGTCTGGCGTTTTCGGGTCAACCTTTTTCTTGCTGACGGGTTTCCACGGCTTTCACGTGACGCTTGGCGCGATTATGTTGACGGTGATTCTGTTCCGCTGCATGAAAGGTCATTTCAAACCAGAGAGCCACTTCGGGTTCGAGGCGGTGGCGTGGTACTGGCATTTTGTCGACGTTGTGTGGCTCGGCCTGTTCCTGGTGGTTTACGTGTTCGTATAAGAGCGCAACCACGACAGAAAAAAACCGCCAGCAATTGCTGGCGGCTTTTTTTTCGGCAAGTAATACTGTGTGACCTTGCCAGCCCGGATGGGCGGATGCACCGTCAGTTTCGTGGGAACCAGCCGAACAGGAATCCACCGATGGCGAGCAGAAACGCGACGATGGAAAAAGCGACGCGGAATTTCAAGGCGTTTACCATGCGATTGGGGTTTCCCCGGTTGCGGTACATGAAGAATAGGCCTGAGAAGAGGCTCACCACAACCAGCACCAAAAGCAGCACCAATACGTACTTCATTACCACCCCCAAAATTTGCCATTGCTGCGAATTAATTGCCCGATACGTGGTCTGAAATACACCATCGAAATTGATTTTATAGAACTCTGCCCCCTATCTTTGAACAGCGATGTTTGGGCTGTCTGCTGCCCCTTCATTTGAACCGTTCTGAGTACCGTTGATGATTCGCAATTTTCCCCTGCCATCCTTCCGACCGACGCTGGTTCCGACTGTCGCAGCGGCCGTGGTGCTCGCGCTCACCTTGCATCTGGCAACGTGGCAACAGGATCGTGCGTCAGAAAAACGCGTGATGCAGACGAGTTTCGAGGCGCGAGCCGGCCTGCCGATGCTGGTGTTGTCTGCCGCTGAGGTGGGCACTGACGCCATCTACGGCCGTGCCGTCGCCGTTGGTGAGTTCGACCGTCGCGGCCAGATTTTTTTGGATAACAAGAGCGAGGGCAGTGTTGTCGGCTACCACGTGGTAACCCCGTTGCGATTGGAAGGAACGCAGCGCGTTGTCCTTGTCAACCGTTTT
>Ga0226658_10001730_pt1 | contig 10953 bp, 11 predicted proteins | sample OliLak19BULKMAT1_FD_169091 | JGI IMG/M metagenome (GOLD analysis project Ga0226658, IMG submission 169091) | Freshwater microbial mat bacterial communities from Lake Vanda, McMurdo Dry Valleys, Antarctica - Oligotrophic Lake LV.19.BULKMAT1 (v2)... | ecosystem: Environmental > Aquatic >... | reverse complement strand
GAAAGCCACCAATGGTCGGATCAGCGCAATAAAGCAGGTCGACCAGCAACCCGGATTGGCGACACGCCGCGATTGGCGAATGCGCTGCGGCTGGCCCTTGTCCATCTCCGGAAAACCAAACGTCCAGTCGGGCAGCACGCGGTGCGCGGTCGAGGCGTCGACTACGCGCGTATTGGCGTTCTCAATCATGGCCACCGATTCGCGTGCCGCGTCGTCAGGCAGACACAGCACCGCGAGATCCACCGCATTCAGCAAGCGCTTGCGTTCGTCGATGTCTTTGCGCTTTTCTGGCGCGATGCTGATGACGTCGATTCCGCCGCGGGCGAGCAACAACTCACGGATCAACAGACCCGTAGTGCCGTGCTCGCCGTCGATGAATACGGTCGGGTTGGCCATGGTTGCGACTAAGCGGCGGCGAGCAGTGTTTCCGCGTTGGAGACTTCGAACTTGCCCGGACCTTCAACGTTCACCAGCGTTACGACGCCGTCATCAACGATCAACGCGCAGCGCTGCATGCGTACGCCGAAGTTCTTTGCGGTCAGGTCGAGGTCGAGACCGAGTGCCTTCGCCCATGCGGCAGAACCATCGCCGAACATGCGGATCTTGCCGTCAGTGTGCTGGTCTTTCGCCCATGCGCCCATGACGAACGCATCGTTGACCGACACGCACCAGATTTCATCAACACCCTTGGCCTTGAACGCGTCAAAGTGTTTCAAATATCCCGGCACGTGCTGTGCAGAACAAGTTGGGGTGAACGCGCCTGGCAAACCGAAGATGACGATTTTCTTGCCTTTGACCAGATCATCAACTTGGAACGTATTCGGGCCGGGTGAGCAGCCTTCGGTTTCAACCGCAATGAATTCGCTCAAAGCGCCGCCAGGAATTTTGTCTCCGACTTTAACCATGTGTTTTCTCCAAAAAACTACGTTGAATAAGTGAACGAGTCGGCGAAGAATTCATCTTCAGGCAGACCGCGTTCCATGAAAGTGGTTTTGGTTGCATCGATCATCAGCGGCGCACCGCACGCATACACCTGATATCCGGCAAGGCTTTCGAAGTCATCGAGCACCGCTTGATGGACAAAGCCCGTTCGACCGGTCCAATTATCCTCTGGTTTGGCGTCTGACAAAACCGGTATAAAGGTGAAGTTTGGATGTTCTTTGGCCCACTGCGCCGGCAACTCAGGCATATACAAATCGGCGCGCGATCGGCAGCCCCAATAGAGCACCATTTCGCGGTCGACGTGGGTAAAAAACGCGTGTTCGAGAACGGCTTTGATCGGTGCGAATCCGGTTCCGCCGGCGACAAATAGAATCGGCTTGCTGGAATCCTCACGCAGAAAGAACGATCCGAGCGGGCCTTCGAAACGCAGGATGGCGCGATCGCGCATCGCGTTGAACACAAAGCTGGTGAATTGCCCATCCGCTACATGGCGGATGTGCAGCTCAACGTATTGGTCGCGGTGCGGCGCGTTGGCCATTGAGAAGCTGCGGCGTTTGCCGTCTTTGAGCAGGATGTCGATGTACTGCCCGGCGAGGTACTGCATGCGCTCCTGCGCGGGCAGTTTCAGGTAGAGCACGGCAACATCCGGCGCGGGCTTTTCAACTTTTTCCACGCGACACGGCAGCGTGCGAATCTGGATGTCGCCGGTGCTGCCGATTTCCTTAACCTCAAGGGTGACATCGGAACACGCTTTTCCGACGCAGAACAGCGCTTTGCCGGCCGCCTTTTCTTCCGGCCGCAATGTGCGTTCCTGATAGCTGCCGTAATCGAACTCACCGGACACCAGCGTTCCCTTACAGGATCCGCAGGCACCGTTGCGACAACCGTAAGGCAGGCCGATGCCTTGGCGCAGTGCGGCTTCCAGGATGGTTTCGTCAGGGGCGGCTTTAAAGGTGTTGCCGGAGGGCTTGAGTGTGACGGTAAATTCAGTTGCCATGGTTCAGGAGGTGTCGCGACAGCGAATCAAAAAAAGACCTCCACTATACTTGCCCGCTATGTCGAAAGGAAATGTCGTGGCGGCAATACGAAGAACGGCGCTGATTGTGGGTTTTGGCGATATTGGGCGGCGCGTCGCCCGTTTGCTGGCGCCGACCCATCGTGTTATGGCCTTGATTCGCCGCGCTGATCGTGAAGCCGAAGTGCGTGCGGTCGGCGCGACGCCGCTGCTCGCCGACCTCGACAACGCCGCATCGCTGCATTGCCTTGCTGGGGTTGCCACCACCGTCTTTCATTTCGCGCCTCCGCCCAATCATGGCGCTGACGACACGCGCACCGCAAATCTGCTGGCAGCGCTGTCATCGGATGTTGCTCTCGAGCGCCTGATCTACATCAGTACCACCGGGGTATATGGCGATTGTCAGGGGCGATGGATTGATGAACTGAGCCCGTTGAACCCGGAGTCGGATCGCGCAAAGCGCCGTGTCGATGCCGAACAACGGCTGAGGGACTGGTCGCTTGTGAGCGACGTCGGCCTTGCTATCCTGCGAGCGCCGGGCATTTATTCAGCGGATCGCTTGCCGCTTGAGCGGCTGCGCGCAGGCGCACCGGCAATTGTGGCGGCCGAGGACGCCTGGAGTAACCATATCCACGCGGACGATTTGGCGAATGCCGCAATTCACGCGATGGCGCGCGCAAACCGTCGAGCGGAGCCATCAACATCGGTGTTCAATATTGTCGACGACAGCGAACTGAAAATGGGGGATTACTTCGACCTCGTCGCCGATCACTTTGGCTTGCCGCGACCGCCGCGTGTGTCGCCCGCGGACGCCGGTTCACAGGTGTCCGCTGCCATGCTGTCGTTCATGCGCGAGTCGCGACGGATCCGGAATCAGAAAATGAAGTCGGAGTTGGCGCTGGCGTTGACGTACCCGACGGTGCAGGTATTCCTCAAGGCATTGACCAAGCCTCTGGGTTGAGGTCGGCAGTTGCGTTGCAGCGCTGCTGTCATACCAGCAGCGCCGCGGGTCGCCAGCGTTCGCGGCGCTTAGTCGCGGCGGAATTCGCCTTCAATCACGCCCGAGTCGGCATCGAACGGCCGACCGGCTGATGCGCGCTGGTTTGTCCGGCCGCTTCCAGCGGATGCAAGTGCCGGTTCGCGGATCGGAATGAGCAGTATGACCAACGCCATGATGTCCGAAATGAAGCCCGGGAAAATAAGCAGTAAGCCGGCGATGACCGTCCGAAAGCTGTCGATGAGAGCGGCGAGCGAAAACTGGCCGTGGGCGAGCGCTTGACCGAGCCGGCTGATCAACGAGAAGCGCGCCTGTTTGATCAATACAATGCCGGCCACCGCCGCAAAAGCCAACCAGGCGAGCACCCACAAGCCGTTACCCGGCGCGGAAGCCAGTTTGAAGAGCAGCGCGCCCTCGAGAAGCGGGAAGCCCATTAGAATTACGAGAATAACCAAACGCATAGTGATCCTATTGTGAACAGCAAGCTGTGGCATGACAAATACTAAATGCGTGCAATCGTGAAAATTACAACAACGAGGGTTGAACGCAACTGCGGGATCCGAACCAAAGAGTAGACACCTGAAACTGCGTAACCGTTCGGTAATTGACTTGTTATCGGCAGTGGCGGGCTGCAGGTAAAGGGTTGTAATACGCAGAGTGCCCCATCTAACGAGCAGCGGTTTGTCGATCGACGGCGGCTTGTGTAGCATGGTTCGGCACCTACTTGTCAGGCGCACCCGACCACCACGGAATAAACAATGAACGAAAAAAAAGCACCGCTGAAAATATATAAGTTAGTGCTTGCTTTCGCAGCGTGCGCTGCCAGCTCTGCGGCTCTTGCTGATATGTTGAGGTCCGGCGAGAGCGGATCGACGACCCGCACGACATCAATCGCCGCCAAGCCTGCCGCTGAGTTACTCGATCCCGAGCAGGCCTTTCGACCCCAGATCAAGCTGCAGAACCGCACCACGCTGGAAGTTCGGTTTGAAGTGGTGCCGGGCTATTACCTGTATCGCGACCGAATCCGTGTTGACGCCGAACTGAAGGCATCTCCTACTGGAAAAGAGGCGGGTCGGCGGCCTGATGCGGGCGCGAAACCGATCAAGAACCGGTATGCGCTACAACTGCCACCGGGCAGAAGCGTTGATGACCCCACCTTTGGCAAAGTCGATATTTTCGACAAAAGTACCACCTTTGTTGTGGACTTGACCACGACGTCCGGACCGCCCTTGGCGGCGACTGGGTCGAGCACGGGCAACAGCCGCAACGCTTCAAAGGCAGGGCTATCCGTGTCGGTGACCAAGCTAGTCGTGACCTCCCAAGGCTGTGCCGCAGCAGGCGTGTGTTTTCCGGCGCAACAGCATGAGTTTCCGATGCCCGCATTCGTCTCCAACGGCAAGGGCTCGGCCAATAACAGTGGCGGCTGGCTTTCGCCGCTGGCGAGTTCGTCGCAAGGATTCGGTCAGGCAAGACAGCCAAGCACTTCCTTCGCGCTGCCGAAGTAACGTCGTGCCTAACCAGCGAAAAGCTTACGTGTTTGTCGCGATTGCCGCGGCAGTCGTGCTTTCGCTGTTTGGCGCGGCATTCCTCATCGGTAAATTGGAGGAGCAGCCAGCGGTTACCAAGACCGTAAATGCCGGATCTTCAGCGACCGCCGCGGTGATCTACTCGACATCATTTCCCGACTTGATGGGCGTCGCACAGCCACTCGGCCAGTGGAGTCAAAAGCTTCTGATCGTGAATTTTTGGGCAACGTGGTGCGCGCCGTGTATTGAGGAGATCCCGATGCTGGTGCGAATGCAGGAAAAACACGCCGCCGCCGGCCTGCAAATTGTTGGTATCGCCGCTGATTCTTCAGCAAATTCGTCTAATTGGGCCAAAAAACTCGCGATCAATTATCCAGTGCTGCCGGATGAAAGTCGCGCGATTGAATTTTCCAAGCGGGTAGGGAATCGTTTTGGATTGCTTCCGTTTAGCATTATTCTCAGCCCGGCCGGCGATATTGTGACCACCAAATTGGGCGTGATGACCGAGGAGGAAATCACAACCTGGGTAGAAAGGTATCGACGGAAGTCCTAGGGAACCTCTGATTAAGTCCATTTCGTCGCCATGCGTTGTTGCTCACGCAAGAACTTCTCCTTACATATCAGACATATGCGGCGTCGAATTTCTTGCGAGTTTGGCAACTGCGGCGCCTAGCCTGACTTAGAACTGAACTTGATCAGAGGTTCGCTAGAACTGTCGCTAACATGTCGTATCGTCGGCAATTTCGCAACAAAATCACACACTAGTTGGTGGAAGTTAACGCCGAGTGCGGCACATTTGCCTAATTATTGTGCATTCGGTGTTGCGACTTGAATTTTGTGCCAATTCGCTCGCGCCGTGCTGACCGATGCGTCAGTAAACTCCATCAAAAAACCGGCATCGTCGCTTAATTTCAGGCAAACTACGCCGATGCAAAGTTATCCAGCAACCCGTATTTTGGTCTTGCACGGTCCCAACCTCAATTTGCTCGGCAGCAGAGAACCGGCAGTGTATGGCTACGAGACCCTAGCCGACATCGATGCAAGGCTCGCGTCGCAGGCGAGCGCCGCAAATACCGGGCTCGACACGTTCCAGACCAATTCGGAAGGGGCGTTGATCGATCGTATTCACGCCGCCAAGAACGACGGCACCGCCTTTATTGTGATCAATCCGGGCGCATTTACCCATACCAGCATCGCCCTGCGCGACGCATTGCTTGCAGTGGAGATCCCGTTTATCGAGGTGCACCTATCGAATGTCCACGCGCGAGAGCCGTTTCGGCAGCACTCTTACTTGTCTGACAAGGCGATCGGGGTAATTTGCGGCCTAGGTGCCAAAGGCTACGAATTTGCCTTGGACACCGCCATTTCCCGAGTCATCAGCGCCGCCAAGCCCTGACGCCAAGCGCCCCAGACACGACGCCGGCAACCGTTTTGTCCGTGACGCAACGATCGCCGCGCCCAATGAGGGCGGCAGCCGACACACCCAATTACGCCATTACGCCCGCCTGAAGAAGTGTGGCGAACAAAACCAACGGTAGGAGAAACGCAAATGGACTTACGCAAGATCAAGACCCTGATCGACTTGGTGCAAGAATCCGGGATCGCCGAATTGGAGATTACGGAAGGCGAGGAGAAGGTGCGCATCAGTCGCTACGGATCCGCTCCGCCGGTACCACAGTACTTCCAAGCACCGCCCGCCGCGCCGGCAATTGCGCCCGCCGCGCCGGCGGCGCCAGTGGTCGCCGAACCAATCGGGCATACGCTGAAGTCACCGATGGTTGGAACCTTTTACCGATCGCCTTCGCCTGGATCCTCCTCGTTTGTCGAGATTGGCCAAACGGTAACCAAAGGTCAGACGCTTTGTATCATTGAGGCCATGAAACTGCTCAATGAAATCGAGTCTGACGCGGCGGGTGTCGTGAAGGCGATTCTGGTTGAAAATGGCCAGCCGGTTGAATACGGCCAGCCACTCTTCATCATCGAATAACCGCGAGGTTCACTCATGGCGGTATTCGGCTCCAGTCCCCGGCCGGGGGGCATGTTTGAAAAAATTCTTATCGCCAATCGAGGTGAGATTGCGTTGCGCATCCAGCGCGCCTGCCGCGAGATGGGCATCAAAACCGTCGCCGTGCATTCCGAGGCCGACGCTGATGCCAAGTACGTCATGCTGGCCGACGAATCTGTGTGCATCGGCCCGGCGCCGTCCAAGGATAGCTATCTAAATATCCCGGCCATCATCAGTGCGGCGGAAGTGACCGACGCACAAGCGATCCACCCGGGCTACGGATTTTTGTCCGAGAACGCAGATTTCGCAGAGCGTGTCGAAAACTCTGGTTTCGTGTTTATCGGCCCCAAACCCGAAAACATCCGCATGATGGGTGACAAGGTGCAGGCCAAGGCGGCGATGCGGAAATTTGGCGTGCCCTGTGTACCGGGCTCCGAAGGTGCACTACCGGATGATCCAAAGGAAATCCGTCGTATCGCGGCAGAGGTCGGCTACCCGGTGATCATCAAGGCGGCCGGTGGCGGTGGCGGACGCGGCATGCGCGTGGTGCACACGGAAGCCGCCCTTGTGAATGCGGTGCAAATGACCAAGTCGGAAGCGCAAACCGCGTTCGGCAACCCGATGGTCTACCTAGAGAAGTTTCTCGAAAATCCGCGCCACATCGAAATCCAGATTCTGGCAGACGAGCACAAAGGCGCGGTGTTCTTGTGGGAGCGCGACTGCTCAATGCAGCGACGCCACCAGAAGATTATTGAGGAGGCGCCCGCGCCCGAACTCAAAGCCCGCATCCGTGACAAGATCGGCGAGCGATGTGTGGAGGCGTGTCTCAAGATGGGCTACCGTGGCGCCGGCACCTTTGAATTTCTATTCGAAAACGACGAGTTCTATTTCATCGAAATGAACACGCGTGTACAGGTCGAACATCCGGTCACCGAAATGATCACAGGCGTCGATATCGTGCAGGAGCAGGTAAGGATTGCCGCCGGCTACAAACTGCGCTTCCGTCAGAAAGATATCCAGTTGCGTGGACATTCGGTCGAGTGTCGCATCAACGCCGAGCATCCGGTCAGTTTTGTGCCCTCGCCCGGGCGCATCACGCGATTCCACGTACCAGGCGGGCCGGGCATCCGGGTTGATTCACACGTTTACGCAGACTACTTTGTTCCACCGCATTACGATTCGCTGATCGGCAAAGTCATTGCGCACGGCGACACCCGCGAGCAGGCGTTCGCCCGCATGCGTGTCGCGTTGTCGGAAATGGTGGTGGAGGGCATCCAGACTAATCTGCCGTTGCACCAAGAACTGCTCAACGATGCCGCCTTCATTCGCGGTGGAACGTCGATCCATTTTCTGGAAGAACGCATGGCGAGGCTCAAGAAGATTTCCGGCGACGCAGACTAGCCCGCATATTCATGGCTCGACCCGCTTCAAAACTATTTCTGCCATGAAGAAAAGGCTCCCGCGAGAAATCCATTTTGGTCGCCGATCAATGCCGGGTGTACGCGCTCGATAACGGGCGGCTGAACATGCCATCTTCCGTTCTCTTCCCCGTGAATATCTCGATAGTCACTCACCAGTTGAACAAAAAAATCGCACGCCGCGTTGACTAAAATGCGACCCACTCCCGAACCCCTCCCCATGAAATATGCAGGCTAGGTGCCATGCCATTCCTGTCTATCACCATCGCGTTGAGCCGCGAGCAAGCTGACGTCTTCGGCGACCAATTGATGGAAGCAGGCGCGCTTTCAGTGTCAGTTGAAGACGCCGACGAAGGCACCCCGAACGAGAGGGCGATTTTTGGTGAGCCTGGGGCGACCGGCGGCTTGTGGGATCGATGTGAACTGACCGCTTTGTTCGCCGACGGTGCAGACGGAGTTGATGTGATGTGGCAGGTCGCCGCGCTGATGGAAATTGACTCGCTCAACTTCACCCAGTCGGTCATCGATGACACAGACTGGGTGCGCGAGAATCAGGCGCAGTTCCAGCCGATTTCCATTTCGCCGCGCATCACGATTGTTCCCACTTGGCACCAACCGCACAATCTGGCGGCAGATGCGATCAATATCACGCTTGATCCGGGTGCCGCATTCGGCACCGGCAGTCATCCGACAACACGGCTTTGCCTTCACTGGCTGGAAGCCCATGTGCAGACGGGTAACACCGTTCTCGACTACGGCACCGGTTCGGGCATCCTGGCGATTGCGTCGATGAAGCTCGGCGCGCGCGAAGCCGTTGGCGTGGATATCGACGCCGTTGCGGTCGAAGCCGCGCGCTACAACGCAAAACAGAATCGCGTTGCCATTCGATTTGAGACAACCGATGAAACCCTGGACTATGTCGCGGATATCACGGTTGCCAACATTCTTGCCAACCCTCTAAAGATGCTGGCGCCCCTGTTCGCCGGACATACCCACCCGGCGGGGCGGCTGGTGTTGGCCGGCATTTTGGATGAGCAGGCCGACGATATCATCGCCATCTATGCCCCCTACTTTCAGCTTGCCGTCTGGCGGCAGGCGGAAGGCTGGTCGTGCATCGCCGGGAAGCGTCACGCTGCATCAAGCTGAAAAATCATCGGATAGAATCGCCGTATGTTGCTAACCACTTGTCCGAACTGCAGTGCGAAGTTCAAAGTTTCGCCCGAACAGCTGAATGTCCGGCAGGGGCGCGTCATGTGCGGCCGGTGTCGGCATGTGTTCAATGCGTTCGAAGCGTTGAAGCGCGTTGAAGACAGCGATGACGGTGAGCCGATTGACTACAAGCTGGTCGATTCGACGCGAGAGACCGACCCCGCGCAGCAGATACCGCTGCTGGATGCGGAGCAGGCCCTGCAGTCGGTCTCGCGTCAAGGCCACGCCGAAGAAGTGGTGACGGAACAGGCATTCGACAGCTATGAAGACGCGCTGAAGAAACTCAAGCAGTTCGAGGACAGCCAACTTTCTTCAGCGCAATCTGCGCCGGTGACCGGCACAATTTCCGAGGCTGGCGCAGCGTCGCCTAGCGACTTGTCGACCCCGGCCGAGCCCACAACGACCGACGACCCCGTGTCATCGCCGCATGCCCACAGTACGGCCAAAGCACCGTTAGAGCCAAACCTCGCGACGATACCAATTGTCGACGCCGCCGCCAACCCAACCGCACAGGTTCTTTCCACCACCAACCCGCTTATCAACGGCGCGCTGCCGACACGGCGAGCCCGACCCCGCGCATGGGGTTGGCTGGCGGCAACCGTCGGCGTGCTGCTGGTGCTGCAAGCGGCGTTTTATTTTCGCAGTGAGATCGTGCAACAGTATCCGCAGCTACGTCCGCAGATGGCGGCTGCTTGCGAGGCAATCGGCTGCGCGATCTCTTGGGGTCGCGATACCGCGTTGATCAAAATTGAATCGTCGGATTTGATCGAGCCACCGGGCAGACCGGGGCGCATCCTGCTTACCGCAACACTTGCCAATCGCGCCACCACCAAGCAGGATTTCCCGGCGCTGGAAGTCAAGTTGACTGACGCCAACAATGCCGTGCTATCGAGTCGTGTACTGATGCCATCCGAGTACCTCGGTCGGAGGCTCACAGCGGAGGAGGGGCTTGCGCCGAATAGCGAGCTCTACGTCAATTTGAATCTGGAGCTGGTCGGAAAGTCTCCCGCCTCCGGCTACGGCTTGAGAGCGTTCTATCCCTGACAAACGCTGCACGGGTCTATTTCATTTCGAGCGTATCGCCCTTGATGAACATCCAAGTGCGGGTGATATGAATGACATCGGTATCGCGCTTGATATTGTCGGGAAACTTGTCGTAGGGCGCCGCCAGCTGCACGATACGCTTGGCGGCGTTATCGAGCACCCGCTTGCCTGACGATTGGTTGATTTCGATTGACTCAACCTCGCCGTTGGCCTTGATGGCAACGGTGAGCAGCAACTTGCCGCGAACGCCGCGCGTCTTGGCTTCTTCGGGGTAGTTGAGGTTGCCGACGTATTCAATCTTTAGCCGCCAGTTATCGACGTACTGGGCGAAACGGTATTCGGCGGCGCGTGCACCGATGAACTTTCGGGCCGGCCGTTGCTGGTAAGCGTCGTACTCCTTCGACAGCTGCGCTTCAAGTCTGGCGATCTCCACCGACTTTCGCATCAGATCGGATGCCGCCAGCGGTTTGGGTGAGCCTGCCGGCGATGCGATCTCTCCTTGCGCGATCTTGGCCGCTGCGCGCGCCTGCGTCATTAACGACTTCATTTCTTCTTCGAGCTGCTTGACCCGCTCTTGCGCAGCCTGCACTTCGTTGCGTGCGGCTGACTGCTCCATCGCGGGCAGCGGGGTTTTAGCGCGCCGTTGTTCGTCGGTGTTGCCGCCACCATCTAGGTTGGCCTGCGCGAGGGCGTCGGCTTTGGTTGGGCGGGCGGCGCTCTTAGAGTTGACCAGCACAACGTCCATGATGTTGTGGGGCGGCGCGAAGCGCTTCGCATCGAACACGGTGAAGCCAATG
>Ga0226658_10001727_pt1 | contig 10958 bp, 6 predicted proteins | sample OliLak19BULKMAT1_FD_169091 | JGI IMG/M metagenome (GOLD analysis project Ga0226658, IMG submission 169091) | Freshwater microbial mat bacterial communities from Lake Vanda, McMurdo Dry Valleys, Antarctica - Oligotrophic Lake LV.19.BULKMAT1 (v2)... | ecosystem: Environmental > Aquatic >... | reverse complement strand
GGTCCGCACCCGAGGAACTGCTGACTCACTTGAACCTGCTGAATCGCGGGCGTCCGACGCATGCCGCCGTGCTGTTATTCGGCAGGCAGCCACAGCGCTTCCTGATTTCGTCCGAAGTGAAGTGTGCGCACTTTCACGGCACGGAGGTCGCCAAACCCATTCCGTCGTATCAGGTTTACAAGGGAACGGTCTTCGAACTGGTCGATCAGGCCTTGGACTTCGTGATGTCCAAGCTCAACCTGGCGGTGGGAACTCGGGCGCTCAGCGTGGAGGCGCCAGTCGCCTACGAGATGCCGCTCGAGGTCGTGCGCGAGGCGATCGTCAATGCGGTGGCGCACCGCGACTACACCAGCAACGGCAGCGTGCAGGTGATGCTCTTCGCCGACCGGCTCGAGGTCTGGAATCCCGGAACGCTGCCGCCTTCGTTGACGCTCGCAATGCTCCGCCAGCCGCACGGCTCGGTGCCCGGCAATCCGCTGTTGGCAGAGCCGCTCTATCTGACGAAGTACATCGAACGGATGGGCACCGGCACACTCGAGATGATCGCCCGGTGCCGGAAGGGAGGCCTGCCGGAGCCTGAATTCAAGGTGACCGATGGCTTTGTCGTGACCATTCGCCGCGTGCCTGGGCGTGCGCTCGAGGCGGTCACTTCGGCGGCGACCGGACAAGTCACCGGACAAGTCACCGGACAAGTGACCGGACAGGTTGAGGGTTGGGTGATACGGGCCCTGTCCGCCTGCCTGACGGCGCCATGTCGAAGCCAACAGATCCAGGCGGCGACCGGCTTCCGTCACCGGGAAACATTCCAGCGCAACTACCTGGACGCACTGCTCGCGGATGGCCTTTTGGAACGCACGATTCCGGACAAGCCCACCAGCCGCCTGCAGAAGTATCGAATCACGGAGAAAGGGCGCGCGTGGTTGGCACACCCGCCCAGGGAAGGAGAGGTGCGGTGAACGCAGCCGACCTCATCGCCGCCCTTGAGCTACCCGCCAGCGCGCGCGTCGACCAGCGCGTGCCGAAGAAGCTGCTGGTGGAGAACGGTGCGCCCACTGCCGCAGACAAGCGCCACATCAACGAGGGCATCGAGGAGGTTCACTGGCTGGCCGCGCTCAAGCCGACCACCATCGGCGTGCCGGAGCTTCGCGACGCTGCGCGGGAGTATCTTGAGATCGCGGTACTCAGCGCGGTACTGCGTGCAGGCGCCCAGGCCACCCGCCTCGCCGAGTTGATCCACCGCGCGGTGCCGTATCCGGTGTTCCTTATCGTTTCGCAGGGCGACGCGCTGGCGCTCTCACTCGCCCACAAGCGCTGGTCGCAGGGTGAGGCGGGCGCGACGGTGCTTGATGGCGCACTGGTTGTTGCCGACCTTGGGACGGGTCATGATGCGAGTGTCGGGCAAGCGTTCGTGAGCGCGCTGTCTATGGCCCGCCAACCGCGCGTCAACTTGTATGCGCTGTACCAGGGCTGGACGGATACCGTCGTCGCGCTGCTTGCCGCTCAGGTGACCGGGACGTTTGTGCTTGTCCAGTCGCCCGAGCAAGCCGCAGCACGTCACAATGCGCTCGCGGAGTGCGAACGGCTCGAGGCGCAGATGAGCGGCCTGCGCGCCGCTGCGACCAAGGAACGCCAAGTCTCCCGGCAGGTGGAACTGAACCTGGAACTCAAACGCGCGCAGGCGGAACACGCTGCCGCGCGAGCCAAGCTATGAAACCCGAGGATGCAATGAAGAAGCTTACCGCCGACGACACCGAGACCCACTCCGCTGACATCATCGCTGGCAACATCGAGCAGTTGAAGGCGCTCTTCCCCGAGGCGTGCACTGAGGGGAAGGTAGACTTCGAGGTACTGAAGCAACTGCTAGGCGGCGCGGTGGACGAGCGCGAGGAAAAGTACGGCCTCAACTGGCACGGCAAGCGCCGCGCCCGGCAGCTCGCGCTCACGCCCTCCACCGGCACCCTGCGCCCCTGCCCGGAAGACAGCGTGGACTGGGATACCACGCAGAACCTGATGATCGAGGGCGACAACCTCGAAGTGCTGAAGCTCCTGCAGAAGAGCTACGCCGGCAAGGTGAAGCTCATCTACATCGACCCGCCGTACAACACGGGCAAGGACTTCGTCTATCCCGACAACTTCCAGGACAGCATCAAGAACTACTTGGAGCTGACGGGGCAGGTTGTGGGCGGGAGGAAGATCAGCAGCAACACGGAGGCCAGCGGGCGGTTTCACACCGACTGGCTGAACATGATGTATCCGCGGTTGAAGGTCGCACGAGACCTCCTCTCTCCATCGGGTGCGATCTTCATTTCGATTGATGACAATGAGCTCTCGAATATCAAGGCGCTTGCCGACGATGTGTTTGGCGAAGAATGCTACGCCGGATGTGTGGCGCGGGTTACAGGAACCCCGACAGGTGGGGGCTTTCGAGCACTAGTAAACGAGACCGACAATGTCCTGATCTACTTGAAGCAACCCGATGTCGAGATGTCAGGAGTCGCCTTTACGGACGATGACGCGGTTATCTATGACAAGGAAGACGCGGATGGCAAATATCTGACCCGCTCGCTGCGTCGCACTGGCGGAGAGGACCGCCGTGAAGATCGACCGACCATGTACTACGGTCTCACCGCACCCGATGGGACGATAGTCCATCCGAAAGCCCCTGCTGGGTACGAAAGCCGTTGGATCTGTGGGAAGGGCCGGTACGACGAGATGCTGGCCGATGGCCTGATCGAATGGCAGCAAGTCGCTAAGGAGGGGAAGCCAACCTGGCAACCCTATCAGAAGTTCTATCTTGAAGGCCGACTGAAGCAGCCGTCGAACCTCTGGGCGGAACTTGAAGGTAACAAGAAGGCCACCAGAGACCTGAAAGTATTGTTCGAAGGAGAGAAAATCTTCAGCTTTCCGAAACCTGTTGGCCTGCTACGACACATCCTACAAATCGCCGCAGGAGACCACGCAGCAGTTGTTCTGGATTTCTTTGCGGGCAGCGGGACTACGGCCCATGCCGCAATGGAATACAACGCCGCTGACGGCGGCAGACGCCGCTACATCCTCGTCCAGCTTCCCGAACCCCTCGACCCTGAGAACAAGGACCAGAAGACCGCCGCCGCCTTCTGCGACAAGCTGAAGAAGCCCCGCAACATCGCCGAACTGACCAAAGAACGCCTCCGCCGCGCCGCCAAGAAGATCAAGGACGAGAACCCGCTGTTCGCGGGCGACCTCGGCTTCCGCGTTTTCAAGCTCGACTCCAGCAACATCCGCGCGTGGGAGCCGGACCGCGACGACCTGCCGAAGACGCTCGTAGAGTCCGTCCAGCATCTCAAGGCCGACCGCACCGAGGCGGACATCCTGCACGAGCTGCTACTCAAGCTCGGCCTCGACCTGTGCGTGCCCATCGAGCAGAAGAAGATCGCCGGCAAGACCGTGCACAGCATCGGCGGTGGTGTGTTGCTGGCGTGCCTCGCCGAAATAATTACCCGCGACGAGGTTGAACCGCTCGCGCAGGGCATCGTCGCCTGGCACAAGGCGCTCGCGCCCGCCGGCGACACCACCTGCGTCTTCCGCGACAGCGCCTTCGCCGACGACGTGGCCAAGACCAACCTCGCCGCCATCCTGAACCAGCACGGCCTCCAGAACGTGCGGAGCCTCTGATGGACCAGTTCCTGATCTACCAGAGCGAAGACGGACGCACGAAGCTCGACGTGCGCCTGGAAGATCAGACCGTCTGGCTCAACCAGAAGCAGCTCACGGAGCTGTTCGGCAAGGCCAAGGGCACCATCAGCGAGCACATCAAGCACATCTTCGAGGACGAGGAGCTGGAGGAAGATTCAGTTGTTCGGTTATTCCGAACAACTGCCGCTGACGGCAAGCAGTACGACGTGGCCCACTACAACCTCGACATGGTCCTGGCTCTGGGCTTCCGGGTGCGCAGCCCCATGGCCGTGCGCTTTCGGCAGTGGGCCGCGGACAAGCTCAAGGAGTACATCGTCAAGGGCTTCGTGCTGGACGACGAGCGCCTCAAGAACCCGAAGGTCGGCAACGACTACTTCGAGGAGCTTACCCGGCGCATTCAGGACATCCGCACCAGCGAGCGGAGGTTCTACCAGAAGATCACCGACATCTACGCCACGAGCATCGACTACGACAAGGCAGACCCGCTCACCCAGGACTTCTTCGCCACGGTTCAGAACAAGGTGCACTACGCCATCCACGGGCAAACCGCCGCCGAGGCGATCCTGTCACGCGCCGACCGCACCCTGCCGAACATGGGACTCACCAACTGGGAGGGGGCGCGCATACGCAAGTCGGACGTGGCCACCGCGAAGAACTACCTGAAAGAAGACGAGCTCCGGGCGCTCAACAACCTCGTCGAGCAGTATCTGATCTTCGCCGAAGGTCAGGCGGAGCGACGCGTGCCGATGACCATGCACGACTGGATCGTGAAGCTCGAGGGTTTCCTGCGGCTGAACGACCGGGACATTCTGCAGAACGCCGGCACAGTCTCGGCGGAATTGGCCAAGGCGCACGCCGAGCGTGAGTTCGTCGCATTTCGCAAGGTCGATGATCAGAACCTCGAATCCGACTTCGACCGCGCCGTGAAGCGGCTGTCGCCACCGCCCGAGGACGAAACGTGAAGCTCCACTTCGAACCCAACCTCGACTACCAGCTTCAGGCCGTCGAAGCGGTGTGCGATCTGTTCCGCGGGCAGGAGATCTGCCGCACCGAGTTCACGGTCACGCGCGACGCGGCGCACCCGCAGATAAACCTGGCCTTCGCGGAAAACGACCTCGGCGTCGGCAACCGCCTCACGCTGCTCGACGACGAACTGGCGAAGAACCTCGGCGACATCCAACTCCGCCACGGTCTACCGCCCTCTGGCGCGCTCGCCTCGGGCGACTTCACGGTGGAGATGGAGACGGGCACGGGCAAGACCTACGTCTACCTGCGCACAATCTTCGAGCTGAACAAGCGTTACGGCTTCAGCAAGTTCGTCATCGTGGTGCCCTCGGTTGCGATCAAGGAGGGCGTGTACAAGTCGCTCCAGATCACCGAGGAGCACTTCAAGGGGCTCTACGCGGGCGTGCCGTTCGACTACTTCGTCTACGACTCGGCCAAGCTTGGCCAGGTGCGCAACTTCGCCACCAGCCCGCAGATCCAGGTCATGGTGGTGACGGCCGGCGCCATCAACAAGTTTGGCGATGAGGACGAGGCGAGCGCCGAAGAGTCCGACGAATCCCGCCGTCGCGACAAGTCGAAGAACGTGATGTACCGCGCCAGCGAGAAGACTGGGGGCGAGAAGCCCATCGACCTGATCCGGGCCACGAGTCCGGTCCTCATCATCGACGAGCCGCAAAGTGTGGACGGCGGGCTGGAGGGGCGCGGCAAGAGAGCCCTGGACCGCATGAACCCGCTCTGCACGCTGCGTTACTCCGCGACCCACGCCGACAAGCACCACATGGTTTACCGGCTCGACGCGGTGGACGCCTATGAGCAGAAGCTGGTGAAGCAGATTGAGGTTGCGGCGGCCACTGTGGAGGACGCGCACAACAAGCCCTACGTGCGCATCGTCAAGGTCGAGAACAAGCGCGGCACGATCTCCGCCAAGGTCGAGCTGGATGTACAGACCGCGAACGGCATCAAGCGACAGGTGCTCACCGTGCAGGACGGGGACAATCTCGACCAAACCACCAAACGCGACATTTATGCCGACTGCCGCATCGGCGAGATCCGAGTCGCCAGGGGAAACGAGTACGTGGAACTTCGCGTGCCGGGTGGCGAGCGGCACCTCAAGCCCGGCCAGGCATACGGCGACGTGGACGCGTTGGCCGTCCAGCGGGAGATGATCCGCCGCACCATCCGCGAACACCTCGACAAGGAGCTGCGCCTGCGCCCGCAAGGCATCAAGGTGCTGTCGCTCTTCTTCGTCGACGAGGTGTCGCGCTATCGGCAGTACGACGACGAGGGCAACCCGGTGAAGGGCGACTACGCCCGCATCTTCGAGGAGGAGTACCGGCGGGCTGCGAAGCTCCCCGACTACAACACGCTCTTCAAGGAAGTGGACTTGGAGCACGCCGCCGAAGATGTGCACAACGGCTACTTCTCGATCGACAAGAAGAAGGTGGGCACGAAGACCGTGGAGATGATGCGGGACACGCGTGGTAACACCAGGGCCGACGACGACACCTACAGCCTCATCATGCGGGACAAGGAAAAGCTCCTGGGATTGGAGACGCCGCTGAAGTTCATCTTCTCGCACTCTGCCCTGCGCGAGGGTTGGGACAATCCCAATGTCTTCCAGATCTGCGCGCTGCGCGAGATGGCGTCGGAGCAGCAACGCCGCCAGACCATCGGTCGAGGTCTGCGCCTGTGCGTAAACCAACAGGGCGAGCGCGTGCGCGGCTTCGAGATCAACACGCTCACCGTCATTGCGATGGAGAGTTACGAGCAGTTCGCCGAGAACCTGCAGAAGGAGATCGAGCAGGACACCGGCAACCGCTTCGGCATCGTCGAGGCGCACCAGTTCGCAGCGATCGCAGTCGCCGCTGCCGATGGGACGACCGCACCGCTGGGCTTAGAGCAGTCGAAGGCGCTGTGGGAAAGCCTCAAGGCGGCGGGCCACATCGATGCCAGGGGCAAGGTGCAGGACTCGCTCAAGACGGCGCTCAAGAACGGCACACTTATGGTCCCGGAGGCGTTCACGGCGCAGCTCGGGCAGATCACCGCCGTGCTCAAGAAGCTCGCCGGGCGGCTCGAGATCAAGAATGCCGACGAGCGCCGGCAGGTGCGAACGCGACAGGCGGTGCTCCAGAGCGAGCAGTTCAAGGCGCTGTGGGATCGCATCAAGCACAAGACCACCTACCGCGTGCACTTCGACAATGAGAAGCTGGTCGAGAGCTGCACGCGCGCGCTACGGGAGGCGCCCGTGATTGCGAAAACCCGCTTGCAGTGGCGCAAGGCTGATATCGCCATCGGCAAGGCGGGGGTGGAGGCCACCGAGCGAGAGGGCGCGGGGACCGTCGTACTCGACGAAGGCGACATCGAGCTGCCCGACCTGCTCACCGATCTGCAGGACCGTACACAACTTACTCGGCGCACCATCCAACGCGTCCTCAGCGACAGCGGACGGCTCGACGACTTCAAGCGCAACCCGCAGCAGTTCATCGCGCTGGCCGCGGAGGCGATCAACCGGTGCAAGCGACTCGCTGTAGTCGACGGAATCAAGTACCAGCGTTTGGGCGACGAACACTTCTACGCGCAGAAGTTGTTCGAAGATGAGGAGCTGACCGGCTACCTCAAGAACCTGCTGGCGGCCGAGAAGTCGGTCTACGAGCAGGTGGTGTACGACTCCGACACCGAGGCCACCTTTGCGGACCAGCTCGAGAAGAACACCGCGATCAAGGTCTACGCCAAGTTGCCCGGATGGTTCAAGGTGCCGACTCCGTTGGGGACGTACAACCCCGATTGGGCGCTGCTGGTGCAGGAGGACGACGGCGAGCGGCTCTACTTCGTGGTCGAGACCAAGAGCGGGCTGTTCGCCGATGATCTCAGGGACAAGGAGCGGGCGAAGATCGAGTGCGGGAAGGCGCACTTCAAGGCGCTGGTCGTGCGCGAGTCACCGGCGCAGTACATCGTGGCGCGGACCGTTGATGAGGTGTTGAGCAGCGCGGCGGCGCAATGAGAAGTGGCGTGCATGGAGTCGCAGTCCTATTCGAGAGGGCGCCTAACAACAGCATGCAGCTGACGGCGCTTCGCGCCGCAGCTGATGCTGAGCGTTAGGTGGCGGAAGCTCTTCCTGCGGCGCTGTGACGACAGCCAGAGTAGGCGTTGTCTAGTAGGTGAATCTACCGACGTTTACCCATGAGGAATTGAATGTTCCTCCCAACACGTACTCACCGGTCACCTGAGTCGGATCGAGCACTAGATAATTCGTGCCCGCCTTGATGACTATTACAGAGAGCGTATTCGATGGCGCGATCCCGGATAGCAGCGCATATTTTGTTCTGGCCGTCGAGCAGGTGGTCGCATTCGTAATCGCCGAGACCTGCGACGCAGCTACCGCCGGCAGCTTGATGAGTTGCCGCCAAGAGACTGAAACGCTGTCGGTCCTCGGCGCTGTTGCGAATCTGACGACCCAATCGAACATATTGCGGCGGGCCACTGTATCGGGATTGCAAGCTGGTGGCGCTTGGGCAGAGATGGGGGGGGCAATGAAACATGCGCCCAAGCACGCACCCAGGAGCAGCACCGGATAAGCTAGATGGGCACGCATCGAAAATGACCTCATGGCTGTTTGACATAGCAGCCGTTCGGCTGCTTCTTGAAGGTCTGGTACTTCCGCTGACCGGGCGCGGCGGGGTCAGGATAGCAGTAGATTGACGAGGACTGCCCCGGTGCGCCGCTTTGAATGATACACCCAGAAATTGGATGCGGGGTCCCGTTGTTGAAGTTCGTTTGAGTCGTCCAATCCCTATCGCTCGGGCCTGGCAAGACTGGTGACACCCCATCGCAAGCTGGTTGCCCCGGGTAGCGTGGATGGGTATGGGTTAGGACCTGCCAAGTTCTCGTGCTATCATCGAGCGGGAAGCCAGGCGAGGACGGGACCGAGAACGTGCACGGACTGGACGTCGTGTTTGTTGGTGCCGGGACGTAGAACGGTTCTCCGGTCTGGTCATTTGTATACCACATTCCCGGTACTTCGTGTGTCCCTGGTGCGCCGGGGTTGGAGGCGGTCAAATCATCGTCCAAGTGCTTCCGAAAATCCGGGTTGTCCATCCACGGGTCACCCGTGGGCGGGCACGTATTGACAGCAATTCGCACGCTCTGGGAAGACGGCTCCCCGTTAATGACGAAATCGCCGAACATGCTTCCTGAGGAAGAAATACTTGTTGCGCAAATCAGTGTAGGCCCGCAATTTTGCGAAGGATCGCTTCCTCCAGGGACGTCCGCCACCCAGCGCCAGCGGACACTGTTCGGCACCTGCACCCCACCGCCGACCGTCATGGGAGTGATCGATGCAGTAAAAGTCACGGTTCCACCAGATTGAATAGCGTACTTGTCAGCGCGGACTGATCCAGTCCCCGTTACCCTGGTGTAGGAGAGCGTGAAGGACCCCGAGTACGAACTTTGGCTCTCTGGAGGATTGGGGATAGGTCCCATCCACTGAGCACGAACTGCCCCGCGCATCATCGTATACGCCGCACCGGGGAGTGTGCCGGTTTGGCTACACGCTCCGGCCGTCCAAGGGCCGTCAGTGTTTGACAGTGCATACACGCCCTCCACGCATGCGCCAAACCCCCAAGGGCGCCCTCGCGGGTCAGTTTGATACGCTTGTCCGGCCTGAGGTGTGACGGTGATGCTCCCGGCGAAACTCAGCTGCACCAAGACGAAGCTCGTCCCGAAATCGCACATGGCGACCGGGGCGGTGCTCGGCGGGGTAACCGTTACCGAGCCGGACCCGCACGCAACTACATGGGGCCGCGTATCCGAAGTGTAAGCCGCGAAAGGGTCCGTGGAATCAAGCCCATTGCAAGCCGAGAGGGCGAGAACGGTGCCAGTCGCCGCAACTGCGCAGAGACTTCTTAGGGGCACTTGAGGCATAGCCGTACCGATTCGTGGTGAGGACGGGAACACGGCGCCGATCGCATCAATTCCATCGACAAATATTCTGTGTTCCTAGGCGCTTGTCAACACATCGCCCCGCTGTACCTTGACTCAGCGGAATCAGTAGATGCCGGCCATATGCAGGACCCATTGGGATAGCCAACACAACGGTCACTGACACCGCCACCTAACAAGCGCATGCACCAGACGTGGCGCGGCCAGGGTCTTGCTCCGGGCAGGCACTTTGCCCAGATTGGCCTACAGCTCCCTGTTCTGCACCGCGCCACGCAGGTGATGCGCGGGCGTTAGACGGCGCGGTTCATGCCCGTCACCGGAGGAGTCGCGGTCACTGACCCACTCCCCACCTCGGAGCCCTAGACGAGCGCTCGCTTCGCTAGCATCTTTCCGCATATGAGAAAGCAGCACGACTCCGGTAAGACCCTTCCCCCCCGGTCTCGCTTGGAGCGGCAATCCAAGCGCTGGGCTTCGACCCAAGTGCCGACTGGCGACGAGGTCGAGCCGTTGACTCGGGCTCAGCGCCAAGTCTTGAATCGTCGGCTACGAGATAGTCGAGACCCCACCAGGTACCTAGTCGCGAGCGTCCCCGCTCCACATTTCATCCTGTATTACAACGTGTCGGATGACACTTTCGCTGTGAACAACCCACGCGCTGGTACGCTGTTCAAGAGCAAGGTGATTGCCGAGGCCGTTCGGCGGCCCCTTGGTCGCCATCAGACGCTTCTGACATGCCAGGTGAGGAAGAATGGGCAGTTGATCCTGAGCTCTCTGCCGAAGCGCCCGAAGACTTGGATGTCTGCTATGCGCACCGTCTAACAAGCGCATGCACCCGACGTGGCGCGGCCAGCGCCCTGTTTTTGACAGACAGCGGCACCAGTGTCACTTTGAGTCACGTGTTTTATGCCGCGCCACGCAGGTGATGCGCGGGCGTTAGATGGCGCTCTACCGAGTCTGCGGAACAACGGTTGTGGTGGGTGTGAACCTGAAGAAGTGGCCGTGAGCTTGCACGTCGCGCCCGCCATTGAGGTGCTTCAGGCCAGCACAGGCGGTTGGCGTGTGCGCCCGGCCCGAAGGACCATTGGTTCACGGACGGAACGGGCCGGGGCGCTTTGAGCTCGGCGCCTGCCGTCACCAGCCCACGAGACAAGGGTCGGGGAGTGAGGAACCAACGTTTTGTGTACTTCCTGGCATCGCGGGTTTGAGATCGCCACTGTGAATTCAAGCGTGAAGTGCAACGCTCGCCGCGGTAGTGCGGCTCGGGGCGATCACGTAAGCGACGCATAACACTCCTCCGGGGTGCGGTAGTGGTGGCGCTTGCGGGGCCGGGTATTCAGGGC